>Ga0163150_10005260_pt1 | contig 16724 bp, 16 predicted proteins | sample OliLakLV19P2IB_FD_148628 | JGI IMG/M metagenome (GOLD analysis project Ga0163150, IMG submission 148628) | Freshwater microbial mat bacterial communities from Lake Vanda, McMurdo Dry Valleys, Antarctica - Oligotrophic Lake LV.19.P2.IB | ecosystem: Environmental > Aquatic > Freshwater > Lake >...
TGGGTAAGTCCATAAAGAGAAATTATCTTTGAAGTGATTTACGAACATGAAGAGCCGTGTGAGGTGAGAGTCTCAAGCACGGTTCCGTGAGAACGTGAGGGTGAAATTCCCTTGCGTGACTCGATTAGCGGTCATTGTAAAAAGACAGACAGACCATCAAAATATCGACAGAAAAAATGAAAGACAGCCGACCCTTCGCAAAATTAAAAGAGGTGTTTTGCCAACTCACTTGCCGACACAAAAACACCACATTTAATTTTGCCCAAAGCACCAAAGCCCACCCACCACCCGACAACATTTTCCGACATCATAATAAAATAATTTCAAAAATATTTGCGAAACCGAAACGTTGCACATATATTTGCAACCGATTAGTTTCACATAAGCAGTAAACAAAATGAGAAGAGACATTTTTCAAGCCATTGCCGACCCAACAAGAAGAGCCATTATTGGTTTGATTGCATTACAGGCAATGACACCCAATGCACTTGCGGAGAATTTTCATACTTCACGACAAGCCATTTCAAAGCACTTACGAATTCTGACAGAGTGTGAAATGGTAAAACAAGAGCAGCAAGGACGAGAAATTTATTACTCCCTTGAAATAAAAAAAATGAAAGAGATAGACAAATGGCTTGAACAATTCCGAAAAATTTGGGAAACCCGATTTAATCAACTTGACAAAGTATTATCAACAATTAAAAAAGAGAAAAAATGAAAAACAATTTACTATTTGATTTTACGGTTGACAAAACAACAAAAACGGTATCTGTAACCAGAGAATTTGATGCCGAACTTCCTTTGGTTTGGCAAGCATTTACCGACAGCAAAATTCTTGACCAATGGTGGGCTCCCGAACCTTGGAAGGCAAAAACCAAATTTATGAATTTTGAAGTTGGTGGACGAAGATTTTACGCTATGGTAAGTCCCGAAGGGCAAGAGCATTGGTCACTTCAGAAATTTACTTCCATTACTCCAAAAACTAATTTTAAATATTTAAATGCTTTTGCAGATAAAGATGAAAACCCTCAATTACCCGGTTCTGAATGGGATTTGAATTTTAGCGAACAAAACGGAACAACAAAAGTGAGTATTACTATTTACAATGAATCTCTTGAACGCATGGAGCAGCAGATTGAAATGGGCTTCCAAGGAGGGTTTACAATGGGACTTAATCAATTAGACGAACTTTTAAATACCTTGAAAAATACAAATGAAAAATAAAATTTTAAAAACACTTTCCACCATTTTTGGATTACTATTAATCAACGGAGGGCTTAACAAGTTCTTTCATTACATGCCTGTCCCTGATGACTTAAATCTTGAATCAGTAAAGGATTTTGAAGCACTTAGCGAAATCATTTGGTTATTGCCTGCAATAGCGATTGCTGAAATTATGGGAGGAATATTAGTCATCTTCCCTAAAACAAGGGCCTTAGGTGCTTTAATAGTTCTTCCTGTTATGATGGGCGTTTTACTTACTCATATTTTCGTTGACCCAAGTCAAATCATAGTAGCTATTATAATTTGGGCAATTCTGCTTTGGATAGTCTATGATAACAGAGAAAAGTATTTACCAATAATCAAATAAATTATGACACAATACACAACATCAAAAGATGGAACAAAAATCGCCTATTCTAAAACAGGTAAAGGCGAGCCACTTGTTTTGGTTGACGGTGCTTTTTGCCATAGAAATTTTGGTGCAAATGAAAAACTACCGCAATATTTAGCGAGTCATTTTATGGTTTATTCTTATGACCGAAGAGGTAGAGCCGACAGTAATGAGATATTGCCATATTCCGTAGAAAAAGAGTATGAAGATTTACAAGCTGTAATAAATGAAGCGGGTGGCAATGCTTATGTTTATGGCATTTCATCAGGTGCGGCATTGGTGTTAGAAGCCGCCAACTATGGTGTAAAAATTAGAAAAATGGCATTATATGAAGCACCATACATTATTGATGACAGCCGCAAACCGCTTCCTGATAAATATTTTGAAACACTAAGTAATTTAATTAAAGAGAAAAAAAACGGAAAAGCAATTGAGTATTTTTTTAAAGCAGGTATTGGATTACCGTCTTTTGTTGTGCTGCTGATACGGTTAATGCCAGCTTGGAAAAAAATGAAGCAACTTGCACCAACGCTTATTTACGACAACAAAATTTTAGGCGACACAGGGTCAGGTAAACCGTTCAGTAAAGAAAAGTGGAAAAATGCGACAATGTCTGCGTTAGTAATTTCAGGCAGCAAAAGCGAAAAGTGGTCGCAAAACTGTATGAAACATTTAGCAACAGTTTTGCCAAATGCCAAACACTACACCTTAATTGGACAAACGCATATCGTAAACCCCAAAGTTTTAGCAGCCGTACTAATAAATTTTTTTAATTCATAAACTAAAAAAAAATGGAAGTAATTTACAAAACAACAATCGTTCAAACGGGAAACAACACAGGTATTCACGTCCCTGAAACAATTTTAGAAAAGCTAAACGGAGGCAAAAAACCGTTGGTAAAAGTTACACTTAATGGCTACATTTACCGCAGTGCAGTCGGAAAAATGGGTGACAAATTTATGATAAGTTTAAGTACTGAAAACCGAAAAAATGCCAAAGTGGAGGGAGGAGATACTGTCGAAATAAGTCTTGAATTAGACACAGCCCCAAGAACTATAGAAGTGCCAACCGATTTTCAAAAGGCTTTGGATATAAACAAAATTGCAAGAGCAAATTTTGAAAAATTGGCTCCAAGTAAAAAGAAAGCAATGGTTCTCTCGATAACCGAAGCCAAAGCAACCGAAACAAGGCTCAAAAAAATTGAAAAGGCAATTGAAACATTAAAATAAACAGCAAAACTATTTCACAAACACATAAAAAGTATTTTGGAGTATGGAACAAATCGTAAAATATATCGGCACCATTCATTCTTCATTAAAAAAGCTGGATGATTGCCCTAAACTGGAGACAGAAAATGCTCCTGAAGCTAGCATAAATATACTGCCAGAATTTGTTGAAGGTATTAAAGACATAAAGCCCGGACAGGAATTATTATTGTTTACCTGGTTACACCTTGCAGACAGAACAACCATAAAATGCCATCCGAGAAATAACAGAAAAACACCTCTTACAGGTGTGTTTTCAACTAGATCGCCTGACCGTCCAAACCCTGTTGGAATTCATAAGGTAGAGGTTGTTTCAATTTCCAAAAAAGGCATAATTAAAGTATCAAATCTGGAAGTAGTAGACCAAACGCCTTTAATAGATATAAAACCTGTATTAAATTATTCCTGAAAATTTATGAATAAAAAAAGTAGTCAACAAAAAACAAACCAGGACAAAACCTAAGATAGTAAACAAATTTTCAGATAAGCATGAACTCATTATTAGTTAAAAGACCCTTAGCCTATTTTATTGACTTTATGATAATATGCAGTGCGTGTATTTTACCGCAACTAATTTCTTTCTGGCTTTTTAATGGCGTTCCTTTTAAATATTTTACCCAGCCTCACCATGTTTATTTGTGGGTTTTATTAACAGTTTCACTTCCTGTCTGGCTGTATTTTATTTTACAGGAAATGTCAATTAAGCAATCTACCATTGGAAAAAGAATCATGCACGTAAAGGTAATGTCCTAACCCCTCATAATTCGTACACGGTTTGACAAAGTTCGTCATTTATTTCATATGATTTTAAAGTTTCTACTAGAGGTTGGTTTAAAAAATATTGCTTTAAAAATTTGTTAGGTGATACATAGTTTATAGAAGCATGGATTCTTTCATCATTGTAAAAGGCCATAAAGCATTTCATAGCAGCCTTCATTTCCTCAAAGGTTAAGTACTCATTGCGCTGGAGCATATCACTCTCTAGGATGCTATGGAAAGCTTCTATATGTCCATCATCTTCAGGAGTTGCTATATGAGTAAACTCATGTTCAATGCCTTGGTATTTAAAATATCCTCTTACATCATTAGCAATGAATTGGCTACCGTTATCGCTTCGAATGGTTATTTTTTTAAAATCATTTAGTTCTGTTTTTAAAGATTGCCAAAGTCTTATTACATCATGCTTCCTAATGCTTCTTTGGAAGATATACCCAATGATTTTTCTACTATAAACATCAATAATGCTTAGTAAATAAGCATTCCTACGTTCTTGTTGAATATAAATAAATTTAATATCCATTTCAAAATAACTCAAAGGGGTTGTAGCCTGTGGCTTGCGGAATTTCACAAAATTACGTTTACCCTTGCTGCGGAACCTTTGTGGTTTTAATAGGCTTTGTTCCTTCATTAAACGATAGACCTTTTTCTTGTTAATTAAAAAACCATCTTGTTGAAGCTGTTTAGTAATTTTAATATACCCATAGTTAATAAATTCATGGTCCAGTAGTGTCTTAATGCTCGCTACAACATTTACTGATGATTAAATTGTTTTTAAAGGTATTCGTGAGCCCTTCGGGGTTGTGGTGTAAATCGCCAGCTTCGCCAAGCCACAAAACAACCCCCACCCCTAGCGGCTGTGCCGCCCGCCCAACCAAAGAAGAACAACAACGGATAGGGAAAAGTAAAACCCCAAAACCCCATCGCGCGAGTAGAGAATGCTGGTTTCCAATCCCCATTTATGAGTTTCACCCTATAAAAAGCCCCGAATAATTTCAAACATTCTCCGGGGCTTTGTTAAGACAAGGGCTCCTCTAAAAACTCCTCAGGTGAGGCATCTGGATTTTTCAAACCCGGAGTTTACTAATCGTCATCTCGATGAGTGAAGGATGTGGCCAGCTTCCTTTGGCTGATTCCGGGCGCACATACAGGTGCTGTGTCCCTGTACTCAAGCCATCCGTTGCGAATTCGCCACCTATCGTAGACTTGTCACCTGTAAGATAAACCGGAATAGGTGAACCATTGCCTACATCCGGATCGGTATCCCAGAAGTATTCGTCACCCACTAAAAGTAAAGAAAATGACACCCGGTATGACACTCCAGTATCTCGGCTCTCTTCGCTGCGAGGGCACCCATTTGCGTTCAGGCAAAACGGTAATCACTGATGCACCGCCCGACAACAATGGAAAGGGAGAAGCATTTTCTCCTACCGATCTCGTGTGCACTTCTCTGGCAGCGTGTATGGTCACCATCATGGCCATCACAGCAGAGAAAAAGGATATCCGGCTCGGTCACATCAAGGCCCATATTGAAAAGATAATGGCCAACGATCCGCGCAGGGTCATTGGTATCCATATCAACATGGAAATTGAAGAAACAGGAATAAGTGATAAAGAGAAGGAGATGGTGCAACATGCTGCACGAACGTGCCCGGTTGCGCGAAGCCTCCACCCGGACATTGCCCAGCAGGTGGAGTTCAGTTACGTCTAAGTGCAGATTACTCGGACTTTTCGATCTTGATATTCTCATAAGCCGCACAGGATTTCTGGTGCGGTTTGCATGATGCGAGAGTGGCAGCCACAACGGCAAGAAGTATAAAGGCAGACAGTGTTTTTTTCATTTTTTCTAGTTTTTTTTATCGTTTTGCACTTGCGGTATTGACCAAAAGCATGCGAATATACTTAGGTTTCTCCACTTATGTTACATCTGTTTTTCAACACCGCTTTAGTGACATCGCAATAACATGAACATTGTTGCATTATTGTACCCCGGTGAAGAAATTTTGCAGACGTATTGAAAAATGGATGGTTGGACGAAAGTGTTTTTTTTTCGCTGTTCTCATGTGCCATTTTTCTTCGGTTCAGGTGAACGCTCAAATCAGGATGGAGTTTGGGACCGATGATGCAGCGCATCGTGAATTGGAAAAGAAAACCTTTGCCACACGCATCCAATCTGATGCAGCCCTGCTTCATTATTACAGCGAACTGGTTGCAGATGGTTTTCTGGATGCAAGGCTCGACACTAGTTTCCGAAATGACACATTATTTATTGGTGTGAATGCGGGCAGGAAATTTACTTGGCAAAACCTGACCTTGTCCGGTACAGGTAATTTGAAATTGCGCGGAAAGAATACCATCCGGGCAGGCGAACCATTTTCGTCAGGCGCCATCCATTCCTCAGCACAACAAATGTTGTCCGGCTTCGAAAATTCGGGGTTCCCCTTTGCCGGCATAGCCGTATCGAAACTTGAAATAAGTGACACCCTGTTGAGTGCTTCTCTCGATGCCTTGCCGGGGCCTTACATCACCTGGGATAGTCTTGCCGTGAAATCCATAGGAGGAATTTCCGGGAAGTACATACGCAACTATATCGGCTTCCGCAAAGGCGAAGCGTACAATGAATCATGGTTGACCGATCTGGAAAAGAGATTAAAAGAAATTCCTTTTGTAAAAGTGAGCCGTTCGCCAGAAGTGCTGTTCAGGAAGGAAGCGGCCAACCTTTACCTCTATCTTGAAAAGAAACGCGCGAACTATTTCAACGGGGTGCTGGGCCTGCAGCCTAACGAAGCCACACAAAAAATAAATGTTACAGGAGATGTTGAAGTAAAATTGGTGAACGCTTTAAGCGGTGGCGAAGAGTTTTATCTCAACTGGAGAAAACTGCAAAGCCAGACACAAGACCTGACTGTAAACGCCACCATTCCTTACATCTTCAACCTGCCCATCGGAACGGAAGGCGCATTGAAAATTTACAGGCGCGATACTACTTTTTCCTCCGTGAAATCTTCACTTGCATTGATTCATACTATGCGAGGCACTAACCAGGTGAAAGCGTTCGTAGAAAAAAATTCTACCAACCGCCTTTCTGCATTTCTTGCTGCCGGGCTTGCGGATGTCAGCAGCACTCTTTATGGACTAGGCTTGCGCATCGAAGAACTGGATTACAAACTAAATCCACGAAAAGGTTTTGGTTTTTCCACAGAAGCTGCAGCCGGAAGAAAGTCGGCTTCCACACATCAAACAGGAGATCTGATCACAGGCCTTGCCGAGTACAATCACTACCGGGTTTCCGGACAGGTAGAATTTTTCATTCCCACATTTGATAAACAGGCTATCCGAATTGCCACTCAGGGCGCCACACAAATCAGTGATGTGATTTATGAAAATGAAATGTATCGCATTGGTGGCCTGCGCACTCTCCGTGGCATGGATGAAGAAAGCATCAACGCATCATCGTGGAGTGTGCTCACGGCAGAGTACAGGCTCCTGCCCGAAGAAAATTCAACGCTCTACCTGTTTGCTGATTACGGATGGTATGAATACAAAGGTGTTGATCGCTTTGCTACCGACACTCCCCTGGGTATTGGTGCCGGAGTGAATTTTGAAACCGGTACAGGAATTTTTACCCTCAACTATGCACTGGGACAACAATTCGACAATCCTGTTTTGCTCAGGAATGGAAAAGTTAGTTTTGGGTTCAGGAGTATTTTTTGAGGGGGCAGATGGCAGCACACATTAAGCAAGAAATGGAGGCTACTATTAATCATTGATCTCAATAAACCTCTTCACATTGTTTACTGTACCGAAGACAACTAGTGTATCGCTTTCGTAAACCACCGTTTCCGATTTCACCACACCCATTATGTGCTCTTCCATTTGAATTTCACCATCGTTATTCTCCTTCATTTCATAAGCGCGTTTAATGGTGATAAGCGTGAGTCCATATTTATTGCGGAGGCCAATGTCTTCCAGCGAGCGGCCGGCAATTCCCTTGGGGCATTTTATTTCGGCAATTTCATATTCATCGGGCAACCGCAGGAATGCGGTAATACTCGGATTGATCAATCGATCGGCAATGATGACCGCTACCTCGCTTTCAGGTGAAAGCACTTCGTTAATGCCAATTTTTTCCAGAATGCGCATCTGGTTTTCACCACTTGCACGGGCAATCACGCGCGGCACATCAAGGTCTATAAGGTTAAGTGCGGTGAGTACTGTCGCTTCAAAATTTTCACCAATGGCTATAATGGCTGCATCCATATCATTGATCCGATTGGCTTCAAGCGCTTTCTTGTCGGTAGCGTCCAGCGTAACGGCCAGCGCCACCGAGTCTTTGATGTCCTCAATCCTTTCTTCGTTCACATCGAAGGTGTAAACTTCCGCACCCTGCTCGGCAAGTTTCAGGGAAATTTCGCGGCCATAACGACCCGCACCTATAACTGCAAATTTTTTCTGTGGCATGTCTTATTTCGATTGAAGAACTTCCTGAAGGATTTGCCCAAAGCTATACACGTCACCAAAAGAATTGTAAAGCGGAACGGGTGCAATGCGCATCACGTTGGGTTCACGCCAATCCACCGTTGCTCCCCTCTCCGAAAGTTTTTGCACCAATGATTTATCCCGCCCAGGAAAAATTACTGAAAGATGACACCCTCGTTCGTCAACATTTTTTGGCGTTATGATGCTCAACTTCTCTCCCGTGTTTTTTTCAACTTCATTCAAGATGAATGCTAAGTACGCAGTCAGTTGAATGGATTTTGCACGAAGTTTTTCCATACCCACTTCGGTGAAAATGTCGAGCGCCACTTTATGTACTGCCATCGCGAACACCGGTGCATTGCTCAATTGCCAGGATTCAGCAGATAGCATCGGATCGAATCCAGGTTTCATCGCAAATCGAGTTTCCTTGTTGTGTCCCCACCAGCCTGCAAGACGCGGAAGTCCTGTGTTCTTCACATGCTTCTGGTTAATGAATGCACCAGCTACACTGCCTGGCCCGGAATTCAAATACTTGTAAGTACACCAGCACGCAAAGTCCACATTCCAGTCATGAAGATGCAGAGGCAGATTTCCTGCTGCGTGTGCAAGATCAAATCCAGCAATTGCTCCCACTTCATGGGCCGCTTTGGTAATGGCTGCGATGTCGAAGAATTGCCCGCTGAAATAATTCACTCCTCCAAAACACACCAGCGCGAGTTCATCTTCCAGTTCATGAATTTTTGAGATGATGTCTTCCGTCCTCAATGTGTATTCGCCTTCGCGAGGTTGCATTTCCACCAGCACATCATCCGATTTCAAACCATGTAAACGCGCTTGTGATTCGAATGCGTAGTGATCACTTGGAAAAGGTTTGGTCTCGAAAAGAATTTTGTTTCGTTTGCCTTTGGGTTGATAAAACGAGATAAGAAGTAACTGGAGATTTACAGTGAGCTGGTTCATCACCACCACTTCTTCCGGCAAAGCGCCTACAAGTTTTGCTGCACCATCAGCAAAAATTTCGTGATAGGCATACCACGGAGTCTTTGCATGATGATGTGCTTCCACTCCAAAATGCGCCCAGTCGTCACACTCCTGCATTAACGCTTCGCGTACACCCGAGGGTTGAAGCCCCAATGAGTTTCCCGTGAAGTACAGGACATTTTTTCCATCGTGCTGAGGGAAAAAAAATTTCTGGCGATACGATGCAAGTTGATCCTGCGCATCCAGCGATGCTGCGAATGATGGTGTGTTTTGAAATTCCATGACAGAGCGCAAGTATGGGGCATTCTACTTTCGTACGCGAAAAAAAACTGTAGCCGCAAAGGCGCTAAGAGAGCGCAAAGCCGCAAAGCGAAAAAAATTTGCGAACTCCGCGAATCTTGGCGACTTTGCGGGAAATCATAAACCATGAACACGAAAATATCTCAAGAACTTTTTGAAAAAGCCCTTACACTTTTTCCCGGTGGAGTCAATTCTCCCGTGCGCGCATTCAAGTCAGTTGGCGGCACCCCCATCTTTTTCTCGCATGGAGAAGGTGCATACCTGTGGGATGAAGACGACAACAAGTTTCTCGACTTCTGTTGTTCGTGGGGACCCTTGATTCTCGGTCATGCGCATCCGCAAGTGGTGAAAGCAGTGCAGGAAACTGTGGAGAAGGGCAGCAGTTTTGGTGCACCCACAAAACTGGAAAATCAGCTTGCAGAACTAATCATTTCTAATCATCACTACATAGAAAAAATTCGATTCGTGAGCAGCGGCACCGAAGCGGTGATGAGTGCAGTGCGCCTTGCACGTGGAGTAACGGGCCGAGACAAGATCATAAAGTTCGCTGGGTGCTATCATGGCCACGTTGATGGTCTTTTGGTGAAAGCAGGGAGTGGTCTTGCAACACTCGGCACATCATCATCTGCCGGTATACCGAAATCCTATTCGGAAGAAACGATTGTGGTTCCGCTTAACGACAAAAGTGCTATTGACGCTGCACTGAAGAACTTTCCCAATCAAATTGCAGCCATCATCATTGAACCGATACCGGCCAATAACGGTTTGTTGTTGCAGGAAGGCGACTTCCTTCGTCACCTGCGCGAAGTGTCGAAGCAGCACGATGTGCTGTTGATTTTCGATGAAGTGATTTCAGGTTTTCGCGTGGGGTTTGAAGGAGCTGCCGGTTACTATGACATACATCCTGATATTCTTTGCTTCGGAAAAATTATTGGCGGTGGTATGCCTGTGGGCGCGTATGCCGCAAGTGCTGAAATAATGAACCATGTGGCACCGGAGGGTGATGTGTACCAGGCGGGAACTCTTTCAGGAAATCCGGTGGCTATGGCCGCAGGCATTGCGCAACTAACAGAATGTCTGCGACCAGGATTTTATGAAGAATTGAAAGAGAGAACGGATTTTATGGTGAACAACATTGAGCAACATGCGCGCAAGAAAAACTACGCTTTCAACATGTTCTCGAAAAGTTCCATCTTCTGGCTGTCATTTTCGGCTAAAGAAGAAGTGCGCTCCACCGATGCGATTGATGCGAAGGGAATGAAACTTTTTGCACCCTTCCACCATGCAATGCTGGAGCGCGGCATTTACATGGGCCCTTCTGGTTATGAAGTGGGTTTCATTTCATCGGCACACACGGATGCAGATATAGAATGGGCGGTGCAGATGATATGCGAAGGATTGGATGAAGTGATGGGGTGAATCAATCTGAGAATTTGAAGATTTGACAATGAAACTCCCGGTCAATGATCGAAGAACGCATGATGGTAATCTCTGAAGCAGTTGAGATTTCAATTTCTTTACTGCCAGCTTTTATTTCTTTAATGTAAGTGTCTTCTGAACGACTGACAGCAACGTGCGCACGGATGTAAACCGCTATTTCTTTTTCCGGTGTGTGCGCATCACACCGTGGGTCGTTTGCCGTTTGCGATTCTTTGTACCGCGAGCCTTGCCGAAATTGTTGCGGAAACAACGGAAAACACAATGTGTCCTGCCGCAGGCTTTTCAGGCTCAAAAGCCAGCACACCACGGCAGGCAGCAAGCCTGAATATGCTGCTTCTCATAACAAAACTTCATTCCACGCAGGGTAGAATTGGCGCCCTCATTCGGCAACGAATAATGCAACTTGCGCTTTGGCCGGGTGCGTGGGCAGATGTGGAATCTCGCTGTGGGTGAAAAGCGGAATTACTGAGGCATTTTCTCAGTTGAAGTTTAAAGCGAAAACATTTTCCGGTTGAGGTTTGGCGATTGCCCATATTTGCAACGCTACAGGAACTACATGGACCCAACAGCCTGCGCACAACAATGATATACACCCATAGCCTGTCACTATTTATCGGTTGAGCACGAAAAACATTCACCACATCAAAAGCCCATTCGATGATTTGTAAGACAATAATCACACAAAGCCAACACACGAATGAGATAGTTGTGTGGGTTTGATGCATTTATAAATGAGTTAGGTGCCATGTTAACAGATCGCGACATCAAGAAAGTATAAAGCCCTTTGGACAGTTTATGACACATGCGCATTTCCGTTATCTTCGACCCACCATCAGACATGCGCATTTTTGTTATCTAAATCATATATTACTGTTTTATATGGAATTGACAAAATGAGTGAGGGAGGAAACATGCGGATATTTATGAGTTAGGTGCAAGCGTAAAGGACGACACAACAACCATCGACAGACCGACAATTAACAAGAAAAAGTAAACCATTTTGACAAGTGACCAACATACAGACCATATCATAAACGGACAACGAGCAAGCCGACACTCTTTGCCGACCCTTCTGTATTTTTTATTTTTTCCCACCGCACTTTTTTTTAATTCAATTTTTGCCAGCCGCACAAATGGCACATTTGGTTTTGCCCGACACACGAGCCGACCCTTCGCAAAACCAAAAGAGCCATTTTTTGCCACCGCACAAAACGGCATTCGGACTTTAAATAATTATCTTAGCAACCTGACAATTATAGAATGGCATTAAGCTGGAACGAAATAAAAGATAGAGCATTAAATTTCTCAAAAGAATGGGCTGACACTTCAAACGAAGAAGCAGATGCAAAACCATTTTTAGTTGAGTTTTTTAACGTGTTTGGAATTAGCAGTAAACGTGTTTCGACCTTTGAACACAGAGTAAAAAAATTGGACGACAAAGACGGCTATATTGACTTGCTATGGAAAGGAACGATTTTAATTGAAATGAAAAGTCGAGGTAAAAACCTCGACAAAGCATATCAACAAGCTAAAGACTACACACACGGACTGAAACAACACGAATTACCGAAATACATACTCATTTCAGACTTTGAAAATTTTAGACTTTACGACCTTGAAGAAGATAAGACCGTAGATTTTAAACTCAACGACCTTGTAAATAATGTTCAGCATTTCGGATACATTTTAGGTTATCAAAAAAAGGTTTACAAAGAACAAGACCCTGCAAACATAAAAGCAGCAGAGTTAATGGGTAAACTTCACGACAGACTTGAAGAAATTGGATATACTGGACATCCATTAGAAGTTTACTTGGTTCGTATTTTATTTTTATTGTTTGCCGAAGACACAACCATTTTTAACAAACAACAATTTCAAGAATATTTAGAACACCGGACTGCCGAAGATGGAAGCGACCTTGCATCAAAACTGCAAGAATTATTTCAAGTATTAAATACAGCAAAAGAAAACCGCTTTAAAAATCTTGACGAACAACTTGCTGACTTTCCTTATGTAAACGGAAAACTTTTTGAAGAAAACTTGCCTACGGCAAGTTTCGACACAAAAATGCGTCAAGCCCTGCTTGACTGCTGTTACATTGATTGGAGCAAAATATCGCCTGCCATATTTGGTTCAATGTTTCAAAGCGTAATGAACCCAAAAGAACGCAGAAACTTGGGAGCACATTACACAAGTGAAACTAATATTTTAAAACTTATCAAACCGCTTTTCTTAGACGAACTTTGGAAAGAATTTAAAAGTATTAAAGACAATAAAAACAAACTTCCCGAATTTCATAAAAAATTAAGCACTCTTAAATTCCTTGACCCTGCTTGTGGTTGCGGAAATTTTCTGGTTATCACTTATCGAGAATTACGATTGCTTGAATTAGAAATTTTAAGAGCATCAAACAAAACAGGACAAAGAGTATTTGACGTTAGAGAAATAATTTACCTTGACGTTGATATGATGTGCGGAATTGAATATGAAGAATTCCCTGCACGAATTGCCGAAGTTGCAATGTGGCTTATCGACCACCAAATGAATATGCAAATAAGCAATGAGTTTGGACAATACTTTGTTCGTTTACCATTAAAAAAATCCGCAAAAATTGTTCACGGAAACGCATTGCAAACAGACTGGGAAAGCGTTGTTTCTAAAAATGAACTTTCTTTTATTCTCGGAAATCCGCCATTTATAGGTAAACAAGTTCAAAAACCTGAACAAAAAGCGGATATGGAAAAAATATTTGCAGGTGTAACAGGTGGTGGAACTTTAGATTATGTAACAGCTTGGTATGTTAAAGCGGCTCAATACATTCAAGACACAAAAATTAAAGTTGCCTTCGTTTCAACAAACTCAATTGCACAAGGCGAACAAGTCGGAATTATTTGGGGCTTACTATTTCATAAATACAAAATTAAAATACACTTTTCTCACAGGACTTTTAAATGGGGAAACGAAGCAAAAGGAAATGCAGCCGTTCACGTAGTCATAATTGGCTTCGCCAATTATGATACTAATGATAAAAGTGTTTTTGAGTATGAGGATATAAAGGGCGAAGCTCACGAAATTAAAGTGAAAAATATTAATCCTTATTTGGTTGAAGGAAAAGATATATTTATCACTACAAGAACAAAACCACTATGCAATGTTCCCGAAATCATAAAAGGTAGCGAAACAACTGACGATGGACATTTTATGTTGACTTTAGAGGAAGTAAATCAACTGAAAGAAAAGTATCCCGAAAGTTCCAAATTTATAAGACCATTTGTTGGTGGTGGCGATTTCATTAATGGAAATGTTAGATATTGCCTTTGGTTAAAAGATGCTCCTTTAAATGAAATTAGACATATTCCATTTATACAAGAACGAATTGAACGAGTTAAAAACTTTCGATTGGCAAGTTCAAAGGCAAGGACAAGACATTGGGCTAATTTTCCAACTCTCTTTTCAGAAGACAGACAACCAACAACAAGGTATTTAATGTTTCCAAAAGTTTCGTCCGAAAGACGGGCATATATTCCGTTTGCTTATGTTGAGCCTGAATTTATAATAAATAATACAGCATCTTTTATTCCTGATGCAGGTCTATATCTCTTTGGCATTTTAGAAAGCAAGATGCATATGGCTTGGATGAGTTATGTATGCGGAAGAATGAAAAGTGATTTCATTTACTCAAATAAAATCGTTTATAATAATTACCCTTGGCCAGAAAATGTAAGTGAAAAGCAAATTAAAGCAGTTGAAAAAGCAACCGAGAATGTTCTATCTGCAAGAAAAGAATTTCCTACTTATTCATTAGCAGATTTATACGACCCTTTAACAATGCCACCAGTTTTGGTAAAAGCACATCAAGAGCTTGATAAAGCAGTTGATTTATGTTACAGACCGCAACCGTTTATAAATGCAGCAAAAAGAATTGAGTTTTTATTTGAACTCTACGAAAAATATACGGCAGACCTTTTTACAAAAGAGAAAGTGAAAAAAACTAAAAAAATTACGAAGGAAAAATAATGAAAGATTTTTTACAAGAAAGCGGATATAAGAGAGACAGAAGTATTTATACTCCACCGATTTTACAATTAGGGGAATTTAATGGCGTTAATTGGCTTGAAGAAATTTTACCTGAAATAATTTGGATTGGTTTACTGCAAGACAAATTTGGACTTGGGCTTGGGTCACAACTTGCTTTACAAATTTCTGAAACAACAAATAAATTATGTAGTTTAAGTTGCACAAAGCAATGGTTAGCACCATTAAGCAGTTACAGTGTATTAACCGAAAATCAAAAATCGGAAATAAAAAAAGAACTTACAAATTTAGGTCATATTGATAATATTGAAAAAGCATTTGGGTTAATAACATTTCTTTATCCGAAATTTCCATTATCATTTTTAGTCACTGAAATTTATAATGTAAAACAAGATTTATCAGTATCCGAGTTTAAAATATATTTATCAAAATTATACGATAGAACAAATTTCACAACAACATTTATGCAAGCGACTGCGGTCGATATGGCTTTTCAATCCGACCTACTTACAGTAAGCTCTGAAACATCGCTTGCCAAATTCGATGAAATATCTAATTTCCCCAATACCGAAATTTCAAAACAAGTTGCAAGTTCAATAAGGCAAACTATAAATCTATTTTTCGGAAATAACAATCCCTTTTCTTCTAATGGAGAATGGCAAAAATATTTTTGGAACAGGGGATTAGAACTTGAAAAATGTTATTGAATGGAAAATCAAGAATTTTATAAAATGCTTGCTGATGCAACAAACGAATACCGAAAGTTGCTAAAAAATGAATTAAATGCAAGATGGGAAAGTTTAAATCTTGACCTAATGAAATCCGCAGAGTATGAAGTTATTTGGGGTTTAGTTTCAAGACAGTGTTCGTTAGTAAATGAAATGTCATATTCCTATCTTACTTGGAATGAATTTTTCCTTCCAATCATTATGCGGTGTATGGTAGAAAATCATATTAATATTTCTTGGATACTTCAAAAACCTAATGAGAGAGCAAAAATGTTTATTGAGTATGGATTAGGAAGAGAAACGAAACAGTTAGAATTTGCAAAAGCTAAAAAAGTTAAGGAAGAAATTGATTTAAAATTTATTGAGAATACAGAAAATTGGATAAATCAACAACGATTTTCATTTCTTAATAAAATAAATGTTGGCAGTTGGAAATTTAATGATGTAAGAAATACAGCAATTGATGCGGGTTATAAAGAATATTACGACATTTTTTACGATGTATGTAGTTCGGCAACTCACAGCACTTGGAATTATATTGCGAAACACAATTTAAAGTTTTGTGAAAGCCCATTTCATAAAGACCACAGAATACCTGTAATTAAAGAGCCTGAAATTGAAATCGGACTATTTTTAATCTTAACTAAAATATTGCAAGACACATTTGAAAAAATTGATAAAGAATTAAATATCAAAATTACTCAACCATCATCTTATGAATATATAATGAATGCTTTCAATACAGAAAATAAAACCAACGAATAGCCAATGCATTTTGCAAGCACATTTAATAACCGCACAAGCAAACGCAAAGACCAAAGTTTTTAAAAGAGCTTGCAAAGCCGACCCAAAGAAAAATTGAATTAAAAAAAATCCAACGCTTTAAAAAAAATAAAAAATACGCAACGCACAGCCGACACTCAATGACACGAAAACTCAATAACGACAATAGTTTACAAGCTCGATGGACAAGAACGCCAGCACCTAACAGGCGTTTGGCAAAAGTGGCGGTTCAGTGCTCCGCAGACACATTTGTGGTTAATTCAAGTTTGGTTCTCCGCATCAACATTTGTGGTAAAAATCGCCACCTTCGCCAAGCTGCAA
>Ga0163150_10005261_pt1 | contig 16723 bp, 10 predicted proteins | sample OliLakLV19P2IB_FD_148628 | JGI IMG/M metagenome (GOLD analysis project Ga0163150, IMG submission 148628) | Freshwater microbial mat bacterial communities from Lake Vanda, McMurdo Dry Valleys, Antarctica - Oligotrophic Lake LV.19.P2.IB | ecosystem: Environmental > Aquatic > Freshwater > Lake >...
AGATGTGGGATTTCACGGTTCAGGTACTGAAAGCTGTAGGTCTCAACGTGCCCGACCTTCACCTCGATCTGTTGTTGGGTGGACATCACAGTTGTGACTGGATTTGTGCCCTTGGTGTTCTTGCGGGACTCCGGCACATACAGAACTCCCCGTGCGTCAAAGGCCTGCATCTGCTTTAAGGCGTCCTGAAACAGCCTCGCCACCTTGATGCCCCTCGGATCGGATTTCTTCGCCCGAAGAAGATCCGTACAGATGGCTTGCTGGGTATCGGTCGAGCACCAGCCGAGCACATGGTAGAGCTCGCGCAGTTTTGTGGTGGCCATCGCGTTTCCCCGGAGGAGAGTCACCACGGTTGGACGATCGGCGCCGGCCGGAGACTGGTGATTGCTCGCGGAAAGGTTCGCGGATGCCATCGCCACATATGGGGCGGTGATGCAAGAAGCCCTTTATTCGCATAGCCTTGAAAGGCTTGAGCGATTCAGAGGCCGACCCATATGTGGCAGCGGCCATCCCTACGTTTCAGGGCATGGCCAAGAAGCGAAAAGCCGAGGTGTTTCGACGGACTGACGCCGAGCGACGTGTCCGTCAGGGCGAACGTCTCAGCAGACTCCTGCGAGTGCTGCACTGCATCATGGGGCCGGGCCGTTGGGATGCCGATGCGCTTGCCAGCGAGATCGAGGTCAGTCCGCGGACGATTCACCGCATCATGCAGACCCTGTCCATGGCCAACGTGCCCTGGTACTTCTGCAAAGAGGAGGGCTGCTATCGGGTCCGTCCAGGTTTCCGGCTTCCGGGCTCCGATGGCGCAGAGTCCGGGGCACCGATCATCGACCGCAAGGCTCTGAAGCACACCGTCGATACGCTGCTTGCGGAACTGAATCGCGCAGTGGGGCTGCTCTCGCACTTGAGCGAGGAGCTGACGCGGAGCTCCAAGCAAGGGTGAGCAACGCTCGGGATCATGGGAACCGTCGCATGCCCGCCACAGAGCTCACCGCCATCCGACCACAGCCCCTTTAGAACTCGATTCCCATGAGTTGCGTGGTCGACGACACAAACCACAACCCTCGTTGATCCTGCGCGATCACGACATGACCGACGCGGTCATTCACGAAGCCACCCGTGCCGACGTACCGGCACTGGTAGAAGGCCATCGTGTCCTCTGAGGGCGGGCCGTGTGTGAGCTGAAACGGCCGCCTACCTGTGCGAGTGGCTGTGTCGAGCACACCTTGTTCTTCCCCGTATGTCGGATCCCCTGGCAGCGGATGCTCCGGGATGGCCCGTCTTCGATCCTGCTATTCGGCAAGCTGTTCTCGCTCTGCGATCGTCAAGGAATGACAGTTCCGTCATCTTGGACCGTCACGATCATCGTGTCGCGAACCGTGGCACCGAAGCTGTTTGGAGCCTCGAAGACAACCTCAACATGGGTGCCGTGTTCGTCGCTCTTGACGACGCGAGTCGAGATGAACTTTGCTTGCGAAGGAGATTTCAGGACGCTTCGGACGTACACCCGGGCGAGGGTTTCCGGCGAGCGGATCTCGTTGTACGTACACCGTCCAACCTGGAGCAGCAGGAGCATCACGCCCAGTACCCCCCACCAAAGCCCCTTCTTCCGTTCTGCGCGAGTTTTCAGTCGGTACTCATGCTGCCGAACCGTCGGCACGAGAATGGGTTCACCGCACTCGGCGCACTCGCCGATCTTCCCCGCGGCCGATGGGGGGAACTCGCTTACGGTCCCACACTTGCGGCAGCGGTCGGTCGTGATGCGGACATCGTCCGAAATCTTGTCGCCGGTCACGTCCCAGGCATTCACTGCAGATGGTGCGACGGGGCTCGGGGTCGTGCGTTCTATGACCTCCAGCGGGGCGTTGCTCATAAACGGCACCGTGATCGGCCGTTTGCAACCGGGGCACGACGACGACTTTCCTGCTTTGTCCTCAGCGCACTTGAGCGGCTGCTGGCATGAGGGGCACGTGAACCGCAACATCTCGGGTGACTCCTGTTCCTGCTCCCCATACCTGCGGGGAGCAGTCGGAGAGCACGTTAGAAGTCGCTACTGCCAGCTCTGGGACAGCGAGAGAAATTGTTTCGCTGGGGTGGGTGTGGTCGGGAGTGAGCAGCAGATGGCGGGAATCGCCGCCGGCTGGGGAGCGGTTCAGTTGGCTTGTGGCCGACCCGGTGCGTACGACCCTCAGGCCGGTGGACAGAATTCGGCTCCATGCCGTGTATTTCGGGTCTTTTGACCAGCGAAACCTACTATCCACCGGTCTTTCGTCGCTGCCGCTGGAGGCTCAACGCGAAAACCCGACAAGGGTGAGGAGTCGGCGCACCCAAGCGGTGGCCGGCCAGGGTAGCGACGGAAGCCGCACGCTCTCCGTTGGTTCCGGCTGCTGGCGATGTGGCTTCTGGTATCGCGACTCTTGGCCTACCCGACCAGCAATGCGATAGGCGAGCTGTTCGTACGGGAGCAGGGCATCGTCTTCATCCTCGATCGTCAGGATGACGGTTGCCGAGTCCGAATCTGCCTCGCTTGAGTGGCTTGAAGGTTCCGAGGCCGAGACAGCGGCAAATGATGGCCGTGCGGTGGTGAGTCCGCACTGATCGGTTCGCGCCGGGTTCGTCGTGGGCACGACAAGGACTCGAGCGCAGGTCGGGCAGGGCAGCGATTTCCCGCCCCTCCACGTGCGGGATTTCAGTAAGCGCTGCCACCAAGGGCGTGTGAAGTGCGGCATGGTCAAGTTCTCCTGCTATTCTCCGTCGGATGAAGTGCGTCTTCACGCAGGATCACAGAAGAATCTGCCAGCTGTGGGGCAGTGTTTTTATCCAGCACAAGCGGTTTAAGATCCGGCTCCTTACGCGTCGACTTCCGCCGGTATCCAGGCGGCTCGACGTGATTGAGCACCTTCAGCAGCATCCGTCGGACAATTCTGAACTCTTGGCTTGGCGCCCGCTTCGGCAATTCGCCGTCAACAGTCGATGCTAAGGGTTATTCCCCTGGAAGTTGCAGGTTCAGGCCCGGTCTCAACTCGGGCACCAGCTGCATGAGGACAGGGATGACGTGCCTCCATTGCGTCGCCTTGATGGCCCCGGCCTTCTGAAAGATGCCCGTTTGCACGGCGACAATCCTAGCCTCACTGGGATTCCAGTCATTCTTCAAGGGGCCATCGGACAACTTCCAGACGCTGCACCCGCTAATCCCCGCGAGGCTTGTTGGATGGGGATTCGGTAGATCCAACTCAATGGCCATGTGGAGCCGTGGATCGAAGACTCCGATATCGTTGACCCGCGGATGAGCACTAGCGATGCACGGTAGCGGCTGACTTTCAAACTGCCGACCGGCTTTGTCGAACGCCCCCCATTCCCGCGGGAAACCGACGAGAAAATAGACGCCGGACGTCAGGTCGGTTTCGATCGACACATCTGTCCGATTCGCGAAAGATTTGCCCCGAAGCCTACGAACCGTGTCGGCATGGAGTTGCCAGAGGGGCCACATCGAGGTCGTCACCATCTTCAGCATGCACGGGCCTCGTCGGGTCCCGTGCTGTCTTCGTGGCGGAATACCTTCCATTCAGTGGCAATAAGACTCCACAACCATCCTCAATCAAGAGCGTGATTCCCGGATACTCAGCTTGCTCCTCAACAAATCGCTTGATGACATGGCTGGCCGTCACGAGAAAACGATCATCACCAAACCGAATGAGAGTACCAGTGGCATGCTGTCGAACTGTTCCGTCGTAGGCAGCGAGAATCGGTGTCGTGCATTCAGAAATCCGACCAGCCATGCTCCGAACGACGCTGTTGAATTGCTCATCGATCGGGAGCCACTCCGTCGTGTCGTGATCGGAAAGCGCAGCCATTTCACATTTGCCTTTCAGGGGAGGTTCACGGCCCGGCTCCGGGTTGGGCCAAAATATTCCGTCACCGCTTCGACGTATCGATCCATCGCGTGGTCCGTAGCGTTGGGCAATCCTTGTGCGAGGTCCGGCTTGCCTTTTTGCGGCGGTGCCAACCCCTTCTGTACTTTGGCCTTCTCTCGCTGAAACTGGCGATCGGACAGACGTGGAGGGCCCTCCTCCTCATCCTCGTCAATCGGGAAGTCATGGCCATTGGGGCCACCAAACAAGGACATGAGGGGATCGCCGAACTTCGTGCCGTCCTTGCGGAACCAGGCATAACTGCCACCCCCGCGAAGGCCTGGCACGACACACGGAACCACATCATCCTTGTGGATGACTCTCAGAAAACGGCCATGAAGCTGAGCGTTCGCCGACCTCGCGAACTTCGGCTCCAAGAGAAGTGGCTGTCCAAACGTGATCACTCCTCGCACGTTGACCCTGCCGGAGCTATTGAAGTCGAGCGCGCAAAGAACCGCCATGGCCCCACCCAGGCTATGTCCCGTAATCCAGACATGGGTGATGCCGTTGTCATCGAGAATCTCACGGACTTGCTCGGCCACCAAGCGGTAAGCTCCTAGAAACCCGCTATGGACAGGATCATCTGGCGGGTGAGCAAGCTTCTTGTCGAGATTTGTGAACCAGTCACCAATGTCACCGTCCCCATCAGTTCCCTGAAAAGCGACCACTGCCTCGGTCCCTACCATCATCACAACACCTCTCGTGGATCCCTTCACAAAGTCGCCGTGGTCCGCAAACCCGAGTTCGCGAATGCGTGTCTTCAATTGGTTGGGATTTTCGTAGGCGACCTGCGCACAACGAACGAGCAACGGAGCTACAGGTACATGCCGAATGTCGCCGCTGCTCCATGGGTGCCGCAGGAGTTCAATGAGAGCGTTCGGGGGCGCTGGTTGCTGCCCAGGGTGAACATCAGCCCCGTTTCGTGTTTCCAGCGGATAGAGTGTCATTCCGCCGGTAATGATGCCCCCAAATACCAATAGGCTTACGGTGGCCGTTATGAAGAGACTTCGCAATCCCGCCTGGGCGATGCACGACGCCACAACCAACCCCAGAACTGCCAACACAAACCCTGCGCTCACGATGTATTGGGACAGCACTTCGGCTACGTTCGGCCGAAGTACTAAAATCGACACAGCGGCAATTCCAAGCAGAACGGTGATGCCAACGAACTGTCGAGTCGCTTTCATGTGCGGAGTCAGCTCTTGGCTCGCCTGGACACGCTACTCGCTCCGATCATAACATGTACGGCAGTATATCATCCGTCGGGCTTCCCTTCAACTCGAGGCAAAGGATTTTCTTCGCGGTGGCAGGATTACGAGCCGCACACGGGGCCAAAGATGCGGCATTGGTGCCGGTCGAAGATCAGGGTCATCGGATGGGCTGAGAAAGGCTAGACGGGATATTGGATGGCCGCCGAACATGCCGCGGAGGAAGGGCAAGGGGCATAACATCGCGGGTATGGTTGACCGATCGGCGAGCAAATACCGATGTTGCCACGCGGCTAGCCTGCGTCACAGCACTCGTAACAACCGGGTGGAACCGAAAGAAAGGTCCGTCACGGCCCCAAGGGGCGTGATGGTTACCGCACGGACCGCGCTACTTCGCAAAGGCGCTGCCGAATCACCACAGAAACAGGTGGTGTCATTAGAGCATTGCTCAATGGAGCAAGCCTCTCCTCGGCCTCCAAGAGTTGTTGACGGACCGCAGCGAGGGCGGAGTCTCCAGTGCGACCGGATTTCCTTAGGGCTCGGCGCTCATTGTCAAGCTCATCAATTCGAGCATTGAGCGAAACAAGGTCGCTTGCTAGGTCCGCGAGTTGGGCCGCAAATACTCGATCACTCCACTCTCTCGACGTCTCGGCCAAGTGCGATTCGAGGTCGGAATCAAGTGTCACACGCATCTCGTCCGGCATTGCCAGTGCGTCCGGCAGAGTGCGATAAAACGAGGGGTTATACGCGGGCTGCCACAGTAGCCACAAATGGCTTGGTGAGACGATCTGGCCAGGACGCTGACCGTTGCACGTTCGGGCCGTGCAAATCATGTACTGCCCCGAGGGTTCCGACCCGAAGAAGACCGCCTCGATCATGAGCCAGCCGTCCTTGCCGACGAGATCCCACAACCCCCGTCGAGGACCATGCATTTCCAACCTGAGACGTCCGCATATCGTGAGACCACTGTTTGTCGGAGTAGCCCGTGGCCTGATTTCATCCGGGCACCAGGAGAAAAACGCCCTCAGCAACGCGTCGTCGAGCGGCCGGATCTGATAGGCCGGGTCGATAACCCGTCGTGTCTTGCTGGGCCGGCCCTCGAGGCCCTCGGTCTCGTGAGCAGCTTCTGTGCCCTCCTTCGCTTCGGCTCGATTACGGCTCTTTCTGGCCATCGGGACGCTTTCGATTCACTTCTGCGTGGTCGGGATCGGTGGCTTGGCATCGCCTGCAAGGCTACGATCTTATCCGCCAAAAGGGGTATCGGAATGACCACGGCCTACCACGCAAAGTACTTCGCCCACGACCTCACCCGCCGGGCGACTGATGGTGTCGATCGGCTGTCTTCGGCTCTCTTCGACGCTACGGTCGACCTCAATCCCCACCAGATCGAGGCCGCACTCTTCGCGTTGCATTCGCCGCTATCCAAAGGCGTGATCCTGGCCGACGAAGTGGGGCTTGGCAAAACGATCGAGGCAGGGATCGTCCTCTGCCAATACTGGGCAGAACGGCGTCGACGCCTGCTTGTGATCGCCCCAGCTTCGATCCGAAAGCAATGGGCCCTCGAGCTTCGCGAGAAGTTCAACCTGCCCGCAGACGTTCTTGATGCCAAAACCTATCGCGAAGCCAGGAAGGCCGGCCGTGATCCTCTCAGGCCGGAAGGGGTGGTCGTGTGTTCCTACCACTTCGCCAACCGGCTCCGTGACGACATTCGAGGCATTGCTTGGGATCTCGTGGTGATCGACGAGGCCCACAAACTGCGAAACTGCTATCGACCCAGCAACAAAGTGGGTCAAGGCATTCGTTTTGCAACGTCGGACTGCCGCAAGCTCCTCCTCACGGCCACGCCCCTTCAGAACTCATTGGTCGAGCTCTACGGCCTCTCAACGCTCATCGATGAGCACATCTTCGGAGATATCAGTTCGTTCCGTACGCAATACACCGGAGCCGGGAGCGACCTTACGGCCCTTCGCAATCGGCTGGCTCCCTTCTGCAATCGCACGCTCCGCAATGAGGTCACGGAATACATTCGCTACACGAAGCGCCGTCCGATCACCCGCCCTTTCCGACCGGACGACGATGAGCATGCACTCTATGAAGCCGTCTCGGATTTTCTCAGACGTGAGAACAGCTACGCCCTGCCGCAGCGGCAGCGACATCTTGTGTCGCTGATCCTTCGGAAGCTGCTCGCGTCGTCGTCGCAGGCGATCGCCGGCACGCTCGACACTCTCCGCGAACGCCTGGAAACACTCCATGACGAACGGGTCAAGGACGACCCGGAGCTTGCGGAGCAGCTGATTGAAGGGGAGGAGATCGCAGCAGACCTTCTCGACGAAATCCTTGCTGACGACGCCACCGAAGACGAGAAGGTCAAGGCGGAGCCACCGCCGATCGACCGCAAGAAGCTACGGGATGAGATCGACATCCTCGGTCGCCTTGCTGACCAGGCCAGACAGATAGACGTCGATGCCAAGTCGCGAACGCTCCTCACCGCCCTCGACATCGGCTTCAAAGAAATGGCTACCATCGGTGCCGCCCAGAAAGCCCTGGTCTTTACCGAGTCACGCCGCACCCAGGACTACCTCAAGGCATTTCTCGAAGCCAACCGCTACGGCGGCAAGATCGTCGTCTTCAACGGCACAAACGGGGGTCCCGAGGCCACTGCCATTTACGACCGATGGGTCACTCGGCATGCGGATACAGATCGAGTATCAGGATCACGTGCGATCGACCTGCGTACTGCCCTCATTGAGCACTTCCGGGATGACGCAACGATCATGCTTGCCACGGAGGCGGCGGCTGAAGGCGTCAACATGCAGTTCTGCTCGCTGGTGGTGAACTACGACCTGCCGTGGAATCCGCAGCGGGTTGAACAACGGATCGGCCGCTGCCACCGCTACGGCCAGATGCACGACGTGGTCGTGGTCAACTTCCTGAACGAGCGGAACGAGGCCGACAAACGGGTGCTCGAGCTTCTCACCGAGAAGTTTTCACTGTTTAGTGGCGTCTTCGGTGCCTCCGATGGCGTTCTGGGTGTGATTGAATCGGGAGTGGATTTCGAGAGCCGGATCCTTGCGATCTATCAGGGCTGCCGAACGACCGCCGAAATCGACGCCGCCTTTGCAGAGCTTCAGGCAGAGCTTGACCAGCAGATCCAGGCCCGTCTGGCAGACACCGAGGAGCAGCTCTTCAAGCACCTGGCGGGAGACGTCCACGAGCGGCTTCGGCTCAGGCTGGCTGACGCCCGGGTGCGGCTTGACCGCGTAGGCCATCGGTTTTGGGCCCTCACACGATTCATTCTCGAGGGGAAAGCGTCTTTCAACGACATCGCCCTCTCGTTCGACCTGCCATCGGCCCCGGCGCCTGCCATTTCAACCGGCCGCTATCACCTTGTCTCGAAGTCATCTCCGCGTGGTAAGAACGGGAGCGTGCCCGACATTGAAGGCCACCTCTATCGGCTTTCTCATCCTCTTGGCGAATACGTGATCGCCACAGGGAAAGCCCTGCCGACCGAGACTGCCGCCATCGCCTTCGATGTTTCCAAGCACACCGTCCGTGAGCCACTCGTCGAGCAGCTTCGCGGCAAGAGCGGCTACCTCCGCCTCACGCGGCTTTCGATCGCCTCCTACGAGGAGGAAGACCATCTTCTCTTCTCGGCATTTGACGACGATGGCATCGCAGTCGCCCCTGAGGCATGCGAGAAGATGTTTCTGTGTTCGGGAATGGCCGGCGCCCCGACCGTGATTCCACCCACCATCGTGGATCGTCTTGCGGCGGATTCCGTCAGGCACGCCGGGGCAACCATCAGCCGGTCGCTCGAAGCCAACAACAAGCATTTCCAGGAGGCACGGGAAAAGCTCGAACGCTGGGCGGAAGATATGGTGCTCGCGGCCGAAGAGGCTCTCACCGACACCAAGGAACAGATCAAGGTCTGCCGGCGGCAGGCCAGGCAGGCGGTGACGCTGGAAGACCAGCATGCGATCCAGGAAGCAATCCGCAAGCTCGAAAAGCAGCAGCGGCACCAACGGCAGGAGATTTTCAAGGTCGAAGACGAGATTATGGAGAATCGCGACGGCCTGATCGACTCGCTCGAGACAAGGCTGGCCCAGACGACCGCCTCCGAGCCACTTTTCACGATCCGGTGGACTGTGGTCTAGTGCTTCGCTCGACCGCTGATTCCAGACCAGGACGCCCGCCGAATATGAACGCCCGCTACGAAAAACTGAAACGGCTCCTCGAAGAGCTTTTTCAGCTCGATCAGCCCGATTTGGACTTCGGGCTCTACCGCATCATGCACGCCAAGAGCGGCGAGGTGACCGCGTTTCTGGACCGCGATCTCCTCCCCCAGGTGAAGGAGGCTTTTGCCCTCTACCAGCCAGCCGATAAGGCTGCTTTGGAGGCAGAACTCGCCACCGCACTCGAACAGGCCCGCATCCTTGGCGTCGACCCCGAGTCCTCACAGAAAGTGAAAGACCTGCGGAAGAAAATCGCGTCGTCCGCGGTGGATATCGCGGCCCTCGAATCAGATGTCTTCGACAAGCTCTATTCGTTTTTCCGCCGCTACTACTCCGAGGGCGACTTTCTTTCGAAGCGGGTCTACAAGGAGGGCGCCTACGCGATTCCCTACGAAGGCGAGGAGGTCACACTCCACTGGGCCAACAAGGACCAGTACTACATCAAGACGACCGAATACCTCCGCGACTATTGCTTTCGATTGCGACCCGATGACGAAGCCGCTCCCATGCGCGTGCATTTCCGGCTGGTGGATGCAGCCGAAGGGGAGCACGGCAACGTCAAGGCCGCCGAGGGCAAGGACCGTGTGTTTGTGCTGGCCGCAGGCGGCGAGTCGGACCACGACTTTTTGAGTGTTGAAGATGGGGCACAAGGCCAGGAGCTGTCGATCCTGTTCGAGTATCGTCCAACCACGCTCACTGACTGGCCCGCCGAAGTCCGTGAGGACAAAACGAGGCCGCCTGCGCAGAAAGACCTGACGGCTTTTGCCGTGGCTCACTTGCTCGCCGTTTCTGCCGAGCCCTTCGGGCCGTGGACATCAGAACTTGGCAAGCCTCATGTGACCACTGGTGGCGAGACCGCCGACTACCCCCGCCTCGAAGGCCATCTCAAGCGATACACCGCCCGCAACACGTTTGATTATTTTATTCATAAGGATCTCGGCACGTTTCTCCGCCGCGAGCTCGATTTCTACATCAAGAACGAGGTCATGCACCTCGACGACATCGAGAACGACAACGCCCCGCGGGTCGAGCAATACCTGTCAAAGATCCGCGTCATTCGTCGAATTGCTGGCAAGATCATCGATTTTCTTGCCCAGCTCGAGGACTTTCAGAAGAAGCTCTGGCTCAAGAAGAAGTTTGTCGTCGAGACGCAGTGGTGCATCCGTATCGGCTGCATCCCGGAGGAGTTTTGGGGTGAGATCGCCGCCAATGATGCCCAGCGGGAAGAGTGGGTTTCGCTTTACGCGATCGATGATATCCAAGGCGACCTGACGACACCAGGCTACTCGGTGCCGCTGAATCCGGAGTTCTTCCTCGCGTACACCACACTCGTCGTCGATACGCGTCATTTTGACGCGGCGTTTACGGCGAGGCTGGTCGAAGTGATGGGCGCCATCGACGAACAGACGGACGGGGTGCTCTTTCACAGCGAGAACTTTCAGGCGTTATCGCTGATGCAATCGCGATTCAGGGGCAGGGTGTCGTGCATCTACATCGATCCGCCGTACAACACAGGATCAGATTTTTTATACAAGGACGCATACAAGCATTCGACCTGGGCAAGCATGATCTCGGATCGCTCTAGCTTAATGCTCCCGCTGTGCAGGCCGGGGGGGCTGTTTTTTTGCAGCATCGGTGATCGGAAACCTACGGTAAGAGAGAGTCACCGACTGGTCCTCGTGCTTGACCAAACGTTCGGTGAGGAGAACTTCATTGCAAATCTGGTGTGGATGAAGGGAAAAGAAAGCGGCGGCGATGCATCATTGATCGGCATTCACCATGAATACGTAGTTATGTATGCAATGCATGGCATTGACCGAGTGTCCATCAATCTAGATCCCAAGGACACCAGCCGACACCAAATTGCACTTCCGGAGCCAAATCGCGTTCGGGCCGGCGAGACGATTTACCGTGACGGCGAGCTGTTCCAGCTAATTAATCTAAGCAAACAGCGTGACTATCGAGTAACAATTCCGCTTTGCGCCGATTCAGCTATTGAATGGGACTCGTACTGCCCCCAATCTACAGTCGATGAGTACATCAGGATTTCAAAGCTATTCGTTGGCCAGAATGGTGTGCCCTACGTCAAGTCCTTCTTGGCGGACGAAAAGGCAGGTACGCAGCCAAGTAGTCTCCTGGAGCAGTCTATTGGCACGACGAAAAGTGGTGGTATTGCCATTCGCGAAATGTTCGCAGGGCGTCCATTTGACTACCCTAAGCCCCCGTCTCTGATTCAGCGATTGCTAGGGATGGCGACAATGCCTGGAGAGTTAGTTCTAGACTGCTTCGGCGGCTCAGGCGCGACTGGTGACGCCTCGATCATGCTGGCCAGAGAAGGCGGACGCAGGACGACATTTGTGCTAGTTGAGCAGGCTGCGTACTTCGACTCCATCCTGGTGCCCCGCTTGAAGAAGGTAGCTTTCACTCCCGAGTGGAAAGACGGCAAACCCAAACGGTTCGCGACTGCTGAGGAAGCCGACCGCTCTCCGCGGATCATGAAGATCGTCCGCCTTGAGTCGTATGAAGACACTCTCAACAACCTCGACATCCGCCGCAGCGACGCTCAAAAGTCACTCCTCGATGAGCCGGGGGCCAAGGGCGACGGGAAGCTGCGGGAGCAATACCTCCTCAAGTACATGCTCGACGTCGAAACGCGGGGCAGCCAGTCGCTCTTGAATGTTGCCGCGTTCCGTGATCCCACGGCGTACCGGCTGAACGTCAAACGGCCGGGGTCGGACGAGAATCGCGAAGTGTGCGTTGACCTCATGGAAACGTTCAACTGGCTCATCGGCCTCACTGTCGAGGCAATCGCGGCCCCGCAGGTTTTCTCGGCGGAGTGCGAGCGGGATGAGGAAGGGCGGCTGCGGCTCAAGGACGGCAGGATCAAGCCTAATGCAGACGGGCCGTACTGGTTCAGGCGTGTCGAGGGGAAACTGCCCGATGGCCGGCGGGCGCTCGTCGTGTGGCGCAAGATCACCGACGACATCGAGGCCTGGAACCTCGTCCTTGACCATTTCCTGACTGAAAAACTCAAGATCAGCACGAAGGACTTCGAGTTCGACGTGATCTACGTCAACGGCAGCAACAACCTGGAGAACCTCAAGGCTCCCGACGACACGTGGAAGGTGCGGCTCCTGGAGGAAGAGTTTCACAGGCTCATGTTTGCGACGGAGGATGCCTGATGCCGCCGGTCCACTACCACGCGGGTGGCTTTCCGCCGAAAACGATCGACTGGCAGCGGCTTGTGCCTCGGCTGGGAGCGACCGCAGCTGCTGTAGCCCGCTACGACGGCATGCTCGCTGCGGTGCCGAATCCTGCGGTGCTGCTTTCACCGCTTTCGACCCAGGAGGCCGTGCTGTCTTCAAAGATCGAAGGCACCCAGGCCACCATGGGCGAAGTGCTCGAGCTCGAGGCAGGCGAGGAGGCTCGCTCGCCAGAGCTGCGCGAAGACATTCGTGAGATTCAAAACTACCGAGCGGCCATGCGCAAGGCAGCACAGTCGCTCGGCAAGCTCCCCTTGTGCGGCCGGGTCCTCCTTGAAGCCCATCGTGTTCTGCTCACGAGTGTTCATGGACAGAATCTGTCGCCAGGTGCGTATCGCAAGGTGCCCAATTGGATCGGTAAGGACAGAAGCACAATCGAGACGGCCAGATTTGTGCCGCCGCCTCCGGATCGTATCGGTGACCTCATGGGCGAGTGGGAACGGTATGCCCATTCGCAGGTCGAAGACCGGCTCGTACAGGTGGCGATCCTCCACGCGGAGTTTGAGGCCATCCATCCCTTTGCCGACGGCAATGGCCGACTCGGGCGAATGATTGTGCCACTGCACATGTGGCAGACGAAGCAGATCAGCCTGCCGATGTTCTACATCAGCGGGTACTTGGAGTTGCACCGCGAGACCTACTACGATCGCTTGCTTGCGGTGTCGCGGGATGGGGATTGGACCGGCTGGTGTGAGTTCTTCCTCGACGGGCTTCAGGCTCAGGCAGAGGAGAATCTCCAGAAGACCAAGGCGATCCTCAGTCTCTATTCAAAGATGCCTGATCGATTGGCGGACCTGACCCGTTCGCAATACTCAGGCAAAGCGCTCACATGGATCTTTTCCAAACCTGTTTTTCAAGCGGCCAACTTCGTCAAATCTTCAAGAATCCCAAAGCCAACCGCCCATCGCTTCCTCGGTGTCCTTCGCGACGCTGGTGTGCTCAAAATGATCCACCCAGCGAAGGGGCGAAAGTCGGCTGTCTATGCTTTCCCCGCTCTGCTCAACATCGTCAACGGCAGGAAACGATCCTGAGGAACGGGGTTGCGTCTCACTTTCGGAACCATTATGAGACACAAAAGCATTTGCTGTGAATAAGTGAGACACAAACTTCGAGGGAAAAACCCCTGAAATGGCCCGCGGACGCCCGAGAAAAACGTCGATTCCAGCATCGGCCGCAGGGGAGGTCTCAACCCCGGACGACGGCTCCTCCGCGCCACCAGCCAAACGGACAAAGCGGGCCAAAAAGGCGGCGGGAAAAAGGTCGGCACTACGGCCGACCGCGGCGTTAGTGCCGTTTTCCCAGAAACTCGTCCTGGCTCAATGGGTCTTGTCGCTCTTCGGCGTCGACCGGTTCGACGGCCTGGCAGCCCACCTGCGAGATCCGAAGCTCGAAGGTCTCGATGCCGACAACATCCACCGGTTCCATCACGCGATCATTCTTCACTGCCCCTCGTTCGGCCCTGGTCTTACCGCCGATCAGCTTCTCGAATACGACCAGAACATCGTGAGCCACACGCTGCGGCTCAATGAAGCACGGCTGCGTCGTGGTGAAGAACCGATCGTCTGGAAGTATTTTCAGTACATCGCCCTTCTGTTCACCGAGATCTATCTCGACTGGTATTTCCAGCGGCCGGCTGACCTCGTTGCCGCAGCCAACGCTCGGATCACGGCCTTCAACGACGACAGGGATCCTGCCGACTCCCTGAAGCCGCTTGATTCGACATCAGAACCACGGGTGCAGCTCAACAAGCTTGCCTATTGGATGGCGACGGGCGCAGGCAAGACACTCGTGATGCACGCCAACATTCTCCAGTACCAGCACTACCTGGAAAAGGCTGGCCGCCGCCGTGACCTGAATCGGATCATTCTGCTTACGCCCAACGAGGGGCTTTCACAGCAGCATCTTCGTGAGTTTCAGGCAGCGGGCATCGACGCTGAGATCTTTCAGAAGGATGGTCGCGGCCTGTTTGCGGGAAGGTCGGTCGAGATCATCGAGGTGACGCGCCTTCGGGAGGATGCCAAGGAGAAAACCGTCGCCGTAGATGCCTTCGAAGGCAACAACCTCGTGCTCGTCGACGAGGGCCATCGCGGCACGTCTGGCGGCGGGGACGGCACTTGGATGAGGAACCGCAACAAGCTCTGCGAGAGCGGATTCTCATTCGAGTATTCAGCGACGTTTGGTCAGGCGGTGAAGGGCAACGCCTCGCTCACCGACCTCTACGCCAAGAACATCCTCGTGGACTACTCATATCGCTATTTCTACGAGGACGGGTTCGGCAAGGACTACCAGATTCTGAACCTCGATACCGCCACCGAGCAGGAGCATCTCGAGCTCTACCTGGTCGCTTGCCTGCTCGCGTTCTACCAGCAACAAAAGCTCCATCACGATCGCGAGTCGGCATTTCGGCCGTTCAATATCGAGAAGCCGCTCTGGATCTTCGTGGGTGGCAGCGTGACGGCCACACTTGCGGCACGGGAAGCCTCCGACATCGTGGCGATCCTGCAGTTCCTTGGCCGTTATGTGGGCGATCGAGCTAGGAGCATCGAGCGGATCAAGCGGGTTCTGGACGAGGGGCTGGTGACAGCTACGGGCGCGAACCTTTTTGCCCGTCGATTCGAGTATCTCTCGCTCACTGGACTCTCCGCCGATGACGTGTTCGACGAGACGCTCGCAATCATTTTCAATGCCCCTGGCGGTGGTCAGCTCTACGTCGAAGACCTGAAGGGCGCAACCGGCGAAATCGCTCTGCGGCTCGGAGCCGACAACGAAGCCTTTGGCGTCATCAATGTCGGCGATTCTTCGAAGCTCGTGAATCTCTGCAGGACGAACGGGCTCGAGACGGGTGAGCGTGAATTCAAAGGCTCGCTCTTTCACGGGATCAACGAGACCCAGTCGCCGGTCAACATCTTGATTGGATCCAAGAAATTCACCGAGGGTTGGTCGAGTTGGCGGGTGTCTACCATGGGGCTCATGAACGTTGGACAGGGAGAGGGAGCACAGATCATCCAGCTCTTTGGCCGAGGCGTGCGGCTCAAAGGGCATGGCATGAGTCTCAAAAGGTCGGCGCGTGTTGACCTGCCTGAAGGACTCGAACGCCCGAAGCATATTGCCCTCCTGGAAACGCTCGGAATCTTCGGGATCCGTGCCGACTACATGGCCCAGTTCCGGGATTTTCTCGAACTTGAGGGCGTCTCGACAACCGACGACCGGGGCGAGTTTCTGCTGCCTGTGATCAAAAACCTCGGGACTCAGAAACTCCGAACGATTCGGCTCAAGAAGACGATCAACGGCGTGAGCACGGAGTTTGGCGATGCGTTCCGCAAGCTCGGGCCTGTGCCGACTGTCCGCAAGCCCGACGCCGCCACCGCAAGACTCCAAGAGAACCGCGTGTTCGATACGTGGTATCCCCGTATCCAGTCCAAAGGGTCGGCAGGCCTCGTGGGCGGCGATGGTGAAGGCACGCTGGAGCAGGGCAAACTGACCCGAAAGCATGTTGCGTTTCTTGATCGCGACCGGTTGTGGTTCGAGCTCGAGCGGTACAAGGCCGAGCGTGGCTGGTACAACCTCAACATCTCGCGAGACGAGATTGCCGAGTTGCTCGTCGACCCATCGTGGTACGACCTCGAAATCCCACAGTCGCAACTGGCCTTTGATTCCTGGGACAACATTCGGCTCTGGGAGCAGGTCGCAATTGGGCTCCTCAAGAAGTACGCGGAAAAGTACTACCGCTTCTGCAAGCAAGCCTGGGAGGGGCCACATCTCGAGTACCGCGATCTCGAACCGGACGACCCGAACTTCCTCAGCGATCCCGACGATCCGGAAAAGGGCCACTACCGAATTCTCTACGACCGTTCGCGGGACGACATTGTCGCCAAACTCGAAGAACTGAAGGGCCTGGTCGAGGCAGGCACGCTCACGGGCTGGAGTATCCCCGAACTCAAGGCCATCAACTTCGGCCACCACCTGTATCAGCCACTGCTTCACCTTGATTCCTCTGCCATCACGATCTCACCGACACCACTCAACAAGGGCGAATGGCGGTTCGTCAAAGACTTGATGCTCTTCGCCGAGCAGAACCCGAGCTATTTCCAGGGGCGGCAGGCCTATCT
>Ga0163150_10005264_pt1 | contig 16705 bp, 10 predicted proteins | sample OliLakLV19P2IB_FD_148628 | JGI IMG/M metagenome (GOLD analysis project Ga0163150, IMG submission 148628) | Freshwater microbial mat bacterial communities from Lake Vanda, McMurdo Dry Valleys, Antarctica - Oligotrophic Lake LV.19.P2.IB | ecosystem: Environmental > Aquatic > Freshwater > Lake >...
GTATAGAACGAATGCCGCCAGGATAGCGTGGCGCTTCCCGTCGGAAAACAGACGGAAATGCGACACGCTGTGCCGGGCGCCGCGACCGGCCAGTTGCCGGAGCTTGGCCCAAGAAAGCGCCTCCGTCACCGACACGGGGATACCGCGCTCGCGAGCCCATTGGATGCGTTGCAGAAGATCCAGAATCCCGGTAGCGGAACAAGATCGCGGAACGCGCCGGAGCCACGCCAGCACGCTGCCCTTTCTCGGTCCGATGTCGAGCATCCCATCCAGGCTCTTCTTCTGTTCTGGCGACAACCGGGCCTCAATGTTCTGGAACGTCGTCCGTTCCAAGTCCCCTCGTATCGACCGCACCATCGATTCCAGAGTCTGAAGCGCTGGCGGAATGATCTTCCGGCTGCGGAGCCATTCCAGACCCGCTTGAATCAGCGTGTATCCCGAGTCGATCGACAAGGCTTCGTGGCGCAGGTGCTCCCGCAGCATTTGCGGATACGGTTGGAAATAGCCGCTAAAGCCATACGTACTGGCAAGCCACTGTATGTGTTCACGGCGCGTCCGGTCCCGCCTGGAATACTCTCGTATCTCCGCCGGGGCGACCGTCAACTGCTCGGCAACACACTCCAGGAGATTGGATGGCGGCATCTCCCCGGGCTTCAGCGGCCAACCAGGATATCGCAGAAGACACAGTTGAACCGCAAATCCGAGCCGGTTGTGTTGTCTGCGGCGCTCGTTCACAAGGGCAAGGTCACGCTCGGTAAGCATCCAATGACGCACCATCTCGCGGCGACGGAAAACGTAGTGGCCGGTTAGAATAGAGGCTCTTTGGCGATCAGTTAGTTGGTTTGCGGTGGACATAACCGCAAGCATACGGGACCGCTCTCAATCAACCCGCCTGATGGTGCCCGGAAATTCCTTAGCGGCCCTTTTTTGCCAACCTGTCCTGCCTGGCCGGATGCGGCGGGAAAATGCGTCGGTCAGAAACGAGATCCAAGGACGCCCCAGGAGCCGTCCGGTCTGGGAACAAACAGCCCACACGTCGGCCTGCGTGTGATCGATGTGGCCGATCTCGAAGGGCCGGTCTCCGTGGCGGGGCGTGCGCTGCTCCAGTTCCCAATAGAAGGATTGTTGCTGATAGTCAGCCCGGCTGCCTTGCCGCTTGAATGTCTGTTCAGCGCCAGCGCGCTGATGGACCGCGACGGTGAAGGTCTTATAACTCGGAGCCAAGATCTGCCGGCGGTCGCAATCTAACTTGAACGCCGCCCACGCCGCGTACATCGTTTTCTGCTTCAGAGTTTCGTAGTCCTTATCGATGGACTCAGTCATCAACGCAGCGGGTCAGTATCCCCGAGAGCAGCTGCTCACCCTTATTGAGGCCGACGTGTCTTCTCCTCTCTTTACGGGCATGGGCGGTTTTTGCCTTGCCTTTGCCAGGGAGGGAGACGACGTAGCGTGGGCCAACGAGAAGGACAACTTCGCCGCGCAAACCTATCGCAAGAACTTTCCAGCGACAACCCTGGCCGCCTGGCTCCGGACAAGCCCGGGCGCTAGACTAGCTGATAATGTCTTGGACCACACTCCCGTGGACGTCGGTCAGCCGGAAATCTCTGCCGCTGTAACGGTACGTCAGGCGCGTGTGATCGAGGCCCATCAAGTGCATGATGGTCGCGTGCAGGTCGTGAACGTGAACTGGATTTTCGGCGGTCCGGAATCCGAAATCGTCGGTCGATCCGTGGATGAACCCGCCTTTGACGCCGCCACCCGCCAACAATATGGAAAAAGCCAGATGATTGTGATCGCGCCCATTGTTGACCGCCAGCGCGGCGCGGTTCTCCAAGACCGGAGTGCGGCCAAATTCGGTTCCAACGACAACCAGGGTGTCGTTCAGCAGACCGCGCGCTTTCAAGTCGTTAATGAGGGCGGCGATCGGCCGGTCGGCTTCAAACGCCAGCTTTTTGTGCTCCATGATATCGGCGTGGCTGTCCCAGTTGAGCCCTTTGTTATCGCAGAAATACACTTGCACGATGCGAACACCGCGTTCGACGAGCCGGCGCGCCATCAGGCAGCCGTTGGCAAAATCCCCCTGCCCGTACTGCTCCCGGGTTGCCTTCGTTTCCTTGCTGACATCGAACGCTTCCGGCGCCTCGGTCTGCATGCGAAAGGCGACTTCCATCGCATGAATTCGGGCTTCCAGTTCCAGGTTGTTCTCCCGGCCGCGCAGATGCATCCGGTTGAGTTCTTCCAAGGTCTGAATCTGCCGCTGCTGGTCGGACAGACTCGCGTTCCGTGCATTGGTTAGAAACTCGATCATCCGGGCCGGATCGGTGGCGTCGTCGCGAATGAGTGCGCCCTGATACACTGCCGGTAGAAATGCGGAACTCCAGAGCGGTGAGCCGATGGATGGCGGTCCCGGGCACAGCACCAAGTAACCCGGGAGGTTCTGATTCTGGGTGCCCAAACCGTAGGTGAGCCACGAGCCGAGCGAAGGACGGCCCATTTGCAGGGTGCCGCAATTCAACATCAGCATGGAGGGTTCGTGCGTCGGGGTTTCGGTGTACATCGACCGGACGACACAGAGGTCGTCGGCGCACTGGCCAACCAAGGGAAAGATCTCGCTCACTTCAAGACCGCTTTGCCCATACTTCTTAAACTTGAAGGGCGACCGCATGAGATTGCCGGTGGTGTTCGACGTGGCCGGATTCCCACCTGGCAGCGGCTTGCCATGGTACTTGTCGAGCATCGGCTTGGGATCGAAGGTGTCCATGTGCGAAACACCGCCGTTTAGAAAGAGAAAGATTACGTTTTTGGCCTTCGCCGGATAGTGCGGCGCTTTGACGCTGAGCGGGCCTGGAGCGGGAGAGGTAGCGGCCTGAAGCAGCGACTCGCCGGTCATCGCTGAAAGTCCGACGAGTCCGAAGCCGCCGCCGATACTTTGCAATACCCCGCGGCGGGTGGTTGGCGCATTAAAACCTGAGTGGCATTCGTTCATGTGTTAGCCTCATCAATCCAAATAGCTAAATTCATTGGAGGCCAGGAGTATCTGGGCATACTCTTGCCACGGTCTAGGGCTCTGGAGAAATCCAAGCCCGATTCGCACTTCAGCTTCTGTCGCCGGGCGGCCATACAGTAGCCGGTAGGCTAGCCGTATCCTGGCGGTATTGTCCTTGCGAGCTTCCCGGAGGAGACGCGCGGCGAGCATGTTCGACTGCTCGAGAATCACCTTGCTGTTCAGAAAGAACAACTGCTGCGAAGGCACATTGGTTACACTGCGCCTTTCACTGCTGATGATGGCGTTGGGAAAGTCGAACAACACCAGCATGTCGTCCGGCTTCACGCGGCTGATCCTGGCATACACGGTGCGCCGATGGTTGGCGGCATTCAACTCCTGTGAGGGGCCGCCCACGCTTGCATCGAGCGCGCCCGATACGAAGAGAAGCGTGTCGCGCAAGGCTTCCACATCGAGGCGCTTCTGATTCGCCCGCCAGAACAGCCGGTTGTCAGGATCCTTTAAGAAATGCTTCTCGCTGTATTCGGTGCTCAGTTGGTACACCGACGAAAGCATGAGTTCACGGACCAGGCCTTTGACGGACCCTTCCCGCTGACTGAAGCGGGCGGCAAGGAATTCAAGCAGTTCCGGGTGGCTGGGACGGTCCCCACTCTGGCCGAAGTTACTTGGCGTACGAACGATACCCTGCCCAAATAGGCGCTCCCATACGCGATTCACCATGACCCGTGCGGTTAAAGGATGGGTGGCCACCGCTTCGGCCAATTCCCGCCTGCCGCTTCCCTGCGTGTATGGCGCCGGCTCACCGCCTGACAGGACTTGCAGAAACCTTCGCGGCGCATCTTCGCCAAGTTCATAGGGATTCCCGCGGATATTTACTTTCGCGTTCGTGGGCTCGGGCGATTCCTTGAGCCCCATGAAATAGGGAAACGGATCCGGAACCGCCTTTTTCAGAGTCTCCAATTCGGCACGCAACGTCTCCAGGTGGTTCCTCCATTCAGGCCGCAGGAAACGATCAAGCGCATCGCCTTCATAAATGAGAATCCCCTTGATCTCCCCCTTGCGAACTTTACGTCTGAACAGATCGCCCCACAGGACATAGCGATCTCTTTCCAGGGTCTTGCCCGCCAACAAGCCAAACGGATCGTCACCGGTGAAGCCGTTGGGCCCCAGGATCTTGGTGGGCAGCGCGATCTGACTTAGGATTTGCTGGTTCTCTTTTTCAATCCGCTTCTTGTCCGCCACTGTCTCAACGGCTAAGGATTGGAAGTCATTCGCGAACTTACGCACTTCCGCATCGGTGGCTCGCTTTGCTATTAGCTGGTTCCACGATTCGAGGTAAGGATGATCCTTGCCGGGCATAGCGAGATAGCCGATCCATCGCGCTAATGTGTCGCTGTCCAAATTCTCTTTTTGCGCGACTGCAGCGAGATCCAACTTCGCGGGTCCAGCCACCTGCCACGCGCCCATCAGGTACGCGGCGATCTTTCGCGTCAGGATCTCGGCCAATTGGTCGGCGACCGTTGTGCGGAACTCTTCAATCAGCTTTTCATGCTCTTTCGTCCGCTTCAATTGCTCGTTGTAGAGTTGCACCTGCTTTTCGGGAACCAAGGGATATTCATGGTAATCGGAGCTGGCGAATACGCCCGCCAGAGCATAGTAGTCCTTAGCCGCGATTGGGTCGAACTTATGGTTGTGGCATCGAGCGCAGGCCACCGTCAGGCCCAGGAAGCCGCGCGACAGAGCGTCGATTTGCGCGTCGCGCTCGAAGGCTCTCGCTTCCATTTCCTTTGCGACGTCGTAAAACCAGGGACCCACTCCGAAGAAACCGAGGCCGGGCTTTAGCCGGTTCGCGCCTGGTTCTTCAATCAGGTCGCCCGCTATCTGAGCTTTGACAAAGAGCGCATAGGGCATATCGCGGTTGAAGGCGTCGATCACCCAGTCCCGATAGCGCCAAGCATTGGAGTAGGATTCAACGCGGGTCCCGCGCGCATCGTCTTCCCCATAGCGCGCGACATCCAGCCAGTAGCGGCCCCAACGCTCCCCGAAATGAGGCGACGCCAAAAGGCGGTCTACAACTCGGGCGAAGGCTTGTGGAGAGGAATCGGATTGGAACTTATCGACCTCATCGGGAGTTGGAGGCAGACCGGTTAAGTCGAACGAGGCGCGCCGGATCAGCGCTCGCTTTTCCGCCAGCTTCACTGGCGGTAGACCCTGCGTCTCAAGCTTGTTGAGGATAAAATAATCGACCGGCGTGCGCGCCCAGCCATTGTCCTTCACGCTCGGCTGGGAAGGCATTCGGAGTGGTTGAAACGACCAAAACGCCCTTTGTTCCGGCCGTATTACGTAGCCCGAGACAGTCGCTGGCTCGTTCTTGCCGGGCCAGTGGGCTCCGTCCCGCACCCACGTTGTTATTGCGGCGATTTCAGAGTCCTCCAGTTTGCCCGGCGGCGGCATTTTTAGACGCTCTTGCGTGTAGCCGATCGCCTTTATAAGGAGGCTGGCGGCGGGGTCGCCGGGTACAATCGCCGGACCGGACTTTCCACCCTTCAGCACGTGTTCCAGCGAATCGAGCTGCAGTCCGCCCAACTTGGAATCCGCATGACAGGCCAGACATTTATTCGCGAAGATGGGCTGGACGAGTTTCGTGAAGAACTCCCGGGGGTCGGGTTTCAACTCATCGCCGAACGCGGGAAAGCACAGCAGGACAACGCCCACCGCCCGCAGCGATTGAAGCGCGCGTGCCTGCGAATTGCTGTCCGACTTCGCTCTCATAAGGTGTTGCATTGGGTCCTCAACCGGGCGCAGTGATCATTACTGATGATCACCTCTCAGTCTAGCTGCCACCGCGCTGCACGTCAATGTCTTGGGTGCTCACACGTGCTCAAGCCAGATCCTTCGCGGGGTCAAAAGCTGAACCTCATGTGAAACTGGATCGTTCGCGGCTCGGTTCCACCTGTCAGCTGTCCGAAATTGGAGGCCACCACGTTGGTCGCCACAGCTACAAGGTCAATGTGATTAAACACGTTGAGCATGTCGGCACGAAACTGAACCTGCACGTTTTCAAGAAACCGGAAATTTTTTGCCAGCGAGAAATCCACATTCCATCGCCCCGGCGCAGTCAATGCCATTCTTCCGATGTTCCCGGGGCGGACCGGCTGCCTGGAGACAGAATTGATCGGTACCAGAGCAAACGCGGCGGGGTTGAGATATTGCAAGCCGCTATTGAGGATCGCCCCTTTAAAATCGAGAAGAATGTCTGGACGGCTGGCTATTCTCGCACTGCTCTGGCTGATGTTGATGGGAAATCCGCTCTGGGCCCGGAAAATGGAGCTCGCCTGCCAGTTACCGAGCGTGTTTCTCAATAGCGGGGCGGAATTTGAAAAAATCGGGATCGTGTAGATCCAATTCCCGACAAAGACATGCTGCAAATCTTCCTTGGCTCGCGCACGCTCGGCTCGCATATTTGCGAAATCCTGAGTACTTTGGTTGTTTGAATAGCTGAGATCTCCATCTTGGTAACTAATGGCTTTGCCCCAGGTATAATGGACACTTCCTGTGAACCCGTGGCTGTAATGCTTCCGCAGAGAAGTTTGCCATGATGCGTATTGCGTGCTGTCGGAATTGTCCCAATATCGGCCTTGCACAAGGTTCGGATTAGGCCGAATACCCGTGAGCCGATCCGGCTGATTATACTGCCGTACTGCTAGGAATTTCCTGCCAGAAGTCCCGACGAATGCAGTCTCCAGCATCAGGCTTGCTCCTAAAGCGCGCTGAATGCCAAAGCTGTAGTTCAGCGCATAGGGCGCTTGCATCATAGTATCGGCTTGATCGCCCGAGCGGAGGCCCGCTCCGGGAGATCGAAGTAGACCGGCTGCCTGATCGATGGTGATCGGGTAACGGATTCCGAGTCGATCCAACTCAATGCTGGACGGCTGCACGCGAAAAGGAAGATCGGTACTATTGAGCGGCGTTAAGTCAAGGATGTTCGTTCCGAACGGCATGAACATCATGCCAAATCCGCCGCGGATCACGGTTTTCCCCGAGCGGTCCGGGTTGTAGGCAAAACCGAAACGGGGGCCTAAATTGATAGGGTCGCTATCGTATGGGTCATCTGCCGGACGGAAGCCGCCCCGTGAGAAAGTCGCGAAATCGGTAAATGGAGCGAAATGGAGAGCGGGGCTGGAACCGCCATCGCGTCCCTTCACCGGCATGTGGCCGAAGTAGTCGTAACGCAACCCGAGGTTCAACACCAGTCTGGGAGTCACTTTCCAATCGTCCTGTAGAAAGAAGCCAACGTTATAGGCCTTGCCTACCCATGGCTTGGTCCCAAAGTCAAACCGGGCGCTCGTCGGCGCATTATTCAATAGATCCTGCGCAGTATTGTACTGAAGTTCGCCGCCGTGACTAAGAGATTGTCCGAATGCGGCCCGGTTCAGTATGCCTCCGAACTTCAGGGAGTGGCGACCGTGTTGGACGGTTACCTTTTGCTCCATTACCCAGTGGGGCGCATCGCCAATGAAACTAATTTCCCCGTCGCCAACCGAAACTCCTATGGCGGTAATCCCTAACAACGGACCCATGGAAGTCCGGACCTGATCGCCTCTGTCATTGTCCACCTTGTTTCTGCCAAAACGGGTCTCGGCGCTCCAGTTCGCGCGAAAGGTGGTAAAATTCACATTAACGCGATCTACTCGACCGGTGAACGTCCGAAATGAGTTTGGTCCAGGCGCCTGAAAAGCGGTAGGAAACGTGAGGTCGGGTCTATCACGGAGCCATGTAGCGGTCACTTTAGCGTGGCTTGAGAGCCACGCGTCGGATTTGATCACCACATGGTCGGTATTCGCTTTCAAGGAGGCAGCCTGAGTGTAGAGCGCCGTCGCGGCCGTTGGGGTGAAAGGCTGATTCGGCAGGTAAACTTCATCGAGTATCGGACGGAAGCCGGGGTTGCGCGCAAGCAAGTCATTTCGGAATCGCGGAGTGAATACGAGTCCGTTCACGGTAGCGAATCTTCTGTCCTGGTATCCCTCATAAACTCCAAAGATGAAAACTCTGTCTTTCTTGATCGGACCGCCGATGGATCCACCGAATTGGTTAAACGTTAAAGGAGGCCTGAAGGTTAGAAATGTAGGCCTTGCGTTGAGATTTTCCGCATTGAACGCTTCAAATAGACTTCCGTGCCACTTATTAGTGCCGGATTTGGTGATCACGTTGATGTTCCCGCTCAGAGCATTCGAGAACTCGGCGGAGAAAGCGCCTTTAGCGACACTGATTTCCTCGATGGCCTCCAAGCTGACGATTTCGATGTAGTTGAACCCTCCACGCATCCCCGCCTGGGCACTGCCGGGGTCCCCGCTGGCCGGAATACCGTCCATGGTTACGTTGATAGCGGCGCCTCCGAGGCCGTTCATGCGGAAAGCGCCGGCATTGTTGTTCGTGCCGGTGGGAGCGTTTCTTTGAATCGCCGTTCCGATCGAGACCAGATCCGTCGCACGGCGCCGTGCTATTGGCAATTCTTCAATTTGGGTCGATTTGTGCGTGAAAAGCTGTTCCGCCGAGACCGTGTTCACTAACGGTGTTTCCGCCGTCACGGTCACTTTGTCCGAAATACTTCCAATCTCCAACACGAAATTCCGCCGCTCATTTTGACCGGCACCGAGCGTTAGTCCCGAAACGGCCAGTGTCTTAAATCCCGGCGAGCTAATACTTAAGGTGTAGGTTCCAATCGGCACGAAGGTAAAGGCGGACTCGCCGGCGGCATCCGATGCCTGCGTCCTCGCGATTCCCGTCCGCTCTTCTCGAAGGTTGATGCTCGCGTTGGCGATAACGGCCTCAGTATGGTCAGTCACGATCGTGTATAACGTAGCGGTGTTTACTTGGGCGGCGGTCCTACCCACCCAAATTATGAGAATCGCACTCAACAGGCTTACTCTATTAATGAAACGCACAGTTATCTCCTTTTACGGCCTCGCCTGTCTTGACGAGAACCCACTCCGCCGCTCTCGTTGAGAGGCGGTTTATTTCACAAGCACGAAAATTAAGCGAGAATATCGTTCACGACGTTTCCTGCAACGTCGGTGAGCCGGAAGTCGCGGCCACTGTACCGGTAAGTGAGTTTGGTGTGATTAAGGCCGAGCAGGTGCAAAATGGTTGCATGCAGATCGTGAACGTGAACCGGCTTTTCGATCGCTTTGAAACCAAACTCATCCGTCGCGCCATAGGTCATGCCGCGCTTGACTCCAGCACCCGCTATCAGAGTGGTAAAGCCATACGCATTGTGATCTCGTCCCACGCCCGCCAGGGTGACGCCCGTGTTCTGATTAAATGGTGTGCGCCCAAACTCGCTCCCGACAATTACCAGTGTTTCATCGAAAAGGCCGCGTGACTTCAAGTCCTGGATCAGCGATGCGATCGCGGGGTCGGCCTGTTTCGCGAGCCCCCCGTGAATGCGGATGTCATCGTGGCTGTCCCACGGCTGCCGCTTGCCAAAGTACACTTGCACCGTGCGAACCCCTTTTTCCACGAGGCGCAACGCCATAAGGCAACTGCGGCCAAAGGGGCTGTCGCCATAACGCGCACGGGTAGCTTCGCTCTCTCTGGCGATGTCGAAGATACCGGGAGCTTCCGTCTGCATGCGGAACGCAGTTTCCATTGACTTGATGTTGGCCTCGAGTTCGGGCTGATACCCTACCCGCTGGAGATACGACGCATCCAGTTCCCCTAAGAGTTCGAGTTGCCGCTGCTGCTGATCCTCACTCAGCCTTCCATTGCGGATATATTGGATAAGTTTCTCCGGCGCCGTCTCATTTGTTGGAACGTGGATGCCCGAGTGAGCGTTGGGAAGAAACGCCGAAGACCACGCCTGCGGACCGCCGATCGGGTAGCCGGGACAGAGTACGATAAAACCCGGAAGACTCTGATTTTCCGTGCCCAGACCATATGTGATCCAGGAGCCCATCGAAGGCCGGCCGGGAAGTATATGACCGGAATTCATGAACCAGACACCGGGCGCATGAGCGGCCGTATCGCCCCATGTCGATCGTATGACGCAGAAGTCGTCGATCATCTCACCGACCCGGGGGAAGATCTCGCTGACTTCGATGCCGCTGCGCCCGCACTTCTTGAATTCATACGGTGAAGCCATGAGGTTTCCCGCCACCCGAGTCTCAGTGACGATTTTCGGCCCTGGCATCGGCTTGCCGTCGTACTTCGTCAATGCCGGCTTTGGGTCGAACGTGTCCATGTGGGAGAATCCGCCGTTGAGAAAGAGAAAAATAACGTTCTTGGCTTTCGGCGCGAAATGGGGTGCCTTCGCTCCAAGAGAGCTATTCTCTGGCCCCGCCTGCATTACATTGGCAAGGGCCAAGGAGCCAAAGCCGCAACCCGTCACTCTTAATGCCTCACGTCGGGTCATAGTAACTCCTTTGAACCACGGACAAAACCGGCTAATTTACGGAACTGAACTCACTGGCCGCAAGCAGCGCCTGAAGATATATTTCCCAGGCACCGCCATTCTTCGACGCAAACCTCGATCCTAACGCCAATTCCCGCTCGGCGGGCGGACGCGAGTAAAGCAGTTGGTACGCTCTCCAGATCCTCGCGGATTCGTCGGCGCCGGCCTCCTTTTGTAGCCGTTCCGTCAAAGCTTGCGCTTGCTTCATAACGAAATCGCTGTTCAGAAAATAGAGCCTCTGCAACGGTCCGGCTGTCGTCACTCGTTGCTCTGGAACGCTGTTCGGATCGGGGAAGTCGAAGAGCAGAAGCATCCGATCCAAATCGGTTCGGCTAACCACGCTATAGAGGGTGCGCCGGCGATGCTCGTCGCTCGCCATTATAGGCGGACCTCCGATGGCCGGCTCCAAACTTCCGGCCACGTACAGAATCGAATCCCGGAGAGCCTCGGCGTCGAGGCGGTGAACAAAATTCGCGCGCCAGTGTAGCCGATTGCCGGCATCCTTTTCAACATTCGCGGCAACGTGTTCTGTGCTCAGTGCGTATGTTGCGGAAAGCATCATCTCGCGATGCATGCTCTTGACCGACCATCCACTCTCGACAAACCGCGAAGCGAGGTAATCGAGTAACTCCGGATGACTCGGCCGTTCGCCGAGTTGACCAAAATTACTCACTGTCCGGACAAGGCCCTGCCCGAAGTGATAGTGCCAAATGCGATTTACCATTACGCGAGCCGTCAAAGGGTTAGCGGGGCTCGCGATCGCTTCCGCCAATTCCAGACGGCCGCTCCCCTGGCGGAAAGGCTTCGGCGCACTAGGGCTCAGGATTTGAAGAAAACGGCGCGGCACCGTTTCGCCCAAGTTAGTCTCATCCCCACGAATCGCGACCCGAATGTCGCTTGGCGACTTGAAGTCCTCGTATCCATGAAGCAACGGATAAGCTGGCGGAAGCGTCTTCTTGATCGCTTCCAGCTCGCTTCGCATCCGGTTAAGATATCTCGTCCACTCCCCGGTTAAGAAGCGGTCGATCTTCTGTTCCCCGGTGAGTTGGTAGTATCCGTGGTGTTCGTCGCCTTTGTCTCCATAAAAGGCAATGCCGCCTTCGAACGGAAGACCACATTGACAGCCGGTCGTTTTGCACGGGTCGTCGGCCAGGTCGCGCCAAAGGGACCATTTCTTCGGCTCCAGGAATTCGATGTTCACCGTGTCGCGAATTGTTTTGTTTTTATAACCGGCTAGGCCGCCCAGTTTGACCAGGTTACGCTCCTCCATCGCCTTCTTTTCCGCAACGACGTCCAGGACGAGTTTGCGAAACTCAGTCGCGAGCGCCTGTACTTCACTTAGCGGCGCCCGGCTTGCTAGCATTCGGTCCCAATCCCTGAGGAAGGGGTGCTCGCGGTCGCGATTCTTCAGGTATTTGATCCAGCGCTCGAGCGTAAGCCCGTCCAGCCCCTGTTGCCGCGCTACCTCCCGCGCGTCGGGCTTCTCTCCGGAAATAACGCCCCAGGCGGCTACCACGTATTCGTCCGTTTGGCCGAGCAGGATATCGATCAGGGCGTCTCTCTGGTTGCGCACAAACTTTTCAATCTGGTCTTCCTTGTCCTGGATGCGCTTCTCAACCTCTTTGTAGGTGGACACGACCTCGTCCCGCACAAGCGGATAGTCATGGCGTTCGCTGCTCTTGAAGACGCCTTGTAATGAATAGTAATCAGTCGTTGGGACAGGATCGAACTTGTGGTCGTGGCATTTCGCACAACCCACGGTGAGGGCCAGGAACGTACGCGTTGTTACGTCGACCCGGTCGTCTTCGTCGGGGGTGCCCAGAGCATGAAAGCCCAGCGCCGGGAGCATTTTCGACCGCTCTGATTCGGGAAGTAGATCGGCTGCGAGCTGTGCCTTGATAAATTTATCGTACGGCAGGTCCGCATTTAGCGCGTCCACCACCCAGTCCCGGTAACGAAAAGCATTGGAAGCCGGCGCCTCGGTAGATTTCGCAATCTTCCCGTCGGAATAGCGGGCCAGATCCAGCCAATATCGGGCCCACCGCTCGCCATAGTGAGGTGAAGCCAGAAGCCGGTCCACAACCTTGGCGAAGGCGTCCGGTGAACTATCGCTCAGAAAAGCGTCAACCTCATTCGGCGTTGGAGGCAAGCCGATTAGATCGAACGTCGCCCGCCGGATCAGCGCACGTTTGTCGGCTGGTCTGGCCGTTTTCAGGCCATCCTTCTCGATCCTCGCGAGTATGAAATGGTCGAGCTTCGTCTTCGGCCAGGACTCATCCCGCACAGCCGGGATCTCAGGTTTGCGCACCGGCTGAAAAGCCCAAAACTCCCGATGTTCGGGGCGAATGACCAGTTTCCCCACCGGTCCCGCCGCGGTATCAGGACTTTTGATTTCGGGCCATACAGCGCCGACCCTGATCCAAATCCTTAGGCTTTCTATTTCCTCGGCGCTAAGCTTGTTCCCTGAAGGGGGCATCTTCAAGCGGTCGTGGGTCTGATTAACCGCCTGAATAAGTAAGCTTTCATCCGGATTGCCCGCGATAATGGCTGGGCCGGAGTTCCCGCCTTTTAACAGATTCTCCCGGCTATCCAATCGCAGGCCGCCCAGATGCGATTCGGTGTGGCAACTCAGACAGTTTTTGGCCAACACGGGCCGAATCCGCGTCTCGAAGAAGTCGATTTTGTCAGCATCGGCAACTTGCGGTAATATCGGGGCGCTACCGAGAACCAGCAACGCAAGTATTGTTCTGAGAAACATGAAAGCTTCCTGATCGTCGCTGATGAGCGGCTCGACAGCTTTTTATAACACGGGCCGGAAACTGTGTCAAGGCCCCGAATTGGGCCCAGTCTTGCCCCTGTCGCGGCAAAGTAGAAATGTCCCCCTCGCTGGCAAAGTAGAAACGTCCCCTGTACCGGTTGCCAGAAGCTTCCATTCCCTCTTACCTGGGAAATTGGGGCTTTGGCTTGCGGCCGGTTCCGTCAAGGCCGCGCGCCGTCTTTGCGCGCGCCGGAGGGAAGCCTTGACGGGTTCCGCTGCAAGCAGCACAATCGACGCAAGAGGGCATGGGAGCGAGCACTCTCAAATCAAGGTGGCATTTCTACTTTGCTCAAAGGGGACGTTTCTACTTTGCTGACACAGCCCAGTCTTGCCCCAGATGTCGCTAGGAGTCTGTCGGAGATAGATTCACTCGAATTCGATTCCCTGAAACAAATCGAGAGAGAAATGTCTTGAGCATCGGGTCGTCCGGCCGTAGGATATGACTATGGGCAAGCGCTTCCGAACCGACTATATGGATCAGGGTCTGTTGCTGCCGCCATCGCTGCACGACTGGTTGCCAGAGGGGCACCTGGCGCGGTTTCTCGCCGATGTGGTCGAGGAACTGGATCTGAGATCGATCTACCGGTCGTATGAAGGGGATGGGCGAGGCTTGGCTGCCTATCAGCCCTCAATGATGCTGCGGCTTCTTTTGTACCTGAATTATGCACATCTCGGCCATTGGACAAGGGCGTCTAATCGTCGCAGCCGGCGGGTACTCCTCAGTTTGATGATCGTCCGGCGCAGCAATTTACGGTAGCGCCGAAGGCGTGCCCCAAAGTTGCGCTAACAAGCGCCTTGTTTTCACTCGTTTACGGGCCGTGCATAAATAATTATGCACGGGACTTCCGACCGGGCGTGCGAGTCGGCGCAACTGCAACGTGAGGAGGTCGCATGCTTACCGGCTAGTTATAGGGCGCGGGAGGGCCGATTTTATTGGGTTCGAACGATGTGTCTTGCGAGCCTTATTTGACGGGCCTTTCGTCGAGACGCCGCTGGCTGCTCATCACCACGTGGGTGACTTCCATGGCGTTGGCTCGCGCAGTCGCAGTTCTTGTAACCTGCCGGTTTACCCCCATGTTTCCGGGGTTCCCGCATGGTCTCTTCCGTTCAGCGCTCGGCATGAAGGCTCAGGGCGTGCATGATTCAGGTTGTACGGTTATTGCCGTGGAGTCGTGAGCAGCCGGAAGATGGAACAGGCGACCCACGAAGACGTGGCGTTCCGGTATCTGTCTCAACTATGTTGCCACGGAGGGGGATACGCATCCGGATCACGACACCATCGCGGCGTTTCGCAAACGGCACTTGGATGCGTTGGCGGGGCTGTTTGTGCAGGTATTGCTGTTATGTAAGAAGGCGGGACTGGTGAAGCTGGGCCACGTGGCCATCGACGGGACGAAAATCAAAGCCAACGCCAGTAAACACAAGGCGATGAGCTGCGAACGGATGGAGGAGACGGAGCAGCGGTTGCAGCAGGAAGTGGAGGAGTTGCTGCGGCGAGCGGCGGCCACCGACGAGGCCGAAGATGCGCAGTATGGCAAGGGCCGGCGAGGCGACGAGTTACCAGCGGAGTTGGCGCGGCGCGAGAGCCGGTTGAAGAAGATCCGGGAGGCGAAGGCGGCGTTGGAGAAAGAGGCCAAGGCGAAGGCCGAACAGCAGCGAGTCGAGGCCGAAGCCAAGATCGCCGAGCGGCGCGAGCAGGAAGCGCAAACGGGGAAGAAGGCCGACGGGCATGACCCGAAAGTGCCGGACCCGGAACAGGCCAAACCGGAAGCCTCGGCGCTCACGGGAAATTGACCACCTCTGCCCAAATAGAGTTGACCACCCAAGAAAGAGATCATGCCACGCGGCGGCGGCATCAAGCAGGAATATAATCGTCCACGCCGCTGGCGGGCAAGTCGTTGATTAAGTGGGCGGCAACAGAATCATCCGCGCGGCGTGGCCGCGCGCCACAAGGCAGAGTACGGCGCTAGAACGGACGAAAAAAGGAGCGCCTTAGTGGTCAACTCTTCGTAAACATGGGTGGGTCATTCTTGGCGAGTGCCGAAGACCGGAAGCGAAAGCGCAGCGGAACTTCACCGATCCGGACAGCCGCATCATGCCGGATGGCGCCAATAAGGGAAGCTTTGTACAGGCCTACAATGCGCAGGCGGCGGTGGACAGCCAGGCGCAGGTGATCGTGGCGGCCGAGTTGACGCAGCAAACCAACGACAGCCAGCAACTGGCGCCGATGATCGAACAGGTGATCGCCAACGTGGGTTGCAAGCCGGAAGCCGTCAGTGCCGATGCCGGTTACTGGAGCGAAGCCAACGTGATGGATGAGCGGGTGGCCGGGATCGATCTTCACATTGCGACGGGACGGCGGAAGCATGAGGAGCGGGTGGCGGCGGCCACCGGGCCCCCGCCGGAAGGGGCCTCTCCCAAAGAGGCGATGCAGCACAAACTGCGGACCGAGGCGGGACGATCGATCTACAAAATGCGCAAGGCTATCGTCGAACCGGTCTTTGGCCAGATCAAGGAGCGGCGGGGATCCCGACGCTTCAGTTTCCGCAGTGTGGGCAAGGCGGGGCTGGAGTGGAAGCTGATTTGCCTGACGGGCAATCTCTTGAAGCTGTTCCGTTCGGGGTGGTCGACGCAGGTGGCCTGAGAGAGCGCGAAAAGGTGACTTTGCGCTCGTCTGGGGCTTATATCGGCCGTTTTTGACGAACGAGGGGCCGGTCACGCGGAATGGCCACGAATTCTTGTTGATATTTCGATATCGACATCGGTGACTGCCGCGCCGTGGAGTTCCGTGCTGACCGATCAGGACGGATGGAAAGGCTTATCTCCGACAGACTCCTAGTGTGCATCCGGCGCTTATCCTTTTGAACCTCCGAACCAGATTCGATCGCTGTCCCATGGTGCGCATCCTGATCGGTAATAAGAAGAGTTCCCGAGTCGAAGTCCGCTCCGTCGGTCCCGATGCCAAGCGCTACCTGGTCCTCTGCTCGGTCTTCGAGACCGGTCTCGAAGGCGGAATCGATAAGGTGAAGAACCTCCGTCAGGCTAACCGTTACCTGCCGGACAACATCTACGACGCTCTCGATAACTTCAACAAGGCCGAATGGACTGGCAAGCTCCTTGGTGTAACGACGTCAAGGCCCGCTGCGCCCGCCTCCGCTGGACCTTTGTTAAAACCCCCGAACTGCAATTCCACCACGAGATCTACAATCAGTACCTACCTCTGGCAGTACCGCTGGAACCAGTTCTACACTGCGAACAGAGCCAACCCGCAAACGCCCCGGTCTTCCCGACGGGGCGTTTGCTAGTTAGAGCGCGTCCCACGAAGTTATTCGTCAATAAATACGGGGTTTCGAGACGTCATATCGTGTCGACAAAACTGCCGCTATTGGCCAAAAATGGCAAAAAGGTCGATTATGATGCCTTAGGAACTTCA
>Ga0163150_10005268_pt1 | contig 16694 bp, 33 predicted proteins | sample OliLakLV19P2IB_FD_148628 | JGI IMG/M metagenome (GOLD analysis project Ga0163150, IMG submission 148628) | Freshwater microbial mat bacterial communities from Lake Vanda, McMurdo Dry Valleys, Antarctica - Oligotrophic Lake LV.19.P2.IB | ecosystem: Environmental > Aquatic > Freshwater > Lake >...
ACATTTGCTGGGACGGGCGACCCGCACCCGTGGCCTTCTGGCAATCAGGTAACCTACACGGTTCAAGCGGCGGATATCCTCACCGCCAACACCACCTACTACTGGCGGGTGCGCGGACTCGACCCGTTGGGTAGCAATTCCTATGGCGCGTGGTCCGCGACGCGGAGCTTCACGACTGGGTCAACGACCCACGCCGCCACGGCAGCGCTGACGGCCTCGGCGACAATCGCGCCCGTAGCCGTTGTGACGTACTCGGTTGCGGCCGCGGTGAGCGCAACCGCCACTGTTACCCCGGTAGCCGTCGTGACATACGCCGCCGCGACAGCGTTGACGGCCTCGGCGACAATCGCGCCCGTCACGCTCCTCACTCTCGGCGCCGCGACAGCGCTGACCGCTTCGGTGACCATCACGCCCGCCGCGACGGCAACTTACGCGGTCGCAACTGCGTTGACGGCCTCGGCCACAATCGCGCCGGCCGCGACGGCGACTTACTCGGTGGCGACAGCGCTGACCGCTTCGGTGACCATCACGCCCGCCGCGACGGCGACGTACTCCGCATCGACGGCGCTGACGGGGACGGTCACGCTCACGGTCACCGCGAACTTTGTACTGTCAGCCACTACCGCGTTGACAGCGGCGGTAACATTCACCGCCGCACCGTTGCTCACCCTGGGCGCGGCATCGGTTCTGACAGCCTCGGTGACGGTATCCCCGGTTGCCGTCGTGACGTACTCCGCTTCGGCGGCGCTCACTGCTTCGGTTACCATCGCGCCCAACGCGGTCGCCACGTACTCCGCAGCGACGGCACTGACGGCCTCGGCAACCATCTCCCCGGTCGCCATCGTCACGTACTCCGCTTCGGCGGCGTTCATCGCCTCGGTCATGCTGTCGGCTGGCGCGGAGCTTGCCGGGGGGCTGCAGGTAGAGGCGGCCCTGACCGCGTCCGCAACCATTTCCACGGCGGCAGTCGTCACCTACTCCGTGGCTACCGCCCTGCCCGTGGCCATCACCATCTCCCCATCGGCGCTGCGCACCCTCGGCGCATCCACCGCATTGGTGGCCAGCATCACCATGTCTCCGGGGACGCTGCTTGCGCTCGGGGTGGCCACCGCCCTGGTGATTGTAATAACGCTGACCGCAGATGCGGAACTCGCTGGCATACCGGCATCTCCCGACACCCTCACCGTATACGGCTTCGAGGTCAGTTCCCTCACCGTCTACGGCATTGATTCGGGCATCACCGTCTACGGGGCGCCGAACGACTCGCAGACAGTTTACGGCGTCGAGCCAGGCATCACGGTGTACGGTGAGGATGCTGCCGCAACCGTGTACGGCGGTCCGTAAACCGCCTTCGCTTCGTCCGCCGACAATGCCGGTATGCCGACTGCAGAAACCAACATCGGGCGCGGGGAGTGGCTGATTGGCGCGGCCTTCACGTTCCGCGTGCTGCGCACAAACACGGGGTCGCGCGCCGGTACCGCCGTCGCGATGACGGGCTACGGATTGAAGTTCGTGCTTCGTCGCAACGCGCGGGACGCGACAGCGCTTATATCGAAGACGACCGGCTCAGCGGAGATTACAATCGGAAACGGCACGTATCCGCCCGACGACCCGTTCTCGCCCAATGGCGCGACGGGTGGCACCGACGATATGGCGTCTGTCACAATCCTCGAAACGGATGGTGCGACCCTGGCCGAGGGGACATACCACTGGGCGCTCTGGCGCACCGATGGCACGAACGACCGCCCGCTTGCGTGGGGCACAGTGCGACTCACGCAAACATCGATACAATAATGGATGACATCATGAACGCCTTCCGCATCGGCCTCGGTCTGGCGCTAGGCATGGGACCCGTAGTGCTGGCCGTCCACTGGTTCAGCCTGCATCTGGAAAGGATTCATTATGCGTCTCAAACTCGTTCTTTTCGCGCTGGTCCTGCTACCCCTCTCGCTGATCACTATGGACTCGGCAGCAGCTCCCCCGCCCCCGGCGCCAAACCTGGCGATCGTGAAGCTCCCCGACACCGGCACTATCCAGATATTCGATGAGGCTGGCTGGACGATCACCGTGACGAACACGGGCAACGCACCGTCCGGCTACCTTGAACTGACAGACGTGCTCCGAGGCGCGGACGCGGCCGGGTGGACCATCACGGCGAACACGTTCTCCAGTGGCTGTTCAGTCAACCCGCTCAATAATGTCTTGTCCTGTGCTGGCATCGTCCCCGCGCGGGTGTATCCGCTCGGGCAGACGAACTTCCCCGGCATATTCCTCGACGGGCGCGCCGTCGTCAAAGTTTCGGGAGGAACATCGTCATGCGGAAACATCCTGAACGTGGCTCGAATGACGATGCAGCTGGACGAGGAGACGACGCGGTACTCAAGCAACGCGGCGACGATAGTGGTGCGCGGCTGCGAGACGCCGACGCCCTCGCCGACCTCTACATCCGTCCCGCCCACGAGTACGCCATCGCCCACGGCCGCCGTTGCTACTGCAACACCTGTGTCCACGGTGGTGGCTACCTTTACCCCGACGCCGTCCCGCTTCGCGCCTGGCCCCCCGAACACGGGGACGGGGACGACGCGGCATGATTCCAATGCCCCTGAACTCTGGTTCGCGGGCATCATCCTGATGCTCTCGACACCGCTCATCGCGTTCATTGTTTACCGGGGGGTAAGGCGCTGATGGGGAGCTGTGCTGATTGCATGAGGGCGCAGCGTCAAGGCTGGATGCAGTGTGCGGAGTGCGCGCGCGGGGGCACTCCGTGATGATTGACCCACTGATGCTGCTGTCGCCCGTCCCTGGAGATATCGCGACCGGCGTTGGCATCGCGTTTACGACCGCCGTATCCGCCATCGGCGGCGTATTGTGGAAGCGATTGATCGTCGTGACGGATCGGGGTCGCGACGATGCTATCCTGATGGTCAACGTCCAGCGTGACCAGACCGAGGTCATCCGGGAATTGACGAGGCTTCTTTCGGTGAAGGCATCATGACGATCATCGGATGGCTCAAGCATCAAGGCCCCTCGCCAGAGATCGCTGACGTTGCTGAACAGGCCCGGGAGGCGAACGCGGATGCGCTGAGGGTGCTGCGGCGATACATCGACCGGGCCGCAGCTAACACCGCGGAGGCCGAGCAGGAAGAACTGCAGCATGTACGCAGATTCAGGGGGGAGCATGGAGGCGATCATTGATTGGATTACGCTGTGCGTGTGGCTCGCGGTGCCGTTTCTTGTGTTTGGGGTGTTGCGGCCCTATCGTAATTGGCGGGATCGGCCGTTCGCCTTTGCGCTGACCGGGATTAGCGCATTCGTGTTCATGGCAGCCGTGATGGGAATGGCGAATATCCAACCGTGGTACGAGCACATGCGGCTCCTGGCAGTGGCGGGATTTACTATCGCTGCCCTGGTGTGGGCGGCATGGCGGAAATGATGGTAACGGATGCCTCCGATACGCCCGTCTGAGCGGTGGGACTGGCCCATCGAAATCATGGAGACATGCATCGAGAATGCCGTTGCGAACATCGCGCTGCTGCAGCGGGACCTCGAAGGCTTGAGGCGGCGGTTGCCGGAGCTGTACGAACTGCGCGAGCGAGCGCAAACGGTGGGGGCGTGAGAATGCTCACTGTCGGCATAGTCGTCGGCATGGCGGCGCTGATTCTCCTGGCGCTCATCGACGATGGGCAGCTTCGCGTGAGGCGGGTATGAGCCAGCGACTCGTCATGGTTCAATGGTCAGACTCCACGATTACCGCCTCGCGGTGGGTTGCGGAAGACGAAACGCTCAAGATAACATCGTGCACATCGGTGGGCTGGATTGTGGATAAGACGAAGAACAGGATCGTGATCGCGGGCCACCGCATCGACGAGACCGGGGCGCACGCCGGGTTGATAGCGATCCCCCGCGTAGCCATCACCTCGATGAGGAAGCTGGGGAAAGCATGATCATCAATGGATGGTTCGATTGGGCTGTGCGACGCCCAGGGCCAGCCGAGCGGCGCATCTACGCCGACAACGACCTGAGCGTTATCATCGGGCACTCGATGGTAGCGCGGCTCGGCACGTACTCCGTGCTGACGGACCCACTGAGGGCGCCGACCGCATGGCACGCGACCAACGCGTACGATGGCACGCTCTACCAGCACTACCCTATCGAGGCAGGGCTGATGGCGAGCAGCGCGGGGAATCTCAAGGGCCCAGCGTTCGAAGCCGAGGGCGGGTTCGCGCCGTTCGACGAGCCGCTGACGGCCGCCCAGGTTGCAACATTCCTCCGTATCATCCGCGACATGGAGGCGTACACTGGAAGGGCATACCGGCCTGGTACGCACCGAAAAGGCTTTACGGAGCATAGTATGTGGGGCCAAACGGCTTGTCCCTCGGGACGATACCAACGCCTCTACGATGATATCGCAGCGGGAGCATTGGAGAATACCATGACCCCAGAAGAGATCGAAGAAATGAAGGCCTTGCGGCAACGCCGACAGTTGGCTGCTTTCGCCGCGGATCTCGGGAAGTACCCGCAGATGCAGGACGTGTACCGCTACGCCGTGAGCAAGGGCTACCTTTAAGGTGGGGCCACTTAGCTAAGCCGTCAACGACAGGCCGCTATGATCTGCTTGCCTATCCATTCCGTGTAGGCGGGCGGGATGCTCTCGGCAAGCTCTTTCCCCGTCATCCAATCAATCCCCATCCCCTCGCGCCAAGCGTCCGTACCGGGGAACTTTAGGCCGCTCCGCTTGCTGCTCCCGCCCGCATGGCCGTAGACAGGGAGCGCCTGCCCTGAGTGGTTACATGAGGCGGGGGCCCAAAGGGTCACGCGGGATTCAAAGATGCGGTGACGCTGCAACTGGTAAGACTGAGAGCCAAGCCCGAACATTGAACCGCAAAGCATTACGGGCGCGACGAGCGGCGCCTCCATGACGTTTTCGATGACGTAGGGTATTCCATCGTCCGCCAGTTCTTGAAACGCCATCCGCACCCAGTCAACCTGTCTCACGATACATCTGCCGCGCGGGGCCCCAATAAGACCACGCCCAGTTCTCTTCCGAATGTAGGAGGGTCCCAGCGGACCTCCGGCGTGTCTTCGTCGGCCACTTCCCGGCGCACCGACTTGACTGGAGCCACCGGCACTCGACCGCCCTCCGTCACGAGCCGCAGGGCCGCTATCCCGTGGCAAAAGTGATCGCTACAATCCTGATGGTCCTTACGGACCGCCGCCACCAGCGCATCGTGCGCGTTGAGGATGGTGAGCACCTCGGGGCGCGTCGCCTGCTCGCCATATTTCCCGACGACGAGCTGCCCGCTCTTCTCCCAGACTTCCCAGTTTGGCATTCTGTTTTCTCCCTGTTGCAACATACTAGGCCATATGGTAGCGTACGGCCAATGGAACAGACACGACCAATCACAGCTCACATATATCTCGGCGCGGAGCTACGCACGGCGGTCGATCGAGAGGCGGAGACTCGCAACTGGACCATGAGCACCGTCATCCGGCAGGCGCTGCGGGAGTACCTTGAACGCCACAGTATCGAGTGGGCGGCCAAGTGAGCGCGCAGGGACGTGGTGTATCCTTTGCTGCGCTCCTGGCCGACCCCTCGGCCCGGTGGCCGGGGCATCCTCCCTCAGGGCCGGGGGACCGCCAGTCCCCCGGCCCACCTATCCCCACGTCGCGGCAGGGTGAAACGGATTCCACAGCGGACTCATAATCCGCAGATAGTCGGTTCGACTCCGGCAGCCGCAACCAAAGAAAAGCCCCGGGCCTTCACGACCGGGGGCAATTAGACAAGGAAAGGTAGTTCCATGCCCACCAACAGCGTACCACGACATGCGTGGCAGACGTATGAGCCTGCCGAACATTACTCCCCGGCGCGGTGGGTCCACTCAGACATGTGGGCCCCGCTCTACGATAAGCTCTGCGCCTGGTGCGATGTGATCTGCGGGGTATCCCGAGTCCCGAACAGCTCCGGCATCTGCGAGCAGTGCGCGGGGGAGCTTACGGCGGGTCTGCCAGAATGAATGACACAACCGAGATCCTGAAAGCCGCGCGGCAACTTATCGAGAAGCGCGAGGACTGGTGGGATGGCAGGACGCGGCAGTCGCCACCCCTCCGGCTCTGTGCGGTGCGCGCTGTATCCGTGGCCCGCCATCAGTATCAGTCAAGGGGTGGTTTGGCTGGTTGGTTCGTTTTGGACGCTCTGTTTGCCGCCCTGCCGCCGGGCGCAATGGCCGGCGGTGATTGCGACATAGCCAGGTACAACGACACCCATAGCCATGAGGACATTCTCGCCCTATTCGACCGCGCCATTGCGGCGACGGAGGTAAACGAATGAATGACACAATCGAGATCCTGAAAGCCGCGCGGCAACTTATCGAGAAGCGCGAGGGCTGGTGGGATGGCAGCGGGGACTGGTGGGCACAGCCTGCCGGGACGTTTTGCGCGGTACAGGCGTTCGAGTTCATGGCGAGACTTCACTACGGTATCGTTGGCGATTACTCAGCGTCGGAAGAATGTTATGGTGCACTTCTCAATGCGCTTCCACCAACAACGCGGCGGCACGGTCTCACCAGGTACAACAACACCCATAGCCACAGATCCATCGTTCGACTATTCGACCGCGCCATTGCGGCGACGGAGGTAAACGAATGAGTGCCGCAACCGAGATCCTGAAAGCCGCCCGGCAACTTATCGAGAAGCGCGAGGACTGGTGGGATGGCAGCGGGGGCTTGTCCGCACAGCCTGCCGGGACGGTTTGCGTGATGCAGGCCTTGGCGAAGGCTTCCCATGAACTCAAACGCGCTGACTATCCCACGGCGTGGGAAGAATGTTATGAACTTCTCAATGCGCTTACACCAACATTGCGTCGGCACGGTCTCGCCACGTACAACGATACCCATAGCCATGAGGACGTTCTGGCCCTATTCGACCGCGCCATTGCGGCGACGGAGCCATGATGCCGCCGAGGGCCACCATGACCCCATCGGAGGAGGCGGAGTGGGTAACAAAAGCGCAAGACGGCCGCCTCCGCCGCGAGCTATGGAGTTCCGAGTTCCCCGCGCGACGGCGGCGGAGATACGGAGTTCCGGGCGTGCCCCGCCTTTCGCAACAGGAGGCGCGCATTGTTCTCGAGCTATCGCGAGGACCAGCGTCCACGGCCATCCTCGCGGACGCCATCGGACAAATGAAGGATTGGCCCGCATCGCGGAATCGCGTTCATGCCAGCGTGCAGTGCATCCGCCGCAAGTTCGGGAGTGCGTGCATTGTTAGCCTGCCTGGCGTGGGCTTCAAGCTCGGTGGTGTGCTATGAGTGATGCGGTGTTCCCCGGACTGATTGCCGACATCGAGGCGCGTGACGAGCTGGGACAGCTGACCTACGGCAAGGAACTAAGGACGTTCGACGGGCGCGACAGCTTGCTGGATGCCTACGAAGAGGCCCTGGACATGGCTGTCTATCTCTCGAAGGCGCGAATGGAACACGGGGCGCTGCTCGACTGGGCGCTCGATGCCCGCCGCCACCTGCGGACTTGTGGCAACGCATTGGACCTGCTGGCGGATTGGCCCTACGATGACTGATCTCGTGAAGGTGGGCCGCAACAACCAGCGAAGGGGCGCGGCCGACGAGCGTGACGTTGCCCGCATTTTGGGCGGGCAACGTCACAAGGCCAACGCGGGCGGCCCCGGCGACGACATCTTGCACAGTGCCCTAATGATAGAGATAAAGGGCGGTCAGCGAGTCGCCAACAACATTCTCCGCGACGCCATGGCGAATGCAAACGCTGCCGCCGTTAACACCACAAAGCAGCCGTGCGTGGTCCTGGTGGACCGCGCGGGCACACGGACTCGAAGGTACATCGTGTTCGAATTAGAGCCGTGGGCGGCAGAGAATGGATGGGGAGCATGACAACGTTCGAAGATGCGGCGGGCGCCTACAACACCGCGCGCACGCGTTACCTGACTGAGATCATGGCTATCGCGGGGCGTTGGCGTCCAGCGTTCGGCGAGGCCAAGCGAAAGGCCGAGGTCGCGGCGGCTCAGCCCGTGATGGACGGGGATGTGGTCGGGAACAACAAAGAACAACGCGACGCTTGCCTAATGGCGTTGTTGGCCCAGTCGGAACCCTACCAGGCGGCGGTGTTGGAACTACGTGAGCGCGAGGTCGATTTGGCCTATTCGCAGGCGACTGCGGACGACCAGGCGAATCGCATGTTTCTGGCACGCAGGGAAATGGATTACGCCATCGCACAGATAAACTTAACGGCTGCCATTGAGGCGGGCCGTGGGTTAGAAAAGGGAGATCACCATGGTTAGCAAAGACATCCAGATTCAGACCGAGACGGGGGAGGTCATGGATTGGTCCGAACTCGACGGTATCGACTTCGGCGATACGGGGATCGAGGAAGTCAAACCGTATTTCCCCAACGTAAAGGTGGTGCAAGGCTCAAGCGGGATGGCGGGGGCGTCCAAGCACGGGGGCCATTTCTGGCACAGCGACTCGCAAGAGTTCTCTGAGGACCTGGACATTGTGCCCATGTTGCGCCGGGAGACGCGCGCGCTATTCGGCACGGGCGACTCCAAACCGATGTGCACGTCGAACGATGGCAAGTTTCCCCTCGATAATCAGCGACTCTGGGATGGTCGTCACGTTATCTCGGTCGGCGAGGGAGACAGCAACATCCGCCAAGTCGATGTGCCCAAGGTGGCGCCGAACGGATGCGCGAATTGCGTATTTTCCGAATGGCCGAAGGGCGGGAAGCCGGTCTGCCCCTCCAGCGATGTATGGTTGGTCAATCGGGGCACGGACGAAAAGCCGGACCTCGCGCAGCTTCGCTTGAGCGGGATGTCAATCGGGCCGATGATTGCCTGGGTGAAAAGGGAAGTGAAGCCGCGAAGCCTTGCACCATTCTTCTACCGGCTCAGACTGAGCAACAAGGAGCACGTCGAGGGAACGCGGAAATGGCAGGACCTGGTGGTAGAATCCACAAAGCGCACACCTCGCGAGATACGTGCGACGGGCGACCTGCTCAACCGCTACCGCGCGGAGTTTGACGATCGCCCTCTAGTCGAGCCAACGAAGGATGCGTGGGAGGAGGAGGCGTGAGCACTCTGCATTTCATGGAGCGCCAACGAATGAGAAACGCCATTAACCGCTACACGGTCTATCGCCGTGAGCCGGGGGAGGTCATTGGCACGCCCATTGGTTACGTCCAGGGATGGAAGGGATGGTCCGCCGAAACTGTCAATTTCGAGAGGGTTGGGCCGCTATGCACGTCCCCCCGGGAAGCAGCAACGCAGCTGCCATCGAGCAGTGGCGCGTTGTGAGCTCCGCGGGGTATCGTCGAGGGCGACCAGCCGCTGAGAGCTAGGGCGTGGTACACTCAACAACGTCTACTCCACTGATTTAAGTGATCGGTTCGCCTTTCAGACGCCCCAGTCCCGGAATCGGTGGAGTAGACGCCATATCGATCTAACCGGGACTGGGGTTTTTCTTATGCCATCATCATGCCCGCGTTGCGGGAGTAGTGACCTCGAAATCCAACGTATGCCACCGGGTTTCCCTCATTACGAGAAGCTCGTCTGCGTGACCTGTGACCAGGCTGGACGAGCATCGTACATCCAGTGGTTGCCGCGTCCAGCTCGTGACCAGTGACCTCCTGGCGGTCGCCTTGGCGATGGACGCTGCAGGGCTGAATGTACTCCCGCCCCAGCAGAACGGGAGCAAACGACCGCTGTCCCCTTGGCCGAAAACGGACGGCACCGGGGGCACATGGGACCCCGCCAAGACGGAGCGAACGACATCGCGGCTGGCGGGCTGGTACGAATCAGACGACCGGACGGGGATCGGCGTCGTGACGGGCGCAATCTCCGGCAACCTGGAGATGTTCGAGTTCGATGACTTCGATGCCTACCAGCGGTTCCGGGCGGACGCGGCGGCGTGTGACCTCGCGGACCTCATAGAGCGCATCGAGGGCGGATACTCGGAGCGCACGCCGGGGGGGGGCATCCACTGGTTCTACCGTTGTTCCGAGATAGCGCGTAACACGAAGCTAGCCAGTCGAGCCGCGCCAACGGCGACGGACGCACACGCTGTACAGGTGTTGATTGAGACGCGCGGTGAAGGCGGGTTCGCCATCCTTGCACCGAGCTATGGCGCGGTGCATCCCACGCGGAAGGCGTACACCGTCCTGGCGGGGGCGGTAGAAGGCATCGCCAGGTTGACGCCGGAAGAGCGCGCGGACCTATGGGATCTGGCGCGCTCGTTTGATGTGCCAAAGGTGGTGAGGCCGCCGGTCGGCTCGTACAAGAAGACAAGCAACCCATCGGCCCACGATAACCGCCCTGGCGACGAGTACAACGCGCAGGTGAGTTGGGGCGAGGTGTTGGAGCCTCACGGCTGGCGCGTTGCGTTTGTGCGGGGCACAACAACTATGTGGACGCGTCCCGGGAAGCGTTTTGGCGTGAGCGCGACGACGGGCCACAGCGACGCGGACTCGCTGATGGTGTTCAGTTCGTCCACCGACTTCGACATCCTCCCGGCGAGCTACGACCGCTTCGGCGCGTACACGCTATTGAATCACGCGGGCGACATGGCGGCCGCAGCGCGGGAGCTGGGCAAGCAGGGATACGGTTCGCCGCCGAAGGCGGCCACCGAGACGGGAACCCCGGAGTTCAAACCCACGGACGCGGGCAACGGCGAACTGTACGCATATAGGTATGGGAGTGAAGTGCGGTTCGACCACGCCGCCCAGCGGTGGCTGATATGGAACCATCACCGCTGGGCGGCGGACCGGAACGCCCAACTATGGCGTTGGGCTGTTGAAGCCGCACGATGGCGCGGTAAACAAGCCTTCGACATTCCCCCCGGGGACGACCGGACGAAGGAACAGAAGCACGCGGGCGCATCGGAATCGACGGGCAAGATCAACGCGATGTTCGAGCAGCTGAAAGCGATCCATCCCGTTACTCATACCGGGGAGGGGTTCGACGGCGGACCCTACCTGATTGGCGGCATCAACGGCGTTGTTGAATTGCTGACTGACACGCTCCGGCCAGGCCGAAAGGAAGACCTGATCACCATGAACACCGGGATTGTGTTCGACCCGAAGGCTGAATGTCCGCGATGGACGCAGTTTCTCGAAGAGGTCTTTGATGGGAAGGCGGACATCATATCGTTTATGCAGCGGTGGGCAGGCTATTGCTTGACCGGCTCGGTCAAGGAACAGGCGTTCATGATCTGCTATGGCTCCGGGTCCAATGGGAAGTCACTCGTTCTGACGATGCTCCGCGCCATCATGGGCGAGTACGCCACGAACATCAGCGCCGACACGCTCCGCAAGCAGAAGGGCGGCCACACCGCGCACCCGGCGGAGATCGCCGTGCTCAAGGGGAAGCGGCTCGTAACGTGTTCCGAGACCACCGAGGGCGGAGGACTCAATGAAGAGCGCGTGAAGGCGCTTACTCATGGCGACATTGCCACGGCCCGGCTGATGAATGATAACCCGTCTAACTTCTTTCCCGTGCTCAAGCTGATGATCGCCACGAACAAGAAACCCGTCGTGACGGACGAAAGCGACGGCTTTTGGCGCGGCCTTTTACTCGTGGGCTTCCATAGGAGCTTTGAGGGCGCGAACCGTGACCTCGACCTCGAGGCAAAGCTGATGACGGAACTGCCCGGCATTCTCGCGTGGGCCGTACGTGGTGCCGTTGAATGGAACAGGATCGGACTCAATGCGCCCGTGTCCGTTCGCCAGGACACGCAATCCTATCGACAGGAAAGCGACCCGCTAGGCGAGTTCATATTGCAATGTTGCATAATGGATCCCGCAGCCCGGACGGCGTCGGCATTGGTCTATAAGAGGTATGTGGCATGGGCCGAAGCGCAGGGATACACCCGCTCCGATGTCCTCAATGCCGTGTGGTTTGGCCGCAAAATAGGGGACCGATTCGAGAAAGTCCGGACGATAACCGGCGCGAGGGGAATGGGCGGGTTCAGGCTGCGAACCGGCGACGATGATGATTTGACGGTGATTTCAGACCATCAGATTCAGCTTGACGGTAATTCTGAAAAATCCCCAAAGTTTTTTTCTTTTGAACATAGCTCTTCCCGCGAGGCGGGAAAAACCGAAAATACCGTCAATGCCGTCAAATCAGCCGAAACTGCCCCTTGCGACTGCAAAGCGGACCACCCAGGGCCGACGGCGTGCGGCGGCGCGGCCTTCGTTCGCAGGGATGAACCGGGCCTGCACTGCCCTTCGTGCTGCACGCATCGGATAACGGAATAGTATTGTGAAAGGAAACCAGAGATGACCGAGCAACCCAGCTTTGCGTACAGGAACATCTGCATCGTGGCGCACCCTGTTTGGGGGTGCGAGGGGAAAGCCGACTGTCCTTTGCCACCCGTCTTCGAATGGGACGAGGGGGAGGATCGCGATTGGAATGGGGGCGAGCGCATATGCGCCGAGTGTGCCAGGGAGCGAATCGCCCGCAACAATGGTGGGATGTGGGTGTGGAATCCCATCAAGCGCGCGTGGGAGCCTGATACGGAGGCGCAAGCGGCCGCCCTGTTGTTCATCGAGGAGAATGTGAGATGACCCAGCAACCACGATTGATCCACCAGGCGGAACTCATTGACGCGCCCGCCGTTCCCCTACGCAAGCGCCCCGCGGCGCATCAAGGTGCCCCTGCACTTCGTGAGAACTCGCTGACAGCAATGATGGCGGAAAACCGCGCCACCGCCGCTGCTGTGGCGATAAATGAGGCGTGGTGGCCCGCTCAGCGCGCCTGGCTGGCAGCGGAGACCGACCGCTTGGGCGCGATGCTCGAAACGGCGATGGCGAGCATGAAGCAGCGAACCGATGCGCGGTGGGGGAAGGTGTGGCGACTTACGGCGCGATACGAGTACATGGAGGAAACGTTGCAGTGTGTGCAAGAGCATCCGATCGTTTGCCTGGGGTGCGGGTTCGGGTTCGGCGCCGACATCCCAGCCGAGGACGTGACGGGCGTGAGCCTTCGCGGGCTGATCGATGGCGGGACATGGCTCCGGTATTGCATCCAGCCACCGGGCGGCTGCAATGATACCTGGGTGCAATTGCGGACGGCGGAACTGATACGGGAGTGGGAATGAACCGCGAGCTGATGGACGCCATTATGGCCCTGGACGACTACGTTGGCGCTGCGGTGTCGCCGAGCACCACCACCGCCTACGGCACTATCGCCGTGCCCATTCGATTACTCCTGGCGATTCGAAGGGCGCTACAACAAAGCCCCACCGGGTGAGGGTGGGGCTTTGCTGATGTGGTGGAAGTCGGTTAGCGACGCCACACGATGATGGCGACAAGGATTACCGTGCCGACTAGCGCCGCCTGGAGGACGATGGTAGCGATCATGATGTGTGCGGCTCGAGTAAGGCCAGCGCAGCAAGCCAGTAATCGGCCATCAACTGCGCTGCTTCCTCAGGCGATTGTTTGATGTCGCCCAACTCCCACCCTCGCTGCAGTGAGTCGAACATCCCAAGGATGTTTTCGTGTACCCGTTGCTGGGCGTGCTGGGTGCAAAGCAGTTCGTCGTAGTCCCCCTCGTGCCACATGAAATGCGGATCTTGCGGGCAACCTGGCTCTTCGCAGGGGATGCGCGGGAGAAATGTCAATTTGGCGCTTCCGTACGTTACTGGGTTCATGGCGTTGCCTCCTGGTCGTGAAACATCACCATGAGCTGACGGAGAAACTCGCCGTTGGTGATGCCGAGTTTCCGGGCATTGTGCGCGAAGTCCACGCGGAGGGGTCGGGGGATGTTGACGAGCATCATGCGTCCGGTATCAGAAGTCATGGGGTGGTCCTTTCGTCGCGCATCGTCGCGCGAATGGCGAGCATTCTCCGATAACCCTCGGGGTGCTCTCGGTGTATGTGGGCGTCATAGGCCGCTGCGCGGCCCTTGCGCGGGAGAATTATCCAAGCGCGGCACTCCGGGCATTGCTTGGCATCCTGGGTGGATGCAATTGTCATGCCCGCGCCGGTGGCGGATGGTGAAACACCCGCAGGCCGAATTTCTCCAACTCGGCGACGATGACGCGCCGGTGACATTCGGACTCCCTCTCGCACACGCACATCAGCGCCACCGGGTGCTTCTCCGCGATGCTGAGAAGTAGCTCCATGCCGGTCACACCATCGACGAGCTGGATCGCGGTCGTGCGGTACAGGACGTTGCCGAGGGTGTCACCCGCCCATACGTAGCGGTCGCCGAACGCTTCCTCCATGTTGCGCCGGGTCCAGGTGGGTCGGTGATGAGGGTCTGAGCGGATGTCCACAAGGACCGCGTCCGCGTCCTTGACGTTCTGCACGAGGGTGGGGAGGTTGCGTCCCGCGTAGCCGAAAGCGAACACATCGTTTATGACTAATTCTCCTCGCCGAAGGCCAGGGCGATGCCTGCTTCGGACTGAATGTTGATCTTCACACGGTCCATGGTGGTGTTCTCCTGGCCCGGCCGGGTAACGCCGGGCGCGGGACTCGTTGGGTTTGGGCTTCTTTCTGCCCGGCGTTACCCGGCCGGGCGCGGGCTATCGGGCTATCCGGCGCGCAGGATGCGAACCATGGACCCGGATTCTCGCGGGTAGGCTGCGCGGAGCATGGCCGTTTCCTGAGGAATCTGGCGGCGCCGTCCGCCTCCCTCAAGGAGAAAGCCGCATTTGGTGTGGGCGAATGGAAAGCCGCGTTCGATGAGCTGATCGTCGGCTTCGCACCTGGACTCGTGCGAGTAGGGCCGCACGCCGGCGAGCAGGCGGCACTCATCGTCGCCGTGGGCTGGCCAGCCTTTGTGATCTCTGCACATCGGGCCGGAATCGAAGTCGCGAAGGGTGATGGCTTCCATGGTGGGTGGCTCCCTTACCAGTGTCGGCGTTTCCCGACCACCTGATGTATTCAGTATAGAGTACGTAGGCTACGTATGCAACACATAGTATGCAGATACCCTTAAGTACATGAAAGTTAGTGGAAAAGACGTTATGACTACGAGTGGGATGTCGCGGCGGACACCGGCACATCTGCCAGTGTCCTTTCCGATAGGCGGTCGGCGGTGGCGGTCATGACCGGACTACTTCGAGGGAGTATTGGTCAACGTAGTTCTCGGGGATGGCCAGGCGGAAGGCGTAGACGGTGGCGGGTGACCACGGGCCGATGTCCGAGCCGTCCCAAGACCATGAACGCTTCACGTCCTCGGGGAGCCATTCGATCGGGAGTGCCCGTAGGGGGGAACGGTAGAAGTGAAGGCTCATGACTGCATCCCAAGCGTGTGCTTTGCGCAACGCTTCCAAAGGCCTTTTGTTGCTCGGAGTTTGGCGCAGGTGGCGCACTCTTTGTAGGTGTTGGTGGCTTCCATGGTGGGTGGCTCCATGTACTAAGTATAGAGTACGTAAGCTATGCATGCAACACATAGTATGCAGATACCTTTAAATTCATGAAAGTTAGTGGAAAAGACGTTATGACAAGGAGTGGCGTATTAGCACACTCTTCCCTCATCCTATGAGTCGATGGTGTGCCCCCGGTGCGATCGAGCCCCGTACGCCGCTCACGGCGAGGCGCACTGTTTTACCCACGGGCCGATATCCCTCCCCCCAACCGTGCCTCGTCCATCCGCGCGCACGGTGCGCCCCTGGACGGCGGAGGAATGGGAATACACCCTGGCTCATCTCCGCGATCAGACCATCTATCAGATAGCAAACCACCTGCGGCGCACGGTCCGAAGCGTCGAGCGGCGGCTCGCCAAGGCGGACGGCGCCCCCAAACCTCATCCTTCCCGCGCTCTGAGGCCATCGAGCTTGCCACGCCATGGCCAACCATGGACACCCGAAGAAGACGCGTTGCTGTTAGACTCATTGCGACCAGGCGGTGTACGGTTTGTGAGTTCTAACATGGGGCGTTCGGAGAGGGCTATTTGCAAGCGCGTGTTCGAAGTGCTCAAGCTCAAAACGCGAGAGGCGGACGGGTACCTATCATTGAGTGCCATTGCGCGCGAGTACGAGTGTCCGCGGTGGCGCGTCATGCACCTCGTTCAATCGGGCCATTTACCAGCCAAGCGCGCCAGCGGTTCGCGGTACTGGCGAATTGACCCCGGAGATGCCGAGCGCATTCACGCGATGCTCTCGGCGCCCAAACTGACGCACCGTGATGCGCCGCCGGACGTGGGGGATTGGGCGAAACGGTACGGATACACGTACCGGCGCATCGATGGGAAGCGCCGTTGGGAGGCTTGCCAGTGACCTACTCCCTCACATGCGGCCGAGTGGGATGCGTCTCGCTGCAACCGTGCGCGGCCCACCCGCCGGCGCCGCGCCAACGCGACCTCGCTCACGAAGCATCCCGCAGCAAAGCGGGCGCATCAGGATGGCGACGTTCCGAGTTACGCACACGCGTCATCGCCCGCGATAAGCGCTGCATGAACTGCGGCTCAACCGAACACCTCCAGGCTGATCACATCATCCCTGTCGCTCACGGTGGGCAGACCACGCTCGCCAACATGCAAGCGCTCTGCGCGCAGTGCAACGCAAGGAAGGGCGCGCGATGACAATGCAAAACGCATGGGGAGGGGACATAAAAAAGTTTAAGGCGACCGGCCCAGCCCCGCTGGAGATGTTCGAGTTCGATGACTTCGATGCCTACCAGCGGTTCCGGGCGGACGCGGCGGCGTGTGACCTCGCGGACCTCATAGAG
>Ga0163150_10005272_pt1 | contig 16684 bp, 10 predicted proteins | sample OliLakLV19P2IB_FD_148628 | JGI IMG/M metagenome (GOLD analysis project Ga0163150, IMG submission 148628) | Freshwater microbial mat bacterial communities from Lake Vanda, McMurdo Dry Valleys, Antarctica - Oligotrophic Lake LV.19.P2.IB | ecosystem: Environmental > Aquatic > Freshwater > Lake >...
CAACCTTCGCCGTAGGGCGAGCGATTGACCGTTTCGGGAGCGCTTTCCAAGGCGCCGTTCACGGCCACCACAGTTCCGGCGATCGGCGCATAGAGATCACTCGCCGCTTTCACGGACTCAACCACCCCAAAGGTTTCGCCTGCTTTGAGGCTCGCGCCCACTTTTGGGACCTGCACGTAGGTGATGTCACCGAGCGAATTCTGCGCATAGTCGCTGATGCCAATCGTGACGGTGCCGTCACTCTCGAGCTTCAGCCATTCGTGTGACTTCGCGTAATGGAGTTCGGCGGGGATGGTGCTCATGCAGAGGTTTTTTTTAGTTCCACAAACGGGGGGTTGACCAGTTGCAAATTCAACTTCGTCCCACGAACGTCAGCCGCGAGCGGTTGCGAAACCGCCGTCGCAGCAACCAACGCCGACCCGATCGCTTCATTCAGGATCGGTGACAACGTTCCGGATACGACCCGCCCTACCGGCGTGCCATCCGCCGCCAGCACCGACGAGTCCGCGCGAATGATTCGACGGTCCCCGGTTTTGAAGAACACGATCTGCTGCGGTGACCCCTCCTGCTTCTCCGCGAGCAGGGCCGCGCGACCAATGAAGTCAGCCCCTTTCTCAAGCTTGACCGTCCACCCCAACCCGGCTGCCAGCGGTGAGATATTGGCGGTTATTTCGTGCCCGTAGAGTGGATACCCCGCTTCCAGGCGGAGGCTGTCACGCGAGCCCAGTCCCGCCAGCTCCAAGCCACGCGGGGTTCCGGCTTCCAGCAACGCCGTCGCCAGCGCCACCGCATCACCCGGAGCATGATAAAGCTCAAAACCGTCTTCTCCCGTGTAGCCCGTGCGGCTCACCAGGCAGTTCACGCCAGCAACCGTGGCTTCAGTGAAGTGGTAGTATTTGACCAGACCGAGCTTCGCTCCGGTCAACGACTGCACGATCTCTGCGGCCCGCGGTCCTTGAATGGCGAGCAAGGCATACTCGTCACTACGATCCGTCACGATGACATTAAACCCGGACGTGTGCTCCCGCATCCAAGTGACATCCTTCTCGATGTTACTCGCATTGACGACCACGAGGTAATCGTCCACGGCGCACATATAAATCAGCAGATCGTCCACCACGCCGCCGGTGGGATAACACATCGGCGAATAGACGATCCGCCCGGGAAACAATTTGGCGACGTCATTCGTGACGAGGTGATTCAGAAACCGTCCGGCGTCGGGGCCACGCACGTTGACCTCGCCCATGTGGCTGACATCAAAGAGCCCCGCAGTCCGGCGCACCGCTTTATGCTCCTCAAGAATGCTCCGATATTGCACCGGCATCTCCCACCCCGCGAAATCGACCAGTCGCGCGCCATGGGCCGCATGAAAATCGCGAAGAGGCGTGCGCTTGAGGTCGCTCATGAGCGGGAAGGATAGCGGACACACGTGAGTCGCAATCCCAATCAGATGGGTTGCGTCACGGGTGCGCCCATTCCAATAAAAGGAATGCAGCCTGACTACCGGGTCCATGATCTCGACCCGTTTTTAATCCAGTTCTCCGAAGGCTTCGGTATTCGCTATTACGGCCTCGCCTACCTGTTGGGCTTTGCCGCCGCGGTTTTTCTCCTCCATCTGTATTATCGGAAAGGGCGTTCGCCGCTCGAGAGCGGCCAGCTCACCGACCTGCTGACGTACTTGATCATCGGTGTGCTCGTCGGCGGCCGGCTCGGCTATTTTCTACTGTACCAAACCAGTTCTTTCGCGCGGGATCCGCTGGTTTTATTTCGCGTCTGGGAAGGCGGAATGGCCAGTCACGGAGGTTTCCTCGGCGTCCTGGCGGCGGTGTGGTGGTGGGCGCGAAAGCGCAACATCGCGTTGCTGCAGGTCACGGATCTGGTCTCGACGGTGACGGCGGCCGGTTTGCTCTTCGGTCGGATTGCCAACTATATCAATGGCGAACTCTGGGGCAAGGTGACGGATGTTCCGTGGGCCGTGATCTTCCCGCAAAGCGCGCCGCCGAACACGCCGCTGCTGCTGATCGAGCCGCGACACCCATCGCAACTTTATCAGGCCGCACTGGAAGGCGGTGTATTGCTGGCGTGGATGCAATGGCGCTTCTGGCGAAGCGACGCGCGAATGAAGCCCGGGCGCCTGACGGGCGAGTTCCTGGTTGCTTACGCCATCCTGCGCATGATCGGGGAACACTTCCGCGAACCCGATGCCTCGCTGCTCTTCGGCGTAAGCCGAGGAACCTTCTATTCCGTTTTCCTGATCGTGGGCGGAATCGGTCTGATTCTTTGGTCGCGACGAGCCGCACCGACCGTCAAGACCTGAAGGGCTTGGGCGCCGCGACCAAACGCCTCGGAGCCACTCGAAGTTGAGCCGCCCGACGAGAACTCCGTCCCTTTCAAAATCAGAGTCCAAGGCGTTGCCTTGGGCTGCCCTGAGCCTAAGCTCGGTTGCCCTTTGAGGCTAAAGTCAGCCCGCGCCCATTGCGGGCAAAACGCTGTGCCCGCAAGCTCCTCCCGGTCGGCCCGCGACTAAACGACCGTGCCCGGAGGCAGAATCGCATTTTTCGCCACGACCAGTACCCCATCACGAATGATGACCAAGCCGTCGGCATAGAGTCCGTCTGCCTTTCCTTCCGAAGAAAGAACGCAGCCATCACCAATGCGCGTGTTCTTGTCGATGATCGCGCCACGAATCCGGCAGTTCTTCCCGACCCCAAGATTAGGCCGCCCCTGCGCGACGTTAGCGTCGAGCTGCTCTTCGGTTTCGTAATAATCCGAACCCATCACAATCGTGTCTTCGAGATTGCTGCCCTCGCCGATAAACGAGCGGGTTCCGAGCACGCAGTGATGCAGCGTCGAGTCAGTGAGGATGGAGCCATCGCCGATCACGACATGGTCAATCGCACACTTGTTCAGCTTCGAAGCCGGCAGATGGCGGTCCTGCGTGTAAATCGGGGCATTCTGCTCAAAGAAATTAAACGGCGGCAGTGGCTGCGCGAGCGCGAGATTCGCTTCGAAAAAGGCCCGGACTGTTCCGATGTCTTCCCAATAACCTTCGAAGATGTGCGCAAAGAGTTTCTTCTTCCCCAGTAGCCCGGGAATAACCTCTTTGCCGAAGTCCGTCATCGTGTTGTCGAGCGCCTCGGCGAGCACGTTGCGGTTGAAAACATAGATGCCCATCGAAGCCAGGCAGTGCTTCTCCGTCGACTTCGACTTCAGCGTCGCTTCCAAGGCCGGACTCAATGCCAGACCGGCAATCACTTTCGGATCCTTCGGCTTCTCGACGAAACGCGCGATCGAGAGATCATCGTTCACCTGCGTCAGGCCCAGTCCTTCCACTTTCGAAACCGGAAAAGGAATGGTCGCAAGCGTCACGTCCGCCCCGCGCTCGACGTGCTCGTTGATGATCTTCCGAAAATCCATTCGATACAGCTGATCTCCAGAGAGAATGAGCACCAGATCGTGAGGGAATGCGCGAAAATGCAGCAGATTCCGCCGCACCGCGTCCGCCGTTCCCTGATACCAATCGGATCCGCGTTCCGTCTGCTCCGCCGCGAGGATGTCCACAAAACCGCCGCCAAAGGGATCAAAATGATACGTGCTCTGCACGTGGCGATGCAACGAAGCCGTCTGAAACTGCGTCAGCAGAAACATCCGGTTGATGTCGCTGTTTAGGCAGTTACTGATGGGAATGTCGACTAGACGGTATTTGCCCGCCAGCGGCACCGCGGGTTTGCAGCGCTCCAGCGTAAGCGGATGCAAGCGGGTTCCACGTCCACCACCCATGATCACGGCGAGAACACGTTTCTGAGTCGTCATTGGAAATTTAAAAAGTAACGGGGGTTTGAAGAAAAAGACCGGGGCTCTAAATCCTTGCCCGACGTTCTCATGGGCGACAGGTTTCGCCAGTTTTTTCCGCCGTCGTATCCAAGAAATGACCCACGTTCTCGTCACCGGCGCCGCCGGCTTTATTGGCAGCCACACGGTGGATGAACTGCTCGCCGCCGGACATCGCGTCACGGCGGTGGACAATTTCCGAACCGGACGGCGGATAAATCTGGCGGCAGCCGCACGCCAACCCGGTTTCACGTTGGAGGAATTAGACCTGGCCGAGCCCGGGGCTCTGGACCGCGTGGTCGAGGCCGCACGGCCCGATGCCATCGTCCATTTAGCGGCGCTCGTAAGCGTGCAGGAAAGCGTCGTGAATCCAGCGCTCAACTACACGCTCAACGTGCAAGCGACGCATTTCGTGGCCGAAGCGGCGCGCCTCCATCGCGTGCCGCGCGTCGTGTTTGCCTCGTCCGCCGCCGTCTATGGCAACGCGCCATCCGGGGCGGTGAGCGAGGACGCCCCCAAAGACCCGATCAGCCCTTACGGCGCGGCTAAACTCGCCAGCGAGGCACTGCTCCTCGGCCACGGAGCAACGTTTGAGTTTACCGTGCGTTGCCAGCGCTATTTCAATGTCTTCGGTCCCCGTCAGGATCCCGCCTCGCCGTATTCCGGCGTAATCTCGATTTTCGATCTTCGCTATCGTAAAGGCCAACCCGTGACGATCTACGGCGATGGCCAGCAAACCCGCGATTTCATTTCCGTGCACGATGTTGCTCGCGCCAATGTCCTCGCCGCCACGCGCCCGGACATCCTTTCGGGAGTCGCCAACATTTGCACCGGCCGAGCAACCTCGCTCCAACAAATCGCCGGGATCTTTCAGTCTCATTACCCGGCGGTGCCAGCACCCAGTCACGCGGCGGCTCGGGCGGGCGACATCATCCACTCGCTGGGGGACCCGCAGGCCGCGGCCCGCGATCTCGGCTTCCATGCCGGGATGCCGGTCGCAGAGGGCCTGGCGGAACTTATTCGCGCGGGCTGAGTCTGCCGGCCTCGATTTTTCCGGACAGCGTTCGTTTCATACCGCCATGAAGATGTCACACTTGGAGTTCACTGAGCTCTTGCGTGACGCAGCATTCCCGCCGATTCCGGCATTCTAAATCCAAACCCATTTCAAACCATGTGCGGCATCGTCGGCTACGTCGGTAAACAAAAAGCAGTTCCTCTCATCATCGAGGGCCTCAAGCGCCTCGAATACCGCGGCTATGACTCAGCCGGCGTGGCGGTTCTACAAAACGGCGCCTTCGAGGTGGCAAAAAAGATCGGTCGCGTGATGAACCTCGAACACGAGGTCGCCCGCCATCAGCTCAATGGCTCGTGCGGCATCGGCCATACTCGCTGGGCGACTCACGGCGGCGTGACCGACGAGAATGCCCATCCGCATGTCAGCAGCGACGGCCAGATCGCCCTCATTCACAACGGCGTCATCGAAAATTACGCCCAGATCAAACGCTTCCTCCTCACCAAGGGCTACACGTTCAAGTCCGAGACCGACACGGAAGTGCTCTGCAATTTGGTCGCCTATCATTTTGCCAAAGAGCCGCAGGGAAACAACGGCGACAGCCGGTTCGTCGAGAGCGTCCGCAAGGCGCTCCTGCATACCGAGGGCACGTACGGCATCGTTATCATGGCGGTCGATGCTCCCGGCGAACTCGTCACCGCACGCCGGGGCTCTCCGCTCATTCTCGGACTCGGTGAGGGCGAAAGCCTGGTCGCGAGCGATGTCGCGGCCATTGTGAGCCGCACCCAGAATGTCGTCTATCTGAAGGACGGAGAGATCGCCCACCTCACGCCGAAGAATTTCGCGATCACCACCCTCACCTCCGGAACCGTTCAACCCGTGATCGACCAGGTCACGTGGTCGATCGCCGATGCGGAGATGGGCGCGTACGCGCATTTCATGGAGAAGGAAATTTTCGAGCAGCCCATCGCGCTTGAAAACGCGATGCGGGGTCGTTTCTCCGAGGACGGCAGCACCGCGAACTTCGGCGGGCTCAACCTCAGTGCCAGCGAGTTTCGCGGCATCGAACGGTTCATGTTCTGCGCCTGCGGCACCGCCCTGCACGCCTGCATGGTCACCGAACACTTGATCGAGCGCTTTGCCCGCATTCCTGTCGAGTGCGACTACGCTTCCGAATTCCGCTATCGGAACACGCCTTTGTTCCGCAACACGCTCTTCTTCGTCATGAGCCAGTCGGGCGAGACGATCGATACGCTCGCCGCACTCCGTGAAGCCAAGCGCAAGGGCTACAAGGTTCTCGCGATTAACAACGTCGTCGGCTCCTCCATCGCCCGCGAAGCCGATGGCGGCATCTACCAGCACGTCGGCCCCGAAGTTGGCGTCGCCTCCACCAAGGCCTTCACCTCGCAACTCCTGATTGGTGCGATGCTGGCGCTCTACGTCGCCCGCCTGCGCGACATGAGCTTCAGTGACGGCGTGGAGATGGTCCAGGCGCTGAAAGGCGCGCCCGACCTCGTGCGCCAGGCACTCGACCAGGCTAACCACATCCGGGAAATTGCCAAACGCTATGCCCATCACACGGACATGCTTTTCCTCGGCCGACTTTCCCTCTTCCCCATCGCGCTGGAAGGCGCGCTGAAGCTAAAGGAGATTTCCTATATTCACGCCGAAGGCTATCCCGCGGCGGAAATGAAACACGGTCCCATCGCTTTGATTAGCGAGGGATGCCCGAGCGTGTTCTTCGCGCCGAAGAACGAGATCTTTAACAAGGTCGTTTCCTCGATGCAGGAGATCAAGGCGCGTAAAGGTCCGATCATTGTCATCACCACCGAAGGCGCCGACCTTCCTGCCGGTCTGGCCGACGAGGTGATCGTGATCCCCGACTGCCATGAGGCAGTCCTGCCCATCGTCGCCTCCATTCCGGTCCAGCTCCTGAGTTATTATATCGCGGTCGAACGGGGCTGCGATGTCGACAAGCCACGCAACCTCGCGAAATCCGTCACGGTGGAGTGAGGCCACGAAGGGGCGGACTTTTCACTGGAGGTCGCAGAGAGCGCAGAGCTCAAAACTCAGGCAGAGGAAGTGACTGAATTTCGCTTGGGGTGGCTGATTGCCCGGGAGCCTTAAAAGTTTCCCCATTTTCCGCTTTCCCGATTTTCCCGATTTTCCGATTTTCCAATTTTCCTCCGTTACCGCGCAGTCGTGATCGCCTCCGCGTACTCGAGGTCCCCGGTGCGACCATTGTGGAACTGAAAGATGACCTGGGGTTGTGGATACGCGACCCAGCGCTCACCCCCGAGCTGCAGCGGGTTGTTCGCCACATTATTCACCTGCACGATGCAGTAATACGGATAGAGACGCTGCGTCCGCGGAATATCCGGCAGCATAAAACTGGACCAACGAATATCGACCGAGCGGGGCCCGGATTTAAACCGCCCGTTGATCGGCCGGCGCCCTTCATCGTTCAAGGTATGGTTCACTGAATTATGCGGGGAGGACGAGATCTCCCAGATGAGATCGGTGATCTTCACGACAAAGCTATTATGGAGATCTGCCGTCATTATAAAAACCGGCTTCCGCAATGCCTCCCACGCCGCAATCAGCTGCTCGCGCTCATCGATCAGCGCCGTCCACGCTTCATCCTTCCCCGCCGTCATTTCATGACCTCCCGCGCCATCATGCGGAATCGTGAAGTTCACCGATGACGCGATGAAGAAGAAATCCGCGTCGCTCTCGCGCATCGAGCGCAGCAGCCATTCCTTCTGCTCGGCGCCGAGCATACTCAGCCCTCGCTTCTGCGGATCCGCCGGGTCGTGCATCTCCCGGTGGGATTTGCAGTCGAGCAGGAAGTACTCGCAGTTCCCCACGCGAAACTTGCCGTAGGAACGCCGCCCGATGGAGTAACCGCCGACACTGTCGGCCGTAGCCGCAGGTTGGATACGAACCCGGTTCGCATCGAGCACTTCGCGAATCGCATACACCCCGGCATTGGGATTGCCCGGCGGTTCCGTATCCAAAGCCAGGATATCCTCACCCGCCGTCGGGCGGTCCCAGTGCACGTGCAGGTTCGCCGTCTGCTTGAGGTCGATGCGCGTGAAATCGGCCTTCGCATCGAAGAGCACATCGCTGCCTCGCTTCAGCTCCGCCCGCCCAAAGTGAATTCCCTGCGCGTGCTCCGTCGGATTGGCCCAGCCGAGATAATCGAACCACGCCTGTACGCCAATGTCCCGAAACACCGCGCGCCGCTCTTTGAAACCAATCGTGCCCGCTCCGCGGATGTCGTTGACGAGTTCGTGATCGTCGAAGGTGAACACCGTCGGCACGCGGCGATGCCACTCCACGAGATTCGGCGCGGCCCGCAGATACGTTTTATAGTTCTCCCACATTCCCACAATCGGCGGCGCCAGGCCCACGATCGAGGGAATGTCCGCCGGACCTGCCCCGACCTGCTGCGCCCAATCCGCGGGCGCGTAGGAACGCACGTCTTCATAGAGCCAATCTCCATTGAGAATCGCGAAGTAGATTTTCTCCGGTACGCGTTCGCGCAGCATGGTCGCAAACGCCGGCAAGCTGGGCCCGAGGCCGCTCGCGGGATTTTGCGTCTGACAGCAACCGAGCTCGAAACGGAAATTAAACAACCCGCGCGGATTCAACGTCGGATGATGATAATGCGCCGCATTCGGCAAGGTCCGGAATTCACCTCGCGGCCCCTGCTCCTGTCCTTCTCCGATCACCTGGAGATAATAACGCGTGTCGGCCTTCAAGCCTTCAATGCGCACCGAGCCGGTCAAATCCCGTCCAAGCACGGTCGCGACTTCGGGCGACCGTCCGCCGAGTTCGCTCGGATGCACTCCGTACTTTACGGCGAAGGTTCCGGGCCGGGCCGTCCGCGCCCAGACCACGATACTCGAGTCGGTGACCCGACCCAGCATCGGCCCGTGGACCACCTCCGTCACCGCGAAGGCCAGGGATTCGACGAGAATGAACAACGCAACAGCGAGCAGGAGCTTGGGGTTCACATCCTGAGCATGGCGGTGTTTTAGGCGCGCTGAGAACACCTAATTTGTAGAATGCGCGACGCACGTCCGCTGAACACTGACCGCCGAGCGCTGGCCACAGATGGGGCGCGACGCAGGATCGACTTCGCCGGCATTCCCCACTCGATTTTCGTCCACCCCCATGAAGACGCTGTCTCTGCTGAAAACCTGGATCGGTTTTATCTCCCTGAACGCGCTCGCGTTTGCCGCCACTCCAGCGGCTCCGCCGCCGCTTCCGCCGCAACCCGCGCCCACGCATGCGAACGTGGCATACGGAACGCATCCGCGTCAGGTGCTCGACGTTTGGCGAGCGAAGTCCGCCACTCCGACGCCCGTCGTTTTCCATATTCATGGTGGCGGCTGGGTGACGGGCGACAAGGCGCGGGTCGCGAATCTCGAACGTTATCTTGCCGCCGGCATTTCCGTCGTCTCGATCAATTACCGTTACGTCACCGAGGCGATCATCGAAGGCGTGCAACCACCCGTGCAGTGGCCCCTGGCCGACGCCGCCCGGGCCCTGCAATTCGTCCGCAGCCAGGCTCGCGCCTGGAACCTCGACAAGGTCCGCATCGCCGCCACCGGTGGTTCAGCCGGGGCGTGCTCCAGCTTGTGGCTGGCGTTTCACAATGATCTCGCCGATCCGAAAAGCAGCGATCCGGTGGCGCGTGAATCGACCCGCCTCTATGGCGCGGCGGTCAGCGGCGCCCAGACCACGCTCGATCCAAAACAGATGCACGAATGGACGCCCAACAGCCGTTACGGCGGCCATGCCTTCGGATTGATGCCTGACCCGAAAGATCTGAAAACCCGTGATACCCAATTCGCCGCATTTCTGGCGGCACGCGAGCGCCTCCTGCCATGGATCAAACAGTATTCACCATATGAGCACGTCACCGCCGACGACCCGCCGGTTTATCTGATCTATCCCGCCGTTCCCGCTCTGGGCCAGGACCAGCGCGACCCCACTCACACCGCCAATTTCGGCGTCAAACTGCAGGAAAAACTGCGCGCAAGCGGCGTGCCGAATGAACTGGTGTATCCAGGCGCCCCGGACGTGAAGCACCCGGAGCTGCACGACTTCCTGATCGCGCGACTGACGACTGGCGCACGGTAAGGCGTTCCTCTTTGGTGAACGGGCCCCTTCCCCGGCCCCGGCCGAGGAGCCCCGGTCGAGGCGGCAGTCGTCCAAACTGCGGGCCCAATCCTGCCGCGGAACACACCCGCGACTAAAGCCGACCCGCACAGTCGAAGTCATTCGCCTTGCGGGGGCCGGGACAGGTGCGCATTAACCGACGCTCCGCCGATGATTATCCATCCGTCCCGCGAAGTATTCACGAGTCTCGTTGCGCAGGGAAACGTCATTCCTGTCTACACCGATTTGATGGCGGATTTCGAAACACCGGTCTCGGCGTACGCCAAACTCAAGGAGTCCGGCCCCTCCTACCTGCTCGAGTCCGTCGAAGGCGGCGAAACCCTATCCCGTTACAGTTTCATCGGCTGCCGCCCCCGGAAAATCTTTGTCTGCGGTCCCACCACCACCGATGTGCGCGTTCCCGGCCTGCCGACCGAGACCTTTGCCACGCCAGCCGACCCGCTTACGCTGATCGAGGCGGAGATGGGCGGGTTCAAACCCGTCGTTCTCCCTGGGCTGCCGCGCTTCACAGGCGGCGCAGTCGGTTTCATCGCCTACGAATACGTCACTCGAATCGAACGCACCGTACCCGCGGCAGTGAAGGACGAACTCGGCACGCCCCTGCTCTATTTCATGATGTCGGATTCGCTGCTGATCTTTGATCGCGCGAAACAAACCCTCCGTCTCTGCGTCAACGCCCACGTACAGGACGATCCCGGCGCAGCCTACGATGCCGCCGTCAACGAGCTGCGCGAACTGTATGCGCTGCTGCGCCACCCCAGTCAGCTCGCGCCGGCGCCGCTCGCGGACACGTCCGGAATCAAAGTCCCGCCGGGGAACTTCACCCAGGAGCGTTTTGAGCAAGTGGTCGAGGAAGGCAAAGAATTCATCCGCTCCGGCGACATCATTCAATTTGTCCCCTCCCAGCGGTTCACCCGGCCGTTCAGCAAGTCGCCGCTCGATTTATATCGGGCTCTGCGGACGGTGAACCCGTCGCCCTATATGTTCATTCTCGAGGTGGGGGATTTCTCGATTGTCGGAGCGTCGCCGGAAGTTCACGTGCGGCTCACGGATGGATTGGTGGAGATTCGCCCGATCGCGGGCACCCGCCGACGTGGCGCGACCCCCGCGGAAGATTCAGCCTTGGAGAAGGAACTTCTCGCCGATGAAAAGGAATGCGCCGAGCACCTGATGCTGGTCGACCTGGCGCGCAATGACATTGGCCGGGTCTGCCAGTATGGCTCGGTGAAGGTGCCCGAGATGATGGTGGTCGAGCGTTACTCGCACGTGATGCACATCGTTTCCCAAGTTGAAGGCCAGATTGCACCGGGCCGCACCGCCTACGACCTGATGCGGGCAACCTTCCCGGCGGGAACCGTTTCGGGGGCACCGAAAATTCGCGCCATGCAGATCATCGCGCAGTATGAACCGTCGCAACGCGGCTTCTATGCCGGGGCGCTCGGATATGTGGGCTACGATGGAAATATGGATACTTGTATAATGTTGCGAACCGCTCTGCTCAAAGACGGTCAAATCCACATTCAAGCCGGAGCCGGAATCGTCGCCGATTCCGTGCCCACCTCGGAGTACCAGGAAACCGTCAGCAAGGCGTCGGCGTTGTTCAAGGCAGTGGCGATGGCGGAGCAGTTTTAGAATTCCGCATGCCGTTTCCACAGGCCGGGTGCGACGGAACCATTGGGGGCGATACCAGTCACCAATTGACCGTCGCTGTTAGGTCCTTGCCAGAGTGCACGTTGATAGCTGCCAGAGTGTGCCTTGCTGACAGTGTCGGGACGGACGGATGTGCCATTTTCGCGCAGAGATTACGCGATAATGCGCATCTTTCCCCCGTGGCCACTCGTATTCTCATTGGAACGATTTCCGCTCCCTTCGGGGAACAACCTGACGCCTGCTCCCTCTAAATTAAAAAATCAACGAGGTTTCCCATTATGCCCGCTAAAGCAAAGTCGCGCTCGAGCTCTCTAGCCAACGATCCCGTCGCCTCCGAGGCTACGACGGCCACGCTTTCAGCGGCGCCGATGGACGCACCGCCGTCCTTCCTCGAAAAGGCTGAACCCGCCCCTACGGAGCAGATTGCTCACGGCGAGCGGAGTAACCTGCAGCTGTATCTCCAGGAAATTGGAAAGACCGCCCTGCTGACTGTCGAAGAAGAAGTGACATTGGCGCGGCGTATCCGTCGTGGCGACAAAGCCGCCCGCGATCACATGATCCAAGCCAACCTTCGCCTCGTGGTGAAGATTGCGATGGATTATAAAGACTTCGGTCTGCCCCTGCTCGACCTCATCAGTGAGGGCAACATTGGCCTGATCAAGGCCGTGGAGCGTTTTGACCCGCGCAAGGGAGGCAAGCTGTCCACGTACGCCGCCTGGTGGATTAAGCAGTCGATCAAACGTGCCTTGGCCAATCAAAGTAAAACGATCCGCCTGCCCGTCCACTTGGTCGATAAGATCTCCAAGATGCGCCGCACCGCGATGCAGCTGACCGAAACCCTCGGTCGCGAGCCGAGCGATGAAGAGTTGGCGGCCGAACTCCAGATCCCGACGTCCAAGGTCGCCCATCTGAAGTCCGTCAGCGTCCGCCCGGCTTCCCTCGACGCGCCCATTGGTGAGGAGGGCGACTCCGCGACCTTCGGCGAAATCGTCGGCGATGATAACGCGGTTAGCCCCTATGAAGGTCTACGCGAAAAGAACTTGAGCAGCGATCTTTCCGAGATGGTCAACTCACTCGACAAGCGTGAAGCGGAGATCATCAAGCTCCGCTTCGGGCTCGAAGGTCGCGACGAGCTGACGCTCGAAGAAGTCGGAAAGCGATTCAACGTTACGCGCGAACGCATCCGCCAGCTCGAATACCTCGCACTTACCAAGATGCGCAAAGCAATGGCGAAAAACGAAGCGGTGCGCTCGATGGACGAAATCGAGCAGGAGAAGCGAGCCCGTGATCGGATGGCCGTGATCCGCGAATTTGTCGAAAGCAAAGCGCAAAAGCCCGGCAAAATCGGCCGGAATTAAAGCGGTCGATTCGCGGCGGCGAAATTCGCTCGACCCTTCAAGACATCCACTCAGGCCGACCTTTCGAGGTCGGCCTTTTTCTAATGGGAGTCCGGGCAATCTCATACGGAGAGACCAGAAGGTCGGTGCCACCGCGGGAAATTTAGTACTTGAGTTGAAGGCCCGATGATTACTTGCGAATTAACCCGATGCCCGTGCAGCCCGTCGCCACTAAAAAGTGAAAGAATGGGGCGCGCTCTTTCTGATGGTCATGCCGATCAAGCGCACGCGCTCTTCTCGATCGTTCAAGGGGTGATGGCTCGGACTTTGCTCTGAAACCGGTCGGAGGGCAGGAACTCGTGTGTCGAGCGCGGCATGGGTACTAATCGGGTGGAATAGCGGAGGCCAAGCGAAACCTTGGTGTCAGGGATAGGACCAGACAACGGGAAGGCGAAAATCGCCCGATTCCTCGCAGTTCGGAACCATTAATGCGCACCCGGTTTATGGCCGCCCCGTCTGCTCTGAAATGGCCGCGACCGAGCGGAGAGCAACACCCACGGCGCGAACGCGACCGGAAAAGCCGCAGCCAACTGAGATGCGACAAGGCGATGTCAGGTCGGCACGGAAAGAGCCTGTCCGTTGGAATCAGCCCTTGATGCCGCTGGCCAGCGCGGGCCGGCGAGGCTCCACCCCTTTATCGGGTTCTCGCCGAAACGCCTCATCGGCTTTTTTGCACAACCGGACCGCACGAAGCCGTCACCCCGCGTACTCTCCGTCCCCGGTGCCAGTGCATGGAAAATAGACTGTCCCTTTTGCATGGGAAATAAGCCTGTCCCTTGAAACTAACCCAAGGTCGCCCATCTGAAGTCCGTCAGCGTCCGCCCGGCTTCCCTCGACGCGCCCATTGGTGAGGAGTGCGGTGGAAATAGCCTGTCCCTTTGGGAGTGGAAATAGCCTGTCCCCTTTTGCACCACGGTGCCAGTGCATGGAAGGGAGTGGAAATAGCCTGTCCCCTTTTGCACCACGGTGCCAGTGCATGGAAAATAGCCTGTCCCTTTTGCATGGGAAATAAGCCTGTCCCTTGAAACTAACCCTTTTGCATGGGAAATAAGCCTGTCCCTTGAAACTAACCCAAGCCTGTCCCTTGAAACTAACCGAAGCACGTACACGAAATCGCGCGTCCTTGGTGCGGTGGAAATAGCCTGTCCCTTTGCACCAGGGGCGACGGATGAATCCCCGGTCGTGCGCAGGAGACGCAAAAAAGCCGCCTGACTGAAGCCGGGCGGCTGAAACTGAAACGGTGAAAAAGGCGGATGCGGCGTGGGGAACCCGTTGAGGGTTCCCCACTGCAGCTCACTCTTTCTTGGCCGCCTCGTCGAGAATGTCTCCGAGGTTCATCATGTCGTTGCCCGCGCTGCGATTCAGCTGCTCGTAAGCCGAGGTCTCGGCGGCGAGCTGCGAATCGGAGTAGTTGGCAGCCTTGATCGACAAGCCAAGACGACGTTCTTCGCGATCGATCTTGATCACGCGAGCCGTCACTTCCTGAGCGGGCTTCAAGACGTCCTTCACCTTGTCGATGCGCTCTTCGCTGATCTGCGAAATGTGCACCAAGCCGTCGATGCCATCCTTCAGTTCCACGAATGCGCCAAACGAGGTGATCTTGGTCACGGTGCCGTTGACGACGTCGCCGATCTTGAAGAACGCATCAATGTCGCTCCATGGATCGGTGGCCAGCTGCTTCATGCCGAGGCTGATGCGCTGCTGGTTCGAATCCACGTCCAACACGATCGCGTCCACTTCGTCGCCCTTCTTCAGGACTTCGGATGGATGATTGACCTTGCGGGTCCAACTCATGTCGGAGACGTGCACCATACCGTCGATGCCCTCTTCGAGTTCGATGAACGCGCCGTAGGTCGTCATGTTGCGGACCTTGCCGCGTACACGAGCGCCAATTGGGTAGTTGTGGCGAACCATATCCCACGGGTTCGGCTCCAGCTGACGCAGGCCGAGCGAGATCTTCTGTTCGTCCTTCTGAATGCCGAGGACCACCGCATCGAGCTCCTGACCGACCTTGAGCAGTTCGGACGGCTTGGTGATGCGTTTCGTCCAGGACATCTCGGTGATGTGCACGAGACCTTCGACGCCGGGTTCGATTTCGACGAATGCGCCGTAGGGAACCAGGTTGACGACCTTGCCGTGAACCTTGGCGCCGACCGGATACTTGCGGTCGATTTCGTCCCATGGATTCTTGGTGGTCTGCTTGAGACCGAGGGAAACGCGCTCTTTGTCGCGATTCACTTCGATGATCATGACCTGAACCTCTTCACCCTGCTTGAGCATTTCGCTCGGGTGAGAGATACGACCCCACGACATATCCGTGATGTGCAGGAGGCCGTCCATGCCGTCGAGATCGATGAACGCACCGAAGTCGGTGATGTTCTTGACCACGCCCTTGCGGACCTGACCGGGTTGGATGGAGTCGAGCAAGTTGCGGCGCTTTTCGGTGCGCTGCTGCTCGATGAGTTCGCGGCGGGAAAGAACGATGTTCTTCCGGTCGAGATTGATTTTGAGAATCTTGAAGTCGTAGGTCTGGCCCACGTACTGGTCGAGATTCTTGGGCGGCTGGATGTCGATGTGCGACGCCGGCATGAAGGCATCGACGCCAATCGAGATGATCAGGCCACCCTTCACCTTGGCTTTCACGCGACCCGCGGCCACGGAACCCTCGGGGAACTTGGTGAGAATATTATCCCAGTTCTTCTTTTGCTCGGCCTTGTCGAAGGAGAGAACAGGAGCGCCGCTCTTGTCTTCCAGCTTTTCGACGAGGACCTCGATGGTGGAGCCGATTTGAAGTTCACCGATGTCGATGAACTCATTGGCTGGGATCACGCCTTCAGATTTGCCGCCGATGTCGACGACCACTTCATTTTGGCGAATTTCGGTGATGATGCCTGGGACGATCGCGCCTTCCTTCAGTTTATCGAAGGATGACTGAGCCAACAGGTCTTGCATTACTGAACTCATAGTACGAATACGTCGGCCGTGCGTCTGCTCCAGTGACGCCCATCCGACGGGTCGATCCCGCAAAACGGGACCGGATTGGTTGATGGTTATACTGACGTGGGAGGCTGGCGGGAGCTCGCGACATTACGCCAACCTGTCCGACTAACGGTCGCGAACGATCAGGGTCCGCGAGCCACCGACGGGCCGCAAGCCCGAATTTGACCCGATTGCGCGTGGAATCCGCCGCTGCATCGCATCAGGTGAACCCCCAGTTTACGAATCCGGCGACAAAGCCCGCTCAACCTGACGGAAAAACACCTCGTAGTACGCTGGGTCACGCAGGGGCGATTCGGTCGCCACCCCCGCTCGGTTGGAGGAGTCCGCTTCAATGATTTCCGTGATTCGAACCGCTACTTCCGTACCGCCATCCAGCGCCCGGCCGAGGCTCACCTTCATCGAACGTTGCCGCGCGGTTCCCATGGTCTCACCTGCCCGCACGCCGGTCACGCCTTCGTACTCCCCTTGGGCGGCGCCGCCACGGACGAAGCGGTATCCCAATTGCCCGGCCGCAACGCGCACCGCGTCGTAGACCTGCCGCTGCGGTGCAGAAAGCGTCTTGGTGGTGGGTGCACTTCGTTCCGCAAATTTCTCCCGCATCCCG
>Ga0163150_10005273_pt1 | contig 16678 bp, 10 predicted proteins | sample OliLakLV19P2IB_FD_148628 | JGI IMG/M metagenome (GOLD analysis project Ga0163150, IMG submission 148628) | Freshwater microbial mat bacterial communities from Lake Vanda, McMurdo Dry Valleys, Antarctica - Oligotrophic Lake LV.19.P2.IB | ecosystem: Environmental > Aquatic > Freshwater > Lake >...
ATTGCTCACCACGACCACTCCGTCGGCAGCGACCACCGAGTTGAACCAACCGGGTGCGTCGGGGATCACGATCTTCCCGCCTTCCGCTGTCGCGATGGACTCCGCCTTCTCCTTCTCCGCGGCCTGGTGCACCCCGCCCACATCGGTCTGCCAGACCTGCCTGCCCGTCTTCGCGTCGTGCGCGAACAACCGGCCCGTCGAGCCGACCGAAAAGACTCTGCCTTCATGCACCACGGGGGCGACCTGGAACCCGCCGCGTTTGCCTCCGGCCCGGATCAACCCGCCCGGTTCGAGCGTTTTCCAGAGCACCTTGCCGGTCTCCGCGTCGAAACAGATCACGAGATCCTCGGCCTTGACGTGAAACCGGGTCGGGACCTGCGGGGTCTCCCCCTTCTGATACGGTTTATTGGTTCTGTAGGGGGCGGTGTACACCTTGCCCGACGGACGCCACGACGACGCATAGACCCGTCCATCGTGGACCACGACACCCGCCCAGTTACCCTTCGTGGTTTTCGCTTCAGGCCCGATGTGTTGCTCCACGCGTTCGCTGTTCACCCAGGTCTGCGAGCCGGTCTTCGCCGAGCCGATGGAGTTATCTTCGCTGATCCAGGCGAACCGGGCCTGCGCCATGTCTTTCACCAGCGGCGCGTCGGTGCGGAGGGGCAGCAGGTTCCCCGTGGGCCCGGTCATCGATGGCCAGCCGATTTTCCACGCCGTCGAGGCCGGGACGGAGGCAGGTTCCGCGGCTCGGAGGACGAGGGCGGGGGTGAACGTGATCAGGCATCCTGCACAGAACATGCGAATGCACGCAGCGGGGGGACCGTCTTCATAGTTGGCATCGTCGGGGCCTTGAGCAGGCGTCGACAATTCGATTTCCCCGGTAACCGCTCCGCCCAAATGGAGGATCCACTGGCAGATCGTGTTCACTGCGCCAGTCGCACCCAGCCGGGCGCGCATCGCCCGCGTCAGCGTGCGCTGTTGAGATCCCAATCGTAGGGGAGATACTCCAACCGGACGCCCTCCGGGAGATCGGGGTCGCGATACCGGTTGATGAAGGAGAGCACCCCGCCTGCCCGCTCGAAATCGGCACGGTACCAGTTGAAGATCATCGAAATGCTGGCCGTGCCTTCCGCCACCCGGACCGCCTCGCGATTGCCGTTGAAAAACGAGGTGGTGACCTGATCGAGTTGGGCCTCCAGCCCGGCCCCGGTAAACGGTGCTGCGGCCAGCGGCGGGCAACTCCGGCTCGCGCAATTGATGGCGAAATGCACGCGAGGCTCGTGAAACCGGGCGATGAGGATTTCCTTCTCAAGGTGGTTCAGAGTCATTGCTTCTCCGGCCACGCGAATCTCTTTCTTATTGAAGAATCCGAACTCCGGGGCGATCTCGCGGATGCTCGACACCGGTCCCGCCTCCAGCAGGCCGCGCAACACCCAGGCGTTGTAGGCGTTGATGTAATAGGCGAGTTGATCCTCGAGCTTCGGGGATGTCGGCGCCTCCGCCCCGATCCGGTCACAAATTGCCACGAGACGGGCGGCATCGACGGCATGAGCGCGCCATGCCTCGTAGCGCACGCCGTCGTGACGGACATATTTCTTCAACAAACCGCCGTAGGTCGCGACCCAGGATTCCTCGCCGGAGCCGCGCACACAGCCCGTCGAAAACAGAAGGAGAAACAAAAATAGGGCGACTCGCATCGATGAGTTCGTGAACGGCAGCGGCCGTCATTGAATCATACCATGCCCCGCCACGCGGTGCACGTGCGAGGGACAGCCCGGGGTCCTGCCTGGCGTTCGTGGGGCGTGGTGTGAAGTGGTTAGGTCCTCTGTTGTGACCGGGCTGGATCAGCCCGGTGCCCGCGGCGCGTGGGTCGGGCGGGAAATGCAGAACGGGGTCACCGCCCCCGTCTACAGCGGAGGCGGTGTGCTCGTTCTTCGGTCCGTCGGACATGCTCCTCCAACACGCCTCCGATCCGTCGGTGGTCGAGGACTTGATGGGCGGCGGGCCGACCGGTCGCGGGGAACTCTACCGCATGGCGAGTCCGTTGGCGCTGGTAACCCCGGCGGCGGCCCCGCATCTCCTCGCACATGGCAATGCCGACGACATCGTGCTCCCCGGGCACAGCACGGCTTTCGCTGCGGCATTGCACGCGGCAGGGGTTGAAGTCAGACTGCTCGAACTTCCCGGGATCGGGCACGACGGCCACACGCTCTACGGAGCCGAAGAAGTGAAGTCCGAAGTGCTGGATTTCTTCACCCGCCATTTGAACCCCTGAAACCCATGCAAACCCGACTCTTCCCGCGCACTGGATGGACTGTAAACCCGCTCGGTCTGGGCTGCTGGGGCCTGGGCGGCCAGTACGGTCCGGTCAGCGAGGCGGAGGCGATCACCACGGTCGAACGGGCGGTCGATCTCGGCGTCACCCTGTTCGACACCGCAGATGCCTACGGACTCGAACCCGGGTCGAGCGAACGCCTCCTCGGGCGCGCCCTCCGCGGACGGCGTGACGGGATCATCGTGGCAACGAAGGTTGGCAACTGGGCCCGTCGGCAGGGTCATCCGTTTGCATACACGCACCCGCTCCAGATCCTCGCGTGTTGCGATGCCAGCCTCCACCGACTGAAGACCGACTGCATCGATCTCTACCAATGCCACATTGGCGTCATGGACGATGCCTCGGTGTTTCTCGAGGCGTTCGAGACCCTGATCGCGCAGGGCAAGATTCGGGCGTTCGGGCTCTCCACCCACGACGTCGCCACCGCGGAGCGGTTCAACCGCGACGGCCGACTTGCCGCCGTCCAACTTGATTACAGCCTGCTCAACCGGGCGCCCGAGCGCGACCTGTTGCCGTGGTGCCACGGACGCGGCATCGCGACCCTGATCCGCGGCCCCCTCGCGCAGGGACTCCTGAGCGGGCGTTTCACGCGCGACTCGGTGTTCACCGATTCGGTCCGGGAGAAATGGAATACGGGCACGGGGCGTGAGGATTATCTCCGCATGATCGATCGCGTGGAGCGTCTGGCCGCGCTCGCCCCGGGCGGCGATCTCACCGCGTTGGCGCTCCAATTTCTGCTGGCGCAGGAGGCGGTCACCTGTCTGATCCCCGGGGCGCGGAAGCCCGCGCAAATCGAGCAACTCGCCTCCCTCTGTGGGAAAGCATTCCCGCTCCCCACGGCGGGCATCGATGCGATCATCGCGCCGACGATCTCGGTCTGAGGAAAGCTGCTGATCCACCGGGGGCGCATCCCCGTTGACCCGGGATGCCGGCCAACGGAAGATTTTTAGGGCCGGAATGGCCGACGTGCACGATGCTGTTGAGTGGAGTTGGGCCCGGCGAACGAGATCCACGCCACGCAGGTCCGCCACCTCCCTTTCGCCCCATGCCCGCGCGCCCGACCAAAACCACCGCGACCCACGCGCTCGTCGGTATTTGGACGATCTTGCTCACAACATTTATCGTCGCCGCTCTCTATTTCGCCCGCGACCTCTTGATCCCGATCGCGCTGGCAGCCCTTCTTACCTTCCTGTTTTCACCGTTGGTCACCCGCCTCGAGCGCTGGATCGGCCGGGTCACCGCCGTGCTGCTCGTCGTTGCGTTGATCTTTACCGGGGTTGGCATGGCCGGTTGGATGCTGTCCCGACAGTTGGTCGATCTTGCGTCGAAACTGCCCGGATACAAGGGCAACATCATCACCAAGCTGCACGCGTTCCAATTGCCCCGGGGAGGAACCTTCACAAGGTTGTCGGAGACGGTCGAGGAACTCAAGCAGGAGCTGCCTGGGGCGAAGGAACAGCCCCCCCGCGAGGGCGAAGCGCCGAGGGCCGCAACGCCGTCGCCGTTGAAGCCATCGTCGGCCGACGCCGACGTGCAGCGGACCGGGACTTCCAACGAAAAAAGTCCCTTCGGACTGATTCGGAATTTGATCGCGCCATTGCTCGGACCGCTCGGCATCGCGGCTCTTGTGCTGCTGCTGCTCATTTTCATGCTGCTTCAACGGGAGGATTTGCGAGGCCGGCTGATCCGTCTGGTCGGCCAAGGCCGGATCAGTGCGACCACACGCGCCATGGACGACGCCGGTGCGCGGGTCTCCCGCTATCTGTTCATGCAACTCGTCGTGAATGTCACTTATGGGATCCCCGTGGCGACCGGGCTGTATTTTCTCGGTGTGCCGAACGCCCTTCTTTGGGGCGCTTTCGCGGTGGTGCTGCGGTTCATTCCCTATATCGGGCCGTGGATCGCAGCGGCTTTTCCCGTTACGCTGGCACTCGCGACATCGCCCGGATGGGTGATTCCGCTGTTGACGATTGGGCTTTTTGTGGTGCTCGAAATCCTGAGCAACAACGTCATGGAACCGTGGCTCTACGGGTCGAGCACCGGGGTTTCCCCCATCGCCCTCATCATTGCCGCCGTTTTCTGGACGTGGCTGTGGGGACCGGTCGGGCTCGTGCTTGCGACGCCCCTGACCGTCTGTCTGGTGGTCATGGGGCATCACGTCACCCGCCTTCAGTTTCTGAGCGTTTTGTTAAGTGATGACGAGGCGCTGACGCCCGCCGAGGATTGTTACCATCGCCTGCTCACCCCCGGGGAACGGGACGAATTGGATCTGATCGAGTCTTACCTGAAGGCGAACTCGCTGGTCGCGCTTTACGACTCCGTATTTATTCCGGTGCTGGTTGCCGCGGAGACGGATGCCCGCGCGGAGTTGCTCGACCCGGAGCAGCTCGGCAATCTCGAGCAGAACCTGCGCGATATCATTGAAGACCTCGGCACGCGGCCCGCGGTTGCCTCCAGAGACGCGGTGCAGAAAGACAAAGCCGCGGCCGACGACGAGGTCGCGCCTCCACCGGTGATCACGCCGGGGTGCCGCGTGATCTGCCTGCCCGCCCGTGCGAGTCGTGACGAATTGGCAGGCGGCATGCTGGTCCAGTTGCTGCGGCAGCAGGGGTTCGGCGCTGAGAATGCCCCGGCGGATCTGGTCATCGACGAGTTGGGTGCGCTCGTCGAAAAGGCGGATGTGGATGTCCTCTGCATCTCGGTCGTGCGGCCTTCGACAGTCCTTCATGCCCGCTATCTGTGCCTGAAGTTACGCGCGCTTTTTCCGAATCAAAAAATCGTGGTGGGTCTCTGGGGCGCGGGGGAGGAGCTGGCCGAAGCGGCCGACCGCCTGCGGGAATCGGGCGCAGACACCGTCGTTACCACACTGGCCGAGGCGATCAGGCAACTGGCCCAGCTCGCCCCGGCGTTGACCGATGGGATGACTCCCGCCCCGATTCCCCCTGACGAGGAGGAGCGCCTTGCCGCACTGGCCGGGTTGCATCTGATCGACACCGGGCCGGAGCCGGTGTTTGACCGCCATACCGCGAAACTGGCGCGTGTCTTCGAGGTGCCGATCGTCCTTATTACCCTGATTGATCGAGACCGGGAGTTCATCAAGGCGCAGACCGGCCTGTCCGGGGAGCTTGCAAAAACGAGGCAGACACCGCGCGACGGCTCCGTGTGCGGTCATGTGGTGGCAATGAACCAGATGATGGTGATCGAAGACCTCGCGCGGGACCGGCGGTTTGCAAACAATCCGCTGATTAAAACGAATGGATTTCGTTTCTACGCCGGCGTCCCCCTGCTCGCTCCCAATGGCCAGCCGGTCGGTGCACTCTGCCTGCTCGACGTGAAACCGCGCCGGTTCACCGAGCGCGAGATGCGCCTGCTGCAGGAGTACGCCAGCGAGGTCACGGAGGAGATCGCCAACCGTGCGTCGTCAGAGGACCCGCGCGCGCCGTCGGCCAACTAAGCGCGGCGGGATTTTCCGCCCCTGGCGTCCGTCGGTGAATTGCACCCGGCGCTTGTTTGAATCGTTGCCGGGTGCCAACATGATGGCGTGCCTGCCAGCGAGATGCTCGCGTTTCTGATCAGCGCTTCGCTTGGCGCGTTGATCGGGATCGAACGCCAGTGGGAACGCCAGCACCGGAAAGGGTCGGAGGGGATGGCCGGGATGCGGACGTTCGTGCTCTGGGCCGTGCTCGGATGCGCCAGTGCGTTGGTGGCTCGCGAAACCACCCCGGTCTTCTTCGCGGTCGCATTCATGGTGCAGGCCGCGATTCTCATCGTTCGATCAATGGATCGGCCGGCGGGCGATGGCGGGGAACCTGCCGGATTGACCACCCTCAGCGCGGCACTCCTCACCTTTCTCGTGGGTGGACTCGTCTGGTGGGGTCATCGTCCGACTGCCGCCATCCTCACTGCGGGCGTGGTCATCCTGCTTGCCAGCAAGGATCGGGTGCACGCCCTCAGTTCGCGGTTCACCGAAGCGGATGTGAATTCCGCCCTCGTCTTTCTGGCCATCACCGGGGTCGTTCTGCCGCTGGCGCCAAACCAGGACTTCGGTCCCTATGGCGCATTCAACCCGTTCAATATCTGGCTGATGGTGGTGCTGGTCACCGGCCTCGGGTTTTTCGGCTATGTCGCCATGCGGATTTTCGGCACGAACGCCGGCCTGGCAACCATGGGGATACTGGGTGGGCTCGCTTCGAGCACCGTCACCACCATCGCGGCGAGTCGTCAGAGCAGGCTGCTCCCCGAATTGTCGGATCGGTTTGCCATGGCGATTGTCCTGGCCTGCACGATCATGCTCGGGCGTGTGGCGGTGCTGATTGCCGCCATCAATCGCAGTGTGTTCGACGCGGTTCTGCCCGGGCTCCTGGCCATGTGCGTGCCCGGCGTGATTTACAGCGTCTGGTGCCTGGTCGCGGGATCGCGGGGTGCGGAGCATCGGGGCGGCACACCCGTCATCGCCAACCCGCTCAGTCTCAAGGTCGGTCTCAAATTTGCCGCATTGTACGCCTTGATCATCCTGGGATCGCGGTTTGGGGCGGAGCAGTTCGGGGCGGCAGGCGTGCAGATCGTGAGCTTTCTCTCCGGCCTGACCGACATGGATGCGATCGCGCTTTCGCTTTCGCGCAATGCGGGGCCCGAGGGATTGCCGGTCGCCCTTGCCGCGCAAGGCATCCTGATCGCCGCCATCAGTAACACACTCCTCAAAGGGGCGTTTGCCGTGACAGGCGGGGCGCCGTCCCTGCGTCGCCCGATCCTCTTCGTGTTCGGCGCCACCATCCTCGTGGGGGCGGCTTGGTGTTGGACGAGGTGACTTCCAACCGGAACCCGGTACGAAATGAAACCTGGGTCGCTCCTCCAGCAGGAGGCGCCGCGCACATTCCCCCGAAACCTCCCTTGCCGTCCGTAAGATTTCCGGATCAAACTCCGAACTTTTCTGCGCCCGACTGTCTAACCCTCCAATGATCACCGCCGACACCCTTCCCGAAGCCCTCTCGCGCGCGGCAGCCGAGGCGGGGGTGTCGGACGCCGCGGCGAGCGCCCAACTGGTGGGTGAAACCATTGCGGCCCAAGGATCTCCGGTGACGGCCGTGCTCGATGCCGGTGGGCTGGACGAGATCCGGTTTCTGCATTCGTTGGCCGATCAACTGGGCATGCCGTGGATGGGCGACCGGATCCAGCCGATCCAGGGGCCGCTTCGCGAGCAGTTCCCGGCTCGGGTGGCCCTGCGCCACCATCTCATGCCCGCCCAGTATGAGGAGAACGGTCCGCTCTGGATACTGACCTACGACCCATTCAACACCCTGGCCCGACAGGTCGTGTCGCAGACGTGTCCGCCCGGCATCCTGTGGGGGATCGCGGGGCGCCGGCAGATCCTCGACTCGCTCCGGCAAGGCTACGGGGTGGGTGCCGAAACGTTCGAAGAACTGCTGGCCGGACGAATCGATCCCGACGCCGCGCTCGACATCAAGCAGGAGACGACCGTGCTCGACATGGAAGACTCGGAGGCTTCCGTCGTCAAATTCGTCAACCAGATCATCCGCGAAGCGCTCAACGAGCGGGCCACGGACATCCATGTCGAGCCGCTCGATCACGATCTCCGCATCCGTTACCGGATCGACGGGGTGCTGCACGAAACACCGGTGCCGCCGCAGATCAAGCTGCTCCAGGCCTCGGTCATCTCGCGCCTCAAGATCATGGCGCACCTCGACATCGCCGAACGTCGGCTTCCGCAGGACGGACGCATCAACCTCGAATTCGAGGGGCGACCCATCGACGTCCGCGTCGCCGTCATCCCGTCGGTCTCGGGTGAGAGCGTGAGTCTCCGGTTGCTGGGTCAGCAACGGTTCGACTTTTCGATGCTCGGGCTGGATCCCGACGTCGAGGTGCGGATCCGGGCACTGCTCGCGATGCCGAATGGGATCGTGCTGCTCACCGGCCCCACCGGGTGCGGCAAATCGACGACGCTCTACACCTTCCTGAGCTCGCTGAACACCCGGGAGCGCCGCATCGTGACCATCGAGGACCCGGTCGAGCAAAAGCTCGAGGGAGTGATCCAGATCGCCGTGCGTCCCGAGATCAATCTCACCTTCGCCGCCGGGCTGCGATCAATTCTGCGCGGCGATCCCAACGTGGTCATGGTCGGTGAGATGCGCGATTTCGAGACGGGCGAGATCGCAATCCGCGCGGCGCTCACCGGCCACCTGGTGTTCAGCACGCTCCACACCAATGACGCCATCGGCGGCATCACCCGGCTGATGGACATGGGGATCGAGCCGTTTCTCGTCGCCTCCGCCGTGCGCGCGTTCCTGGCGCAGCGGCTGGTGCGCGTGCTTTGTCCGACCTGCAAGACACCCGCCACCCATCCCGATGCCTACCTGCGCCGGATCGGGTTTCCGGTCGACCAATCCAACCGGATCTTCAAGGCGGCCGGGTGCGAGCAATGCCGGTTCACGGGGTACCGCGGACGCCGTGCGCTGCTCGAGCTGTGCGTGGTGACCCCGCACATGCAGGATCTCATCACTTCCCGGCAGTCGGGCACTGCGCTGCGCGCCACGGCGCTCGCGGAGGGGATGGTGACGCTGCGTCAGGATGGCTGGGCCAAGGTGATCTCCGGATCGACCTCGCTCGAGGAGGTGGTGCGCGTGACCACCGCCGAGGTGGAAATGCAGGACGAGTGAGGGAGGATTGAGAGGGCTGAAACCTGAAACCTGAAACCTGAGACCTGAGCACTGAGCACGTTTGCATATACTGCGGTCCGCCGGGACGGCTCCAAGGTCGACGGCGAACTGGAGGCCGCGAGCCGGACCGAGGCTTACCGTGCGCTCGACCGCGAACAGTTGCAGCCGGTGTCGCTCCGGCAGAAGGGCGACGCGGCCCCGGCCACACCCGCCGCCGGGACCGGCCCGGCGGCTCCCGTCGTTCCTGCGGGTCCGCAACGGCTTTCGCATGCCCAGTTGATCATGTTCACCGAAGAGATGAGCGACCTGCTCGATGCCGGGCTGCCCCTCGAGGCCTCGTTGCATGTGATCGAGCAGCGGCAGGAGGCCTCCAGCCTGCGCGCCGTGGCGGCGAAGGTCCGGCAACTCGTGCGCGACGGATCGAGTGTCTCGAACGCCCTCAAAGCCTCCTCCCCCAGCTTCAACGATCTCTACTGCAATCTCGTCGCCGCCGGCGAGGTGAGCGGTGCGCTCCCGCAGATCCTCCGCCGCCAGGTCGCCTATCTCACCGTGATGCACGATCTCCGCAACACGGTCATCCAGGCGTTGCTCTATCCCGCGCTGATCCTCGTGATGGGCGGGGTCCTGCTCACCTTCTTCATGGTGAACCTGGTGCCGAACCTGATGATGCTCTTCGAGAAGACCGAGCAGAAGATGCCCATCGCGACCCGCGCATTGATCTCGGCCAGCCGGCTCTTCTCGAATTGGTGGTGGGCCATGCTGTTGCTGCTGGTCCTGGGAGCATTTTTGTTCCGCGCGCTCATCCGCAGCCCGGCCGGCAAGGAATGGTGGGCCCGGAGTTCCTACAAGTTGCCGCTGATCGGACCGGTGTTGCAAAGCCGGTTCCTTGCCCAGTTCTGCCAGACGCTCGCCAATCTCGTCGGCAACGGGTTGCCGCTGCTCACCGGGCTCACCCTGATGGAAAAGGCGACTTCGAACGCGTGGTTGCGCGGACGCCTCACGATCGTCTCCGGCATCGTTTCCGAGGGGGGCTCGCTTTCGCGCGCCATGCGTCGGGCGGGCGGCTTCCCCGAGTTGTTTCAGGATCTCGTCGCCGTGGGCGAGCAAACCGGTGATCTCGCAACCGCGCTCGAAAAGGCCGCCGCCCGGTACGAAAAGGAAATGCGAATCCGGATCCAGCGAATCACGGCCCTGGTCGGCCCGGTGGTGCTCATCGCCATCGCCCTGATCCTGGGCGTGATGATTTACTCGATCATCACCAGCATCTTCCAGGCGATCTCAGGCCTGCGGGTGCGGGGGTGAACCGCACGGGGTATTGACAATCCTCCAGGATCGGGCATCGTCACCCTGTAGTTCGCGCCGCCGGGTCACCGGCGGGCTCGTCCGGCGGGTCTGCCGGGCCGGCATTCATCGCACCTCGGGCCCAATCGTTCGTCTCCGCGCTTCGCGGCAGGCGTCTCCATACCCCATGGCACTTCCCCACACACAATCGACGCCACCTTCCCAACAGGGTTGGCCCCGGTGCTGAGCCGTGGCTTCACCACTCTCCTTTTCATGAGCAAATCCGACGAATCCCCCGCCAAGAAACCAAGGGCCAAACGCGCCGTGGCAAAACCCGCGACCGCCAAACCGGCCCGCGCAAAGGCAGTCCGCAAACCCGCGGGAACCGTGACCCCACGCACCCGCAAACCGGCCGGCTCGCAAGATCCCGAGCTTCCCGTGGCGATCGAACCCGGACCAGGCTCGCTGGCCGGGCCGGTGCCGGATCCCTCGCCCGTGCGAATCATTGAGACGCCGGTTTCTCCGCCGCCCGCAACCCCCCAACCGCAGCCCGAGCCCGAAGCCCCGATGGAACCACCTCAGCGACCTGTTGCGGCCGCTCCGGCCCGGCCGGCGGCTCCGGCGTGGGAACCGATGCCGGGCACGGAGGAACCCTCCCGCCGCCCCGAGCGTCCCCAGCATTGGAGGGATCGTCCGCGCCACGACCGTGGCGGTCCTCCCGCTCCGGCTCCCGCGCAACCCGCCGGGGAAGGCTACGGCGAGGGTGACGGTCCGCAGGTGATGCGTCTCGAACCCATGCCCGACGAAGGATTACTCGAAGTCTCGGGCAAAGGGTTCGGATTCCTCAGGGATGCCACGCGCAATTTTGTGCAGTCACCCCAGGACATCTTCGTTACGCCGGAATTGGTCCGGCGTTACGGGCTCCGGGACGGCCTTTGGATCGCGGGCGACGTGCGGCGCGGGCCGCGCGGGCCGCAATTGCTGCGCATCACCGCCATCAACGGCGAGGATCCGGAGAAATGCCGGTTCCTGCCCGTGTTCGAGGAGCTGACCTCATTGAACCCGTCCGAGTGGATCCCGCTCGAGACGGTGCCCGACCGTTACACCACCCGGGTGATCGATTTAATGGCCCCGATTGGCAAGGGTCAGCGCGGGTTGATCGTGGCGCCGCCGCGCACCGGAAAGACGACCTTGTTGCAGCACATGGCCGAGGCGGTGCTCACGCGTCATCCCGCGATGCACCTCATGATTCTGCTCGTCGACGAACGCCCGGAGGAAGTCACCGAGATCCGGCGGGCGGTGCCGAAGGCGGAAATCATGGCCAGCTCGAACGACAGCGATCTGAAGAGTCACACCCGCATCGCCGAGCTCGCCATCGAGCGCGCGCGTCGGATGGTCGAGTACGGGCGGGACGTCTTCCTGTTGCTGGATTCCATCACCCGTGTGGCGCGGGCATTCAACAATGCCATGGCCGGGGGGGGACGAACGATGAGCGGCGGGGTCGACTCGCGCGCCATGGAGATCCCACGACGGCTGTTCGCGTCGGCGCGCAACACGGACGAGGGAGGATCGCTGACGATCATGGGCACGGCGTTGGTGCAGACCGGCAGCAAGGCCGACGAGCTGATCTTCCAGGAGTTCAAGGGAACCGGGAACATGGAACTCGTCCTGGACCGCACGATCAGCGATCAGCGGGTGTATCCTGCTGTGGATATCTTCGCGTCCGGCACCCGGCGGGAGGAACTCCTGATCCCGATCCAATTGCTCGACAAGATCAGCATCATCCGGCGCGGGCTGTCGGGGCATCGGCCGATCGAAGCCATCGAACGGTTGCTCTCATTCCTTAGAAAATTCCCGACCAACGAGCAGATGCTCACCTCGATCCCGGCCGGCTAAGGCCGGGCGGGCGGGCTTCGAAGCCTGGCCGCCGGCTCGGTCGCCCGTCGGGTCCGGCTTCCGCCGGATCCAACTCCCCGCCCGCCGTTGCTCCAAGTCGACGCTCCCTGCCCGATCCACGCGCCGCGCACACCGGGCTGACCCATCCCGGCAACAACCGACTGCTCCCTCACCCACTTTTGCTCACGCTCCCCGGCGGAGCGGCCAGCGCCCGTGCTTCCCATGGGCGCACAAGGGTGCTACGTTGTTCGTAGATTCGTAGTTGTGGAGCATTCCCATGCCCTATCCCACCGTTCCCGCCGGCGATCCGCGACAACGCCCTCGTCGATCCATCCTGATCCGATTGCTGCCGGTGGCGTTGCTGGCGCTGTTCGCGCTGTTCAAATACATGACCGCGGAGACGGCGGTGAATCCGGAGACCGGCCAGGTCGTGAAGGTGGCGCTCTCACCCGAGCAGGAGGAGGCGCTTGGATTGCAGAGCTACCAGCAGGTGTTGAGCGAGTCCGAAGTGGTTAGTTCGGGCCCGGAATACGAGTTGATACGCAAGATCGCAGCCCGGCTCGCGGCGGCGACCGGGGAAGGTGGCGCCGGATTTGAATGGCACGCCAGTCTGGTGCGCAACGATCAGGTGAACGCCTTTTGCCTGCCGGGCGGGAAGATCGTCGTTTACACCGGAATTTTGCCCGTCGCCAAGACCGAGGAAGGCCTCGCGGCGGTAATGGGTCACGAGATGGCGCACGCCACCCTCCGGCACGGGGCCCAGCGCCTGTTGCGCAGCGATCTCACCAACACCGTGATGCAGGGGGTGGCGATGTCGGTGTCGGACATGGACATCCAACAACAACGGGCGGTCATGAGTGCGCTGGGCGCCGGAGCGCAGTTCGGCATCCTGATGCCTTTCGGACGCGACCATGAGACCGAGGCGGACGAGATCGGCATTCTTTACATGGCGCGCGCCGGTTACGACCCGCGGGAGAGTGTGGGGCTTTGGGAGCGGATGGCGGAAGCGGGCGGCGGACAGCAGCCGCCCGAGTTCATGTCGACCCATCCGTCGCACGGCACCCGGATCGAGCGACTGGAAGCCTTCATGCCCCGGGCCATGAAGGAGTATCAGAAGGCGGTGGGGGCTCGGTCGCCAACGGGCGGGGCCGGCTAGCGGGTGGGACCCACGAGCCGGCCCATGTCCGTCGCTCCGTTGTAGCGGCGGCTCTCCCGAAGGAGTGCCGCCGGGGGAGCGTCCGCGCACCGCCTGCCCGGTGGCACGTCCAGGGCGCCGCGATGCTCCGTCAGGGACAGAGCCACCGTGACACCCGAAGCGCTTCAATCCCGTTGGGATTCGATGCGATCTGGAAGGGCGGACGACACGGATGCCAGGGCGGCATCGGTGCGCGGTTGCATGGGGTCAGGTTTGCCCGCTATCCTTCGCAAATGTCGGCGACGATCATCGATGGAACGGCGGTGGCGGCGGCGGTCCATGCGGAAACGCGGGAGGCCATCGCGGCGCTCGATACGCGCGGGATCACTCCCGGGCTTGCCGTGGTGCTGGTGGGGGATGACCCGGCTTCGCGCGCGTATGTGCGGTCGAAGGACCGCAAGTGCCGCGAACTAGGGTTGTATTCCGAGAAACATGAACTCCCGGCAGAAACGACCCAGTCCGATCTCGTGAGCCTGGTCCGCCGGTTGAACGCCGATCCGCGGATTCACGGCATCCTGGTCCAATCCCCACCTCCGCCGCACATTGACGAAGCCGCGGTTGTGGCCGCAATCGATCCTGCGAAGGATGTCGACGGGTTCCATGCGGTGAACGTCGCCAAGCTCGCCCTGGAAGATCCGACGGGATTTGTGCCCTGCACTCCGCTGGGATGTCTGCGGCTGATCGAAGCGAGCGGCGTTGCAACCCGGGGGGCGCGCGCAGTGGTGTTGGGGCGCAGCATGATCGTCGGCAAACCCATGGCATTGCTGCTCATGCGCAAGGGGGCCGGGGGCGACGCCACGGTCACCGTCGTCCACTCGCGCACCCGTGATCTGCCCGCGGTCACGCGTGAGGCGGACATCCTCATCGCCGCAATCGGCCGCCCGGGGTTCGTGCGGGCGGGGCATGTCCGCGCGGGGGCGGTCGTGATCGATGTCGGGATCAACCGGGTGGACGATCCGGGCTCCGAAAAGGGGTACCGGATTGTCGGGGACGTGGCGTTCGACGAGGTGGCGGAGCTCGCTTCCGCGATCACGCCGGTGCCGGGAGGGGTGGGTCCGATGACCATCGCCATGCTGCTCTCAAATACCGTCAAGGCATGCAGGCAGTTGACGGGTGGTTGAGGAGCCGTTCCTTCAGAGCAAGGCTCACTTGCCAGTCGACACGCCCTGCACTTCGGGGCCGAGTGGCGTGAGCCAGGGTCGACACCGGCGCGGCATCGTTCGGCAACGGTTTGCCGCAGCACCAAGCAAAGGACCAGCCGGTCCTTCGAAAGGGTCAGTAACTCACCGCGTCGCCGTCGAAGCTGATTTTCTGACGTCCCACCGTCACGCTCCCTTTAGGGGTGGCGGACCACTCGCCCTGCGCGAGGACCGGCGGATGCGGCTGACCCTTGGCGGCCAAGGTGAGCGCCACAAGCGCTGTGCCGTTCTCAGTTGGGAAATGCACGAAGTTGTTCTCCTTTACGTCGCCCGCATTGCTTCCGCGGGGGCGCTTGCCCATGGTGACCGTGGCCTTGGCCGGAAACAGGATGGTTCCTTTCAACGTGGAACCGTCGGGGGCGGTGGTTAAGAAGCCGCCCGGCTGGACCGTAACGGGATGGGTCGCGAGGGTGCACATCTGCCAGACGGCGCCGTTGTCGGAGGAATCGAGCACCACGAAGGCTCCTCTAGCGGCGGTCTCTGCGGTGAACGACGAAACGAACCAGCGCTTGTTGTTGGCAACGCCGACGTTGTTCATCGCGGCATGGGCGACGATGTGACCGCCGCCGTCGGGGCGCACGAGCGGGGTGCCGACGACCCGGCCCACCCCGGCGTTGGTCTTCACCGGACCGGTGCTCGGGTCGAACGGGTAGAGGTTGTTCATGCTGCGGATATACGCGTCGACCCCGTTGTCTTTCGTTCCGTAACGCCCGCCACCGACAGCCCACATGTTGTTCATGCCGAAGATCCGGAATCCGAGCGCGTCGGGCCCGCTATGGCCCCGGTTCCCTCGCAGTTTGACGTAGAGCTGGGCGACGACGTCCGTCGCGTCCTGATACTGATTACGCCAGGTGAACATCCCATTGCCGCTGCCGTCCTTGAACAGCGCCAGCCATTGGGGGATTTTCATCGGATCAACCTCGGGCACCGCAGCACCCGGGTGGTAGAGGATCGAGGCGACCGTGCCAAACCGTGAACGGTCGAACGTTTTGTCGCCCTTGTCGCCGACCGTGCGGTCGTACCACCACTTCAGCCCGGGGACGAGTTCCGGCGGACAGAACGCGAATGCGAACCCGAGTGTCCCCTCGGCATTGGTGCCGGGATTGTCGTCACCGAAATCGGGCCGCCAGAGCCCGGTCGAGGTGATGACGTTCGAGGCCAGGCACGTCCAGAGCGTGTATTTCGTGGATCCGACTTTGCGGAGGTCCTTCGAGGGATCCTTGCGGGCAAGGGCGAGCGCGAAGGGGCAGACACCGTTGCCCATGGGATAGAAATTGTAGCCGAGTCCCTCGGCGTTCCATCCCGCGTTCTCCCCGCCACCGCCCAGGTTCTCGGTGAGGTAGCGGGAAACACGGCTGAAGCAGGCATCCAGCGCTCCGTCCGGCACCGGCTCATCCGTGGCGAGATAGATGTTGCCCGCGTTGGACCAGCGCAGGGCCTGCCAGTTGCTCGCGGGGTTGCTGTTCTGCTCGGTCCCGCCCGACTTGAAAATCACGTCGGCCTGCCGAAGCAGCTCCGCCGAGATTTTTTTCTGGAACTCGCCCTTCCAGGACGAGGCGTCATAGCACCAATCGTAGGCATGCGCGATGCGGCCCCCGTTGTAATAGAGGCTCAAGCCCTTCTGACGCGGGTTCGCCCAGTGCGGCCCTGCGAGGGTCGCTTCCGTGTGCTTTTTGGCCTTCTGAGCCCATGAATCGTCGCCCGTCAGGACATACAAGAACGCACAGCGCTGGGCGGATGTGGAGTGGCCGTAGGCATTGCCCGGGGTCATCGGAACGTCGCCCCAGTCGCCGAACTCGGCCCCGGTCTTCAGCGCGGCAACCATCGACTTGAACGGCTCGGCCTGAATCTTCTGACGCAATGCCGGGATGTCCGATTTGCCGAACAACAACCGCGGATGCTCGGCGGTCTGGGCCGGAAGCGTCAAGGTGGATCCAAGGAGGATGAGGGCCGGAAGCAATAAGCGAAGGGAGGGCATGGGGGATCTGGGTTGGAGACTGTTGAACAAAGCGACCCGGGCAGACGGATGCAAGCCGCCGCCCATTCCATTCGTGATCCCAAATGGAATCGCAAGGGGCGGGGCCATGAATGCTGGGGG
>Ga0163150_10005274_pt1 | contig 16676 bp, 15 predicted proteins | sample OliLakLV19P2IB_FD_148628 | JGI IMG/M metagenome (GOLD analysis project Ga0163150, IMG submission 148628) | Freshwater microbial mat bacterial communities from Lake Vanda, McMurdo Dry Valleys, Antarctica - Oligotrophic Lake LV.19.P2.IB | ecosystem: Environmental > Aquatic > Freshwater > Lake >...
TGAGGGGGAAGGGGGGAAATCGGCGAAAGGAACATTCGAGCCCCCTTGGGGTCCAACTTGATAGGAACCTGCTATATTTCGGGTAGGAACCCAGGTGGCAGGAAATTTCTCCGTGAAACCGGCCGAAGCAGTCGGATGGTCTGACGTAGCCAGCGGCGAAGCGGCGTTGATCCAGCGCTGCCTTGCTGGCGATGAGACCGCCCACGCGGCGCTCGTTTTCGAGCATCACCGGCTCGTGCTCGGCCTCGCGACCCACCTCCTGGGGGACCGCGAAGAGGCGCTCGACCTGTCGCAGGAGGTCTTCTTGCGCGTATTTCGCACCCTCCATCGCTTCCGCGGGCAGTCGGCCTTGCGTACCTGGATCTTCCGCATCGTCGTCAACCAGGTTCGGAACAGGCAGCGCTGGTGGCGGCGGCGGCAGCGGTCGAATCAGGTGTCGCTCGATGAGCACATTCGGGATCACGGCGAGATGGTGCTGGGGGCCGATGCCTGCACGCCGGACAGCGAGCTGACCCGGAAAGAGCTGGGGGCGCGGCTCAAGTCCGCGATTCAGAAACTGCCGTTCGAGCAGCGAACGGCGCTGGTGTTGAGGGAGATTGAAGGATTGCGCTACGAGGAAATCGCCTTTTCGCTCGGGCTGCCGGTCGGCACGGTGAAATCGCGACTCACACGCGCGCGTCAGGCCCTGCGCGAAGAGCTCGGAGACCTGCGATGCTGACGATCAGCTGCGAGCAGGTGCGCGCCGAGCTCTCGGCCTTTCACGACGCCGAGCTGGTGGTGAGCGAGCGCATCGCGATGGCCGATCATCTCGACGCGTGCGCGGCGTGCCGCGTCGAGGCGGCAGACCTGGCGGCGATCAGCCAGGCGCTGCAGGCCACCGCGCGCACCGAGAACGTCGCGTGGATGCCGGCGCTCAACCGCCTGCAGGCCGACATGATCGAGCGGTGGGACGCTGAAGAGAAGGCGTCGTTGGGGCAACGGATTCGGAATCTCTTCGACGATCCCCGGCGCGCCTCCGCCAGTGTCGGCGTGTCGGTCGCCGCGTCGTTGATGCTGGCGTCAGGCGCCTTCCTCATGGCGCAGAGCCCCATTCGTCATCCGGAGTCGCTCAAGGCGGTCATGACGCAGAGCGAACGCTCGCGCATGGTGGATATCTATCTGCCGCAAACCTCGCTCCCGCGCGCCGATGCCGAAGCCGTGATGCCGACGACCGTGCTCAACCGGGATGGCGGCCACGAGGTCGCGTTTGCCGCGCGTGTGACCGCCGACGGCTATCTCGAAGAGCTCGAGTATCTCGGCGAGCGCTCGAACGGCCGCCGATCGCAGCCCGCGACTCACGAGCAACTGTCGCAGTTGCTCAACGCCGCCGCGACCGCGCGCTTCGCCCCCGCGCGCGTCGCCGGCTCTCCCGTTTCCTTCAATGTCGTCTGGCTGGTGACGCACACGACCGTCCGCGCACCGCTGCGTGCGTATGTCCGCGTGCGCGTCGATGGCTGGAAGACGCTGTAACCCGCTTGCGCTGCGGAGGAAGTCAGTTGGGAGTTGGATGAAATCACTCAGCTGATGAAGATGTTAAGAAGCGCGATTCTCACCGCGCGTTCATCAACAGGCAGGGGCCAGACCCGCGGCTGAGGTAGCGTGGGTGAGGAATCTATCTTCCCTCTCCCCTCACCCCTCACCCCTGACGGCGAGCGAGTGTTCAGCGAGCCGTCGCCACATCCCCGCGAGCCGTCGCCGAGTTGTTCTTCGCGTCGTAGGCTCTAATGATGAGACCCCGAGTGGCGGCTTCGTTGTCCAGCGTCAGCTCGAACTGTTCGCTGCGGCCGTCGAAAATGCCATCGCGCGGATAGACCACCTGCCAGCGCTGCGCGTCCAGCGAGTACTCCACCTTCGAAATCGACGACCATTCGTCACGGACCTCGAACTGGATCGTCGTTCGGCCATTCGCAGGACGCGAACCGGTCACGACCACCACCGGGGGAGCGTTGTCGATGTCGAACGCCGAGCTCTCGAGCTCGCCTTCGAGCGCCGCGCCCGGCGTGTTCGATGCCTGATCGGAGGCCACGACCTTGACGACGTAGGTGCCGTTGGGGACCGAGGTCGTGTCCCACACGTAGATCGCGTCGACGAGGTCGTCCTTCAACGACTTCCACACCGTGTCACCTTCGCGGCGATAGAGAACCGCGTAGCGCATCTCGTCTTCGTTGGCGTCTTCGGCGCGCCACACAAAGGTCTGCAGCCCGCGCTGATAGGCGCGGCGGCCAAGCGACGAGGCGTTGCCGCCGGGGTTTGCCGAGGCGCTCAGTATCCGGCGATCCGGTGCCTGATCGTCGAAGCCGGCAATGTCGGGATCGCCGGTGGGGTAGGGCTTCTGGAAGACCGTCCCGGCAGGATGCACCGTGAGGCTCGTCAACTTCGGCCGGAGGTTGCGCTGCACGTACGCGGCGGACACCGACGTCAGCACAGGGCTCGCCTGCTTGCCGGTCAACACCGCCTTCCACTGCAGGTACCGGGCGTTCGGACTCTTGATTTCTTCGCCTTGTGACGCGGCGTACGGGCCGCTCCATGCGCTCCACGTGTCGTCGGGCGTGGCCGTATTGCCCGATCGCGTGAAGACGTCAACGCGGCCGCCGGTCGGAACCGATGCGCGCCAGCTGAGCGTGCCCCAGTCGGCCACCGTCTGAGCGTCGCGCACCAGCGACGTGTAGCTGCCTTCGACGGCGCGCTGCGGCGAGAGCTTGAAGACCTTTCCGGGATTCGACGTCGCGTAGTAGATGCTGCCTTTCGCATCGCGTGCGAAGCCCGTGACCTGCTGCGCGGACGCCTGCATCAGCAGCGTGGCCGTCGTGGGATCGCCGCTCAGGCTGTAGAGCTTGCCGTTGCGACCGGTGCCGACGATCAGGGCACCCTGGGGATCGAACATCAGGTCGTACGGCGAGTCTTCCGAGGATTCCCAGAGCACATCCCACAGACCGTCCGGCCGGATTCGATAGATGGCGCCGCGGCCGCCGCGCCGCTCTTCGCGCGCAGGTGCCTCGGTCGATCCGATCGACGCGCCGCCCGTATCGAGGACCGCGATGGCCGTCACTTCAGTCGTCACCGTCGGAATAGGCTCCCGCCCGGTCGAGGCCGAGTTCGTCGCGTCGCCCTGCACCGTGATGGCCGGCTGGCTGGAACCGCTCGTCTGCCCGCTCAGCGCGGCCAGATAAATGTTGCCCTGCGGGTCCATCCTGATGGCGCGAATTTCCTGGAACGTGGAATCGAGCAAAAGGAACGCCTTGCCCGCCGCGTCCACGCGAAAGAGACGCCCCGGGCCTTCCGTGCCGGCGAGGAGCTGGCCGTTCCGGTCGAAGGCGAGCGTGATCACGTGGGTGGCCTTCGTCTGGTAGAACGAGGTGCCTGTGCCGTCCGGCGTGATCTTGTAAATCAGTCCCTTCTCGCCCGTTCCCGCGTAGAGATTGCCGGATTGATCGAGGGCCAGACTCCAGATGTATTTATCGATCGGATCGAAGAACGTCGTGGCCACGCCGCTGCGGTTGACTTTGTAGATGCGGCCGTCAGGCGACGTCGCGGCGTAGAGCGTGCCGTCACCCGAGAGTGCCAGGGCGTGGACTTCGAGCTCGGTTGTGTCGAAGAACGTGGTCGTCTTGCCTGCGGCGTCGATCTTGAGAACCTTCCCCTCGTTACCGCTGCCGACGTACACCGATCCGTCGGGCGCGACCGCCATGGCCCAGAGAAACGGTGAGGTGGTCTCGGCGACGAGCTCGGTGGCCGGGCCCAGCACCAGGCGGCCGTGGCCGTCGATCGATAGATTCTCGACCTCGCCGCGCAGGAAATCGCTCAGGTTTGCCGTCTGCCAGAAGATCGGCTTGGACGCGGTCAGCGTGGCACCGGCCGCCGCAACAAGGGCGGCAACGAAGAGACTTCGCGGAATCAGACGCATGGTGTGAGTTATTCGACGTTAATCGTCAGCACGCGCGACCCGACCACCGCGTACTCGGTGGCGAGGTTCCATTCGCCGAGGATCGCATTCCGAAGCGGAACGAAATCCCCCGTGCTCCGATCGGCTTCGAGAACGCCCAGCACGGACGGTGGCAGCGAGGACAGCGGCTCTCCGCTGACGACCGCGCCCGCGTCCGACGCGAGCAGCCGCACGTAGAGGCGGTTGTTCTTCCGGAGAGTGTTCAACGCCCGCATCAGCTGCGGCACGCTGCGCGGCTCGGTCGGCTGCCGCACTTCGCGGCGCTCCCACTGCGCGAGGCGCGAGCCATCGGACACCATCACCGAGAGGGATCCCCTGGCGCTGGCCGGAATCTCGAGCGGCACGGTGCGGACGACCTCTTCACCCCGATAGGTGCGCATCAGCACCTTCAGCGGCACGGTCCTGCCGGCACGCGCTCTGACGCCGTCGAGCCACACGCGTTCGATCGTGGCGGTCCGTGGCTGCTCGGTCGACTGAATCGTGAGGTCCACCGCCTCGATCTCGATCGGCTCGAAGTCGTTGGCGAGCAGGAAGGTCAGCGGCGCCATGATGGACCCGGCGGTGCTCAGCGACGCACTGTTGCCGGAGAAGAGGTCTTCGATCGTGATCTCGCCGTGCGACTTGACGTTCATCGTCCCTTTGATGCTGAACGTGGCCGCGCCGGTCTCGCGCTCGTACGACGTGAGCGTGCTCAGGATAGAGGCGTAGGTGAACAGCGGCGTGAACAGCTGATCGTTCACCACGCGGAACTCGAACTGTTTCTTGAAGCCGCGGTCGGATTCGAGCGAAATCTTGACGGGAATCGTCACCGGCGCGTTGCCCATCAGGCCGGCGATTGTCGTGGCGCGGTCCTGCTGGACGGTGCCGATGACGTCGCCTGTCGTGGCAATCTTCATCGACGACACCATGCTCGGCAGCAGCGTGTGCACGTGCGCGTTCGTCATCGGGAAGGCGACCGGGCCCAGATTGAAGAACGGATGGCCGAAGGCATACACGCGATTGCCGATGACTTCGGTGACCGTACCGGTCGCCGCCATGCTGAAGTCGCCGCTCACGATGCTGACGCCGACGGCGTCGCCGGGGCGAAGGCCTGCCCGGCGTGTCGCATTGGCGATGCCAGGGATCTGACTGCCGCCACCACCGCCGGCGACGGGAACGAACCCGTAATCGCGGAACGACGCGCCGAGCATCTCCGCGACGTCGGGAGAGAAGCCACCAAGGTTGAGCGGCGTGGCGATCGGCCGCAGCATCGTCGCCACCTGACTGCTGACACCGGCGCCGAAAATCTGCACATCGGCCGGGCGGTCGGCAAACGGGCGGGCCCACGACAGCGATGCCCGCATGGCTGTGGCGATGCTGTCGGGCGTGACCGGCATTTCGAGACGGGCGCGGACGCCGATCGGCGCACGCGGCGTGTCCAGCGCGGCGGCATCGACCATTTCCATGATCGGTGTGATGCCCGCGATCGGTTCCTTCGAAAACGACCCGAGCGAGTAGGAGACGGCACCGACGAGCTGCCCGCCGATATACACCGGGCTGCCGCTCATGCCCGCGATCACGCCCGTGTGGGCGAGCGGGCCACCTTCGAGCCTGGCCAGGATGAGATCGCGCTTCGGACCGATGACGTTGTGGAGGACGCCCAGGATATGAACCGTGAATTCCTCGATCTTCTCGCCCTGCCAGACGGTGTAGCCGGTCGCCACCATGCCCGGCTGGAGCTGGCCGATCGGGTAGTAGGGCGGAGCCGCCGGAAGGGACACCACCAGCAGCGCCAGGCTCGCAAAGAGGGCGAAAAAAAGTCTCTTCATGTTGTTGAATCTATTGGGGAATCCTTATAAGCCATAGTGCCACATCTCTTGACAATTTCAAAGGCATGCTGATATTGTCCAACCTTCTTCGAGCCCATGCAGACACAGTCCACGTCCACCACGAAGCGTTCCCCGCGGCCCATCGTCGTCGCGCTGGGGAACGTGTCGTTTAGTTTTGGATGGTGGTATTACGCCCAGACTGATGGGGCGACTGCGTTGGCCTAGAGCGACATTCCCGGGAGCCAGCAAAGCCTCTTCAGCCAGACCGGTTGAAGAGGCTTTTTTTATGTCCAGACCACTGCTCGTTGTCACCGTCGGCGCGCCCACGATGGCGGAGCTGCGCCTGCGACGCGACGCCGTGGCGGACGCGGATCTGATCGAGCTGCGCCTCGACCACGCCCGCGACGCCAACGCCGCCGCCGCGCTGGCAGACCGCCGGACGCCGGTGGTGGTCACGTGCCGCGCGAAGTGGGAGGGTGGACACTTCGAAGGATCCGAAGCCGAACGCCGGAAGATTCTCGAGTGTGCGCTCGCCCTGGGTGCCGAGTATGTGGATGTCGAGTTCAAGGCGGACTTCGCCCGTGAGCTGATTGCGTCGACCGGTGGCAAGCGGGTCGTCCTCTCGACGCACGACTTCGCCGGCGTCCCGGAGGATTTGATCGAGCGCGTGCGCGCGATGCGTGGGATGGGGGCCGAGGTCGTCAAGGTCGCGATCATGGCCCGATCGCTCGCGGACAACCTGCGGCTGCTTCAGCTCGAGCGGGCCGGGAATACCGTGCTCGTCGCCATGGGGCCGGCGGGTGTGGCGACGCGGGTGCTGGCGGCGCACTTCCATTCGCTGTGGTCCTATGCCGGTGAGGGACATGCGCCGGGGCAGATCGGCGCCGCGCGCATGCTCGAGGAGTTTCGGTTCCGCGACGTCAGCGATCGGACGGCCATTTACGGCGTGGTCGGCTCGCCGTTGAGCCATTCGATCTCTCCGGCCATGCACAACGCCGCATTCCGGGCGGCCGGTGCCGACGCCGTGTATCTGCCGCTCGTGGCATCGAGCGCGGAGGACTTCGCCATGTTTGCGACGGCACTCGGCGTGAAGGGGGCGAGCATCACGATCCCCTACAAGGTCGATTTGTTTCAGCGTGCCGATGCGGTGGACGAGCTCAGCCGAAAGGTCGGCGCCATCAACACCTATCGGGCCGATGGCGCACGGTGGGAGGCGCGGAACACCGATGTCAGCGGGTTTCCTGTCCCGCTGGCAGGCAGACTCGAGCTCAGCGGCGCGCGGGCGGCGATTCTTGGCACCGGCGGTGCCGCACGTGCGGTGGCGGTGGCGCTCGCGTCGGCGGGCAGCAGGGTGTCGGTGTATGGCCGCAACCGATCGAAAGCCGAGGCGGTGGCGCGAATCGTCGGCGGAACCGGCGCCCTGTTTCCTGTGCCGGCGAAGAGCTGGGATCTGCTCGTAAATACCACGCCGGTTGGGATGTTTCCCAACGTGGAAGGCACGCCATTCGAGGGGCCATTCGACGGCCGGGTCGTCTACGACCTTGTGTATAACCCGGCGGAGACTCGGCTGATGCGCGATGCGGCATCCGCCGGATGCGCGACCATTGGCGGGCTCGACATGCTCGTGGCGCAGGCCGAAGATCAGTCCGAGTGGTGGCTCGGGCGCCGGCCACCGGTAAACGTGATGCGTCAGGCGGCGATGGCGGCCCTATGAAACAGACCTCATTCGAAACCTTCGTCGAGTTGGCGCAGCGCAGCACGTTCGTGCCGGTTGTCAAAGAGCTCGTCGCCGATCTGCTGACGCCGGTCTCCGCCTTTCTGAGAATCGCCGAGCACTCCGATTACGCCTTCCTGCTGGAAAGCGTCGAGGGCGGAGAGCACGTGGGGCGCTACTCGTTCCTCGGCAAGGACCCGTTCGTCATGCTGCGTGCGCGCAACGGTAAAACGATTATCGAGCGTGCCGGCGTGACGACGGAGAAGGCCGAGGCGTTTATCAACGTGCTTCGCAGCATGATGGCCGACTTCAGCTCGCCGTTCGTGCCGGAGCTGCCGCGGTTCACCGGCGGGGCGGTGGGCTATCTCGGGTATGACACCGCCGCGTGGTTCGAGCCCGTCACGCTGCAGGATGCCGGCGAGACCGATCCCGCGCTGAGGGACGAAGCCGGCTTCATGATCTTCGATACGGTGCTCGCGTTCGATCACGTACAGCATCGCATCCTGATTATCTCGAACGCGCGCATCACACCGGACGACGACCTCGAGGCGTTGTATCAGTTTGCGTGCACCAAGATCGATTTCCTGGAGCGCGAGCTGCGGCGTGATCTGTCGCACCCGCAGCAGAAGCCGGGGACGGCCATCGAGGTCACGTCGAACGTGCCGCGCGAGCGCTTTCTGGAGATGGTGAACACCGCGAAGGAATACATCGCCGCGGGCGACGTCTACCAGGTGGTGCTGTCGCAGCGGTTCGAGGCGGAGATCACCACGGATCCCTTCACCGTCTACCGCGCGCTCAGGCACGTCAACCCGTCGCCGTACATGTATTTTCTGCGCATGGGGAAAGTGTCGATCGTCGGGTCGTCGCCGGAGATGCTCGTGCGTGTGGACGGCCGTATGGTGCAAACGCACCCCATTGCGGGAACGCGCCCCCGCGGCCGGAGCGACGAGGAAGACACGCGCCTCGCCGAAGAGCTCAAGCGCAACGAGAAGGAGCGCTCCGAGCACGTCATGCTCGTCGATCTCGGCCGCAACGATATCGGGCGCGTGTCGGAGTTCGGCAGCGTCCGCGTGCCGCAGTTCATGGGACTCGAGAAGTATTCGCATGTGATGCACCTCGTGTCGATCGTCGAGGGCAAGCTGGCTGAGGATCGCGATCGGCTCGATGCGCTCGTGGCCTGTTTTCCCGCGGGGACCGTCTCTGGCGCGCCCAAGGTTCGTGCGATGGAGATCATCGCGGAGCTGGAGCCCGACCGGCGCGGTATCTACGCCGGCGCCGTCGGGTACCTGGACTTCGCCGGCAACCTGGATTTCTGCATCACGATCCGGACGCTGGTCATTACGGGCCAGCATGCGACGGTGCAGGCCGGCGCCGGCATCGTGGCCGACTCGAACGCGTCGGCTGAGTACCAGGAAACGCAGGACAAAGCGAAGGCTCTGATCCGGGCCTTGGAACTGGCGCAGGAAGGCCTGTCATGATTTTTGTTCTCGATAACTACGACTCGTTCACCTACAACCTCGTGCAGTACCTCGGCGAGCTGGGCACCGAACCGCTCGTCCGGCGGAATGACGAAGTCACAGTGGACGAGATTGCTGCGATGCAGCCCGAGCGGATCGTGATTTCGCCCGGCCCGGGAAGGCCGGAACAGGCGGGCATCACGCTGGACGTCATCAGAACACTGGGACCCACGACGCCGCTGCTGGGTGTCTGCCTGGGGCATCAGGCGATCGGCATCGCGTTTGGTGGTTCGGTCGTGCGCGCAAAGGCGCCGATGCATGGGAAGACATCCACGATCAGCCACGACGGCAAAGGCGTGTTCGCCGGCATCGCGAGCCCCTTTACGGTCGCGCGGTATCACTCGCTCATCGTCGACCGCGAGGGCTGTCCGGCGGACCTCGAGATCGCGGCGCAGGCCGAAGACGACGGGACCGTCATGGCGCTGCGCCACCGCGAGTTTCCCATTCACGGCGTGCAGTTCCATCCCGAGTCGATTCTGACGCGCGAAGGGCACCACGTGCTGCGCAATTTTCTGAACGTGACCGTACGTCGTGAGGGTACGTCGTGAGGGTACGTCGTGTCCGGCTTTAGCCGGACCGTGACCACCATGAATATATCGCCGCTGCTCGAGAAGCTGATGCGTCGCGAGAATCTGTCCGTCGACGAGGCCGCCGCCGCCATGGGCGCCATCATGAGCGGCGACGCGACGCCCGCGCAGATTGCCGCGCTGCTCCTGGGATTGACGATGAAGGGTGAGCGGCCGGCCGAGATCGTCGGGCTCGCAACCACCATGCGCGCGAACGCCGTCCAGCTGACGCGGACGTTCGACGACGCGTTCGACACCTGCGGCACGGGCGGCGATCGATCGGGCACATTCAATATCTCGTCGGCGGCGGCGCTGGTGGCAGCGGCGTCTGGACTGCGCGTGGCCAAGCACGGCAATCGATCCGTGTCGAGCCAGTGCGGGAGCGCCGATGTCTACGAGGCGCTGGGCGTCAACATCGCCGCCGATCCGTCGGTGGTCGAAGAGTCGCTCGCCACGGTCGGGATTGCCTTCTTCTTCGCGCCGACGTTTCATCCGTCGATGCGCCATGCCGCGCCAGTCAGGCGCGAGCTTGCGGTGCGCACGGCGTTCAACCTGCTCGGGCCGTTGACGAATCCAGCGGGCACCCGAAGCCAGCTCGTCGGGGTTCCGCATTCCGAGCTCACGGAGCTCATCGCGCGGGCGCTTCTGATGCTCGGCTCGACCCGCGCGTGGGTCGTTCACGGCGCCGACGGCATCGACGAGATCTCTACCACCGGGCATACCAAGGTGTCGGAATGCCGGGATGGCGCGGTATCGACCTTTTACGTGCATCCGGCGGATTTCGGGCTTCCGAAGGCGGACGCGGCGGATCTGAGGGGAGGCAATGCGGAGGCCAACGCGGCCATCCTGCGCGGGATTTTCGCCGGTGAGAAAGGCCCGCGGCGAAACGTCGTGCTCTTGAACGCGGGCGCGTCGCTGTTCGTGGGCGGGAAGGCGGCGTCGGTGCGCGACGGCATCGATCGGGCGGCCCAGGCGATCGACTCCGGGGCGGCCAGCGCCACGCTCGATGCCATGATCAATGCCTCCAGGCAAGGGAAGGCGTCGTGACCACGGCCGTATCTTCTTCGGATCTTCTGGCGGCGATCGTCGCGGCGACGCAGCGCATCGTGGATGTCCGCGCGATCGAGGTGTCCCTCGCGGACATGGATCGACGCGCCGCCATGGTCGAGCCGCGCCCGGGAGCCTTCACGCGCGCGCTCGAGCGAGCCGGATGCCTGAACGTGATCGCGGAGTGCAAACGCCGCTCGCCATCGAGGGGCGTCCTCCGGGCAGATTACGAACCGGCCGCCGTTGCGCAGGGCTATGCCGCCGCAGGGGCGGCGGCGATCTCTGTGCTCACCGAGCCGTCGTTCTTTGACGGGAGCCTCGATCATCTCGTCGCCGTCAGGGGGACGACGTCGTTGCCCGTTCTGCGCAAGGACTTCATCCTCGACCGATACCAGATTCTCGAGGCACGAGCAGCGGGCGCCGATGCGATTCTGCTGATCGTCGCGGCGCTGAGCCGCTCGAGCCTCAAGCACTTGCATCAGGCCGCGACGGACGCGGGACTGGATGTGCTCGTTGAGGTGCACGACCTGCAGGAAATCCCGCTCGCGCTCGACGCGGGCGCCTCGATTGTCGGCGTCAACAATCGCAATCTGCGGACGCTGGCCGTCGATACCGACGTGAGTCTTCGCGCCGTCGACGTGATCCCGCAGGAGGTCGTCGCCGTCGCCGAAAGCGGTCTCAAGACAGGCGACGATCTGCGGCGCCTCCAGCAGGCGGGATACGACGCGTTTCTGATCGGCGAACGGTTCATGACCGCTTCGGATCCGGGGCGGGCGCTGGGCGATCTGTTGAAGGATGCGTCGACATGACCCGGCTCTTCGTGAAGATCTGCGGGATCACGCGCCTGCAGGATGCGGAGCTGGCGAGCGGCCTGGGGGCTGGGGCGGTGGGTTTTGTCTTCTGGCCTGACAGCCCGCGCCACATCGCGCCCGAGGCAGCCAGGACCATCGCGGATCGGATGCCGCCGCACGTCATGAAGGTCGGAGTGTTCGTGGACGAGTCAATCGATCGCATCGTCGGGATCATGGACGAGGTCGGCCTTGAGGCGGCGCAGTTGCACGGGCACGAAACGCCGGAGTATTGCCAGCGGTTGATGGTCCGCCTGAAGGCGGACCCCACCAGCCAGGCCGCGGCCAATCCGGTGGGGTCCGGCTTTAGCCGGACCATGGGCTTTCGCCGGACCGTGATCAAGGCCGTGGCGATGACAGACAACGGCGCCGTGGACCTCTCGGCATTTGATCCAGATGTGGTCTTGCTCGTCGACGCGCACGATGCGGTGCGGCATGGTGGGACGGGCCGCACGGTAGATTGGGATGCGGCGCACGAGATTGCGGTCACGCGGCCGACGATTCTCGCCGGCGGACTCAACGCCGCCAATGTGAAGCTCGCCGTGCGGTCGGTGCGCCCGTATGGCGTGGACGTCTCGTCCGGGGTCGAATCGGCACCCGGCGTCAAAGACCCCGCTCGATTGAGAAGCTTTTTTGAGGCCCTTCATGACTGATACGCGATTCGGCCGGCGCGATCCGAACGCGCGCGGCTACTACGGGGAATACGGCGGCAAATTCGTGCCCGAGACGCTTGTGGCGCCCGTCGAAGAACTTCAGCAGGCGTATCTCGACGCCCGGAAGGATGGGGCGTTCCTGAGAGAGTTCGATCGGCTGCTCGCGCACTACGTCGGCAGGCCGACGCCCGTGTACGAGGCCGCGCGCCTGCGCGCCGAGCTGCCGAAGCCTGCGGCGCGCATTTTCCTGAAGCGCGAAGACCTCGCGCATACTGGCGCCCACAAGATCAACAACGCGCTCGGGCAGGCCCTGCTCGCGAAACGCATGGGTAAGACGCGCGTGATTGCCGAGACCGGCGCAGGCCAGCACGGTGTGGCGACCGCGACCGTCTGCGCCCTCCTTGGCCTCGAGTGTCATGTCTACATGGGCACCGACGACATGGCGCGCCAGTCTCTGAACGTCGTCCGCATGCGATTGCTCGGCGCGACGGTGCGTGGCGTGTCGGCAGGCAGCCGGACCCTGAAGGACGCCATCAACGAAGCCATGCGCGACTGGGTGACGAACGTCACCGACAGCTATTACCTGCTCGGTTCCGTGCTCGGACCGCATCCCTATCCGCTGATGGTTCGTGAATTTCAGTCGGTCATCGGGCGCGAAGCGCGCGAGCAGATCCTGCAGATGAACGGCCGGCTTCCCGACGCCGTGGTCGCGTGTATCGGCGGCGGCAGCAACGCGCTCGGGATCTTCGATGCCTTCATCGCCGATGACGCGGTTCGCCTGATTGGCGTCGAAGCGGGCGGGGAAGCGCTCGCGGCCGGCCGCCACGCTGCCCGATTTGCGACAGGGCTCGCGGGTGTGCTCCAGGGCACCAGGACGTACGTGCTGCAGGACGTCAACGGCAACATCGAGCTGACGCATTCGATCTCCGCCGGTCTGGACTATGCCGCCGTCGGACCGGAGCACGCATGGCTCCGGGATCTGGGGCGCGCCGAGTACACCTGGATCGGTGACCACGACGCGCTTGCCGCGTTTCAACAACTCGCCAAGATGGAGGGCATCATCCCGGCGCTCGAGTCGGCACACGCCGTGGCTCACGCGTGCATGCTGGCGCAGGAACTCGGACCGGAGGCACAGTTGCTGGTCAACCTGTCGGGGCGCGGCGACAAGGATGTCGACAGCGTGTCGCGCGCCATCGGTGAGGAAGCAGGTGCGCACAGTGGCGTCTAGGATCGCAGACACGTTCGCCCGCCTCCGCAGCGCACAGCGAACGGGCCTCGTGACATATGTGACGGCCGGGGATCCGGATCTCGCCCGTTCGGCCGATATTCTGCGCGCGCTCGATCGCGCCGGAGCAGATGTGCTGGAGGTCGGTATCCCGTTTTCGGAGCCGCTCGCCGACGGCCCGGTCATTCAGCGCGCGACCGAACGCGCGCTGGCGGCCGGCGCGACCGCGTCGGGCGTCCTCGATCTCGTGTCGGCGATCCGCGGGACGGTAAAGGCGCCGATTGTCCTCTTCACCTACGCGAATCCGGTGCTGAGAATGGGCGTCGACGCGTTCGGCGACCGGGCGAAGCAGGCGGGGGTCGACGGTGTTCTGGTACTCGATCTGCCGATCGAGGAGGCCAGGAGCTTCCGCGATGCCATGGCGGCGCGGGGCATCAACATGATCTTTCTCCTGAGCCCGACCACAACGGATTCCCGCATGCGGGACGCCGCGAAGATGGCGAGCGGTTTCGTCTATGGCATCTCGCGTCTGGGCGTGACGGGCACGCGGGCCGCGGTCGCCGACGGCGCGAAGGCGCTGGCCGGCCGCATGCGGGCGGCGACGCCGCTGCCGATCGCCCTGGGGTTCGGCATTTCGACACCGGAGCACGTGCGGCAGATCGGGCGGTTCGCGGACGCGGCGGTCGTGGGGAGCGGGCTCGTCGCGGTGATTGCGGAGGCCGGACAGAGCCCGGATCTCATCGACAGGGTAGAATCGTATGTTCGGTGGCTAAAGGGCGACGGGTCGTTGTAGACCCGGCAACATACTCATGACAATCGACGAACTCAGACGGCGGATCGATCAGCTCGATGAACAGCTGGTGGAACTGCTGAGCGAGCGCGCACACTGCGCGCTCGAAATCGGCACGCTGAAGAAGACACTCGGCCTCGAGGTGTACCAACCCGAGCGCGAGGCCGAAGTGCTGCATCACGTGCAATCGCACGGCAGGCAAACCGACAGCCCGCTCGAAGGCGACGCCATCGTGCGGGTGTTCGAGCGCATTATCGACGAGGCGCGCCGCATCGAGCGCGCCACGGCACATAGACAAGCAGGGAATGGGGAGGACCGATAGCCATGGTAGTCGTAATGGAAGAGCGCGCGAGCGAGGCGCAAATCGAAAAGGTGGTCGCGTCGCTGGTCGAGGCGGGCATGGATGTGCATCGATCCACGGGCGTCAATCGCACCGTGCTCGGTGTGGTAGGAGCGCACAAGGTGGATGCCGGATTGATAGAAGTGATGGACGGCGTGCACGAGGTGGTGCGTATTACCGAGCCGTACAAGCTCGCGAGCCGCACGTTCAAGCCCGAAGGAACGGTCGTCGTGATCGACGACGTGCGGATTGGCGGCGATGAAGTCATCGTGATGGCCGGCCCGTGCTCGGCCGAGAGCGAGGAGCAGGTGCACGCGTCGGCGGCCGCCTGCAAGAAGGCGGGCGCGAAAGTGTTTCGCGGCGGTGCGTTCAAGCCGCGCAGCTCTCCATACAGCTTCCAGGGGCTCGGCGAGGAAGGCCTCCGGATGCTGCGCGAGGCAGCCGACCTCCACAGCATGAAGCTCGTGACCGAGGTCATGGACGTGAGCCAGATCGATCTCGTGGGGCGCTACGCCGATATCTACCAGGTCGGCGCGCGCAACATGCAGAACTACACACTGCTTCGGGAGCTGGGCCGCACGCGGAAGCCGGTACTGCTGAAGCGCGGCATCGCGGCGACGATCGAAGAATGGCTGCTCTCGGCGGAATACATTCTTGCCGGCGGCAACAACGACGTCATCCTCTGCGAGCGCGGCATCCGCACGTTCGAGAGCTACACCCGCAACACGCTGGACATCTCCGCGATCCCGGTCATCAAGACGCTCAGCCACCTCCCGATCATCACGGACCCGAGCCACGCCACCGGCAAGCGCGACAAAGTGGCGCCGATGGCGAGGGCGTCGGTTGCGGCGGGCGCCGACGGCATCATCGTCGAGGTGCACTGCAACCCGGACAAGGCGCTGAGCGACGGCGCGCAGTCGATGTTCCCCGCCCAGTTCGATCGGGTGATGGCGGAGCTCCGGATCATCGCGCCGGCCATCGGACGCAGCATCTGCGTCGAGCCGGTCGTGAAGCGCGGATGGGGCAGGTAGGAAAGAAGGGGAGAGGGAAGAGGGGAGAGGGAGAGTGGCGGAAGGAAAACAGCTGCCGATGCTGCAGCCCGTGAAGCAGGCCGGCCAGCCGCCGATCTTTCAGCGTGTCGGTATCGTCGGCCTGGGGTTGATCGGCGGATCGATCGCGCTCGCGGCGCGGCAGATCTGGCCGGACGGGCTCGTGATCGGCGTCGATCGCAAGGACGTCCTCGAGCAGGCTATGCGGCTTCATGCCATCGACGTGGCCGCCGACGATCCGATCGTGCTGGCGGACGTCGATCTCGTGATTCTGGCGGCTCCCATTCAGCAGAATCTCGCGATTCTCCACGAGCTGCCGGATAACGTGTCGAGCGCGGCGGTCGTCACCGATACCGGCAGCACGAAGCGCGCGATTGTCGCGGCGGCCGCCGGGCTCCCCGATCGGTTCACGTTCATCGGCGGCCATCCGCTCGGGGGCGCCGCGCGGGCGGGCATCGAGCACGCGCGCGCCGATATGTTTACAGGCCGTCCCTGGCTGTTTACGCCGACCACGGGGCACGACGCCGGGTCGCTCGAGAAGCTGAAATCGTTTGCGATCGCTCTTGGTTCCATTCCCCGCACCCTCTCACCTGAGGATCACGATCGCCTCCTTGCCTTCATCAGCCACCTGCCCCAGCTCACGGTCAGCGCATTGATGCACGTCGTCGGGCAGGCTGCCGGTCGAGATGGGCTGGAGCTGAGCGGGCGCGGACTGCAGGACACCACGCGGCTCGCATCGAGCCCGGCGGACATCTGGAAGGAAGTCTGCGCCACGAACCCCGACGAGGTCGGCTCCGCGCTCGACGCGCTGATTGCGGTGCTGCAGCAGCTGCGCGCCGATGTGAACACCGGGGCGTCGATCGACGAGGTCTTTGCATCCGCCAACCTCTGGCGCGAGACACTGCTGTCCCAGAAATCCTAGCGTGTCCGATGGGCATCACCGTTCCAGCAGCCGTGATCGCCGACATGCTGGCGCACGCGCGCGAAGAGGCGCCGCGCGAGTGCTGCGGTCTGCTGATCGGGCAGCAGGAGCGCGTCGTGCGGAGCGTGCGTGCGCGGAATCTCGATACGCGAGCGACACGGTATCTCATCGATCCCGACGATCACTTCGCGGCGATTCGCGCCGCGCGCGCCGAA
>Ga0163150_10005275_pt1 | contig 16675 bp, 16 predicted proteins | sample OliLakLV19P2IB_FD_148628 | JGI IMG/M metagenome (GOLD analysis project Ga0163150, IMG submission 148628) | Freshwater microbial mat bacterial communities from Lake Vanda, McMurdo Dry Valleys, Antarctica - Oligotrophic Lake LV.19.P2.IB | ecosystem: Environmental > Aquatic > Freshwater > Lake >...
ACGGGCTCCCACGGCTGCGCTGCCACACTGTAGATACTCAAGTTCTCGACGTGCGGCTTGGCCATGACGGTCTACGGCTGATAACGGAACGTTACAGACCAGGTTCGCGGCTCCGCCATCCACAATACGCCACCATCGATGACGGCGCCGGTGTCAGCCCATTCTTTGTCGGTTAGGTTGCGACCTCCTAACGAGATCTCGAGCTTTTCATCTGCCGTGCGGTAACCGAATCGGGCATCTACGAGTTCATGGGCCTTCTGAACGGCGAACGGCTCGTTAAACGTCGCAAAGTAGATCTTCCCCTTGTACGCAACGTTGGTACCAATGAACCATTCGGCACCGCTGGCGACCGGTATATTCCAGTCGAGCCCAATCTTCCCGCTGACGTCCGGCACGAACGGCAGCTTTTTGCCAACCGGTGGAACCAACGGATCGGTGGCGTCAGCTTTGGTCACCTTGCCATCGAGGGTCGAGACGAAGCCTGACAGCGTCAAGTCCGCAGTCAATGCTGCCGTCAGTTCCAGCTCAATACCCTTGATCTCCGCATCGACGCTACGTGCGACAAAGCCGAGTGTCGCCGGATTGAACGAATTGAGCTGCCTGTCAGTATAGTCGGAGAAGAATGCAGCGCCGTTCAGTACGACGCGACCGTCGAGCCATTCTGTCTTGGCGCCGATCTCGTAGGCCCGTACGTTCTCGGGACGGACGATCTCCTGCGTGATGTCCGTGAGGTTCTGCGGAAAGCCTTGGAAGCCCCCGGCTTTGTATCCCTCTGTTGCGGTCGCGTAGATCAGAGCTCGATCGTTCAGGCGATAGTCGATTCCGATCTTTGGCGAGAAGTTGTTGAAGTCCGCCTTCAGGTCTGACACTGAGAATGTACCGCCGATGCCGATGTAGTCGCCATCTATGGTCTTCTTGTCCTGAGTGTAGCGACCGCCAAAAGTAATGCGTGTGCGGTCGAAGATCTGGTAGGTGCCTTCGCCGTACAGTGCGTAACTCTTGGTGCTTTGTACATAGTCATCAAGGAACAGAAATACGTCAACGTTGTGGAACTTTTCCTCTAAATAGAACAGCCCGATCGCGTAGTCGAATGCGCCGTCCCCCGAAGATGCGAGCTGGAACTCCTGCGTAAACTGCCGATGATCAAGCACTCGATAAAGGTCGAGATTCGCGGGGCGACCACCGAGATCGGAATAGAACTCGTTGTCAAAGCGACGATACGCTGACACCGACTTGAACTCTCAAAGCGACGATACGCTGACACCGACTTGAACTCACCGAGACCGGTTTGCCAAGCCAGGATGTTCGACGCCCCCCATCCATTGAAGACGTTCTTGTCGCGCACATCAGCGCCAGTTCGATACGGATCCCCGTAGAGGAATTCGTACCCGCCCGGCAGTGCTCCGTTCGCGGCTGGCTGAATCGCCGACGGCGTCTGAATGCCGGACCGGTCACGCGCACCGTCCAAGGCCACATCCAGCATCAGGTTGTCAGCGATGGCGTAACGCAGTGACAGTCGAGCCGCCTGTCGATCGATCCGATTGACTTCGTCACCATTGTCGACGCGCGTCATATACCCGTCGCGGTCTCTAGCCACCGCTTCAATCTTGACACCCACCTTGTCCTCGATCAGCGGCGCGCTGTATGCGGCGCGTAGGTCCAGGCGATCAAAGGTTCCCACCGTTACGTCACCGACGAAGCGGGTTTCGGTGAGCGACGGCTTGCGCGTGACGAACTTCAATGCGCCGCCCGATGAGTTTCGACCATAGAGCGTACCCTGCGGTCCGCGCAGCACTTCAACGCGTTCAAAGTCTATGAGATCCACCAAGGCTCCTTGCGAGCGGGCCATGTAGACATCGTCAACATAGGTTGCGACGCCCTGCTCGGCCACTGGTGTGGAGTCATCCTGTCCGACGCCCCGGATGAAAGGTGCCGAACTGTTGGCGGTCGTCTGGTTCTTGAAGGCGATCAAATTGGGAACAGAGAAGCTCATGTCGCGCAAATCACGAAACTGCTGGCGCTCCATGGCCGCTTCTGTCACCGCCGACACGGCTACGGGAATATCTTGAATGCTTTCGTTGCGCTTACGGGCGGTGACGACAATCTCCTCGAGCGCTCCGCTCTCTCGAGGTGTCTGGGCGACCGAGACCAGCGATACGCTGACGGACAGCGCCCCACAGACCACCGCCATCAAACCGGGTCGAAACTGGAATTCTATCTTGTGCATGACTTTGCTATCCCCTGGAAATGCGATCGTGAATAAGCTCGCCAAACGGACTCGGGCATAAACGAAACCAGCCGACCAGCCGGCTCGAGTCTCAAGGACAGCGGCTTCTAAGCGCGGTGTCGGAGAGTATAAGTTGCGACTATATTGCACTCTGCAGACCAAAACAATACGATCGGCTTGTTCGTCAATACGAAGTTTCCACAGGGGCTGCATATGGAATCGATAGTTCGGACCTCCTGCGATGAGCGAGCCAAGCTCGATTTTGTTGAGGCCCTTATGCGGTACAACTCCACAGGCATTGGAAGAGCGATGACCGCGCATTTCCACGCTCAAGAATCGCGCCTGCCATCAGCGAAGCCTAGCGTTGATGAGATTGCGGAGGTCATGGAGCCCAGTGCGGCGTATCAATTTGGGGCGTTCTTCGAGTTTCACAATCACGCCCGACTGTTTCGCACACTACTGGGCTCTATCGGCCGACAGAAAGAAGCGGTTCGCGCGTGGTTAGACGCAGTCAATCAGCCAGGATCACTGGGTTCCGTAGAGCTGAATCCAGATCTGCCGCCGCCGAGCTATTATCGAAGCATCGATATCCACACCCAACCGGGCAACTACCATGCTGAGTTTGCGGGGGTGCTGTATCACACAATGATCGGTCCCTTTTTGGTTCACAGAGATGATCACGACGAGATGGGTTGGGCGTTGGCTCGCGGAGTACCAAATCGCGACTATCGACGAATCGTTGATCTCGGTTGTGGCGTGGGTAAAAGCACGCTTCCCTACGCCGATCTGTATCCAGGCGCCGAGTTGATTGGAGTCGACTACGCCGCGGCGATGCTCAAGTACGGCCATCGACTTGCGGAGTCGCGCGGCAAGCGCGTGCGATTCCTTCAGCGTTATGCCGAGGATACGCAACTGCCTGATGCGAGCGCCGATCTGGTCGTTGCCATTTGGCTTTTTCATGAGATGCCACGAAAGGCACGCGACGCAACAGTTCGGGAAGCGCTGCGCATCCTTCGTCCAGGCGGTGTGTTCGCGATTATGGAATCGCCGCCGTATCGAGATCTACGGGAGACCTATAGTCCTCTGTCCGCCTTCCTTATCGACTCCACCGGTCGACGGATGAGCGATCCGTATATCCCGGAGTTCTTCAAGTCAGATCGGGTCGAGATGTTCGAGCGCAGCGGATTCGTCTCTGTGCGCGATGTTCCGTTGCCAAACGAGCTGACAGGTTGGGGGTCGGGCGAAAGCTATTTCTTTGGCGCTTATCCGTGGTGGATGACCATCGGAGAGAAGCAGGGGCATGGCTAAATTGGACACGACAGAAGGAGGCCGTATGGATGCGATGGAAGCGCGGTTCAAAGCCGTGTGTTTGAAGTTGTGGGGCCCGCAAGGCGGTGAAGAAACCTATCAGTGGATCAAGAAGACCCGACCCGCGTATTTCCATTCGCTGGCGATACAGGCTATGACGCCGATTTGGGAGTCTGAGCGATTGGATCTGAAGACCAAGATACTTTGCTGTATCGGTGTTTTCACGGCGCTAAACCGTACTGAGGTTGAGTTCTTCATGAAGATGGCGGCCTATCATGGGATTCCTCACGAAGAGGTTGAAGAGATTCTGTTGTTGACGGGGCTGGAGGCGGGCTTCCCGGCGGCTGAAATGGCGGTTCAGTACCTCTCGAAGGCCTACGAACCTGCGGCCGGGAAGTAGTTCATGAGCCGGAGTCACGTGGAATACGCGACGTTGGGTGAGGCGGTGGGGGAACCGTGGCAGATCGACGGCGTTACCACCGGTGCACGTTTCTCCCGGCTAAGTACCGATGCCGTTACAGGCGCAGAATCGCGGTATTTGCGGATCCCTTCGCGCTGGCACTGGCCCACTCCCGGCTCGTTCGAGTCTGAGCTCGAGCTACTGATCCTCCGTGGCGAGTTGCAGTGGGGACCTACGACTCTCAAGGCCGGGGACTATGCGGTCTACGAACCGCGCACCGTGATCCCCGTACTCGATAGCGAGACTGGTTGTGAGCTGGTGTGGATGTCTGCCAGCCCGTGCAACTGGATGCCGAGCGGGCGGGCGGAACCGATGTGGCGTGAGCAACCGATACACATCCCCGCCTTGCCGTGGCTGCCGCCGCCGTCGTTTGAAGGACGCACTTCTGCGGAGACGGGGCCAGGGTTGGGAGTGAAGTTTCTGCGCGAGCATCCCGTGACCGGCGCATATACGTTGCTGACGCGCCATGGACCTGCCTGGTCGGACCCGAGACTGGAGTCGCACGATACTTGGGAAGAGCTGCTTTTGCTGGAGGGCGAATTCCTGATGGGCAACACGGGCGTCGTGACGGCCGGAACGTACATATTCAGACCAGGGCTACGACCACATGGCCCTCAAGCTACCGGTCCCGGGGCCACTTGGTTCTGCCGGGGAGAGCGTCGAATCGATTTCCAGTTCGAATCCCCTGCATGGGCCGCAGAGCGTAGCCGCCGCTATCTCGCGAGCGGCGTCACCGCGCGTCCGCTGCAACAGCCTTGGGGGGCGATCACTTGAACACTCCGCATGCGGCAAAGGGTTATACGCGTCCGTTTACGCCTCTGGGTCAGGCGTCCATGGTGGCGCCGCTGCCGTGGCGGTTCGCCGGGGATCTGCTGGTGATCCATTTCCGCACCGATCCAAAGGCGTTGTCCTCGTTGCTGCCCGCGCCGTTGCAGGCTGCGGATGACAGCGGCGAGGCGTTCCTGTGGACGCCGCACCTGCGCTGCTACCCGGAGAGCATGACGCCTGCGGAGATGGGTCCCGCACGGACACATTACAACGTTTGCGTTATCGGCGTGCCGTGCCTGCTCAACGGCACTCGAACGATGTATTCCGCATTCCAGTGGGGTGACCGTGACTGGCTCGTCGCACTCAGCTGGTTTCTCGGCGCATGTTCGAAGCTCGCGACCATCGAGCAAAGCGGTTTGCATCCCCTGATGCCTGGCGGCGAACAGAGCGCGGTGCTGGGCAGTACCGTGCGGCGCACAGTCTCCCGCCATGGTGAAAAGCTAGTAGACATTGCCTTCGCCCCGGGACGAACGTTGCCGTCGTCCGGCATGGACTTCTACACGCGGCACCTTCCGCTGACCTGTGAACGCCATTTTCCGGACTGCCATGTGCCGCCGCGCGGCCGCCCGCTCGTGCACGACCTCACCCAGATGGTCATGACCGATACGAGCTTCGGCGAGATCCTGCAGGGTCCAGCAACGCTTAAGTTTTTTGAAGCCGACAATGAAGAGCTGCTACCGATTCAGCCGCGCGAAGTTTACGGCGGCTACTGGATGCCCATGGGATTTCGTCTGCACGGTGTGCGCGTCATCCACGACTATCTGACTTGAGGGGAAGACCGATGCCGAAGATACGTGTTGATGGCGTGGACCTTTGGTACCAACTGCGGGGCGAGGGTGAGATTCCACTAGTGATGATTGGCGGCTTCGCGCTCGTAGACAAACAGTTTCAGTTCTGTGATCCGCACCTTCTGCCGCATCATCGCATCCTGCATTGGCACTACCGCGGCGTCGGCAAGTCCGGTTGGAGCCAGTCTGGTCCATACTCCACTGAACGCTGGGTAGACGATCTAAAGGCCATCCTCGATCACGAGGGCATAGCCAAGATCAGTCTTTGGTGTACGTCGACCGGATCGTCAATCGGCTTGCGTTTCGCAGCAAAGTATCCCGAGATGATGCATGCCCTTGTGGCCTATCCGTTCGTGCGTGCAGACCAGACCTGGAAAGACATCTACCGCGTGTCCGCCGGGGTCGGGCGGGTATTTGGAATCGAGACGCTGTCTCGACTTTTTGCCGGCGTCGTGCTTCCACCGCAGTTGCTCTATTCGAAGGAGGGTATTAGCTACGAGCGTTGGGCGAAGGGATGCTATCGGGCGAACGTTAACTTGGCGACGATTGACGCCGTGCTGGAAGCGTATGGAAACGTCGATCTCACCGGTGATCTGCCCAACATTCGGTGCCCTACGCTGCTGTTGATGGGCGACGAGAGCGCACTGAACAGTGACGAGAAGCTCGACTCCGCGAGTTACAAGACGCTGATGGATGGCTTTCTTGCCCTCAAGCCCGACGTGGAACTGGCAACCATCAAGGGCGCCGGTAGCACGTACTGCATGATCACGCGACCGAAAGACTGCTGTGCCGCCGTTACCCGATTCCTTAACGCACTGGGGCGGCCGCGCCAGACCGTTCGTGGGTCTAAAACTGCAAAGAGGGGTACGCGCTGATGGCCATGCGAAGACAGGACTGCCTAGATGTGAGCCGGGCCGACACATTTGTCCTTCACGGTGACGCCGGCCCCGGGGTGCTCGCCCGCACACTGACAGTTGAGTTGAAGACCGGTGGACAGCATCTCGTCTTGGAGGTGCCGCCTGGTTGGCATTGTCCGCGCGGGCGCAATGACGCATCTTTGGATCTCTACATCCTTGAGGGACAGTTGCAGGTCGAGAATCAGTCGTTCTCCACCGGTGCGTATACCTATATTCCTTCGGGGATGGCCTATGGCCCGCTCTCATCGATGAAAGGCGCCAAGGTGCTGATTTTCACTGATCGCGCCTACGCGTTCGAGGTTGAAGACGAATCGCGTGCCGGAACCGATCTTGGACGACACATTGCACACGTCGATACGTGGCGGCGCCCGTGGGTCGATCCGATGAAAGACATCGTCAAGAAGTCTACCTGGGTGGATCCGAGGACGGGCGAGGAAGGGCGTCCGCCAGGCGTCCTGACCAAAGCCTTGAGAAAAGACGACGGTACGAAGGAGGTGGTGGCGCTTACCGTGCTGTCTCCTGGTTTCGTTGATCCGGGTACCGAGCATCATCCACACAATGAGTGTCTGTATTTGATCGCCGGAGACTGCTACATCGGGCTCACCTACGATCACAAGCGCGAAGATGTGAAAGAGAACCTCGTCTTGCACAAGGATTTCTATATTGGCCGGCCACCGGGTATTCGACACGGTCCGGTCTGTACGCAGAACGGTGCCTTTTTTCTGATCTATCTTGCCGACTACTACACCGGCATCTATGGTGAGGTCGACGATTGGGAGGCCCGCGTCGGCGGCTATCTCGCCTCTGAGCGGTATCGATAGCGCCATGTTGCTAAACCGCGAGCGTGCGGACGAGATCATGGATCGCGAAGGCCTAACGGCCCTAGTCGCGGTCTCTTCCAACAACGTCTACTACTTAAGTGACTATGAGTCGGACTTTCTTTACGACGTGCCTTGGGTCGCGTGCGCGATCGTGCCGCGGGATCACTCGATTGACCCATGTCTAGTCGTCACCGAGATCGAGGCGGCCGTGTTAGTCGAGCGCCCATCGTGGATGAGCGATGTGCGGATGTACTACTTCGGCATCTATGGCGGTGTATTGAAGGTTCACACCTTCAATCCCGATATGCCGCTGACCGATCCAGCTGATCTTGAGATCGCTAGGTGGGTACGCACACTTGAAGCGCGTCCCTATGCGGGAGTCATGGAGGGCGCTGCGGCAGCTTTGCGGGAGAAAGGTCTCACGAATGGGCGCATCGGTCTCGACGATACGCGGTTCGCGGCCGCACTTGGCAGTACGCTCGATGACGCTACGGTGGTGGATGCCAGCAATTTGCTGATCGAGATCCGCATGGTCAAGACCCCGGACGAGATCGCGCTGCTGCGTGAAAGTGCTCGCAAAAATTCCATTGCCGTTCAGTCGGCGGTTTCCGCCATCCGGCACGGCGCGACCTGGGAAGATGTGTACAGAGCTTATGAGGTATCAGTTGCGTCGCAAGGTGCTCGCGTCTTCGCAACATTCAATGGAGCGGGCCCCCGCAGTGCCGGCGCGGGGCGGGTCAATAAGCGCTATCCGATTCGCGAAGGGGATCAGATCTGTTTCGATGCCATGCTCAAGTGGCAGCGGTACATGGGAGATGCCCAGCGAACCGCAGTCCTGGGTGAGCCGAGCGCAAAGCTACAGCGCTACTGGAAAGCTTATGAAGCGGGCATCGAGGTTGGGTATGGCGGCCTGCGCCCCGGTGCCAGCACCGGCGAGTTGCGCAACCAGACCATCGCCGCCGTACGGCGCTCCGGTCTACCCACATTTGAACTCGCGTTCACTCATGGAATCGGACTCGATCACATTGAGGTTCCGTTCATCGCCGGCGGTCAGCTCGGTGACTTTAAGATCGTGGAGAACATGGTTTTGAATTTTGATATGGAACTGCATGAGATTGGCTGGGGTGGCATGTTCTTCGAGGAGAGCATGCTGATCACGAAGGACGGTGCTGAGCGGCTGTACGATCTTCCCCGAGCGTTGTTGCTTGTCTGACGAAGTGCAGATCACTGCCGATGAACGGATGCGAGCCGAACATATGTTCCGGCGCATCTTTGGCGACGATTACGGTACGGTGCTCGCGACGCAGTTGGGCGAAGGCGATTTCAATCTTGTTCTAATGTGCCGAATCGCACCGAGTGTTTGGGAGTTCTCCGCGCCGGAACTGAAAGTGAAGCTGCTCGTTGCTATCGCTGTGTGTGCTGCTGTGCATCAGGATGTGCGGTATTTCGTTCGTGCTGCGATTCACCACGGAGTGACGAGAGCGGAAGTTGAAGGAACTTTGCTGCTGGCAGGGCTCGAAGGCGGGTTTCCGGCCGCCGGTGTGGCGCGGCGTTTAGTCGATCAGGGGTACGAAGATCATCAGGAGTTCATGAGTTCGATCGGCAAAACGACGCCGGTCTGGTAGCACCGTGCGCGAGTTTTCATGGACTGACATCCGTGCCTCTCTGGACCGACGCCTGGTGCGCGTGATGGGCGTTAGTATCGCGGGCGTTACGCTCTCAACGGCTGACCAGTCCCTGTTCTCCTTCGCGATCCCCGATATCACTGCGGAATTTGGGATTGGTCTCGAAGTGATCGGTCAGCTGCTGTCGTTGTCCTTCCTGGTAGCCAGCGTCACAGTGGTTATGGCCGGTCTGGCCGCTGATCAGTTCGGGCGGCGACGCGTATTCGTCGCGCTACTGGCGATCTCGGCGCTGTGTGTCGGCGCGCACGCGTTGGCGCCGTCACTATGGTATCTCGGTCTGTTCCGGGTACTCGGATTCGCCATTGGCGCGGGGCTCTATCCGATCGCGAACACTCTCGTGGTCGAGGCGGCGCCGGGTCGCTATCGTGGGTTCATCTCAGGCCTGCTGCAGATGGGGTATCCACTCGGGTTTGCGTTTGCTTCACTGATCGCTGCGCCGATAATGGCAGCCTACGGTTGGCGTTCGATTTTTCTTGCCGGATTTGTCGTGGCCGCCCTTGCACCGTTGCTGGGCTGGCTACTCCCGGAGTCATCTAAGTTTGAAAAAGAACAAGCCGCTCTCGTGCAACCGATACGCGCTACGGACCGCATTCGGCGCCTGTTTGCGCCTGACCTGAAGCGGCGTTCGCTGGTTTGCTTCGGGGGTAGCTTCCTGATCAGCCTCGCGATCGGAGGGACCACCTATTTTCTACCGACCTACCTGGTCCAGGCCCACGGCTTCAATCCTGCTGACGCGAGCCGCATTGCCGGATTCTCGTACGCAATCGGGGCGATCGGCTATCTTGCCGCATCTTACGTGGGTGAATTCGTTACCACTCGACGCAACACGTTGATCATCTGGATTCTGGCCGGGGCGATAGCGTTCGCCGCGACCGTTTGGCTTGCTCATGGCGAGGCCGCGCTGATCCTTGGCCTGGGTATTTCTATCGTTTTCTTTTACGGATCGGAGGCCGTTCGTATGCCTCTGATCGGCGAGTTGTTTCCGACGGCTGTTCGCGCGACTGCGACCGCACTCACTGGATCTCTTGCCGTCACGACGGCATGGCTCGTCTCGCCGCTGCTGCTGAGCTACCTAGCGCCGCGCGTTGGCTGGGCCACGGCGTTTACGTGGTGCGCAGTCGTGCCGCTGTTCTTGGGTGGGCTCGCATTTCTCGCTCTCGAAAATACTCCGTCGGGAGACGAACCCGTGCTCGAAGTTCCAGTGAATGCCTAGTGGCGTTCTCCACGTCGCGCTACCTTTGAGCGCGTGGACTTGGGCCGACGAGTCTTTGGCGTGGGGTCTTCCAGTAGCTGCAACACCGTATCACGGGTTGTGGCGAGAAGAGTGTTGACGGCTGCATCGTTCAAATGGCCGTTGAGATAACCCCATGCCATGCCCTCGACAACGTACTGGGCGAGATTCGCGGCGTTGTTGTAACGCTTGCTTTGCTGCCGCCACTGCGGAAATTCTTTAAGGAAAGGCGCCCGCGACTGAATAACAAACTCACGAAATGCACGTGATAGCAGCTTGGCAAGGCCGGCATCGGTTCGCGAGGCGAGTGTCAGTTCTTGTAACGCAATGAACTCGGGTCGCGTGACTTGCTTCCAGTACGCCCGAATCGCGTGGTCCAGAAAACTCTCTGACGCGGGGATTTTTGCCATGTCAGCGCGATATGTATCGAGCCGACGCTGCATCAGGTGCGTGATAGCCGCTTCCATCGCAGAACGCTTGGTCGGAAAATGAAACTGCATCGCTCCCCGAGACACGCCTGCGCGATCTGCGATGGTTGAAATCGATGTATTGGCGTATCCGACCTCAACGAGGCAATCGAGCACGCCTTCCAAAACGCGGTAGCGTGTATTGCTGGCTTTGCGGGATTGAGAAGTGCGTTTTTGTTTTGACAGAGACACGGTGGCGACCTTTCAAACCATTCCCGGATCATGCCGATGGCCTTTTAAGCCCTTTTGGAGCTCGAACTAGCTTAGGAAATTGTATCGTAATCGAGCGCGCGTCACCGAGCAGCACTGCGCAAACGTATGGCTCTGCGCAGTCCGGTGATGCGGGTCCAGCATTTCGGGGGCAAGGCCGGCCACCGCTCCGGTTGATGCCGGGCAGATGTGAGGCGGGATGAGAACTGTCATCGAGAACGACGGGGTCGGGAATGATTGTTTCGGTGAACGTTCTTGGCTTTGCGCATCGAGTCGCCCTTGAGTGACTTGACCGGCGATTTTTGATCCAGGTTGATGGTCCGCAGAACGGAAACAGGACGTTTGGAAGAAGCCGAAGCAGAGACGCACGACCGGAGAGATCATCCACAAGCTGGTAAGCGTCCGGTCTGTACCGCATAGATTTCTTGCGAGAGTTCAGGCCGGCGGGTGGATCAGATATTATTTCGATTCACGGCGATACCCCGGGAGCAGCCGGCGCTCCTACGATGCGCACCGTCCCGTCCGGCAACTCGATGACCTGAACTGGTAGTGCGACCTCGAGACTCCGAAACCAAGTCTCCAGTCTGTCTGCAAACACCGTACCGGTGACCCTGAGTTCCCCGATCGTTGGATCGGAAAGTTCGATGGTTCGAGGACTGTACCGCGCGACATCTGCAACGACGTTCGACAACGGCTCGCTGAGATACTGCAATCGCCCTTCGCGCCAGCCAGCGATACTTGCGCGATCGACGCGCCGCACGACCGCAGGCATGTTTTTGTCGCCGAGACTTAGCTGTTCGCCGACTCCAAGTAGTACTGCTCGCCTCGGACGCGTTGCACGCGAGTTCACAGGTGGAGGAACGACTCTCACGACCCCTTCTGAAACCGCGACGTCAATGCGATCGCCAGTACTGCGAACGTTGAAAGCGGTACCGACCGCAGTAACCGCCGTGTCGCCAATTACCACGACAAATGGCCGAGCGGGGCTTCTTGCAACCTGGAAGTACGCCTCGCCACCCTCCAACCGAACGCGCCGCTCATGGCGATCGAACATCGTCGCCAAACGGGTACTCGCCCCAAGTGTGACCGTAGATCCATCCGGCAAGGCAACCTCACGGATCTCCGCTATATGCGTCTGCACGGCCTGCGCGGCTACCATGGTTGCGTTGTCTGATCGGTCCGACAGGACCCATCCCACGGCGACTACTGCGGAAACGACTGCTCCAGCGAACACTGCAGCATTTGGCCAGCGCCGGCCATGTTGTGCCGCCGAACGTGTGTCCTCGCGTAAGTGCACTGGCGCGATCGCATCGTCTTCTTTCCGTGCGGCGTTCCAGTCCGAAATGGATTTCGACGTATCGTATCCATCATCCGCAACTTCGGCATCGCTTGGCCAAGGCGGCGCGGAAGCAACTGACTGTCCCGCGATTAACCAGGCGCGCTCGACATTCAGAAACGCAGCAGCATGGGAGGCGTCCTGCACTAACCATGTCTGCCATGCGGCGATCCGTTCGAGTGAGACATCCGTACATTGCAGCTCGATTAGCCAGTGCGCAGCCTCTACTTCCAACGACTCACCCAGGGACGAGGGGGCCTCGGGATCACTCACAGCTGCGCCCCCGCATCTCGTCGACGCCCCGTAGACCCTCCACGCAATGCAACGATGCGCGGACGATGTAGTTTCTGACCATTCGCTCAGTCACACCAATCTGTCGAGAAATGGTGGTAATGTCTTGTCCGTATATTCGGTGTAGCAGAAACGCTCGACGGCAACGGGCTGGCAACTCGCTGACTAGGCGATGGACGATGGCAAGTTGCTGTGCGCTCGCCAATTCCCTGTCCGGAGTCGGCACCTCGCGGAGTTCATCCAAAAAGCCGGCGGCAACAAGGCGCTCAAATCGTCCGCGACTGCGTTGTCGATCTACTGCCAAATTCGCTGCGATCTTGAAAAGGAATGCTCGAAGGAAGCTGATAGCGCCTGGCTTATCGAGCGATAGTAGTTTGACGTACGCTTCCTGAGCAATCTCGCGCGCGTCTTGCTCGGAATGCAAGCGGGCGGCTAAGAATCGCACCAATGCGGCATTGTGCTCTTTGAAAAGTTGTGCGACGAGCTGCGCTCGCGGGGAATCTCCGTTAACCGCTTCCAGCCTGTCCAACGAGTCAAAACTCATGGTCGCGGAACTCCTCCGAGCATGGTAGCTGTCGCATATCGCACCATTGTTTATAGGTATCGTCTTGAATACTCGGCAGACAATATTAGGACCATTTGGCAGGTCATGCGCTTGTATCTTTTTGCGGCCTAAACCACCGACCTTGATCGTGCCATTTCCGTATTTGACCGTCCGAACGTCATAGCACTTCGGGACCACAAGACTGACGTCGTAAGGGGGAATGATGAGGGCAAGTTCAACGCGCCGAGTGGCGCATGCTTGGCTGATCGGTGCGATGGTGACCGCGATCGCAATACCAGCATCCGGGACCGACCAGACGGGCGACGGCTTGTCGCGGACGGTCGGATTTAGTATCAGGGAACAGCCGCTGTCCACCGCGCTACTGCGATTCTCTGAGCAGGCCGCGGTTCCCGTAACGACTGACAGCTCCATCGTCGCCTTCCATCGTTCGCCGGCGTTGCGTGGCAAATTCGCGGTGCGTGACGCTGTTGCCCGCTTGCTAGAAGGAAGCGAACTCACGTTCGTCGAAATCGGCGGGGGCGGTATCGCGATTATTCGTGCAAGCTACAGTGCAGTTGGGACCGCACAGCGGGGTCATCCTCTCACGATGTTGGCGAGTACGAACGGGATCGGCTTCGCGGCTGCGGCGCCGTCGGCCACATCCCGCGTTCAGGGGAGCGTCGGTTCGCAGTCGTCACCGACGACTGCGGCCAGCGCCAACCCGTTGGTGTCTGGCGCCACGTCACAGGATTCCGAGCTAGAAGAGATCATTGTCAGTGCGAATCGTCGTGACGAGCGAATCCTAGACGTGCCTATCTCGATGACGGTCCTGGGTGGAAATCAGCTTCGCGAATTAGGTATCAGTGACGTTACTTCGCTTGCTGGTCAGATTCCCAACTTTACAATGGGATCGCCCGCTGGTGATGGCACCACGCCATCCCTATCCATCCGGGGAATTGGGCTGAACACGTTCAGCGACAATCTGGAGGGCGCGGTCGCGGTGTATGTCGACGAAGTTTATTTGGCGACCGTGGCGGGCCAGGGTGCCAAACTCTTCGATCTCAAGCGTGTTGAAGTTCTCAGAGGCCCACAAGGTACCCTCTACGGTCGCAACGCGACGGCGGGTCTGGTTCATTTCGTGACAAACACGCCGACCGATGTTGCCGAGGGATATGGCGAGCTTACGCTCGGGTCCTTCAGTCAGCGGCGTTTTGAGGGTGCGCTCAGCGGACCTTTGGGTGAGAACGTGCGCGGTCGCATTTCAGTGCTTTTCGACCGCGATGATGGCTATATGCGGGAACGCGTTTCCGGAGAACGCGTCGCGTCCAAAGACGTGATCGCGGGACGGGCGCAGCTCGCTGCGGACGTTGGAGAGTCGACTTCCTTGCATCTCAGGGTTCATGGAAGTCGCGTCCGGAACTTGAGTGTGCTCGAGAACCATCGGGGTCTACTCGATCCGGTCAGCTTCACACCCTGCTCGGTGGCCAGAGTCAACGCACGCGAATGTGTCGACGCGTTCGGTTATCGAGACCCGAACAGCGATCCGTACGCGGCTAATTTCCACGGCGCTGACGATATCCCGCTCAACCTTGATACGGTTGGCGGGTCTCTAACGGCCAGTGGGCGTATCGGCGAGTGGAATTTAGTTTCCATAACCTCCTATGAGGAACTTAAAAAGCGGCACGTTGAAGCAGGCGTGGTCGTGCCTTTTGGGTTGGCGACTGCAGCCGGACTGGCCGCTTTCGAGAATGCGAAGTTCACGTTGGATTTGGACTCACGTCAGGTCACGCAGGAACTGAGGGCGAGCCGGCAATTTGAGGATTTATTCGTAATGTTCGGCGGCTTTTACATGGACGATAAAAAGGAAGGTTCCGTAGAGCTCCCAAGCTCCTATCAGAATCCGTTGGCCCCGTCGCAGGATCCCTATCTAAACCGCTTTGCTCAGAACCTCGACACCTGGGCGGCGTTCGCTTATGCGCAGTGGGATCCAAACGAAGTATGGGATATCAGAGTCGGATTGCGCTTCAGCTCCGAAGGCTCCGATTCCGCCGTGAACGTTAATACCGGCGGGTTCTTCGGCGCCGTGCTCGGCGCGCCGGATGTTCTCGAAGCGCGCCGCTTCGACGACGAGTTCGTATCGTGGGACTTCACGGCGAACTGGAAGCCAACAGAGGACTTCCTCTTGTACGGAAAGGTTGCGAACGGCTACAAGAGCGGTGGTACCAACGCTGGCGGCATCATTTCGAGTGTGCCGCAGATCGAACCATTTGCCAGCGAGAACCTCAAAATGTACGAAATTGGCATCAAGAGTGCGTGGGCGAGCCAACGAGTTCGCACCAGCGCCGCAGCGTTCTTCTACGACTACAAGGATCTGCAGTTGTTCACCCAGTCCTTTATTAGCGGAATTCCGGTCGACCGTATCGAGAACGCCGCCAATGCGGATATCCGTGGCATCGAACTGGAAGTAACCGGAAAAGTTTCCACATTTCTTGACCTACAGCTCGGAGCGGCCTACTTAGATACGGGAACAAAAGACTTCGTGGGCGTGATTGGCACTACGCCCGGCGGAGCTTCGATCTTTGAGGACCGTTCCGGAAAGAGACTCGTATTTGCTCCAGAGTTCAGCTTTAACGGCTCCGTACGAGCGCAAACACGCATGTTTGGGGGCGACGCTTCCGCCACTCTCGCGTTCAACTACGTTAGTGAGTACTTTTTCGACATCGGCAACAGCCCGCTGGATGCGGCGGGCGATTTGACGCTGTGGAATGCCCGTGTCGCCTGGGCATCCTCCGGAGGTCGATGGGATGTTGCGGCGTCTGTCCAAAACCTAACGAACGAAGAGTATTACACTGAGGGATACAATCTTTTCGGTGCTCAATATCGCTTTGTTGGTCGGCCCCGTACGTGGGGCGTGAGCTACCGCATCCGCTTGTAAGGAGAACAATCGATGATTGGTGCAATCTATAAAACTGTACTTTTAGGACTTCTAGCGATGGCCAACGCCAATGGTGCTCTGGCGGCAGATCACAAGCTGGAGCAGATCAAGACAACGCCGGATCCGTACGAGAAGTACGGTATTTCCCAAGCCATCCGAGTCGGTGACCTCGTATTCGTATCCGGTCAAGTCGGCATGGACTTGGAGGGGCGGCTTGTCGGCGGCGATGACTTCGACGAACAGGCGGAACAGGCGTTTCGCATGCTCGGGCTAGTCTTGGAGCGCGCTGGATCGGGACTCGATCGCATCGCAAAGGTGAATATCTACGTGACGGACATGTCAAAGTTCCCGACCATCGTTCGGCTTCGCGAGAAGTACTTTTCTAAGCCGTATCCTGCCGACACCATCGTTGAAGTATCTGCTCTCGGATTGCCCGGGTTGAAGATAGAGATTGAAGCAATCGGAGTGGTTCGCCGCTGATAATGCTTCGATGCGTTGCGATCCGCCGTAAGCGTATGACGCTTCAGACCATGCTCGTGAAACCCTCTGACTTCGCGACCGGTGGGGTGTGGGGGTTTTTCCACGGGTGAGCCCTGCCGACCTGACACGGCATCGATTTGGATCGAG
>Ga0163150_10005276_pt1 | contig 16668 bp, 11 predicted proteins | sample OliLakLV19P2IB_FD_148628 | JGI IMG/M metagenome (GOLD analysis project Ga0163150, IMG submission 148628) | Freshwater microbial mat bacterial communities from Lake Vanda, McMurdo Dry Valleys, Antarctica - Oligotrophic Lake LV.19.P2.IB | ecosystem: Environmental > Aquatic > Freshwater > Lake >...
TTGGGCTCCCGCCATCGCTTTCTCACCCTACCCCTCAGCGTGTCGGGCTTCTCACTTGCGTGAGTCCGGGCTTCGCCACTGAATCGCAGGCTCGCCAGCTTTCAGGCCGAATCGCGTTCGTTATCCTACGGACTGATCGTTCACCTCCTGCTGCTCCCCACCCCGCCTCACGCACGGATGCAGTTGCAGTCGGTTACAGGCCGGAGAGGGCGTACCTGAAGAGGACTTCCACCTCTCTGACCAAATGCGCTTTCAGGCGCACGATTCCCGCTTTCGCGGGAATGACGAAGCTGGACTCCAGATGTGGATCTCTGCATCGGCTGCCTTGCTGGGTTTTGAGACATGCGCTCCTCGAAAAGTTCTTGCAGGAATATCACACGTCGAGTTGATTCGGCTCTAGCACAACTCATTCAATAACCTCGAGGCGGATGTCCCTTGCCTTGCAGCCGAACCTTGAAAGCCTTTTGTTTTGCGTCCGGCACCAGCGATTTCCAGCTGAGAATTGGGGCAGGCTCCTGGACTCCAGAGCTGGAGTCGAACCGGAGGGTCACGATCTGTTGCGGCCGGAGAGGGAATCGATAGGTGGGGCCCCCGGTCAGCACAACACCTTGCTCCCCCATTAGATTCGTCAACCGGGCGCTGTTGTGAGGCAGGTGAAGAGTGACTTCTCCGGTGCCGGCGGCGCCGCTCCATTCAGAGAGCCGTACCTCGATCTGTCTGCCCACGCGCCGGATGGCTTCAACGATCAGGTTGTCAGAGGTGCTCAGGAAGCTCTCGGGCTTCTCCAGTCTGCTGCCGGCATTCTGATACACAGGTGCGTTAAATTCCCAGGCGCGGCGCGGGACTTGGGCCTCCTGCCAGCTTCCCGCATGCGGCAGAATGGCGTAGTTGAACTCATGGATCCCGAGTCCACGCAGTAGCTCGTTCGGCGTTTTGCGATAGTTGGATTGGGCATTCAACAGGCCGAGCGTAACGGTCTGATCATTCAGCTCATGGCTCGTCAACCCCTGGTCCAACAAAGCCAGCCCGCTCCCCTCGGCCAGCTGATAGTTTGACCAGCGAATGGCCGGCAACATGGCTTCCGAGTAGCCGTAGGTCACGTGGTCGCTGTTCAAATAATAGTCTGCAGGGCGACTCAGTCGGGCCGGATCAGTGGACGAAAAGCCGAAGGGAATTCCCCGGGTCCGCTCCGCAACCGTCCCCTGGAGCGGAAAGTCCACGGACACAACGAGGTCAGTCGCTTTGAGGTCCAGCCGGGTCTTGAAATCGATGCGTGGAGAACCGCGGTAGAAAGTGGTCAGGCGTTCCAGCCGGGAGCCACCCTGGAACTGAGAGGTGGTCTGGAGTATCGTGGCCACTGGGCCCCGCAGCAACTTCACCTGAGCCGGGTAGTCAGAACTGCGCGAGAGGACTTTCCTCTGCGGTCGGGGAACCATGAAATCTCCGGCAAACTGCTTGACGACCTCTGCCACACTCTCTGCCACAACGCGGTTCGCCGGGCCCCCAAGCAACTCCCGGCCGTAGGACTTTATCTTGAGGCTCAGCAGTTCGCCGGTTTTGGTGTCGATGCGCGCTACATAGTCGTCCGTCTCGATGCCTTCTTCCAAAGGGACTTCCTTGACGTCGTCGGGTGGTGTTGCCTCCAGCGCAAATGAGGCCACTCCACTCGCAGGCAAACGGGGAGCACAGAGTGCTTCCGCAGGATTCCCGGGAAGCTGCTGGCAGGAGGCACCGGCCAGGCGCATCCCAGCCGGCAACCGGACTACAACCGGGTCGCTGCGTTCCCAATTCAGCGGGTTGAAGAGCGCCAGGGCTTTTCCCTTTCCAGCCAGGGCCGAAAGAGAAGTGGAGATTGCCGACTGTGTCTGCTTCTGAATGGACGAGAAGCGATCCCAAGCCGACCAGTGTTCTGGGTCCTTGAAGGCTGCGCCGGTACCGGCACCCCACAAGACGTTGCGATCCATATTGATCATCAACTGCACCCACGAGTCATAGAACGGCTGCGCAGGATAGGCCGATCGCTCACGCAGACTGGCCGCGGTCGCCAGCATCTCCGCCGCCTGCAGCATTTGTTCGCTGCGCCGATATTGCTGTTTCACTTCAGGGATATTCAACCAGAAGGCGTTATAACTATGAGCGGTGTCCCCGGTATAGTCCTGCAGTTTTGTTTCACCCGATTTCAGTTCCGCTTGCAGCGCATCCACGTAATCGCTTGGAATGCTGAAGCGAATCGACGTGTTGGGATTCTGCTGATTCCACTGTCGAAGAAATTCGGATGGGTATTCGGAGCGTGCCGGAGGCAGGCTGTAGTCCTCCGCTCCGGCCAGGGACAGGAGTACCTTCCGGCTGGGACTGTACTCCTTCTTCTGATCAATCGTTTTTGAAATCTCGTCCAGGGCTGCGGCACTCAGCGAGTCTTTGGTGGTGAAAACATCGCGGAAATCGGCATAGGTCTTGGCATTGTTCAGCGCCAGGATGCGAGTGCCGTCGGGCGCCACCCACCAAAAGGCACTCTCTTTGGCCGGGTTGTTGCGACAGAAAAACAAAGTCTCCATTCCGAGCCCAGCTACAACTTGTGGCATCTGCCGGTGCAGGCCAACCACATCGATCATCCAGCAGTGGCGCGGCCGCAGGCCAAACACGGCTTCGTACCAGCGCAAACCGGTCACTCCCATTTGCGCCAACGCCTCTCCCCCGGAGAGGTTTACGGTTGGCTCCAGGAAGAATCCGTTGCAGAGTTCGACTCGTTTCTCCCGCAGGCGCTGTTTGAGTTCGTTCAGACGGCCGGGAGCAAATTCGAGGAGACTGATCAGGTTTGGCGCTTCGGAAAGCGCGAATCGGTACTCGGGGTCCGCCTTGACACGATCGAGATGCGCCAGGTAATTGTTCAGTACATAGTTGCGCTCCAAATCGAAATCGACCAGCCAGCCTGCAATCGTCCCGTGTGTATTGGGGATCAGGTAGAGCGTGGAGGAAGAGTCGGGACCGGCGGCCAGAGTGCAAAAGCCGGGCAGAATGCTGAAGAGGAAAGCACATAGGATTCTTTTCATGGCTTAACGCTCCTTCCTTGAGACGTCGGCTCTGTTCAACAGCAGGCAGTTCGAAATCAGACCGGCAACCGATCAGATGGGATCCAAGCCTGGATCTCCGGCGCTCGCTAGTTTCCGTCGCGAAACTCGGCACTCCGACTCCCCTCCTTGGATAGGAGGGGAAGCCGCGGCCACAGGCCGCTGCGGGGGTGGTTCGAACGGTCACCGAAAAGCCAAATCAGCAGCGAGATCGCAGCACCTCCCACCACCCCAGTTGCAGTGCGCGCCACATTCCCTCCTCAGCTAATGAGGGGAGTTTTCCCGCAATCCTCCAGCTTGCGACACAAACCAGCTATCCCCCTCATCGCTCGCCGCCTTCACGTATCCTACGGCCCACTTCTTTGAGGGTCTTCACATCAATGTCACGAAGTTTGCCGGCGCGGTTCGGCCCAACGTCGAGCGAGAAAATGTTGCCGTGCTTCACACCGTCTCGATAGAGCTGAACGATCTGCTCGGCGGGTAGAACCACTCCGTCATTGTCGGGATTCGTGTAGAACCAGCGTCCGGCTTTGGTTCCCATGAGAATCGGCATGGTGAACTCAGCCAACTGATATCCGGTGTAGCCCCGAATATCAGCCTTGTTAAAACCTGCGCCCGACGCGTCGCTGAGTGGTGTCGGGTGTCCCATTTCACCCAGCCGGAGATCGCCTGCCGGTGCGCCGGAGTTGAAACCGACAAAACATCCCGGCTGAAGGGTTTTGACAAAACTGACCGTCTCATCATGACTCAGGCCGCCGTCGCCCACGGCATGGTCAAACCAGATGAATTCAATCCTCCCGTATCGCGTCAGCAATTCCTTGAGCTGGGCCCGCTTGACTGTTGGATTAGATCCCCCTTTGCGAGACTTCCCGTCCTCAGCCCCTGGCCAGGTCCAGTCTCCTTCCGAAAAGTAGAGAGCCAGCTTGAGACCGTACTTGTCACAGGACTTTTTCACCTCCGCCAGCACATCCTTACCCAGCGCGCTCCGGGTCACCTTCCGCTCGGTAGTGTTCGTATTCCAGAGGCAGAAGCCGTCATGATGTTTGGTCAGGAAGAGGATGTAGCCCATGCCCGCCTCTTTGGCGGTCTTCGCCCACTGATCGGTGTCCGCCCCGGTTGGACTGAAGAAAGAGACGTCCTTGATGCCGGGTGTCCATTCCTTGTCGGAAAAGGTGCTGAACGACCAGCAGATGAACATGCCCCACTTGAGACTTCGAAGTTGACCGACACGCTGTTCCATTTTGTCACTTGGTTTTGACTCGCCCTGCAGGGCAGGCACACCACGAAACAGGGTTGCGATCAGTATGCAGCCATACAACGTCAGTGTTCTAATCGTCATCGTCGCTGCTCCTGTGGAACGAAACTTTGCCTCTGAGTTTGAGAGAAGATTCAAGAAAATGCAGTGACCCAAGTCACACCTGAGGAAGTATTCTCAAGCGCTCCAAGGTGCCGGAGCTGGTTGACTCCACCTGCTGCGACCTCCTCACGGATTCAGACCGGCCTCACTCGCGGGTGATCAAACGCAGGGCCGTCACCGACGGTGAGGCGTTGAGCGTCACTTCCACGATGCCGGCTTTCCGGCTGATCCGCACCGGCGTGCGTTCGGGAAGTAGTTCCACTGCGCCCACGGCACCGAGGGCAGCGGTGTTCAGCCTCAGCCGCACTACTTCAGGCCCCGGCGTGAGCGCCGGGTCGGGAGCCATGCCTGACTCCACGACGGCCCGCGATCCGGTGCTGCGATTGAAGACGTAGAGCAGCAGATCGCCGTCCTTGCGATTCATCACGAACGAGTATTTACGCGCCGCCTCTATTGCGACTGAAGGGGAACCGATCAGACGCTCGGCCATTTCCTTTAGCAGCGTGCTCTCTGAGACCGCTAGTTCGCCGGCGCTGATGTAGATGGCACGTCCCTCGCCGAACCGGTTTTCCACCACGGCCGGCGCATCGCCCGCACTCTTCCATACGGCCAGAACCCGGCCGGTGGTGGCTCTCACCCCAAGGGCTGCCGCGTTCAGCCGCAATTGTGATGCGATTCCCGCGCCGGGAAGCGCGGCGAACTGCTTGTAGCCGGGCAACTCGCCGGCAAAATCGACGCCCAAAACGTCCCCAAGAGCAAAGTTCGTTCGCCGGTTCGCCATCGAGTCGAAGAGAGAGGCGTGGCCCATTGCGATCAGATTGCCGCCCGCCGAAACGTAATGGCGGATCTCCCCGGCAAGGGCATCGTCCATGACGGCGTTCTCGGGAACCACCAGCAGACGGAATGACTGCCAGTCCACCTTGCGCCGCGGGAATGCCGTGCCCGTGAACTCGGTGAAACAGCCCGCCCCTCGGAGAGCGCCATCCACGGGATCACCCGGCCTCAAGCTCGCTTGCGAGGTGCCGCGTTGATGCCAGTTCTCCCAGAGGCTGACCAAGGATGGAGGCGCTGCCAAATCGTGAGAAGGATTGCCGCGTACGATGGCGATCTCGGCAAACGGTGTGGTGCCCGTCAGGTAGGGCCGGTGCTGCTTGAGCCAGCCTCCAATGGCGCGCAACAGCTTCATGTCGCCGCCTTCGTCAAACAGGCCGGAGTGCCCGGGAGTCATGGCTGCGTAGACGTTGGCCCCGAGGGTCCACGCTGTTGCCGCGGAAACCACGGCTTCCTCCGGAGACATCGCCGCGGGCGGCGCTTTGTCGTCCATCGGCACGTACCAAGACGAGTTCAGCAGCATACCGACCTCGAAGGGCCGGTCCATGTGGTGCCCCACGCGCGCTCCGCGGTCGATGTTGTCCACGCTGTGGCCTTCCATGGAAAAGAAGTCGGCCAGTCCGTCCACGAGCACAGCGCTCTTCGGCTCAGCGATGTCGGCCATTCCGGCGCCGTTGAACGTCAGGCAGACGTCCGGCTGCACAGCCGTGACTGCCTTGCGGATGTCCAGCAGGAAGCCACGCCGTGTTTCGATCATGAAATCGTCGGCTTCCGACGCCGTGGCATTCTCAATTGGCTTTCCATATTTGGTTTGAAAAGCCTGCTTCGTGTATTTGTCTCGCGAGAGTGGCGGCTGGGAGAAAATATCGAGCCAGAGCCCGTCAATCCGGCCGTAAAGTCGCATGATTTCCACCAGGTGGTCGATGACGTACTGCCGGTAGGGCGAGTGGAAAGACATCCAGTCATCCGGAAACGGGCGGCCCATAGGCTTCCCCTGCGGGTTGCGGCAGGCCCAGTCGAGAAAGCGCGGCTCGGGGTTGTAGTCAAACCCTACGGAATAGTAGACGACGATCTTCATAGTGTGCTTTCGCAACGCCGCGATGCTGGGACCGACGAGGTCGCGATCAGTCCGGTAGTCGGTGATCCGCGTGGTGTGCGGGACGATGCCGTCGTGCCACTTGTCGTAGAAGATCACGCCCGTGGCACCGGCTTCTTTGAACGAGAGCACGACTCTTTCGGCGTCATAAGCGCTCCCGATTCCCTTGTTCCAGGCAGCCAGGGCCGCTCTTTGCTTCGCAGGGGTCCACTGGCCGGGCACGACGAAGTCGGTACCCCAGGTCCCGCTGGTGGTGTTGGCAATGAAACCGGTCATCACGAAGAGTTGCGGCGGCTCGTAGAAACGAGCGCGGTTCGAGCCTGTTTGACCATGGCTGTGGTTCGGTAAGCACGCAAGGATGATGGAAATGAGAAAGCTTTTCCAGTTCATATGCTCCTCCTAACGACTGTAACCGATGATGAAGAGCGAAACCACGACAAGCGCGATCCCGGTGTTCATTCGACGAGTTATCGAAGACGGTACGCCGCGCCATTCACCCGTCCACCGGCCGGCCAGGTAGGCGGAGACGACCATGAGAGAAATGAAAACAGGCCAGCCGAGGATCGGGCCGAGACTGCCCATGAAGATGGCCCCGGCCCCGTACATGAGCAAACCAATGAACCAAGCCGCGCCCATTGCGAACGATCCGAGCCACTCACGCCAGCCGCCTGCCAGGTATAACCGTGAGGAACAGTTTCTGACGAACAAATAGCCGCAGTAGGAGGCATTCGCGAGGAAGCCACCGAACAACAGGATGGGCCAGGCAACATTGCCTACTGCCCACTCCGGAGCGGGTCCGCGGCGGGCGATTTCCTGGATCGGAGCCCCGGTCACCATCCCAACGTTCAGCAGGCAGGAGAGCACTCCGGAGACGACGCCGATGACAAGCCCGGAAGCGTAGCTTTGGATGGGTTCACCGGAACCGCCCGCCGCAGTGAGTTCCCGGTCACGGCCAGCCAGCCCGCAGACGGCGATGCCGCCCAGCAGCATGGAGAGGCCCGTCACGAAAGGCGCCCACTTCAACGAAACCTGGTCGGCCATGAAGATCGGTAGCAACGTGCCGAGCAGCGTTGAAATTCCGAGCACAAACGCGGATCCGAGGCCCATCCCCAGCCGATCGATGCTCAGGCCGTAAGTCACGGCGCCGAGCCCCCAGAAGTAGCCGATTACAACGATCAGCAACACACGCGCTGGCAAGACCTGGCCGTAAATCTCCCGAAGGTTCGGTATAGCCGACCCGAGCACGCCGAGCGGAATGAGAACGAAACCGAAAAACGAAAATGACAGCCAGATGTTCTCCCATTTCCATCGGGTGATGAATTTCATGGGCAAGGCGAACACACCCGTCAGAAGACCGCCCAGCGAAACCAGGAGAAACGCGAACGCCATCGAAGTGTTCATGAAGGCTCAACTCTTTCGCGGGGTGACCGCATCCATCCCGAGACCACGGTAGAAACGCGCCAGCACAGCGGTGTTACGGTCATTCACCTGGAACCGCTCCTTGCCTGCAAATGCGGCAACGGGTTTGGAAAGGTACTCTTCAATGGGCAGCGGCAGCGAGCTGTCGCGCGGCTCGGCGAAGCCGTAGAAGTCCAGCGTCTGGTTGCCGGGGTCGGCGAGAAAAGCGCTCGCGTCGTGATTCACCCAACCGACGAGATTTTGCACGAGACGCGTCTTGGGGCCGACCATCTTCCGCGCGGATTCCAGCAGGTCGCGGCTGGGCGCCTCGTTCATCACCCAGTCACATTCGCGCAGCAGCTTGGAGTCAACGACCGTGGGGTCGCCAAGGCGGGCGCAGGAGAGCCAAATCACGCAGTCGGGGTTGGCGCGGTTCCGCGCTTCGCGGATACGTTCCCAGCAGCGCTCAATGGCCCGCCGTTCATAAGCCAGCTTGTCCTCGCTGGAAAGTGAGCCATTTGCCGGGAACGCTTTACCGGTCAACTGCGCGAAGAGCTTCTTCTCGGCATCGATCCAGCCGCTGGCGCGGATTTTGTCGTGCGGGTTCCACATCCAGTCGATCATGTATCCGTCCAGGCCAGTCCGCGTGATGGCGTCTTGCATTGCTTTGGTGAGGTAATCGAGGTACGCGTCGGTGAAAGGGATGTGGTAAGCCGAGGGCGGCGCACCGTAGCTCAAGTCCGGGTGATCCTGGCCCCACTTGGTGTTCGCGCCAACGCAGAAATATCCCATGACGCGCATGCCGCGCCGGTGCCCCATCCGTACGACATCGGTGAGAAAATCGTGCTTGAGACCGGGTTGGGGAGGAACGAATCCTCCTTTGTACCATGCATAGCCGTTGCAGGAGAGGCAGAAGGTCTGGATGGTGTTCGCCCCCAGAGCTTCGTACCAGCGGACGTGTTCCTCGGGCGAAACATCGCTCCAGTGGCCCGGGGGAGCGAAAGCGCCTTGATACCAGTTGAAATCGACGCAGAATGCCTTGATCTGCTTGGGCAGGGCCGGGCGCGTTCTGCTTTGCCCAACGGCTTGCAGTGCGAAGGTTCCGGCTGTTCCTGCGAGGAACTCTCGACGCGAGATACTCATTCGTCCCTCCTCACGTCTAGTTCGGATCTGAACTGCCGCCCGAAAAGGAAGCTTGTGCGCTTTTCGTCGGCTCGATCCAATATAGTTAAAGCTCGGTTACGTCATTTCTCTCCGGTCACTAGAACAGGAGCCAGGAGTCAGAATGGGCTTGATGCAGCCCTGTAGCGACCTGCCTTTCAAGGTCTGCGGCTTTGAAAGGTGGGTCTTGCTGCAGGGAAGACTCAAAGCCGCAGAGTCAAAGAGCGACTCTGCGCTACATGGGTCGCGGAGCGCGAATCGCAAAAACGAGAACAAAATTCCCCTTTCGCTAGGCATAACGGTCAACTCCCCTCCCGAAAATCTATTTGCGCTTCACCATCAGCAGGTGCTCGCAAGCCATGACTGTCTGCTGGTGTTGATTAAACACCTCACAGAGCTCCGCGACGACTCCATGATCGGGGAGTTTAGGCGCGTCGCGCTTCTCCTTGATGGTGACTCGGACTCGCAACGTATCGCCAATGAATACCGGCTTGATAAAACGAAGGCGATCGTAGCCGTAGGAGAACGCTTCCGGATTGATCTCACCGGCCGTGAGGCCGATGGCAATGCTGAACACCAGAGTTCCATGGGCCATGCGTTGCTGGAACGGTTGCAGCTTGCACCACTCCGCATCCATATGGTGGGGGTAAAAGTCACCCGTTTGTCCGGCATGAAGCACAATGTCGGTTTCGGTGATAGTGCGACCCGGCGTGTCCCGGGTTGATCCAATCTGGTAGTCTTGAAAGTAGAGAGATCTCATTTGGGAGTCAGCCCGATACTCTTGCTGATGGTTTCCGCACATTCCAGCAAAGCCGATTGAAGCTTCTGAACACTGATCTTCTTGGCGGGTCCCATCCAAGCCGTCGCTGCCAGAGCCGCCATGATCCCGACCTTTGGATTGCCCACAAACACCGCAAAATCCTGCACACCGACGAGAGTCTCGTTCAATGCCGTGGAAACGCCCTGTCGGCGAATTTCGTCCAAGTCCGCCATGAACTGTTTCTGCTGCGTCTTGCTCAGATCCTGATATTCCGAATCGGCCGCCAGAAAGTCATTAAGCTGGCCCGTCTCCAGTTGAGCCAGCAAAAGGCGGCCGGATACCGTATGGATGGTAGAGAAACGAGCCCCGACTTCTACCGATAGCCGGACTTTGTCCGGGCTCTCTTCCTGGGCCAGGACTACTACCTGGCCGCGACTCAGCACACTCAGGTGGCAGGATTCACGCAGACGCTCTGCCACATCCCGCATGGGCCTAGCGGCTGCCGACAACAGTTGCTCGACGGGCGAATGGGTGTGCGCCAGTTCATAGAGTTTGAGCGAAAGACGATAGTTTCCTGAAGCGACATCCTTCAAGATATAGCCCCGCCTTTCCAGGGAGTCGAGCATGCGAAACAACTCGCTGCTGCTGCGGTCCAGGCTCCGCGCCAGTTCGGAGAGAGACTGCGGCACGGCGCTGCTGGCCAGTGTCTCCAGAATATCCAGACCCTTCTCCAGCGCTGGCACATGGTACTTGGAGACCGCCCGATCCGACTTCTTCATCAGCTGTTTTCCTCGCGGATGTAATGTGCACGTTACCGGGGGAGTTTGGAGTGCGGTAGCTTGCTAAGCTTGCTGCCGCTTTCCACCGTGGCAATTCTCCGCAGGCGCAGCTCGCTGCGCCCAAACTTGTTGCCCGTCTACAGACGGCCTAGTACCAGGCTGTTCGCACCGTGGAATTTAAGCCCGCCAGCAAGCTGGCGCGAGCTAGCAGTCAGCAAAGAGCGGCAGCAAGCTACTGCACTCCAAAGCTAACGCATTACTCCAGGGTCCCGTCAAAGTCGTGTGCCCTCCCTTACGGTCGGGCTACTGAACCGCTCCGTGACCTAAATCAGTAGCCCGCGCGTTAGCAAGGGCTCTACCTCGACTCAAGGACTTGCAAGACTTTGACGCGACCCTACGCATTACTCTTCCCCGCTTGACAAATGAAATTTTATATGGAAAATATTATTTTGCAAATGAAAAATCTTTAGTATCGAGTGCGAACGCGTGCCTGAAATCCAGATTACCCAGACCACCGCCAGACCGAAAAAGCCCCGATCGATTATCATCATCGGGGCTGGAGGAATCGTTCGAGATGCGCATTTACCGGCTTATGGCAAGGCTGGCTTTCCCGTCGCAGGGATTTTCGATCGGGACCATTCGCGCTCGCAGGCCTTGGCGTCCCAGTTTCGAATCCCGCGAGTCTACGAGTCTCTGGACGAAACTGTCCGGGAGGCTCCCGCTGACACAGTGTTTGACGTTGCGGTGCCGGCTTCTGCCATTCTGGAGATCCTGCCGCGTCTGCCGGACGGATCCGGCGTGCTCATACAGAAGCCGCTGGGTGAGCATCTCGAGCAGGCAGCGGCCATTCGGGCCGTGTGCAGGCAGAAGCGATTCACAGCCGCCGTCAATTTTCAGTTGCGCTTTGCGCCACTAGTCCTTGCCGCGCGCAGCTTCATCGAGCAGGGCTTGATTGGAGAACTTCACGAAATGGAGTTCCGCGTGACGGTCTACACTCCGTGGCATCTGTGGACGTTCCTGGAAGGGCTGGCGCGTGTGGAGATCTTGTATCACAGTATTCACTATCTGGATCTGATCCGAGCCTTTCTGGGCGAGCCTCGCGGCGTCCATGCTCTGACGCTCAAGCATCCCAAAGCACCCAAACTGGCTGCGACGAGATCCACGCTTCTACTGAATTATGGAGATACCGTGCGAGCGCAGATCAGCACTAATCATGGTCATGAGTACGGCTCCCGCCATCAGGAGAGCTTTGTGAAGTGGGAAGGCACACACGGTGCGATTAAAGCCACACTCGGGGTACTGTTGAACTACCCCAAGGGCGAAGCAGACCGCCTTGAGTACTGCCTGCCGGCTCCCGAAACTGAACCGCAGTGGCTGAACCTGCCGCTGGTGGGCAACTGGTTTCCTGATGCCTTCATTGGCTCCATGTCCAGCCTGATGTGCTTCCTGGAAGGATCTTCTTCCGAGTTGCCCACCTCCGTGGAAGATGCTTACAAAACGATGGCCCTCGTCGAGGCGTGTTACCGGTCAAGTGAGAATGGGGGACGGATGCCGGTATTCGAGGATGGGAATCAATGATGCCGGTGCGTTCGAGATAGAACGCACTTTGCGGGTGAACCGATGCGATTTCTGGTCACAGGTGGAACCGGTTTTATAGGAGAGCGGGTGGTGAAGAATCTGGTCCAGCGCGGGATTCCCGTCGTCTCAGCGACTGGAACATCGACCCGCAGGCTGTGGCGCGCATTCGATCGCAAGAAGGCGATGGCGCCGATCTGGCTTTCGTTCATCTCGACGTGTCCGACTTTCACGAAGTGATGTCGGTGTTCCACCAGTATCCGGACATGACCCACGTCATTCATCTGGCTTACTTAATGAGTGCGGAGTGTGAGACCAATCCGCTGCTCGGGGTGCGGGTCAATCTGCTTGGCATGACTCATCTGTTCGAAGCCTGCCTGATGAAACGACTGCAACGGCTGATCTTCACCAGCAGCGAAACGGTTTATGGCGCCACGCAGCGGGTTTATGGCCAGCGTCCCGTCCGCGAGGAGGATTTCTGTTCTCCGGCTGATCATTTCTTCACCTATGGGATGATGAAGATCCTCAACGAGTTCATTGCTGAAAAGTACGTCTCCAAGCACGGTCTCAGCCTGGCCTGCACGCGACCGCCGGTAGTTTTTGGTCACGGGCGCAAGCATGGTTCTGCGCTTTGGGCAGCCGATTTCGCATCGTTGCCGGCTATGGGAAAAGACGTGGTATTGCCCTTCGCGTCCACAACCCGGGACTGCTGGATTTATGTAGAGGACTGTGCCGAACAGCTGGTGCGATTAGCCCTCAAGCCGCAACTATCTCATTTTGCCTACAACTGTGGCGGGGAAACGGTGACCGCCGAAGAGCTGGCTGCCATGGTCCGGCATTGGATGCCCGCCGCTCGGATCGGCTTCGATCCATCCAAGCCGGGCACGCCTCTGATCGATGACATGGACGGAACACGCTTGGCTCAGGAAGTTGATTTTCGGCCGCGTCCACTTTTGGACGGTATCCGGGCGCACATCAACGAAGCTCGCACCTGGACAGGACTGGCCCCTATGGAATGACGAGAGCCATTTTGCTGACGAGGATTCGATGAAACCCTATCGCAACACGGTGGTCGGGAGTTATCCCCGTTCGACGACGGTCGCGGACGCTGAAGAAGCCCACTCTCAGCCCGGGGGAAGTGGATGATCTGATTCGCTGGGCCGTGAAGGATCAGGCCAGCCTTGGCCTGGAGACAATCACCGACGGCGAAGGCTACCGGGAAAACATGTACTACTTTTACCAGAAACGTCTTGACGGCGTGGACATGCGGGAAATGGTCCCCAAAAACTTTGGGACGGCGGGCTTCGGTATCGAGTGCGCCCGCGTGGTCGGAGAAATCAGGAACCCACGTTTCAATCTAGCGCGCTGCTGGAGGCTGGCACGCGAGCAGGCCCCAGCCGGTTGCGAAGTAAAGCAGACGGTGACTGGCCCTCATGTGCTCACGCGCTTCAGCGTAAATGAACGACCCGATCTGTATCCGGACGAACCCGCCCTCTGCCGCGCCTACGCCAAGGTGCTCTCACAAGAGCTCCAGGAGGTCGTTGCCGCAGGCTGCACGCAGATTCAATTTGATGAACCCATGTGGACAGAGTCTCCCGAGCAAAGTGAATGGGCCGCTGAGATCCTCAACGAACTCATCGACTCGCTGGGCGCAGTTCGGATCGGGTTGCACGTTTGTGGCGGCAATCCGCGCCGGAAGCGGGTCTACTTTACTCGTTATACGGACCTCGTGCCTGCCTTCAGAAAAGCAAAAATTCATGAGGTTTCGCTCGAACATTGCACCCTCGGCTACAACCTGATGGACCTCTGGAAGGTCTGGAGTTTCTCTGGGGACTTGGCCCTAGGCGTCATTGATCAGCGCAGCGATGATATTGAGACAACCGAAGTCATTTGGAAACGGGTTCAGCCAGCTTTGCAGTATTTTTCTCCGGAGCGACTTCTTCTGACGAGCGAATGCGGTTTCGGGCATGTACCCTTGGAGATTACCCGGGCAAAGCTCCGTGCGTTGACAGAAGCCTGCCGGAAATTTCGATCATGACCCCGCAACTTCGCGGCATCACCTGGAATCACACTCGCGGCCTGCTGCCCCTGGTGGCCACTGCCCAGCGCTTCAACGAAACTCATCCCGAAGTGCAGGTTTCTTGGGAGAAACGATCCCTGCAAGAGTTCGCCGACGCACCGATTGACCGGCTGGCCGAGCGATTCGACTTGCTCGTGATCGATCATCCCTTCGTTGGCTTTGCCGCCCGGCATGAGACCCTGCTGCCGCTGGATAAACTCTTGCCAGCCGCTTTTCTCGACAACCAGGCCAGGCACTCGGTGGGGCAGTCGCACAGCAGTTATCACTACGATGGGCACCAGTGGGCGCTGGCAATCGATGCGGCGGCGCCGGTCAGTTCCTGGCGTCCTCAGTTGCTGGAACAATGTGGATTGTCCGTTCCGAAAACCTGGGAAGAGCTGTTGATCCTGGCACGCCGGGGCTGGGTGGCCGTTCCGGCAATGCCTGTAGACTGTCTGATGAACTTCTTCATGTTCTGTGCGAGCCTGGGCGAAGATCCTTTCACTCAAGAGTCTGTGGTTGTCAGCACCGATGTGGGTCTTGAAGCCCTCCGTCTGCTACGGGAACTGCTCGTACTTTGCTCGGAGGAGTGTTACGCCTGGAGTCCCATCGCCGTATATGAAGCGATGGCCTCTCGCGACAACATCGGTTACTGCCCTTTCGCCTATGGTTATTCAAACTATGCGCGCCCTGGCTACGCCGAATATCAATTGCGGTTTGGCGAACTGGTTTCTCTGAACAACGGTAAGCCACTTCGATCGACGCTCGGAGGCACCGGCCTGGCGATCTCCGCACGTTGTCCCAACCCTGCATTGGCTGCGGAGTATGTCCAGTACGTCGCCAGTTCACGCTGCCAGCGATCACTGTATTTCGAAAGTGGCGGCCAGCCCGGTCACCGGCAAGCCTGGCTGGACACGAGCGTGAATGCTGCCAGCGGGAATTTCTTTCTGGACACATTACCAGTTCTCGAACACGCCTACCTGCGACCTCGCTATGCGGGGTACCTTCACTTTCAAGATGAGGCGGGTCCAGTTGTTCACCATTTCTTGCGGCATGGAGGCGACCCCGGGGCGGTTTTGGAAGAATTGGAGAAAATTCGTGCAAAATCGGGTAGCGGGTCAGCATAAGACAGCACCAGTTTCAACGATGGGTTACTCGAACGTATCCGTCAGGAAATATGACGATGACGGTTGCTAACGCACCTTTCCGAGTAGACTGTTAATCATCTTCTTGCATCCAACATTTTTGCTTCATGTCATATTCAGGGAGTGAGCTTCTATTCTGGTGACTGCTTCCATGCGAAAGATGAAACGAAGGAATCACTTCATCTTGTCTCTGGTACTCATCCTATGTGTCAACTCACCTGTTGGGCTCCTGTCCAGAGCTCTGGCAGAGGATCTCAAGAGAGGCCGAGCCGACAAGCGGGTACAAACTGAAAAGAAGGACCCAGAGTTCACCTTCAAGATCCCGGTCAACGCTGTTGCCGTTTCCGTCAAGGCTACCGATGTGGAAGGGAATCCGATTCGGGATCTGACTGTCGGGGACTTCAGAGTGTATGAGGACGGGAAGATTCAGTCGATTCAGACCTTCAGCATTGAGTCTTACAAAAAAGCCAATTCCGAAACGGAGGCAAACCGGGCGAGTTTGGGTCCCTTTGACACGAGATCGGAACACGCATCTAACCTCCTGCCAAATCGCTACATTAAGTTCGTAATTGATGATCTGACGGAACCCTCCGCACAGGATCTCCTTCCAGCCATCACAGCAATCGAGCAATTTGTGACTACAAGCATCCAGCCTCCAGATCAATTATCTTTTGTCCTAACCTTTGGCACTTATGAGTTCCCCTTCACCCGTGACCATAAAGCAGGGGTTGAAAAAGCTAGGGAGCTATACAAGAAAGTGATGTTGAAAGGAGCTCGCCGAAGTGACTGTCCGCCTCTCTCGAATTACCAGGCCCAGATGATCACCACCGATCGCGATCCTGAGGCTCTCGCCGTTGCTATTGCCGACGTCATGGAGTGCACCGGAATCACTGACCGCAAAACTGCTGAAAGACTGGTTCGTTCCTCGGCCTTGGCGCAGTTTGAAGAGTCTCAGTTCCGCAACCGCAATCTGCTTCATACGTTGGAGCAACATGCCAGAGCTTTGAATCATCTGAATGGCACAAAAATGATGATCCTGCTGTCAAGCGGGTTCTTGTCTCACGAACTGCATTCCGAGCTGCAGACTGTGATCGATGCAGCCTTGCGTTGTGGCGTCGTCATCCACACGCTGGACATTCGAGGCCTTTACACAACCAATATGCCGGCGAGCGAACGGGAAGGTGGAGTTGCGAGACTTACTATGCGAAGCAATGAAATGAGTTTGAACAAAGACCCGCTCAATCAGTTGGCAAGTGAAACGGGAGGGGCTTTCTTTCACAACAATAACGATCTTTTCGCAGGAATAAGGCACCTAAGTATACAACAAGAAATACTGCTCTTAATGATTATTGGCCAATTGGTTCAATTCGTCGATCCCTTGTTGTACGTTGGCCATCAAATCATCCAGCGAGTTGAACAGGAAGTTGGACGCATGGCTA
>Ga0163150_10005277_pt1 | contig 16668 bp, 14 predicted proteins | sample OliLakLV19P2IB_FD_148628 | JGI IMG/M metagenome (GOLD analysis project Ga0163150, IMG submission 148628) | Freshwater microbial mat bacterial communities from Lake Vanda, McMurdo Dry Valleys, Antarctica - Oligotrophic Lake LV.19.P2.IB | ecosystem: Environmental > Aquatic > Freshwater > Lake >...
GCTGCTGCGCGTCCGCGACGCTAAACCCAACACGGACGCGGAGCACCGCGTCCCTACCGGACCGGTTCAATACGCCCAACCGAATTTTTTCACAGCTTCCCTGGCCCTCTCCCCCAACACAAAAAAGGTGTTGGGGGAGAGGGAACAAATTGTCGGAACGCTGACCCAGGGCGGCACCAGCGGCTCGTGCCGCTTCACGAATGTCCAATCTCCAGATTCCCGCGAAGGCGGGAATCCAGAGGGCCCTTCAGGAGGCGGCAGTCTTCGCGAGTGGGAAGGAATCTGGATTCCTGCTTTTGCGAGAATGACAGTCAGAATATAAGTGCCTATAGAATCAAATATAAAGGTACTCTAATCTGAACAATCACATTACTTTTTACCTTTCTTCTTTTTCTTGTCTTTCTTTCCCTTGCCGATGCTCTCCTTCAACGCGGCTCGGGCTGCAGCCAAACGCGCTATGGGCACTCGGAAAGGCGAGCAGCTTACATAGTCTTGTCCGATGCTGTGGCAGAACTCGACGCTGGAGGGTTCACCGCCGTGCTCGCCACAAATGCCTATCTTGATGCCGGGCCTCGCAGCGCGTCCCTTGGCTACGGCAATCTTCATCAGCTCGCCGACACCGCGCCGATCTATGGCTTCAAACGGATCCTTTCCGTAGATGTCCATCTGAACATAAGGAACCAGGAACCTGCCTGAATCGTCTCGACTGACGCCCAGAGTGGTTTGCGTGAGGTCGTTGGTGCCAAAGCTGAAGAACTCCGCCACTTCGGCAATTTCATCAGCTGTAAGAGCCCCGCGTGGAACTTCGATCATTGTCCCAACGAGGTAGGAAAGCTTCACCTTTTCAGCTTTCATGACTTCATCGGCTACACGCCGAACAATCGCCGCCTGGTGCTCGAGCTCCTTCACATTTCCAACCAGCGGAATCATGACTTCGGGCTGTACTTTGTTTCCCTTCTTGCGAACGTTAGCGGCAGCTTGAAAGATAGCGCGGGCCTGCATCTCGGTAATTTCAGGATAGACAATTCCCAGGCGGCAGCCGCGGAAGCCCAGCATTGGATTGAACTCGTGCAATGACTCCACCTTTTGACGCACTTTTTCATAAGTGATGCCCATTTGGCCTGCCAACTCGCGCTGGGCAGGTTCCTCATGAGGAACGAACTCATGCAGCGGCGGGTCGATGGTCCGAATGGTCACAGGCCGGCCATCCATCGCGGTAAAGATTCCTTCGAAGTCGGCGCGTTGCAGCGGAAGCAGTTTGTCAAGGGCGGCCCGGCGCTGTTCGACCGTGTCCGCCAGGATCATCTCGCGCATCGGGCCAATTTTGCCCTCTCCAAAAAACATGTGTTCCGTGCGGCAAAGCCCAATACCCTCAGCGCCGAACGAAATCGCTGTGGCAGCCTGATCGGGCTGATCGGCGTTGGTGCGAATTTTCAGGGTGCGATATTTGTCTGCCCACTTCATGATCTTGGCGTACTGTTGATAAATGGGTGATTGCTTGGGATCGAGGGTTTTATCGAGCAGCACCTGCAAAACTTCAGAAGCTTTGGTGCGGACCTCACCCACAATGACTTCACCGGTTGAACCATCAATGGAAATATAGTCGCCTTCCTTGACGACACGCTCTCCGACGCGCATTTCTCGCTTGGTGTAGTCGATGTTCAGCGCACTACAACCCGCCACACACACCTTGCCCATTTGGCGGGCCACGAGAGCGGCGTGGGAGGTGGCGCCGCCGCGACCTGTAACAATGCCCTCCGCCGCGTCCATGCCTTTGATGTCTTCGGGCGAAGTCTCAATTCGGGTCAGGATCACCCGCTCGCCACGCGCTTTCCATTCTTCCGCATCGGGTGCGTTAAACACGACTCGACCGCAAGCAGCACCTGGCCCGGCATTCAATCCCTTCGCCAGCAGCCGGCCGTCATCGATCGCTTTCTTCTTTTCCTTGGCGTCGAAAATCGGACGCAGCAACTGGTTGAGCTGGTCAGGCTCAATCCGCAGGATGGCCTCTTTTTCCGAGATCAACTTCTCATCGACCATGTCAACCGCGATGCCAATTGCGGCGAACGCTGTCCGCTTCCCGACGCGGCACTGCAACATGTAGAGCTTTCCCTGCTGGATGGTGAATTCAACGTCCAACATGTCGCGATAGTGCTGCTCCAGAATCTTGCGAACCTTTTCCAGCTGGTTGTAGATCTTGGGATTTTCCTGCGCGAGCTGAGCGATGGGTTCCGGGGTACGAGCGCCGGAGACGACGTCTTCACCTTGAGCGTTGATGAGGTACTCACCGTAAAACACGTTTTCACCGGTGGCGGCATCGCGCGTAAAGGCAACACCCGATCCGGAGTCATTGCCCATGTTGCCGAACACCATGGCCTGAATGTTAACCGCCGTGCCCCAGCTGACTGGGATGTCGTTCATCTTGCGGTACGCAATGGCGCGATCATTCATCCAGGAACCAAAAACAGCTCCGACTGCGCCCCACAACTGCTCAAATGGATCGGCAGGGAAACTGATCTTCAGGCGCTGTTGGATGGCCTGCTTGAAACGACGGACGAGTTCCTGCAGATCAGCGGTTGTGAGATCGGTGTCCAGCGCGATGCCCTTTTCATGCTTCACCTGTTCGATGATATGTTCAAACGGGTCGATCTCATCTTTGTGCTGAGGCTTGAGCCCTAGTACGACATCCCCATACATTTGGACAAAGCGGCGGTAGGAATCCCAGGCAAAGCGCTCGTTCCCAGTCTTGTGGACGAGACCTTTGATGGTGTCATCATTCAGCCCGAGATTCAGGATCGTATCCATCATTCCGGGCATTGAGGCACGGGCGCCGGATCGGACGGAAACCAGCAATGGATTCTTCGGGTCGCCAAATTTCATACCGACCGATTTTTCCACTTTCTGCAGAGCGGCCTTCACCTGCTTCTCAAGTTCTTTTGGATATTTCCTCGTGTTGTCGTAGTAGTAAGTGCAGACCTCTGTGGAGATGGTAAACCCGGCGGGCACGGGTAATCCGATGTTCGTCATTTCCGCCAAATTCGCACCCTTGCCGCCAAGCAATCCCTTCATCTCGGCCTTGCCATCTGCTTTTCCGCTTCCAAAAGAATAAACGTACTTGCTAGCCATGCAGTGGTTCTCTCCTTTTTGATTGTGAGGACATCCGTCTATATTAGAAAGAGCTGACGCGCGTTGCTCGAGGTCGACGCGCCGACAACTTACGCCCCTTTGGAGGCTGGTACGATCTCAGAGACATCAGCAATATTGAGGAATGTTTGCAGAAGGCCACGCAGCAAATTCAGCCGGTTCGCTCTGATCTTCGGATCCTCGGCCATCACCAACACTTTGTCGAAAAAAAGATCAATGGTGGGCCTAAGAGAGGCCATCAATTCAAAGGCGCGCGCATAGTCTCTCGCACGCGCGGCTTTACGGACCTTGGGTTGAACTGCCTGCACAGCAGCCGCGAGCTCCCCCTCTTCCTCGCTTTCGAAAAGAGTCACATCAATCGGCTGCAGCTCGGCAGAGACTTGAAGGCCAAATTTCAGCAAGATGTTCCTGATTCGCTTGAACCCCTGGGCCACGGCTTCGAAGTCGGCACTGCCCCGAATCGAAGCAATCGCGCGCAATCTCTCTAGACAGTCGTATGGATTATCGAAACAAATCTCAACCACTGCATTAATTTCGTCGTAGTGGAATGCCTGCTCCTTGAAAATGAAGCGCAACCGATCCTTTAAGAAGGAAGCAACATCCTGCCAAGTCTCCGCCTGGGCGCGAGTCGCTTTCTTCTTGAAGAGAGCAAACGATTTTAAGAATATTTTTTCCAGAGATATGGAAATTTTTTTATCAAGTAACACTTTAATCAATCCGAGCGTTTGTCGGCGCAAAGCCAAGGGGTCTTTTGAACCCGTCGGAACCTGGCCGATGGCGAAGGCACCCACCACCGAGTCCAACTTGTCGGCAACGGAAAGAATTGCTCCGGCCAACGTCTCCGGACTGGCGTCCTCGAGCGTCTGTGGACGATAGTGTTCGTAAATCGCATCGGAGACCGAGTCAGGGAGACCTTCTGCTCTCGCATACAACCCGCCCATGACACCTTGCAGGTCGGTAAACTCCTTCACCATGTCAGTGATTAGATCTGCCTTGCAGAGATGCGCCGCTTGCTTGACTTCGTCCAGACTTGTCACTTGCAGTCGCTTGCCCAGAAAACCCGTCAGCGTGACCAATCGCTGCGTTTTCTCTAGCATGGTTCCCAGCTTCTGTTGAAACACTACGCGGTCAAGTCTTTCGGTACGATGCTCAAGTTTTACTTTACGATCAAGGTCCCAAAAAAATCCGGCATCCGCCAGGCGGGCTTTGAGGACTCGCTCGTGGCCAGCACGGATCTGTTCGGCGTGAGTCCCATCGGAATCCACCACCGCCAGGAAACGCGGAACCAAGCTGTCGCGAGCATCCACTAACGAAAAATACTTCTGGTGCTCGCGCATGACCGTCACCAGAACTTCTTTCGGTAAACGAAGAAAGTCAGGACTGAAAGTGCCACACACCACAGACGGAAACTCGTTCAAGTTGACAACCAGGCTCAAGAGTTTCGGATCAGGAATCAGCCTCGCGCCTGCCTTCGCGGCCTCAGTGGTCAGGGCGGATTGAATCGTCTCCAATCGGTCTTTCGCATCAAACCGAACCTTATGGTTTAGAAGTTGATTTCTATACGATTCAAAAGAAGTCACTTCAATTCTACTATTCGCCGAGAGGACGCGGTGACCATAGGAAAAGCGGTCGGCGTTCACGCCCGCAATCGTAAACGGCACCACCTCATCACCCAGACGACACAATATCCAGCGGATTGGCCGAACAAATGAAAACCGGGTCGGTTCCCATCGCATGCTCTTCGGAAAGCTGATTGATCCTAAAAGGCGCGGCAATTCCTGGCTGAGCAGCTCTAGAGCACGCTTGCCTGGAATGCGCTTCTCGAAGCCCAGGTACAGTCCTTTCGCAGTCTGGACGCACTTTAGCTGGTCCACCGCCAACCCGTGCTTGGCAGCAAAGCCCCGCGCCGCAGGAGTTGGATTGTTGGCTGCGTCGAATGCAGCCGACTGTGGGGGACCAGTGACCAGTTCCGAGCGATCAACTTGCTGGTCTTCAAGGGCGGGTGCGACGAGAACCAAACGACGAGGCGTGGCATAACTGTGGATGACGCCGTGCCCAAGAGAATGCTCTTGGAGTTTCTTGACTAGATTCTCGTGCAGTTGCAAAAGAGTACTGTCAATATACCGGGCCGGGATCTCTTCGCAACCCACTTCAATGATAAACTCTAAAAGCAATTATATCAGTCTCCTAAAACACTATATATAAAGCAAAAGATCACTTTAATTTGGAACCTGTAGCGGCGTGGAGATCTGTGCGGGGGACTTCAAGTAGCCTGCGGCTATCTGACAAGCCAAGACGCGGACTCTTTGGATTAGACGGGCGCGTTCTGAGACACTGACGGCACCGCGAGCGTCCAACACGTTGAACACATGCGAACATTTCAGACAGTAGTCGTAGGCGGGCAAGACGAGACCCAGCTCGATTAAACGGCTGGCTTCCTGCTCAAAATCGCTGAACCATTTAAAGTGGAGTGCGGGATCGGCTACTTCGAAGTTGTATCGGGAAAACTCCACTTCATCGCGCATCCGAATCGCACGATAAGACGTACTCGGGCTCCATTCCAAGTCGAAGCAACTGTCAGCGTTGTTAAGAAACATCCCGATGCGTTCGAGACCATAGGTGATTTCCACCGAGCACGGGTCGAGATCCAATCCGCCGGCCTGCTGAAAATAGGTGAACTGCGTGATCTCAAGCCCGTCGAGCAGCACCTGCCAGCCCACCCCCCACGCCCCGAGCGTTGGAGACTCCCAGTTGTCCTCCTCGAAACGCACATCGTGCTCAATTAAGCGAATGCCGATGCGCTCCAGGCTCTGCAAATAGGTGAGTTGAATATCGGCTGGGGACGGTTTGAGAACGACCTGCAACTGGTGGTGTTTTTGAACCCGATTTGGATTCTCGCCATAGCGTCCGTCCGCCGGGCGGCGGCTCGGCTCAACGTAAGCCACCGCGTAGGGATCGGGGCCCAGCACGCGGAGGAAGGTTTCGGGATTCATCGTCCCGGCGCCTTTCTCAACATCATAGGGCATCTGGATCACGCATCCGCGATCGGCCCAAAACCGTAGTAGTGCCAGAAATAGATCCTGAAAACGCAGAACCATTAGATCTCAGGCCTCTTGGCAAATGAGTTTGAGCGATCGAAAGGACCGCTCAAAGCTCTGTTCAAGAAGGGACTCGGTGGCGCGGCGAAGCTCGTCAACGGCGGTCGCAGGAAAATCCAGACGAAAAATATCCGCTAGATGCGAGCGGCCAATGGTGTCTAGCAAAGCCAAAGCAGCCACCGATACCTTTCGACTACCCCCTTGGCATCGACCGCAAACGAAGAGTTGTCGACCTGCTCCGATGAAAACCGTGGAATTTTCACCCAAGGCTGCTTGGCACTGATGGCAGAATCGGTGCGACGGATACAGACCGGCCAGCTTCAAATACCAAACTTCAAAATAGAGCTGGGCCAGATCCGCAGTCGCTGGCTGAGTCAGGTGGGGCAGCACCAGCAGCACCAGCCGAAACACCGCATCACTCGGCTCCCGTTCGGGAGTCGTATCCGCTAAGAGCTCAGCCAAAAAACTCAATTGCAAAAGGCAGCGATAGTTGTGCGTGCGCGGGGAAAAGGAGTCGATCAACTCAGCACTGTCAATCGTGACCAGATCCGCACTCTGCTTGGCGAAGAAATCCACCTCAGACCAGCTCAGTGGCTCAAGTTTTCCAGCAAAGCGACTCTTGCTTCGCCGGGCACCCCGAGCGACACCGCTAACTCGTCCGAAGCGGCGTGTGTAGAGAACCGCAATCAGATCGCTCTCCCGTAGCGGGTAACTCCTAAGCACCACCGCCTCGCTGGAACAAAGACCGTCAATCAATGCATCACCCGCGGATGTCGGCGCGCCGACATGAAAACCGCCTAAAGCTTGTGAGGCTAGCACAGTAGCGACCGATTTCAAAGGGCAAACACCTGAGCCACCAACAGATTCTGAATCCTGGCAGCGCCGGGTAGGCGACTGATTTTTCATCTCAATGCTCCAGCTCAAGAATCAACAAGAAAATTTGTAAGTAATGCTTTTTTAATTACTTACAGTACAAATAAGCTGTAAAACATTACTAATATTATGTATTCATATTAATAATAGAGACTTAATAGATGTATAGCTGTCCATGGGTCGCCCGTCAAGCCGGATCCCCCACCAGGCAAGATAGATAGATCTCCAGCTCCCAAGGTCGCACTTAACCGCTCAAGTCGATTCAGAGCGCGGTTGCAGCATTGGAAAACCACGATTGTCTTATATTAACCATAACATCATAAACTTATGTCTACTTAAAAGTCAGCACATTGACCTCAAACAATATTATCAGACCTTCGTTGTCGACGTGTCGACTTGCCGGATCATCCGGATTGACCTTGGAGTGGGCGATTGGCTAAGATAACGACCGACCCTCTTTTCAACGAGATAAATCTTCCGTCTGATTGAACCTTATGGCTACTGCTTCACGGCTATTCCCTGTCTTACGACTTGGATTACGAACTAAGCTCATGCTCCTGACCAGCCTGGTCCTGCTCCTTGTCGTCTCGACAGTTGTGGCCTTGGTCAGTCGTAACATGCGGCACGTGATCGAGGATGAGACCCGCAAACGTAGTTTGGCGATTGCAAAGTCTTTCGGCGCGACAAACTTGGGGCATTTTCGGTCCTACTACTGGTTCAGCGTTCAGCAGAATGCGAAAACTGCGAAGGGTGACAATGACCTGGCTTATTTGGCTGTCTACAACAAGGAAGGGTTGCGGGTGGCAGATACCGAGGACCCTTACCTGCTGTTTCCGGTTCCATCCGTCCCTGAAGTTCGTAGCTTGCTGGCACAAGGGTCCGTTCTGTTCCGCGAGATCGAGTTCCGTGCCGAGACAAAATCTCCTGAAAGAGTCTTTGATACTTTCGTCCCAATTACCTCCGACGACTCTCCTCGGCCTTGGGCCACGGTGCGGATTGGCATTGCCACAGCACCGATGGTGCGCTCCCTACAGGACACCCAACGCCATATCCTCCAAATCGGATTGTTCGCACTCCTGACCGGACTGTTTGGCGCCGCCTTCCTGGGAGCCCGAATCACGACGCCGATTATCCGGCTTAAAGAGGGTTCACTGCGGGCGGCTTCGGGTGATCTGTCTTCGACCATCCATGTGGAATCCGGCGACGAACTTGAAGCGCTTGCGCAGAACTTCAATTACATGATGGCGCAGATCAAGCAGCATCAAGAGGAGCGCATCCGGGCCGAAAAGCTCGCAGCTGTGGGGTATATGGTCAACACTGTGGTGCATGATTGCCGGACTCCGATTACGGTTATCAAAGGGTTCGCGTCCGTTCTGCAAGAGTTTGAAACCTCCCCCGCCCAACAGCGTGAATGTCTCGATTTCATTCAATTTGAAGTTGACCGAATGGAGCGGATGCTGGATGAGATCCTGCAGTACGCGGTGGATCGCAAGATGTCTTTAGTGTTTCACGAAGAGCCGTTGGACGACTTCGTCGAGGAGTGTTGCACCGAGATCAGGGTGCTGCTGAAAACCACCCAGATTCAGCTGTCGAGCAACCTGCATTCCAACGCTCTGGTTCGCATCGACCGGGACAAGCTCCGCAGAGCGATCTTGAACCTCGTGGCGAACGCGCGGGAGGCTCTGAAAGGAGAAGGTGATATTCGCCTCAAGACCGAGTTGGTTGACGGCCAGGGCGTGATTTACGTGGAAGACACCGGCAGTGGAATTCCTGAAGAGCTCAGAGAGAAGATTTTCGAGCCTTTCTTTACTCACGGTAAGTCACTCAAAGGATTTGGCTTGGGAATGTCCATCACGCAGCGAATCATCGCGGATCATTCTGGCAGGATCGAGCTTCGGAGCGAGTTGGGCAAGGGCACGACCTTCTCCATCTGGCTCCCTGGGGCAGCTGTGAATCCGCTTGCCAACGGGGCAGCTGGTTAGGACTGTGTTCGGTTAACTCCGGGTGGCGAAAACATCGCGCCTTTCGTGATGTCTGCGAATCGCTCCGCACGCATGGCAAATCGCACCATGTGTGCGCCATCCAACGTGCCGATGGAACTGCTGGTTAGGATCGCGGATGGTGCTGCTCATAGATTCCGCGCAGTCGCTCTTTCAAAATGTGGGTGTAGATTTGAGTCGTCGAGATGTCCGAGTGACCCAGCATCATTTGGACCGACCTGAGGTCCGCGCCGCGCTGCAGTAGATGGGTGGCAAAGGAGTGACGCAGCAAGTGTGGCTTGAGCGGAATTTCGATCTGCGCTCTTCGCCCATAGCTGACAATAATCTTCCAAACTCCTTGCCGTGTCAGTTTCGCACCATGTCGGTTTAGAAAGATCCAGTTCGAGGTCTTCCCCTTCAAGAGTGCCAGTCGGCTGTGCCGTAGGTACGAGTCCAGAGCGCTCAAAGCCGATCGGCCCAACGGAACCACCCGGGCTTTTCCTCCTTTCCCGACACAACTGACGTAGCCGAGTTCGGAGTTCACGGCCTGAACCTCGAGTGAAGTAAGCTCTGAAACCCGCAATCCAGTCGCGTACAGAACTTCAAGCATTGCTTTATCTCTTAGTCCATATATATTAGTTTTATCAGGCTGTGATAGTAGATCATCAACTTGATTAACGCTGAGGACCTTGGGCAACGTCTTCGTAGCTTTCGGGCCTTCCACGTTCAGACAAGGGTTTTCGGGCAAGTCGCGATCGAAAACCAAAAACTGAAAGAAATTCCGAAGCGTGACCAGTAATCTGGCGACAGTGCGGCTGTTGAGCTTTTGATCCTGGAGTTCGACCAGGAACTCCTGTACCAAATCCCTAGAGACTTCAGAAGCTTGGACCTTCCGAGTGTCGAGGAACTTGGCGAACTTCTCCAAGTCCGCCCGATAAGCGGACTGAGTATTTGAGGCAAGTCCTTGTTCTACATTAATATAATTTATAAAGCTTGATATTTCACTTTGCATTTAGAACTCGTTCGCCAGTTGAGTTGTCTCGGCAGCAGCTGTCGAGGTCTTAAGTCCGCTCGCTTCTTGACACCATCACACCCTTTATATAGCATCCTGACTCCGTTGCAAAAGACTCATGCGGACCACTATGAAACTTCAGGCCATTGCTAACCGACTCGGCTGTCAACTCGCAGGGGACGGTTCCATCGAGATTCATCGGATCACCAGCCTTGAAGAAGCCGGACCGGGTGACTTGACTTTTCTTTCCAATCCAAAGTATCAGGCACGGCTTCGATCAACCCGGGCATCGGCGATCATTATTTCCGATACAGCTCCACCGCTCGAGATTGCAACCCTGCGAACTGCCGACCCGTATCTCACTTTTGCCCGGTCAATCGATCTGTTTTACTCTGCCCCTGAGCCGGATCCCGGGATTCATTCCACAGCCGTGCTTGCCAAGAGTGTCCGCCTCGGAAGAAACCCACGTATCGGTCCCTTCTGTTTCGTGGATGAGGGCGTCGCACTCGGTGACAACGCCGTGCTGCACTCGCATGTGTCCATCTACCGTGGCGTCCGCATCGGCAGCGATTTTGTCGCCCACGCTCACGTCTCGGTTCGGGAGCATTCCGAGATCGGCGACCGGGTCCGTCTCCAGAACGGAGTCGTCATCGGCGCCGATGGTTTTGGCTTTGCAAAGAAGGGTGACGGGAGTTATCAAAAAATAACCCAGTCCGGCCGGGTCATATTGGAAGACGACGTTGAGGTTCAGGCTAACGCAACGGTTGACCGAGCTGCTATCGGTGAAACACGGATTCGGCGAGGTGCCAAGATCGATAACTTGGTTCAGGTTGGTCATGGCTCGTGGGTCGGAGAGAATTCCCTGCTCTGTGCGCAAGTGGGCTTGGCCGGCAGCACGAAGATTGGAAAAAATGTGATCCTCACCGGTCAGGTAGGTGTCGCAGGTCACTGCAGCATTGGAGACAATGTCGTCGCTACCGCCCAAACCGGAATTCCCTCCGATGTGGAACCCGGGAGGATGGTATCCGGCTATCCAGCCATGGATAACAAACGCTGGCTCAAGTGCTCTGTTCTTTTCAGCAAGCTTCCTGAAATCAATAAATCAGTGCAAAAACTTCAACAAAAACTAGATGATTTGATCAGCAAACGGTCCTCAGACTAATTCTGCCCACGCCCCGCTCTAAGCCTAAGATTTAATGTCACAAAGTAGCATACAAATCGCTAAGTCAGCTGGGGTTATGAGTGTCGCCACGATGCTGAGCCGACTGCTCGGTCTCGTACGCGAACAACTTATTGCTACCCTGTTTTCACGAACTGCAACTGATGCCTTTTACGTCGCTTTTCGAATTCCCAACCTGCTGCGCGACTTGTTTGCCGAAGGCGCAATGAGTTCGGCATTCGTCCCCACCTTCACAGAGTACTTGAAAAAGCGAGAAAAGAAGGAAGCTTGGGAACTGGCTTCGAACATCCTAAATCTGCTTCTCGTAGGCCTCAGCCTGATTACATTTTTTGGAATTCTGTTTTCCGAAACGCTGGTTTCAAAGTTCGCCGGTAAGTTCAGAGCAACACCCGGCAAGTTTGAATTGACGGTTCTGTTGACGCAGACCATGTTCCCTTTCCTGCCTATGGTGGCTGTGGCCGCGGTGTTGATGGGAATTCTCAACTCACATGGGAGTTTCTTTCTGCCGGCCCTTGCTCCCGCTCTGTTCAACCTCGGGTCGCTCGCGGTTGCGTTCGGTCTGTACTTTTGGCTTCCTGCGTGGGGATATGATCCCGTTCTGGGAATGGCCATCGGTACGCTTTTTGGCGGGGCGTTGCAGCTGCTCATTCAGGTTCCTTCGCTCCTCAAAAAGGGTTTTGTGTACTCCGGCAGTCTCAGTGTCCGCCACCCTGGGGTGCGACGGATTCTTTTGCTGATGGGGCCGGGAACCATCGGACTGGCTTCGACCCAAGTCAACATTCTTGTGAATACCTGGCTCGCCACCAGCCAGGGCGAAGGTCCGGTTTCGTGGCTCAACTATGCATTTCGCTTGATGCAGTTTCCGCTCGGAATCTTTGGAGTCGCGATCGCCTCGGCCACACTGCCAACGGTTTCTGCGCAGGTTGCCACGGGCGAACTTGAAGGACTCCGCAAGACTCTTTCCTCGGCGCTGCGCATGGTTCTCGTCATCAACATTCCAGCAGCCGTGGGATTAATCTTTCTCAGCCACCCGATTGTTGCTTTGATTTACGAGCACGGTAAATTTAATCAAAAAGATACAGATGCAACGGCTAAAGCACTGATATTTTATGCGATAGGATTGTTTGCATACTCCGGAATCAAAGTGTTGGTCCCAGCGTTTTATGCCTTAGGTCGTTCCCGCGTTCCGGTGATTATCAGCGCAATTTCTGTGGCCGTGAACATCGCGCTCAATCTGTGGCTGATCGGTCCCTTTGGCTATCTAGGGTTGGCGCTAGGGACCTCGCTGACTGCGATTGGAAATTTTGTGCTGCTGTTCCGGCAGCTTCAAAGCTCCGTCGGCTCCTTCGCCACCTCAGAGATCTTCGCCCTCTGGCTGAAGATGCTGCTCGCCTCGGTGGTCATGGGAATAGTGTCCATGAAGTCCCACGCCTGGCTCATGCCATCGGGCACGAGTGTCAGCCTGGCATCCGAGATGTGGCTCCTTGGGCTGTCAATCGGAGCGGGGCTGGGAACGCTGTATGGAGTCTGTCGCTTGATGCGGATCGAAGAGATTGAAATTGTCAGAGGACTGGCGAAAAGAAGACTCGCCCGGCACTTCGGAAAGCCCTGAGAAGATCGTCCGGTGGCAATTGTCGGCGCACCGACATTCTTCAACAAATCCCTGCGTTTCCGCCGCCAACGAATTGAACAATCTCGACTTTATCGCCGTGCACAAGTGGCTGATAGTTCCAATGATCCCGTTTGACGATCTTCAGGTTGTGCTCGATGGCGAGTCTCTCCGTCGGCAGATTAAGGGTCTGCACGAGGTCCAGAATGCTCTGCCCTGGGGCAATTTCTTTCGGTTCACCGTTGAGTATGATCGCAATCACGAACCGCTCACCTCCGCCGCCGCACCAAATACTTTATTTCGTCATTACCAATGGACGTTGAAACTTGGATGATCAGGGCTGCGCTGCCACCTGAGAAAGTTGGCAAACTGAAATTCATCCGCAAACAACCGAACCGATCTGTCTTGCCAGCATAGAGCCTCGGAGAGAATGTTGTGCCAATGAGCTTGATCACCACCTGTACATTCTCAAGGCGCATTCGCCCCTGCTTGCTTTGAACGTAAAGCTGCAAATCAACCTGCTCACCCGCCACAAAGTCCTTCGCGCCCTCGACGCAAATTTCAACGCCCTGATCACCGGAGATTTCGCTAATGTCAATCGCCAGCAGACCCTGAGAACTGCTCTGTTCCGGTTCTGCAACCTGCAGGGAACTCAAGCTCAATCGACTGCGACCTGGCACCGAAGGCAAAACCGGAGGGACACTGTCAAAAGCCGGTGGCGCCATGGCTGGGCCAATGGGATGTAAAGCTTCAACCTGCGCGATTGGGGCCGGGGAAGGTGTGGGTGTTGATTGAACAACCGGTTCAGGCTTGCGGGCCGGGCTTGGCTCGGCGACCGAAGTGAAAGAGAAAACGAAATCCGCTTCGACGTAGTCTTCAAGGATCATCCCTTTCTGGTATTTTCCTCGTTTGATGGCACTCACAATTTGACGATGTTGGAACTCGAGGATCTTCTGCAGCAACGCTTCACTGAATCGATCCGACGCCAAAAAGTCGTGATATCGGATGCGGAAGGCGTCTAGAATGGCTCCTTTGACGTAGATCAAAGATAGGATCAGCGGATTCTTGAGACCTTTGTCTTCGGTCTGAACGTGATAGACGGTATCACCGTGCTTTACGTCTGTATTGAATCCAGTGATCATAGAGACCGAGGGCAAGGATGGCGACGCTTTCTCAGGCAGCAATCTTGCCCGCAAAAAGACCCCGAAATCCAAGGAAGGCTAGTATACGCAAACTCGCTGTGAGATGAAAAAAATGTTGACAAAAGGCCCACTGCTCGTTATGTTTGCGGCGCTTTCGATAGGCGGTATCTGTAAGATTCATAGAAATTTGTTCCCGCATCTCCCGCATTCTTGAGCACTCAAACAACAGACACCCTAAAGCTTTTCGTCGGGTACGATCTCAACTTTACAGAACGAACTCAGACTTTGGTTTCATCGCGACTTCGAGCTTGTCTGATCCAAGCGACTAGCGCTGTGAAGGAATCGCCTTGGATGCGGCACCCGGGAAAGCTGCCGTTGCTTCTTTCGAACGCACTAGCCCGCTTCTCCACCCCAACCTCCTGCGTCATTTCATGATTTCCGATCAACTTCGTGCAAAATTCGACTTGATGGTACAAAACTATCCCGTCAAGCGCTCTGCGCTGATCCCGATTCTTCTGACCACGCAGGAGGATTTGGGGTATTTGTCCGACACATCCATAGCCGCTATTGCGCGCTACTTGGAGTTGCCGGAGATCGAGGTGTATGAAGTCGTCACCTTTTATAGCATGCTGCGAAGGCGGCCCGTCGGCAGACATCATGTTCAGGTCTGCACTAACATCTCATGTCTGCTGCTGGGCGGTGAAGAGATCTTTGAGCACGTGTCGAAACAGCTCGGCATCAAGGAAGGTGAGACGACCGGTGACGGTCAGTTTTCCTTGACTGAAGTCGAGTGTCTTGGAGCCTGCTGCAACGCACCGGCAATGCAGGTGAATTACTCATACCACGACGATTTGACTCGCGAAAAGGTTGATCAAATCCTGCTGCAATTGAAGAAGCTGGCGTAGCACGGGCCCGGGCCGTCGTCACCCTCACTGGCTGAAACATGGAAATTGCAATCTTCCTTCTTTTTGCCGGCGTCGCAATTGTCTCAGCTGGAAACATTCTCATTCAGCGCCATCCCATCTATAGTGCTTTGTCGCTCATCGTCACTTTCATCGCACTGGCGGGCATTTACATCCAGCTGCACGCTGAGTTCATCGCCGTAATGCAAATTGTCGTCTACACGGGCGCCATCATGGTGTTGTTTGTTTTTGTCATCATGCTGCTGAACGCCGGCGCCGAACAACGGGTCCCGGACAAGGTTCACGTCGTGAAGTATTTTGGTCTGCCCCTGGCGGGTCTCCTGATTGTGCAGATCGGTCTCATTGTCACGCGGGCCTTCTCCAACGAAGGAATTTCTGTCGATTCCGCCTCCCTTAATCTCACTGGCAACACCCAGATGATCGGCAAAGCGCTCTACACGCAATATGCGCTACCTTTTGAGGTGACGTCGATTCTACTGCTGGTTGCGATTGTCGGCGCTATTGTCATGGCCAAGAAGGATCTCTAACTCGTCATGATCCCGCTTGAATTCTATCTCGTACTCAGTGCAATCCTTTTCACGATAGGAGCTTACGGATTTATTATCAAGAGAAACATCATTACCATTTTCATGTGCATTGAGCTCATGCTAAATGCCGTGAATCTCTCGTTCGTCGCGTTTGCACGTTACTATTCGTTGCTTGACGGGCAGGTGTTTGTTTTCTTTGTCATGGCCGTGGCTGCGGCCGAAGCGGCAGTCGGGCTGGGCATCATCGTGGCATTGTTTCGCAATCGTCAGACCCTGAACGTCGACGAGACCAATCTGATGAAATGGTGAGTCAGCCCGTTTGTCTGCGTCTGCTGGGTTCTCAATGAGTCTATCCAGGATACTTCTCACAATTGTTTTGCTTCCCCTGGCCGGCTTCGTCATCAATGGCCTCTTTGGCAAGCGCTTATCGAAGCGGGCTGTCACTGTCACGGCTTGTGCCTCGACGGGTCTGTCATTCCTGCTGGCCCTGCTGGCGTTTGCCCAGCTCCTCAAGACACCCGTCGAAGAGGTCCACCAGCTGAGCTTCAACTACTTCCGCTGGATTCAGTCGGGAACCTTCATCGCCAATTTCGGTTTCATGTTCGATCAGCTGACCGGCGTCATGATCCTCGTCGTGACAGGCATCGGCTTCCTCATCCACATTTACTCTGCAGGCTACATGGCGCATGAAGAGGGCTACTACCGCTTCTTCACGTATCTCAATCTCTTCATGTTTTCAATGTTGGTGCTGATTCTCGCCAACAATTTCCTCCTGATGTTTGTCGGTTGGGAGGGTGTGGGGCTCTGTTCCTATCTGCTCATCGGTTTCTACTTCCGCAAGCAGAGCGCCGCAGATGCCGGGAAGAAAGCATTCATCGTTAACCGCGTGGGCGATTTCGGGTTCACGCTGGCTGTGATGCTCATTTTCTGGACGTTCGGCAGCATCGATTTCCAGACTGTTTTCACCCAGGCGAAAACCTACCACCTGGAACCGCTGGGCACCTTGGGTGTTCTCACGGCCGTATGCATTCTGCTCTTCGTCGGAGCGATGGGCAAATCGGCCCAGGTACCGCTCTACGTCTGGCTGCCTGACGCTATGGAAGGCCCGACGCCGGTCAGCGCACTGATCCACGCCGCAACGATGGTCACTGCGGGCGTTTACATGGTAGCCCGCTGCAACG
>Ga0163150_10005279_pt1 | contig 16664 bp, 13 predicted proteins | sample OliLakLV19P2IB_FD_148628 | JGI IMG/M metagenome (GOLD analysis project Ga0163150, IMG submission 148628) | Freshwater microbial mat bacterial communities from Lake Vanda, McMurdo Dry Valleys, Antarctica - Oligotrophic Lake LV.19.P2.IB | ecosystem: Environmental > Aquatic > Freshwater > Lake >...
GGTGGGTTGTTTTTCTTCAACTTTGGACATCGGAGTGATGCCTCAAAAATCCAATGCGAAACGGGTGTCCGGTGAAACTTCGGTTTTCTATTCGTAACGATAAATAGTCAATTTTGACCCACAGATTTGGCGGAAGAGCCATTTTTTCGTGATGCGTTTACTGAGCGCGGCGGTATGGCTAGTTCACTTGCGAGATCGCTTTTATATAACCACTTTATGGGGATTATCTATTTGGGGCTTGGCGCACATGGCAGGTGGCTTGATGACGATACCCGAGTCTTGGCCAATCATCACCTCGGAAATCAAATGCAAGCATTTCCGTTTTGGGAAAGTGAGAGAATTTGCGAGTTTAAGATGGTTTGGGGGTTGTAACTTGTCCATGATTTCGGCAACACTAGTAAGATATTGGGTTGAGTTGCAGGGAAAGGATTCCTGGCACTTTGAGTATGAGTTGCCTGCACGATGCCGGGCGCTCACCCTTTTCGCGTGTTCGTTCGTCGCAAAGTAGCGGCGGCAACTCCAATTCATGCTGAATCCTATTGGGACGGAGAACAACCCATGCTAGTTCTATCTCGAAAAGAAAAGCAAAATTTCATATTTCCCGGTCTGGGAATCACCGTCCAAATCCTTCGGGTTCAAAGTAATCGCGTGAAGGTCGGGATCACGGCACCAGAGAGTATCCAAGTGCTGCGTGGTGAACTATCAACGGAGCCCGTGGAGGAGTCGACTGACTCAAAACAAGATCGCGACCGAATCCATGCGTTTCGCAATCAACTCAATACGTTGCAACTTTCACTTGCCCTGATGCAGGCACATTTGAAGGCCGGCTGTTCTACACAAGCGGAATCTACGTTGCGGAAGGCTCTCGCTAGTCTGGAAGAGCTAGAGCAGTTAACCCAAGAGAAAGCCCGGAACCAAGCGGAGGAGAAGCAAGCCGCTACGAAGCCTCGAGCTTTAGTCGTTGAAGACAATGCTCAAGAACGCGAATTGCTTGCCGAGTTTCTAAGGGTTCATGGATACGACGTGGAGGGAGTTGGCAGTGGCGAAGAGGCTTTGGATTACTTGACCTCGCATGCTAGTCCCGATATGGTGTTGCTGGATATGTACATGCCCGGTATGGATGGTCATCAAACTGCCAAAGCGATTCGCTGCGACCGACGATTCGATTCGCTAAAATTATTCGTCGTGAGTGGCGCTGATCCCAATGACTTTAGCGACGAAGCCAAATCAATTACGTTTGATCACTGGTTTTCAAAACCGATCCAGCCTCAAGAATTTGTTTCGCAGTTGACTCACGAGTTAGCGACTTCATAAGACAACTCTCACGCAATACTCGATCGCAGCTCGACGATAAAACGATGCTTTGTTACTAGGCATGCCTTTCCGGAGGGTCCCTGATCTCTCGAAGTATGAAATACATCCTCGCCTTCACTGCTCTGCTACTGACTCCGCTGGCCGCATTACATGCGGCAGATGCGCTACGGATTGCCACATTTCAAATTGACGCTACGCCACCGATTGGTTCGCCGCTTTGTAACGGGGCCGTGAAACCGGTGAAGGAGATCGTAACGTCACTGACGGCACGCGGCGTGGTGCTGCTCGGCGCGGGCGAACCCATTGTGCTCTGTGCGTTCGACTGGGTGGGCATTGCGAATGAAAGCCACGACGCGTTTCGCGAAGCGCTGGCGAAAGCGGCGGGCACTGCCCAAGACCGCGTGACGGTCCACACGTTGCATCAGCACGATGCGCCGGGCAGCGACTTCGCCACGGAACGTTTGCTCACCGAGCACGGGCTGGGCGAGCTTTACTCGAATGCCGAGTTCGACCGGCAGGTGATGCAACGCGTCGCCACAGCGGCGAAAGACTCGCTCTCGAAGGCGGAGGCCGTTACGCATGTTGGTTTCGGGATGGGTAAAGTGGATCGCGTCGCGTCGAATCGCCGTATCCTCGGTCCTGATGGCCGTGTGATCATCCAGCGCCAAAGTTCCTCCCGAAATCCCGACGCGCAGGCCGCGCCGGAGGGGACGATTGATCCGCTGGTGCGGTTGATCGCGTTTTGGAACGGCGACAAACCCGTTTCCGCGCTGACCTATTACGCCACGCACCCGCAGAGCTACTACGGTCAGGGATCGGTGAACTGGGACTTCGTGGGCATGGCACGTGACCTTCGGGAAAAGGCACTGCCAGGCGTGCCGCACATTCATTTCGACGGTGCCGGTGGGAACGTGGCCGCAGGCAAATACAATGACGGCTCGAAGGACAACCGTCCCGTGCTCGCGCAACGTCTTGCCGACGGAATGAAGCTCGCGTGGGATTCACAAAAGAAGCAACCGCTGCTCTCGGCGGATGTCGGCTGGCAGGTGCTGCCGGTCTCGATGCCGGTGCGCGACACGTTGCATGAACCCAGCCTCCTCGCCCGACTGACAGACTCGACGCTGAAGCAACCCGACCGCCTCCGCGCCGCGCGCGATCTCACGTTCCTCCGCCGCACGCGGGGCGGGCATCAGATTCCGTTGAGCTGCCTCCGGCTCGGCACCGCGCGCGTGCTGCACATGCCGGGCGAGCTGTTCGTAGAATACCAGCTTGCCGCGCAGCAGATGCGCCCCGAAGATTTCGTCGCCATGGCCGCCTACGGCGACTACGGCACCGGCTACATCGGCACCGAGATCGCCTACGGCCAGGGCGGCTACGAGACCGGCATCGTCTCGCGCGTCGCTCCACAAGTGGAGAGGGTGTTGATGGATTCCATGCTACGATTGCTCGGAGACTAACCATGAAGCATATCATGAAATTCTTCCCATTCCTCACCCTCACCGCCCTCCTGGTCGCTCCGCTGGCTTCGCTCCAAGCCGTCGACACGGCTCTTACCCTGGTCGTCGAAGGGCGGCCGCGAGCAGCCATCGTGCTCGCTGACAATCCATCGGCCGCGGCGGAGTCAGGCGCGTCGTTGTTTGCGGCGCAGATCGAACGCATATCGGGCGCGAGGCTGCCGGTCGTTAAAGAGAGAGACTTGCGCGACGTGAAGACGTCCGATGGATTCGTTCACGCGACGATTAAAGGCGGAACACCGGAAGTCTTCGTGTTCATCGGCGAAAGCTCGCTGACAAAACAACTCGGTGCCACGCCCGATGGTCTCGGTGCGGGCGGTATTCTCCTTCGGACTTTTGACAATGGGCTGGTTCTGCTCGGTCCCGACGACAAGACACCTTCCGACCCGAATGGCACGCGCTACGCCGTGACAACTTTTCTCGAAGACGCGCTCGGATTTCGGATCGCCCTGTGCAAAAACGAGATTGCGATAAATTTAAGCGTTTTGCAATTTGCTAAGTTCGAATTGTCACCTTGCATCGAGCGGTGAGAAGACTGCTATTAATTGCAGCGTCGTATTTTCATGTTCAAAAGATTCTCTATTTGAACTAACTCGACCATCAGAATTCCGAAATCTGCTTCTCTCGGTACCGAAAAGCGGTCGGGTCTCGAACTTGCGATTTAAAGAAATCGCGATATTCTGACGGTTTATTCGAAAAACCAAAACAGTGAATCTTACGAAGGAGGGTTGCTTCCGGGGACGGCGGCAAGATTCACCCGACGTTGATTGTGGTTGATTTGGTCTTGCCGAGCAAATGACGGAAGGCCGTTTCCAAGGTTGGCTGGCGAAATTCGTATCCGGTGCGAATCAATTTTTTTGGCTCAACTCGAACGCTCGCCAGCAGCAATGCATCGGCCATCTCACCTAGCGCAAGTCTCGCTGCAGAAACGGGTATCGGAACAATCGTGGGACGTCGCAGAACGCGGCCGAGTGTCGTCGTGAATTCCAAATTTGTAACCGGATTTGGAGCCACACCGTTCACTGGCCCGGAAAGCGAATCCGTCATCAAGGCGTGATGAACCGCCCCCGCAGCGTCATCGATGGAGATCCAACTCCAATACTGTTTGCCGCTGCCAACGCGCCCACCGATTCCCAATTTGAAAGGAAGAAGCATCTTCGCTAGGGCTCCACCCTTCGGACTGAGGATCACTCCAAAGCGAAGGTTCACGACTCGAATCCCAGCAGCGCTTGCTGGCTGCGTGGCCGCTTCCCATTCTTGGGCAACGTCCGCCAGGAAGCCCTGACCTGCAACCGAGTCCTCGGTCAGGATCTCGTCGCCGCGATCACCGTAATAGCCAATCGCCGATGCGCAGACTAGAACCCTTGGCGGCGACTTCATTTTCGCCAGCGATTCGCAAAGTGCTCGCGTTCCTTGAACACGGCTGCTGCGGATTCGATCCTTCACTTTGGCCGACCAGCGTGAAGCAGCAATGCTTTCGCCCGCTAAATGCACGACGGCGTCGATTCCTTCGAGCGACGATGCGTCGGATTTGCCTTGCGGATCCCAGGTCGCTTCGCCTTCCCCCGGAGCCCTTCTAACCAGTTTCGTCACCGTATGCCCGCCGGTTGTGAGCATCGGCACAAGCGTTGAACCAACCAACCCGCTTGCTCCGCTGACGGCAATGTGCATCGTTCCTAACTCCTTATGCTTTGCATGAGCCGCGAGATCGTCTCGAGTCGTGTTGTGACGGTAAGTGAACATAGCTTCAATTTTCTGTTTGATGACGGCTCCGCCAAGCAGACTTCCGACGAACCCACCCGGCAGTCTGTACTCGATGCGGTCGGTAAGTGCTCCGTTCCCGTCGGCGTTCTCTCGAAACCCGTGAAAATGCTCCCATTTTGCGAATGGTCCCGATAGCTGTGTATCGCGAAAGGTTTTTCCGGCTTGAAAGCCATGATGTTTCGCGACCCATTTCAAACGGAAAGGGCCAATTCGCTGAACGAGTTCTACAATACTACCGTCCTTAATGCCGTCACCGCGATGTTGGATCGAAACGCGTTCCCAAGGTGGAATCAGTCGATCAAGGGCACCCAGTCGTTCGTGCCATGCGAACGCTTGTTGGGCGGAAACTGGTAGTTGAAGTTGTCTCTCGAATGATGTCGTCATCGTTTTCTCCAAGTGTCGTTCGGAACCGTTACACCTTCGCCCAACATAACCTTAAAAAGCTGCGATTACGTTTATTTTTCTAGCGGGTGACGAGAAGACCAAAGAATAGCTGAAAGGAGCACGGAGCTGTCTATTCAGCCAACACAAATCTCTCAATGAGTCGCAATGGCTCTCGAACAGGTCGATCGAACGTTCGAGAAAACCGATGGAGTCGCCAGGAACGCGGTCGATGGCCATTGCCCGCAGACCTCGTTTCGCAGCTCGGAAAATACAGTCTGTCGGGAGGCATTTGGAACGACGAACGGCTACTCATCACCGGACACGACGATCCTTGATTGTTTCGCTGACAACGCTGTGTATGAGAAATACCTCAATATCTTCCGGGAAGATCCGGCTACGGAAAGAGGAAAAAAGCTTTGCGAAGAGCGGGATCGACTGCTTCAGCTCTTGTCTCAGAAAATGAAAAAAGCCGAAGACGACTATGAGGATCTGAAAAAGACCAGCCCGGTCTACCGCGTCATGGTCGAGAAGCATCTGAAGGCGCAGTTAAAACAGCTCAGAGGGAAGCTGAAGTCGCAATCATCCGAAGAGAAGGAAGACGGCGACAAATGACCCCACGATCGCTCAATCCACGGCCCACACGATTATGATAGCTCAATTTCCAATCAGAAGCCCCGAGCGGGAAACTCGGTGATCAACATCTTGCGGACAACGATTCAACGCCCGGCAAACCCCACGAGCAGAATCTTACGTAAGAGGGGTGCTTCCGGGGAGATTGCCAACAATGCGCAATTTAACCTGCAAAAAGAAACCTCCCATTCTCCCATTCACTTATTCTCCCATTCACTCCTTGAACGACCCATCGGAAACAACGAGAATCTATCATCACAACATCGACGGTCTTTGATTGCAGGCTACCGAGGCCCTACATTTTCACCATCCTTCTTTGCGGACGCTACCATGAAACCCTTCCTCACGTTTTGCATCGTTGGCTGTGCTGGCTTGGCGTTTGCCGCCGCACCTGAGGTACCGCCGTTGAGGGCCGGAGCCGCTACGAGCAACATCACGCCACCGCTCGGAAGTTTACGCGTCGGCAGCTTCACTCCTTATCCAACCGAACATGTCCACGATGAACTGCACGCCCGATGCCTTGTGCTCGATGACGGAAAGACGAAATTGGCGTTGGTGGTTTGCGATCTTTTGGGACTGCATCGAAGCGTGAGTATCGAAGCCCGTCGCTTGATTCATGACGCGGTCGGTATTCCCTCAAGTCATGTCCTGATCTCGGCAACACACACCCATTCGGCCGGAAGCGCGCTCGGCGTTAACCGTTTCGTCAACGACCAGGAGCTCGACCATTACCAGCAGTTCTTGGCACGACGCATCGCCGACGGTGTGCGCCGCGCACATAATCTACTTCGCCCCGCCCAGATTGCCTTTGGCTCATTCGATGCGCCCGAGCATCTCATCAACCGACGATGGTTTCTTCGGGAAGGCGACGAGCGGCTCAATCCGTTCGGCAAACTCGAACGAGTCTGGAAAACGGGCGCCCCAGGTAATGAATTCACTGGGCCCGCTGGACCTATCGACCCAGCACTCTCGTTCATCGCGCTCCGTGAACCCGATGGTCGCCCAATCTCCGTCTTCGCAGCCTACTCACTTCATTATGCGGGCGACACCGGACCAGCCCACGTCTCAGCAGACTACTTCGGCGCCTACTGCGATGCGCTGAAGCGGCTTAATGCTTCACCTGAGGAAGATCCGCCGTTCGTCGCACTCATGGCCAACGCCACTAGCGGCGATATCGGGCTGAACGCAGGAAAATTCCCGCCGAAATTGACGCGCGGCGCTTACCAACGGAGTTCGATGGTGGCAAACGACTTGGCTGCTCGAACCCACCAGACGTTGAACGGCGCGAACTGGAAGAACATTGCGGTGCTCGATGCTCGCTTTCGCGAGCTTGAAGTCGCTTGGCGCGCGATCGAGCCCGAATTGCTGGAATGGGCCGAGGACGTCGAGGCCGCGGCGCCACGTCTGGCCAGCGGTAATTTGCCGATCGGCGCCCGCTGGCCGACGACGCCGGAATGGGTGACAAGACTAAGTTATGCCGGACGCGTAAAATTGCTGGCGCTGGCCGATCAGCCGGCGCTAGTTCCACTTCAAGTCTTGCGCATCGGCGACATCTGCATCGCGACAACGCCGTGCGAAACGTACGCTGAGATCGGCCTCGAATTCAAACGCCGCAGCTCCTTCTCTCAGTCGCTAATGGTCCAGCTCAATCATGGTTATATGGGTTATCTGCCGACGCCACCCCAGTTCGAGTTCGGCGAGTACTCGACTTGGCCGGGAACAAACTTTCTTGAACCTCAGGCATCGGTCAAAATGCTTGACGCCCTCCTCGACATGACGGCTGATGTCCATGAGTAATCTACCGACCATCGAATGGTAGGTTACTTGTAATATTTTGGGTTAAATCTCCTTTGGATGCTAGGTCCAGAATGTAGTCTACCTTCTTGCGCATCTCGTTGCGTTCAGCTACTTGAGTGGTGAGATCGGTCGCATACTTAACAATTTTGAACGGCTTTCCGTTGAGGTCGAGAATTGAATTGTAGGATGCTTGGATGAAAATCTTTTTGTCCCCCTTACCAATTCGTTTGATTTCGCCTGCCTCGAATTCGCGGCGATTGAGCTTGGCCCAAAATTCCCGATAGCTTGAACTCTGACGATCAGCCGCATCCACAAACATGCGATGATGTCCACGTAGATTGATCAACCCTACCACCGAATCCGGGGCGACCGTTATCCGCTGGTGCGCATGCCAGCGGCGATGCCGTTGATCGCGAGCCGACTCAAATGTCGCAGATCCTCTGAATGCGATCCGTTCTTCTCAAGTTCTCGAGTGCGACGGAGCAGTTCGACTTGGACGAAATTCAATGGATCGACGAATCGATTGCGAACTCGAATCGATTCCTTCAGCCATGGCGTGCCGGCTAGCAATTCCGTGCGACCAGTCAATGTGAGAATCGCTTGAACGGATACCTTGAATTCGGCACTGATACAATCGGCGATCTCGATTAGAGATCTCTTGTCGCTGGCTAGCGCTGCATAGTGTTGCACGACACCGAAATCAGATTTGGCTAAAGCTAGCTCGGCATTGTCCACCAAAACGTGAAAGAATGGCCATTCTCGGTACATGGTTAGCAATTGTTTTAGCGTATCAGCATTTTCCAGCAACGCTTGCATCGCCGTGCCGAAGCCGAACCAGGCAGGCAGCAGACAACGCATTTGTGTCCAAGAAAAAACCCAGGGGATCGCCCGCAAATCAGCGAGTCCGCCATCAGGTTTCCGTCGTGAAGGTCGTGAGCCAATCGGCAGTTGTTCTATCTCGGATATAGGCGTTGCGCGACGAAAATATTCAACGAAGTCGGGCGACTCCAAGAGTTCGCGATAACACTTGTATGCGATTTGCGAAGCGTGGTCCAGAAGCGATAACCATGCATCCGCTGGCCCTTCGCTGGTATTGCCAGCGGCCAACAACGACGACCAAACCATTTGTTCCAAGTGGCGATGGGCAATCGCTGGATCATCGTACCGCTCCGCCAAAACCTCGCCTTGTTCCGTCAGACGCAGCGAACCACGAAACGTGTCGTGAGGCAATGACAAAATACTTCTCGCGGCGGGTCCACCGCCTCGCCCCAGCGAACCTCCGCGTCCATGAAAGAACGTCAATTCAACACCATGCTCTTGAGCCACAGCGACAAGTTCCTGTTGCGATCGATACAGCGACCAACACGCGGTCAAATACCCGCCGTCCTTGGTGCTGTCGGAGTAACCGAGCATGATGATTTGCTGGTCACCCTGTTGACGTAAGTACTCGCGATAAGCTGGGATGGCTAACATGCCCTTCAAAATCGTGGGACCATGCTCTAGATCGGTGATCGTCTCCAGCAACGGCACGATCGGCGGACCAACGAAGCTCGGTGATGATCCGCTATGGTTCCACAACCGCAAAACGGTCAGCACATCGCTGGGAGCCGAAGTCATACTGATGATGTGTGCGCCGATGGCTGCTGAGCCGAAGCATTTGACGATTCGATGCAGCGACATGAACGTTGCCAGTGCCTCATGAACTATCGGAGGCCAATCCCGCCTCGACAAAGAAATCTCGCTACGAATTGAATGCTCCAACAACTGTACGCGACCATTTTCGTCCAGGTCTTCAGGCGCATCGCATAGACCAAGAGTTACAAAAATCGTGTTCATAACTTCGGAATACACTTTAGCGTTTTGCCGGACATCCAATCGCGCAAGATGGAAACCAAAAGTACTAATTTGCGTCTGCCAAGCTCGTACTTCCTCGGCAGCGAATGATGTTCCCGTAATCGCCCCGACCGCCCGAGACAGTATCCGAACGTCGTCTGCGAGTTCGTTCGCCGAAGCATAAGCCCCAGTCGGTTCAGCCGAGTCGTCCAGTGTTATCGCTTGGGTTTGTTCCAGCCGCCAGGAAATCACCGATAGCCAGCGTCGCAGAAACTCATTCGGCGGAAGAGCTTCTAACCGCGCAGTGAGTTCAGGATAGTACGAGGTCGTTCGCGAAAGCGCCTCGACCAACTCTTCGGCAACTGACTTCGGGTTTTGCGAAAGACTCAGCGATTCAAACAACCCGTTACAGGCACCGACATGGAATGCGAGTGCCTCGCGGCGCAGCCAAGTGCAAGTCTGTTGCGTGATGTCTGCTGTCACGCCAGGATGTCCGTCGCGATCGCCACCGATCCACGAACCAAACGTGATACAGGGTCGCCTGTTCTGGACTGTGTCGCCGTAGTTTTCCTGCAAGGCTTTGTTGATTTCGTCGGCGATCTTGGGTGTCTCACGCCACAACACCGGCTTGATTGACAACCCACGACCTACTTCCTGAATCACCGTTGGCCGCCAAGGTCGAATGAAGTCAGTGTGCCAAATTTTGGCAATCTCACCAGCAATGGCGCGCTCAACACGCTCGCGCTGGTCCGGCATCAAATCACTGTCCAGTTGCCACAAGTAACCGCGTATGGCGCTGAGCTTACTTCGCACCGAACGTCGTTTGGATTCAGTCGGATGAGCGGTGAACACCAAGTTGAGATGCAGGCGATCGACCAGCGATTGCACCTGGTCAGCGGTCTGTCCATTCGCCTTCAAAACGGCTACGGCGCTGCCGATCGATTCGCTATGCGGAGCGGGATAGCGATCGCGACGTCGCTTTCGTAGCACGCGGACCCGTGCCCGATCTTCTACCACGTTCAGCAGATCGAGGAACACGGTGAAAGCACGAATGACCACACGGAGACTATTGTTGTCGAGGTCGGTAATCCGCCCAATCATTTGTTGCTCAGCGCCTTCGCGACCGACGCGCCGGTCCCAAGCCAGTCGCCGGAGTTCTTCGACGATTTGAAACGATTCGTCACCGTCCACGTCGCGAATCGTCGCTCCCAGGAGTGTTCCCAGAAAACTGATCTCTTTGCGAAGTTCTAAATCTTCAACGTGTTCCATCAATTTTCTCCCAAGTTCCGATCGCGGTGTAACGATACGAGAAGCCATCGCCTTCGATCGCCAATAGATGCAACCAACCGTTGGTAATCAGAGAAGCGACCAAGTCATTTTTTTCAATCACACGATCGATCGCGATGAGAGGAGCGGCAATCACGACTTGTAATCGCAATGGCAAGTGTTGATAGTGGTCGCCGGTGTGCAGAGATTGCCACGGAAGACCGGTCATCAAGTCACCTCCATTGCCCGATAAGACGCCGAATCGGCCGACGACGTTGTGGACTGTTTTGTTACCACTTCCGAAGTGATGATTATCGACGGTTGACGCGTAGTACTGCATGTTGATCCAGTTCGCCACAATCATCGGCGCAGTCATGATCAGCTCCAGCACTTTCCCGTCTGCGTCCAGCGTATGGTCGTAACTGTGAAGGAAAGAACGCGCGTTGAGGTTCGCATCCTTGGTCATCGACCGCGGTGCGACGATGAACGCGGCATTGCCCGCCAAGCCCCATTCGGGCCGCACTTCCGACCAATCGACGGCCCGAAGCAACAAGTCGGCTGGCGTGCCGCTGGCGACGATCGGCATGCGCTCTTGACGCGTCGCCTCGCTGGCTACCGCAACCGTCTCCTTGAGCTTCCGCACGTCCGCCCAATTTATGTGCGACTCCTGCGGTGCATCGAAGAACTCAATGTTGTCGGTCGTCGTGTTGTGGACCGCTCCGAGGAAAAGCGTATCGTCGGGGATGTCGATCCCCTGGGTACGCAGCACCGCGCGAATTTCGCGTTGATTGAGCAACAGTGCGGCTAATCGAGCGTTGGGTTCGCCCGAATGGCCACCACAAGCACCGCAGTTTAGGCCTGCGGCCAAGGGATTGTTGTCGGTCTGGCTGGCATGCCCACAGAAAACGACCAGCCGAGCGAAATTTTTGAGCAAGCCGATATTCTTGAGCATGCCGGCGGCCAACGCAACTTGTCGCTCGAACGTGATCCCTTGCTGTAACAAACCTTCTAGCGTCGGCCCCACGTTGCTCCGTTGCTCTAGGCTGACTCCGTCGTAGCGCGATGTTATGGGCCCATTCCAACCCAATACGCGACGAAGCAGTTTGAAGCCGAAAAATAATCCGGTGGTTTCGACAAACGAAAAACATCCCACTGCCGATGTTTGAAACCCACGCCAAAGCGTTCGCCATGAGCGTATGTCAACGCGCCGCGAAAGCACGTCGTCCCCTGCCCGCTCAGCTTTTGGTACGTGGCCCGAGCAGCAGCGATCATGCAATCCTTCGCGGACTTCAAATTGCGATTTGAGCAGCACGGGTAATTGTGCGACTGGTTCAGTTTCGCCAATCGAAGTGAACGCGATCGGCATCCCAAAGAAGCCGGCAAAGCCAAATGTCTCAACATCACTCGCTACAGCTTCAATTTGCCGACGAATTCGTTCGGAGCGAACGTCGATGCAGAACACCATTTGCGTGAGCTTCCGGGACGTTGCTGCTGGCTGCTTCGCGTTCGTGTCGAGCGACTGCAACAAACTTTTACGAAAACCGATCTCACTCGCTCGTAGCAAAATGTATCGCAGCACCGTATGGTGACTCGACGGCATCGGAAAGCTAGCCGCATCATCATGAACGAACTCGTCCCAGTTGCCTCGAATGCCGAGCGTTTCGCTGAGTACAGCGTCGTAAGCCAATCGCATCGCCAATAGTCCTGCGAAGTCATTGCCGGTCAGTTCGCTCTTCTGCGTGTCTTGGTACTTGGTCCACGCACTCCAACCAGGAATCGAAAACGCTTGGCAAAGCAGGACCGTCGACCACAATGGCAGCGGAATCTTCATGCGATTGAGCGAATACACAATCGCGGCTTCGGCGGTAAATGGCAGGTGCTGGACGTACCCGCGAAATCCAATCATGCCCAGAGACTCCATGCTGCGATCGTGAGACGCCAACGTTCGCCAAGCTTGATACAGCGGCAGATGCTTGACCGGACTTTGCCAACTCGCTTGACCATCGTCGTAGTGGCTCGCGCAAAAATTGGATACTTCGTCGCGAATCGCTTCCGTCCAATGCACTTTGGTTGACTGAGTTCCTATCTCTGCGATCGTTCGAATGCAACGATCGGGGTTGGCTTCCGGCGCTGGTTGATCGAGAGTCGTACGTTCCATGATCGTTGACTGCAATAGCGCATCGATCTCCTCAAGCGTTTGGTGGGTTTTCAATCCGACTTCGACCAGTTCGCTCATCGCGGCGGCGATGTCGGCGCGATCAAACGACGAGTGCTGATACTGCTCAGCGTAGAAGCTGAGCGGCATTAGCATCTCGCAATCGGAGAACACCTTCAAGAACGCTCGCGCGTCCATGAAGCGACGCTGATGGATTCCAAAATAGGGATTTACCGCGACATAGTCCTTTAATGGCCAGACCGGTGCGATCGTATCGTAAACTTCCTTGAGTATCTCATTGAATTGTTCAGCCGTATAAATTCGGCTAATCCCAGCAAATGAGTTGCCATCATTTTCACAGTTGGCGTCGTATAAGTCGTTCATCATCTCTCCAGTGGAATGTCCTTGGTCCTGTGAATCATTCGATTAAAAGTCGGCCCATTATGCGGCGTAAGTTGTTCTCGATATAGAATCCGTTCGAAGCGTGGATGTACCAACCATCAAGCCATGCAGGTCGCTTCGCAGACGACAACTGGATGTGCAGCCAAAACAACCCGGCGAAGCCCGCCAGCAATAATCCGGTCAGCAGGCCGCTGAGGGCGGGAACTGCATGAGCCGGGACACTAGCAGCAATTAGCTTGTCTACCGCGACGAAGCTCGCGACGTAAACGAAGCACAAGACCGCCGCGAGCGACATCGCTCGAGCCATCAATCGCTGACGACCCGATCGCATTACTTGGCCGACCCAATGCGTCAGCGCCAGACACAATACTCCGCCAAGGAACAGACCGCCGGGTTTGACGAGCGGGTTGATGCCGAAGCTCAAAAATGAAAACTCCACAAGAAATGCCAGGATAACTCCGACGGCGACTAGCGGCAGCCAAGCTGTTGACGCAGTCGTGTCGACGGCACCACCGTTGGTGGCGGCGCGCTGCTGCATCACGCTGCCGCTACTGAGGAAGGCATGGGCTTTGTAGAGCGAATGCGCGAGAATGTGTAACATTGCCGCCGAGAAAGCTCCCAAACCGCATTGCAACAGCATGAATCCCATTTGAGCGATCGTCGAGTATGCCAACTTCTTCTTGACGCTCGTTTGCGTCATCATCACGATTGCCGCAAAGCAAGCAGTAAAACCACCCACCACGGCTAACAATGTCATTGCCCACGGCTGGATCACCAATAACGGGCTGGTGCGGATGATCAAATAACCTCCCGCGTTTACGATCCCTGCGTGCATCAATGCCGAAACGGGCGTCGGCGTCTCCATCGTCAACGGCAGCCAAGTGTGAAACGGAAACTGAGCCGATTTGGTGATCGCGCCAATCGCTAACAGGAATGGGACCAGAGTCGTACCGATCGTCGGCTCAGTCGCCTGAAGCGACGGCGAAGCGATGGCGGCAAATAACTGTTGGAAGTCCAGCGTTTGGAACTGGTCATAGATCAGGGCGATCGCGGCGACGAGCGCAATATCGCCCAGTCGGCTAATAATGAACTTCGTCCAAGCCGCACGCTTCGCGGCAGGACGCTGGCCGTAATGCAACAGCAGCTTGTGCAGCGCCGTACTCGTCATCACCCACGTTGCCATGAACATCAACAAATTGCCGGAAATAACCATTAACGAAACGGAGCCGATTGCAAATGCCGTCCAGCGAAAGTAACGGCCCTGTGTAGCTTCGCCGTCGAGGTAACGGACCGAGTATTGGCAAATCACCCAGCCCACGAAACTGACCAGCATTAGCATCAGACAAGCCAAGTTGTCACAATGCACCGTCAATGCCAGCGCTGCGTCATTAGAAAAATCCCAGAAAGTCCAGTGGACTACTGGCAAGAATCCGACGATATTCGCGGCCGCAAGGGTCGTGGAAATCGCAAACTGCGTCGCCGCTAGAAGCGTCATCAGCCGCCGAAAAACTACGACTCTGGCGTTCGCAATTCGGTTAGGGACCAGCATCATCGCCACTAGCAGTAGCGCCGGAAGAATCATAACTTGGTGAGTAACATTCATCTCGAACCTCGATTTTACACGATATTTATTACACGCAATGTATAACGCGATACTCTAAACACGAAACCTATGTCGTCAATAGGAGTTTCGGAGATTCGTCTAATTAGCGTGAGCCAAATCCTAAAAAAGCTGCTAAAACATTCAAAAAAGCGGGGAAAAATGTGCATGAAAATCGTTTCGCGAATTGTAATTCGTGAACAGATCCGCTAATCTGCGAGTTGATGATGCTTGTTTTTTTTGGCGGAGAAGGCTGATGGAACCAAATACCGAGAAACGGTCCAATGAAGAAGAGAAGCTCGGACCAACAGGATCCGAGGCCGCAGTCACGCATCGTTGGACTTTTCTGACCAATCATGCGCATGTGTTGATTGCTCTTCAGGGCAATCAACACATGATCCTTCGCGAGGTTGCTGTACAAGTAGGAATTACCGAGCGAGCGGTTCAACGAATCATCCAAGAGTTGGAGGAAGAGAGATACATTCGCCGCCAGAAAATTGGCCGAAAAAACCAATACGAAGTACTAAGCGATCGTCCCTTGCGTCATCCGCTAGAATGTCACCGATCCATCGGGGATCTATTGCGACTTATCACCAAGACCGAGTTCAAGAGCACGTTATGAATGTCAACTTCCTCGCGATTGCCCACCGCACTTAATTCCTCGATGGACTCAGGATAAGGCAGTTTTCGCTCCACCATTTGGAGATGAAACGTATCGTCGTCGATGTCTTGAGAACTGCTTATGCTACTGACTGCAAATACGAGTAGCTGCTGAGCGCTAAATTGGTACCGACTGATAATTCCGATACAATTGTCATGCAGTTGTTATACAATTGTTATACATTCGATCGATTCGAGAATAACTTTTAAGCGAGTACAAAAAGATGCAATTCCTATTGAGTCTTTCGAGGCGGCGGTACCTGTGGCTAATCATTTCGATCACCGTCTGTTCGCCATACCTCGTTCAAGGACAAGAGGCAGGGACGAAAACTGAAGCTGCTTTGCGGAAGTGGCTAAAAAAAAATCCAGAAGCCGACGCTAACCGCGATGGAACGTTGACCGAAATCGAAGCCCTTGAATTTCGAAAGTCGGCCAAAACGTCGAATGTCGAGAGAAGCGCCGAGTCCAATCGTGGCCAAATGCCGACTCAGACCGATGTTGCGTACGGCGAGCATGAACGTCAGAAACTCGATTTCTGGAAAGCAACGTCGGAGCTGCCCACGCCCGTCTTGATATTTTTTCATGGCGGCTCATTCAAAGCTGGTGACAAATCGGCCATTCAATCGCGAAGCATTCTTGACGAGTGTCTGAAGGCCGGGATCTCCGTTGTCTCTGCCAACTATCGATTGAGCACCGATAGTCCTGCTGCCTGCGTGCGGTCCGTCTTGACCGCCGTTCCTTTGGTGACGCGTTCGGGGTTCGCGGAACCTGTGTTGGGCTCAGTCATCGGCACGACGCCTTTTAGCGAGAAAGCCTGGGCCTTCTTGACGGCTGCATTCAGTTTCTCCTCTCGATAGATGGGATTGAACTGCTGTAGATCCATCAGTTCATTGGTCGTGAGCATGAAATAACCAAGGATGTCTTTGTCGTTTGGGTCATTGTCAGAAAGGCTGTAATGCCAAAACCCATCCGCTTCTTGCGCAGGAATGATTTGGCTATAAATACACTTGTCGGTTTTTTGCTTCAAGCGATCAGACAGCTCGGCGTCGATGTTGCGAACATAACCGCTGAGAATTCCGGCGGCCTTGGCGACGTACATCAAATCATCATTTCTCCCGCCTTCTTTGTGCAGGATGTAGGCAACATTCGACGTATACGATCCCAAGGCTGGAGGACCGCCACCGATGATGGTCTTGCCGTCGGGCTTTTCCTTTTCTTTAGGCTCTTCCGCAGAAACTGTGGGTGGTTTTCGTGATCCGCAATCGATTTTAGCCGTAAAATCCATGAAAAACACGAAACTGAGTGATTGCAAAAACCAAGGTTCGCTTTCTGATCGGAAATGCTT
>Ga0163150_10005280_pt1 | contig 16660 bp, 13 predicted proteins | sample OliLakLV19P2IB_FD_148628 | JGI IMG/M metagenome (GOLD analysis project Ga0163150, IMG submission 148628) | Freshwater microbial mat bacterial communities from Lake Vanda, McMurdo Dry Valleys, Antarctica - Oligotrophic Lake LV.19.P2.IB | ecosystem: Environmental > Aquatic > Freshwater > Lake >...
GTTTTGGATCCGCTGGCCCGTTTCCCGGAGTACCTGATCGACAACGGGTTTATCGACCGCGAGGAGCTTGGGAACATTATCGCGGACGTCGACCGCGAGGTGCAGGAAGCGTCGGACCGAGCCATGCTGGCGCCGTCGCCGGCTGCCGGGAGCGTGCTCGATTATTTGTACTCGCCTGTAGTGGATCCGAGTTCGGCGCAGTTCGATTCGCCTCCGGTGTTTACGGGCCAGCCACGGACGATGGTCGACGAGATCAATCTCACGCTGGCTGAGGAGATGCGGCGCGACAGTTCGGTGCTGGTTTTCGGCGAAGATGTCGCCGACTGCAGCCGCGAGGAGAGTCTGCGTGAGGTGAAGGGCAAGGGCGGCGTTTTCAAGGCAACTGCCGGGCTCCAGATCCAGTTCGGCCCGAGGCGCTGTTTCAACACGCCAATCGCCGAGGCTTGCATCGTGGGGCGGGCGATTGGAATGGCGACCAGGGGTCTGAAGCCGGTGGCGGAGATTCAGTTCTTCGATTACATCTGGCCCGCGATGATGCAGATTCGCGACGAGCTGGCGAATATCCGGTGGCGGTCGAACAACGGATTTTCCTGCCCAATTGTGATTCGCGCGGCAATCGGCGGCTACCTGAACGGCGGGGCGATTTACCACAGCCAGTGCGGCGAATCGATTTTCACGCATATACCCGGGATTCGTGTGGTGTTCCCGTCGAACGCTCTGGACGCGTGCGGGCTGCTGCGGACGGCGATTCGGTGCGATGATCCAGTGCTGTTTCTGGAGCACAAGAGGTTGTATCGCGAGTCGTACAACCGTTCCTCGCATCCAGGGCCGGAATTCATGGTGCCGTTCGGTAAGGCGAGCATCGTGAAGCGCGGCCGTTCGCTGACCATTATTACGTACGGCTTTCTGGTATTTCGTGCTGTGTACGCTGCCGCGCAAATCGAGCAGCGCCACCCGGGGACGACGGTGGAGGTGATCGACCTGCGGTCGCTTTCGCCGTACGACTGGCCGGCGATCAAGGCGTCGGTGGAGAAGACCAGCCGGGTGATTATCGCGCACGAAGATTGTTTGTCGTGGGGCTACGGCGCGGAGATCTCGGCGCGGATTGCGAGCGAACTGTTCGGCCACCTCGACGCGCCGGTGGGTCGGGTGGGGGCTCTGGATACATGGGTCGCGTACAACCCGGATCTGGAGAATGAAATTCTGCCGCAGGCTGAGGACTTGATTGCGGAAGCGGAGCGGATTCTTAGTTATTGAGGCGGACATGGGGGTGCAAGCACAAGACGTCCGCCGCAGGCCTGGGGGCCTGCAATTGGTGTTTCCCGTCAACTCAACCGGCCTTTTGCAAACTTCCGACAGGGCGTCATCCACCCGTAACCTTCCCGGCCTGGGAACATGGTAAAGTGTGCGGAGTGTAATCGACACTGGAAAGAGAGCTTGTCTGTATGCCCCTGTCGAAAAGAGCATTTGCTGAATTTATCGGAACCTTTTGGCTCGTCTTTGGCGGATGCGGGAGCGCGGTGCTTGCGGCGGCTTTCCCGGGCCTCGGGATCGGATTCGCCGGAGTCGCTCTGGCGTTCGGCCTGACGGTGCTGACCATGGCGTTTGCTATAGGCCACATTTCGGGATGCCACCTGAATCCCGCCGTCTCAGTGGGACTGGTTGTGGGCAAGCGATTTTCCATTTCGGAACTGCCCGCGTACGTCATCGCGCAGGTGTTAGGCGGCATCGCCGGATCGGCAGTGTTGTACACGATCGCGGCGGGCAAAGCGGGATTCGACCTGGCAGGTGGATTTGCATCCAACGGCTACGGGGCGCATTCGCCCGGTGGCTATAGCTTTGCAGCATGCCTGACGGCCGAAGTGGTGCTGACGTTCATGTTCCTGATGATCATTCTGGGAGCCACCGACACGCGAGCGCCGAAGGGCTTCGCGCCGATCGCGATCGGCCTCGGGTTGACGCTTATTCATCTCATTGGAATTCCAGTGACGAATCTGTCGGTGAATCCGGCGCGCAGCACGGGTCCGGCAGTGTTCGTGGGCGGATGGGCAATCGAACAGCTATGGATGTTCTGGGTGGCGCCGATCATAGGCGCGGCGATCGCCGGCGCGGTGTATTCGGTCTTCGCTACCGAACCCGAACCGACGCTGCAGGACAAAATGGCGGCGGCCGAGTAACCCGCGCGGAAGATTTCGTCGCCGAGGCGAACTGGTCATCTGACCGCTTTAGTTTTCCGGTACCATGGAAGTGTGAAGCACCGGATCGTTAACGTCACCGAATTCAAGGCGAAGTGCTTGTCGCTGCTCGATGATATCGGGCAGAACGGCGGGCGCATCACGGTCACCAAACGGGGAAAGCCGCTGGCGACGGTCGGTCCGCCAAAGCAGCCAAAGTTCAAGTCGCCCGAAGGAAGTTGGGCGGGGAGGATAGAGATTGCAGACGATCTGGAGAGCTGGGATTCCTCACATTTATGGGACGCTCTCCGGAAAACTGGGGAAGACATCTGAAGCTGCTGCTGGATACTCATATCCTGATCCGCTGGCTCGCGACGCCGGCCAAACTTTCGCGGGAGCAGACTAGTGCACTTCGCAGTGCCGTGATGAGAGGCGAGCCCGTTGCCATCAGCGCCATTACGCTTATTGAGATCGGACTACTAAGCGACGCCGGGCGGGTACGGTTGTCTGCGCCGGAGTTCTTCACCGAGATTGTGGAGCACCCTCTGCTTGAGATCCTGCCAATAACCATCGCGATCGCAGCAGAATTTGCTGCGGCAGGGAGCAGTTTGCATGATCCGTCCGACCGGATGATCGTGTGCACGGCCCGCGTCCACAACCTCCGCCTGGTCACCTCCGATGTGCGGATCATTGACTCGAAGCTGGTGCCGGTAGTCACGTAACGGCGGGCCGACCGTTCGTGGGACTGCGCCACGGTGAAAAGCGCGGGAAACAGCAGCCCTCTGGGGGCGTCTCCTAAGTGCCGACCGGAGATTTTTTGGACACCCCATACAAACACGGCTATCCCCGCCCCCAACTCGAACGCAAGGAATGGATTGACCTGAACGGCGCATGGGACTTCGCGCTCGACCCTGAGGGCGTGTGGCAGGCACCTCAGGAAGTCGTCTGGAACGCTACCATTCAGGTACCCTACACACCGGAAACCCCGGCCAGCGGGATCGGGCAGACGGGCTTTTTCCGCGCCGTCTGGTATCGACGCACGGTGGAGGTGGAGCCGCTCGCCCATGGCCGGTTGCTGCTGCTCCACTTTGGCGCGGTCGACCATACGGCCAGCGTCTGGATCAACGGCCAGTTCGCCGGCGGACACGAGGGCGGTTATACGCCGTTCACCCTCGACATCACTGGCTTCCTGGTGGACGGCGGACCGCAGACCATCGTGGTGCGAGCCTGGGACGATCCCGCCGAGCTCTCAAAGCCACGCGGCAAACAGGACTGGCAGCTCAATCCGCACTCCATCTGGTATCCGCGAACCACGGGCATCTGGCAAACGGTCTGGCTGGAGCGCGTGCCGGCAACCTACATCGGCTACGTGCGGTTCACCCCGATCATGGAGCGCTGGGAAATCGGCTTCGAGGGGCACCTGCATGGCAGCCGGCGCGAAGGGCTGCGGATGTCCGTCAGGTTGAGCCGCGGCGATCAGCTCATCGCGGACGACACCTATACCGTGGTGGCGGGTGAGGTCCACCGGCGCATCGCGTTCTCCGATCCGGGGATCGACGATTACCGCAATGAGCTGCTGTGGACGCCGTCCACGCCGCATCTCATCGAAGTCGAACTGAAACTGTGGAGCGGCCGAGGCGAGCTGATCGACCAGGCACGCAGCTACACGGCACTCCGGTCGATCGGCATTCAGGGCGACAAGTTTGTGCTCAACGGGCGGCCGTTTCAGCTGCGAATGGTGCTCGACCAGGGGTACTGGCCGGAGACCGGGCTGACCGCGCCGGGAGACGACGCCCTGCGCCGCGATGTGGAACTGGCCAAGGACATGGGCTTCAACGGCGTCCGCAAGCATCAGAAGATAGAGGATCCGCGCTATCTCTACTGGGCCGACGTGCTCGGGCTGCTGGTGTGGGAGGAGATGCCGTCGGCCTACCGATTTACGCGGCAGTCGGTCGAGCGGCTGACGCAGGAGTGGATGCTGGCGATGCAGCGCGACATGAGCCACCCGTGCATCATTGCGTGGGTACCGTTCAACGAATCGTGGGGCGTGCCCGATCTGCCTGACAGCCCCGCGCAGAGGCACTGGGTGCAGTCGCTGTATCACCTCACCAAAACGCTGGACCCCACGCGCCCGGTGATCGGCAACGACGGCTGGGAGAGCGTCGCCACCGACGTCATTGGCATCCACGATTACGACCACGATCCGGAGCGCATCGCCCGGCGCTACGGCAATGACGAAAGCCTGCCGCGTCTGTTCAAACGGGAGCGCCCAGGCGGCCGTCTGCTGCTGTTGAGCGAGGACGCCAACACCGGTCAGCCGATCATGCTGACGGAGTTCGGCGGTATCGCTTACTCCACCGATGCCTCGACGACATGGGGCTACACACGGTCGGAGACACAGGACGCGTTTGCCGACCAGGTGATGGAGCTGATCAGCGTGGTGCGGTCTCTGGGCGTGCTGGCGGGGTTCTGCTACACGCAGTTCGCCGACACCTACCAGGAAGCCAATGGCCTGCTCTACGCCAACCGCACGCCAAAGTTTCCGCTGCAGGACATCGCCATTGCGGTGCAGGGCCCGGGGACATCGCGCGAACCATCCGTGGAATGGGCCTGGCGCGAGCGCCTGATGAGCCACCAGCGTACGCGTTACGTGATCCCGTCTGAGGACTACCAGGTGAAGCGCTGAGCGCCGCTCCAATGACCCTCGCCGCGGGTACCCAGCTCGGCCCGTATCAGATCGTGACACGCATTGGAAGCGGTGCGATGGGTGAGGTGTGGCGCGCCCGCGACACTCGTCTGCACCGCGATGTGGCGATCAAGACGATGTCGTCACGCGATGCGGACGTCGACGCGCTGCAGCGCTTTGAACAGGAAGCGCAGGCGGTCAGCGCGCTGAACCATCCGAACATCCTCACCGTCCACGACGTCGGCCGGGATGACGGGATTGCGTGGATCGTCACAGAGTTGATCGAAGGCGAGTCGCTCCGGAGCATCCTCAACGAGCACGGCACGCTGCCCCTCGGCCGGCTGCTCGACATTGCGCTGCAAATCGCCGAGGGTGTCGCGGCGGCGCACGATGCCGGGATTGTCCATCGCGACCTGAAGCCAGAGAACATCATGCTGACTCGCGACCGGCGCGTGAAGATTCTCGACTTCGGCATCGCCAAAGTGATGGAGGAAGCGCGGAGCGATTCGGTCGCGACCAGCAATGAAACCACGCCCGGGCTGCTGATCGGCACCACGGCCTACATGAGTCCGGAGCAGGCGCGAGGCACTCGCGTCAGCTACTGGACCGACCAGTTTTCTTTCGGCCTGATCCTGTATGAGATGGCGACCGGCACCTCGCCATTCCGCCGTGAGACCGGGCTGTCGACGCTCTCGGCGATCCTGATGGAAGAAGTGCCGCCGCTGGAATCGGGCTCGCCGCTGTTCCAGTGGCTGGTGCGGCGTCTGCTGCACAAGGAGCCCGATCACCGGTACGGGTCGATGCACGACGTGCTGCGCGAGCTGCGGGCGATTCGGGGCGCGCTGACTGAGGTTCCCGAGGAGGAGACGGCGCCGCCGGCGGAGGTCGAGGCTCCACCCGTTCTGCCCCGGTCCTATGCGCTGCCGGCACGGTGGATCGCGGCGATGCTGATTTGCGCGGTGCTGGTGTTTGCCGCTGTGGCGTTGTGGCGCCGCTTCCCTGCCCCGGTCCAGCGGCAGGTTGCCCGGGACTACCGATTGTTTGCGGCGCGCAACGGGCTGGATGTCATGCCCGCCTGGTCGCCGGATGGTCGCATGATCGCATGGTCGTCTCTGCAGGATGGCGTGATGCAGATTTTTGTGAGTGCGGTGTCGGGCCACGCGCAGCCACTGCAGCTCACGTTCGAAAAGAGTCACTGCCTGCAGCCGGTGTGGTCAGCCGATGGCTCGCTGATCCAGTTCTTTGCCGCACGCGGGCAGTGGGTGGTGAGCGCCGCGGGCGGAACTAAAGTGCCCTCTGCCGGGATCTTTCCTGTGGCATCGGGTTCGACGCTCGCGGTGGTGGAACGCTCCGGCGATCTGGTCATCTCGAACACGCGGACAGGTCGCAGCGATCCGCTCACTGCCGGTCCGGGCATCGACACGGACCCTGCCCTTTCACCGGACGGCCGGACTGTCGCATTCACGTCCGCACACGTGCAGTACAGGCTGATGCGCATGGATCCCCGCACGGGCGCGCTTCAGGAACTGCGTGAGGGAGGGACTCGCGCGACGCACCCGGCCGTGTTCCCCGACGGGTCGATGGCATGGGTCGGCGATGGGACGGTCCTGAGGCTGAAGGGACGGCCGCTGTGGACGCATACGCTTCCCATCACGGATCTGCGCGTGATCGATGGCGGAGCGCGGGTGGCTTTTCAGGATGCCGGCGACGGGTGGTGGATTCTGAACACCGCTGGCGGCGGGCCCGTCCGGACCGGGCGGCAGGTGCCGTCTGAGCCACTCCCGCCCGACTTGCTGCGCGCTGCCGGCATTGAACCCGACGCGTTGCCACGCTGGCCCCCGGTAGCCGGAGCTGCCAGGGCCGCCGACGGGTCGTACGTGGTTTCGGTTCGGCGGTCGACTGCCGAGGTGTGGATTCTCGACCGGTAGCGGCGCATGTTAACGTGGTGTCGCCATGCGTTCGCACTTCGCTTTTGGAAAGACTGGACTCGATCTCGACCTGCCGGAGGGCTTTGACTACCGGCTCCTCGAAGCCCGTTCGGCGCAGCCGCTTCCCGATGAGCGGGCCGCGCTCGAAGCAGCGCTCGACAGCCCGGTTGCGGGGCCGTCGCTGGTGGAGCTGGCGCGCGGGAAAAAGAGCGCGGCCATCAGTGTTTGCGATATCACCAGGCCCGCTCCGAATCGCCGGGTTCTGCCTCCCTTGCTCGCGCGTCTGGAACAAGCGGGGATATCGCGGGAAAATATCTCGATTTTCATCGCCACCGGACTGCATCGCGAAGCCACTCCAGCGGAAATCGCCGAGATTCTCGGCCCAGAAGTGCATGGCACGGTGCGGGTGGTGAACCACAACGCGCGCAATCTCCATGAGCACAAGTACCTCGGCGACACGGCCAGCGGTACGCCGGTCTACATCGACGCACGGTACATCGCGGCCGACCTTCACATCACGCTGGGGTTTATTGAGCCGCACCTGATGCTGGGCTTCTCCGGTGGCCGCAAGCTGATCGCCCCTGGTCTGGCGGCGCAGGAAACGATCAAGGTGATTCACAGCCCGAAATTCATGCGCGATCCGCGGGCTACCGAGGGTTCAGTGGACGATAATCCGCTGCATCGCGAATTACTGGAAATTGCCCGAATGGCCCGGCACGATTTTATCGTCGACGTATGTCTCACGCGGGACAGGCGCATTGCGCAGGTGTTCGCCGGCGATTCGGAAAAAGCGCATGCTGCGGGCATGAAATTCGTGTCGCAGGTGATGCTGGAACAACTGCCTGGGCCGGTGGACGCTGTAATTACCAGTTGCGCCGGATATCCGCTGGATCTTACTTTTTACCAGGCGATTAAAGGTATCACCGCGGCGCAGCATATCGTGAAGCCCGGCGGTAAAATCCTGCTGATGGCCGAATGCGCCGAAGGCCCGGGAGCGCACGAGTTTTGTCAGCTTCTGCTTCGCACGGACTCATGGGAAGACTTTCTGGAATCCATCCGGGAGGCGCCGGTGACGGTGGATCAGTGGCAGCTGGAAAAACTCGCGTTGGTCACGCGTAAGGCCGAGGTATTGTTCTACACGCCCGGCCTTCCCGCGAAATACAACGCGACTGTCTGGGGCAAAGTGCTGCCCTCGCCCTCCGCTGCCGTCGCAGCCCTGATTGCGGGTCTGGCTCCAGGTTCAGTGATTGCCGTGATGCCGGAAGGCCCGTACGTACTCGCACGAGCCCAGGCTGCTTAGTTAACGCCCGTAGTAGGTGATCGTGACGGTAGCCTCTTTGCTCGCGCCGGCCGCGTCGGTCACGCTTACAAGGAACTGATATCCACCTGGACCGCTGGCGAACTGAACGGTCGGATTTGCCGTCCGGCAGCCGCGAATCGCCGCCGCGCCCTGGGTGGAACGCCAGTAGAATTCCAGCGGCAGCGAACTGTCCGGATCCATCGACCCGGAGGCATCGATCTGCGTCTCGGGCTGAGTCGTGATGAAATCTGTGGTTGCCACAATGACGGGCGGCTGCGGCACGGTCGAAGAGACAACCACCATGCCCGCTGCCGTCGACACCTTCCGGGCGTCCTCGGCCACAATACTAATATCTCTGAAAATCGCGGCATTTCCCGCGCCGTCGAGCGCGAACGCCGAACTAAGTTCGTATTTGTCACCGTCGGTTACAGAACTGAGGAAAGATTTAGCGCCTGGAGCCACAGTGCCAGAGAAGGAAATCAGGTTACCGGAGACGGAAACGCTGGTCAGATCGACGCGAAATTCCTCAAGCGGAGTACAGGGAAGGGCTTCATTCGGAGTCAGCGCGGGTGCGCCGGTCATCACCGGGAACGTAAGTACATCCAGATGATTCCCCGGGCCGTCATAGCGAATTTGCTGCCGAATCTGAACGTTTCCGCTCTCCACGGCTTCCGTAAGTTCGGGCGGAACGACTCCGGTGGACGGGAACGCAAACTCCTGCCGGAAGCTCTGCAACTTACCGCCATCCTGCGCGAACAGCGTGAGTCCGGCAAGCGCGCACATCAGGACACACGTATAGCTGGTCCATTTCATGGTTAATCTCCTGAATAAGGTTATCTTTTTCTATTAGATCAGGCGTGCATTACCCAGCGCCCGATAACTGGCGAAGCTGCTTTCACTTATCTAAAACCGATGGAGCGCGGAAAGTTTCGGACTAGATTGTGAAGTCTGCTCAACGGCCGTAATAGCTGGTGGTTACAGTGGCTTCCGCGGAGGCTCCAGGCGAATCGGTAACAGTCAGCATGAGTACATACTGACCCGGACCGGAGTGGAACTGTATGCGAGGTAACGCGGAGTCAGACGGTGAGACGCCTGGCGGGCGCGTCGTAAACGGCCTGCTGTCTCACCTCGCGAGCCCCTGTCAGCACCGCCTCGGCCAGGTCCGGTCCCAGCACCGGAGCGGTCTGCCCGTCGAAATCGAGGCGATATTCCAGCCGGAACGCCTGCAATTCTTCCGGCGTCTGAGCTCCCAGGAGCAACACGCCGGCGATTATCAGACAAACAACTCGAAACTTCATGAAACTGCTACTACCCCGTTACTTTATTTGTTGCGAAATCCCACTTAATTTTACGGCCTTCGCGGTATGACATGTTGGCGATGTGCGCCGCACCGGCTGCCGCGTGCCCTTCGGTGGCATTCTCGCGGCTCGGCTTCCCTTCCCGCACGCTGTCGATGAAGAAGTCGGAGTGATTGGGACCAGCGGGGACCTTGTACTCTTTCGGATCGGGATCCTTGCCCCACAGCCCGCGCGGGTTCGCCGGGTCCACTCCCTTGCTACGCAGATAAGCTTCTTTAGCCGCTTTCGGCCAGGCGTAAGTACCGTAATTCTGAATATCCTTGTCTTCCGCCTCGCCCAGGACGGTGATTTTATTCCGGTCCCAGATCAGCGTGCCGTCGCTGCCATAAGCGACCAGCGCCGGAGCATCCGCGCCATTCTTCTGGTGTACGCACATTTCAGCGAGATAATTTTCCGGATACTCGAAAACGGTTTCCAGCACATCCGGCACGGTTCGACCGTCCTTCCAGAACCACAAACCGCCCTGCGACACTGCCGACACCGGCGCGTGAGACCCGGTGACCTCATGCAGCGTAGTCAGCATGTGTACGAACAGATCCGTCGCGACGCCGCCCGAATATTCCCACCAGCAGCGCCACCGGAAGAAATGCTCCGCTGTAAATGGGCGTTTCGGAGCCGTGCCGAGCCAGCGATTCCAGTCGATTGTCTCGGGCGAAGCATCGGGTGGAATCGCATACCGCCACGCGCCTTCGGCATTATTCCGGTAATTCGCCATGCGAATCAGCGACACTTTGCCGATCGCCTTCTGCGCGAGCAGTTCCTTCACCTTCTGTGTCATGGCAGCCGTCTTGCCGCCGCTGCCGATCATGACGCACTTGCCGGACTTCTTCTCCGCGGCGATGATCTCCGGGCCTTCCTTCAGGTTCCATGTCATCGGCTTTTCGCAGTAGACGTGCTTGCCCGCGGCCAGCGCGTCCAGCGTGATTCTCTTGTGCCAGTGGTCCGGCGTCGCGATGACGACCGCGTCGATGTCCTTGCGGTTGAGCACATCCTCATACCGTTTGGTGGTCTCGACGTCCGTGCTCGCCTTCGCTTTACAAAACTCACGGGCGTGCTGCAAATAACCGTCGTACAAATCCGCGCAGACCACGAATCGCGATGCGGAGTTCTTAGAGAAGTCCTCCAGCAACGCGCTGCCGCGGATCCCAACGCCGATAAACCCGAGCCCCACTTTGTCGCTGGCGCCCACCGCTGCCGCCGCGGGACGGCCCCCGACCAGCGAGTACACCGCGGCGACACTGCCCGCTTTCACGAAATCGCGTCTTTCAATCATGACGCTCGCAGGCTAACACACCCGGGGGCCGTTTGCGTTACTCTGTAATCCATGCAGCGCAGGACTTTCTTTAGCGGAGCGGCAGCAGCCGCGGGACTCGCATCGGCTCAGAGCCAGAGCGGCACGAAGGCCGGTGACGTGCCCCGCAGGCGCTTTGGCAAGACAGGCGTCGACGTCAGCATCATTGGACAGGCCGGAGGCAGGCTTGGCATGGTGACGCGCGAGGAGGCGAAGGCCGTCACTCTGCGCGCATACCAGCTGGGGCTCAACTACTTCGACAACGCCCGGCTTTACAACAACGGCGTCTCCGAAGAGATTTACGGCGAGGTGCTGCAGCCGTATCGCAAGGAGCTGTTCCTCACCACCAAATCGGCCACGTACACCAAACAGGGCGCGCTCGCCGACCTGGAGAAGTCACTGAAGGCAATGCGCACGGACTATGTCGACCTCTGGCAGATCCACCAGGTCGGCGAGATGAAGGAAGTGGAGCAGATCTTCGCGCCGGGCGGCTCCATTGAAGCCGCGGTGCAGGCGAAGAAGGAAGGCAAGGCTCGCTTCATTGGTTTCACCGGGCACCGCGACCCCGCCGTCCATATGGAGATGCTGAAGCGTTTCCAGAACTGGGACACCATCCTGATGCCGCTGAATCCGGCGGACACGCACTACCTCTCCTTTGAGACGCAGGTACTGCCCATCGCCGTGAAACGCGGCATGGGTATTCAGGGCATGAAGAGCACAGCCAACGCGAAGCTGCTTTCCGCGCTGGCGGTCCGCGACTGCATTCGCTACGTGCTGAGCCAGCCCATTCACTGCCTCGCCGTCGGCTGCACGACGATCGGCCAGATTGAAGACGACGTTCGAATCGCAAAAGAATTCAAAGCCTTAAACGAGACGGAACTGGCTACATTACGCAAGCGGGCGCAACGACTTTCCGGCCCCGCGCTGGAAGACTGGAAAAAGAATACTCAGACGGCTGACAATGGCCATATCTATCGCGATGGACAGGGCGTGATCGCGGTTTAATACTTTTCGCTCACGGGACTGCTGTGCCGACAAGCGGTGTTTTTTCGGTGTAAACTCATTTTTCACGGGGAGCGCATCCGCTGAAGCAAACTACGGCACGCTCAACGTGAACCCGGCGGAAGGCTACGCCGCCTTCGGCGATACGTTTACCTTCGGTGGCGGCGCCGGGACAGGATATCTGGTGCTGGACATCAACCTTACCGGTTCGGCGACATGGAGCCCGCTGGCAGCTGGCAGCGCGGTCCCCGAACCCGGCACGATGTTCGCCCTCGGTGGCGGGCTGATGGTCCTCGCAGCAGTTCGGCGTGTGCGGCAGGCTCGAGGATAGAAACCAGATACACTCGTCTGGTGTTCCGCAATATGGTTTCGGTTCTGTGGCTGGGCGCCTGCCTGCTGCAACCGGCGGGTGCCGCTGAAGCGCCAGTTCGACTCAACCAGGCGGGTTACCGCCCCAATGCTCCAAAGATTGCAGTAGTTGTAGCGACTTTGCCAGTGTCTGCTTTCACGGTCCGTGAGGCGTCCACTGGCAAAGTCGCGTTTACGGGGATAGCGGGTACTCCTGCCAGGGAAGCCGATTCCGGCGACACGGTCCAGGTGCTCGACTTCAGCGCGCTGAACAAGCCCGGGCGATATTTCATCGAGTCCGGGGGGCTCGCGAAAAGCTGGCAGTTCACGATCGCCCCAGACGTGTATTCCCGTCCTTTTTATCTGGCAATGCGGTCCTTTTACGGGCAACGCTGCGGAATGGCGGTCGATTTAGGGGCTGAATTTCCAGGATATAAGTATGAGGCCTGCCACCTGGCCGGCGCGTGGCATTCGTCTTCTGGAAAACAGGGCGCGGCGCCTTCGTCGAAAGGGTGGCACGATGCGGGCGACTACGGCCGCTACATAGTAAACTCCGGAATCACAACGGGCACTCTGCTTTGGGCGTGGGAACTGTACGGGTCGAAGCTGGCGAAGGTGGACCTGCGCATCCCGGAATCGGGGAACAAGACACCGGACATGCTCGACGAGATTCGCTGGAATCTGGAGTGGATGCAGACGCTGCAGGATGCGGCCGACGGCGGTGTCTGGCACAAGCAGACCACGGAACGCTTCTCCGGGTTCGTGATGCCGGAAGCGGACAAGGCGCCGAGCGTGATTATCGGCACCGCGTCCGAGCCGTTTAAGAGCACGTGCGCCACTGCCGATTTCGCGGCTGTCATGGCGATTGCGGCACGCGCGTATAAGCCGTTCGACGCGAGGTTCGCGGACAAGTCCCGCAAAGCGGCAGAAGCGGCGTGGACGTGGGCTGTTGCCCATCCCGCTGTGGTGTTCAATAACCCGCCGGGTGTGGCGACGGGCGGGTATGGCGACAGAAACTGCGGCGATGAGTTGCTTTGGGCGTCGGCGGAATTGTGGCGCACCACCGGATTAAAGCCGTACCACGATTATTTTGCCGCTCATGCGCGGGAATTTATGGGAACGCTTCGGGCTACCGAGCCGCAGAGCTGGGCTAACGTCGCACCGCTGGCGCTCTGGGCGTATGCGCTGGACAAGCGCGGCGACGCCGAGTTGGCTGCGGCGATTCGCAAAGCGGCGCTGGCGGCCGCCGACAGTATCGTGGCGCGAACCGCCGCGAACCCGTATCGAACCAGCATGACGGCACGCGACTATATCTGGGGCTCGAACGCCGTGGCCGCGAATTACGGTATGCAGTTGCTGGTCGCCAATGCGCTCCAGGCAGACCCGCGGTACGTGGAAACCGCGCTCGACAATCTGCACTATTTGCTCGGGCGGAATACGTTTTCCCTCTCGTGGGTGACGCAGCTTGGAGAGAATCCGTACCGGCATCCGCATCACCGGCCGAGCGGTGCCGACAAGAATGCCGAGCCATGGCCAGGCCTGCTGTCGGGCGGTCCGAACCAGCGCCCGCAGGATCCTGCGATGAAGAAGATCCCGGCGGGTACGCCTCCGGCCCGAATGTTCATCGACGACCAGGAGTCTTACGCGAGCAACGAAATCGCGATTAACTGGAATGCGCCGCTTGTGTTCCTGCTGGCCGGGGTTATGTAGTCCGGCGCGCGATTCGACAGGCGCCCGACACGCCGCCATTCTTAAGACCCGCCGCCAGCGGTAATCGTATCTCAGGCCCCAGGGCCCATACGTGATAACCTGAAAATTAGCTTATTAACGGTCCCGAAAACGAAGGAGGATTGCAACTATGCCAATGGTATCGATGCGTCAGGTTCTTGACGAAGCGGCAAAAGGCGGCTACGGTGTTGGCGCTTTTAACGTGAACAATATGGAGCAGATCCAGGCGATCATGGAAGCGGCGCGCGAAACCAAATCGCCCGCCATCGTCCAGGCGAGCCGCGGCGCCCGCTCCTACACCAACGACCGTTTTCTGTATCACCTCATGATGGCGGCCGTCGAACTCTACCCCGAAATTCCGATCGTCCTGCACCAGGATCACGGAAACAGCCCGGAAACCTGCAAGTCCGCCATCGACATGGGCTTTACGTCCGTCATGATGGACGGCTCCCTGATGCCCGACGGCAAGACCCCGGCTGATTTCGAGTACAACGTCCGTGTCACCAAAGAAGTTTGCGAGATGGCCCATGAGCGCGGCGTAACTGTGGAAGGCGAGCTCGGCACGCTCGGCGGTATCGAAGACGGGCACGGCGCCGACGTTGACCCCATGAGTCACCTCACCGACCCCGACCAGGCGGTCGAGTTCGTGGAGCGCACCGGAATCGACGCCCTGGCAGTCGCCATCGGCACCAGCCACGGCGCCTATAAGTTCAGCAAGAAGCCGACCGGCGAAGTGCTGGTTATGAGCCGCATCGAAGAAATTCACCGTAAGCTCCCGAACTGCCACATGGTGATGCACGGCTCGTCCAGCGTTCCGCAGGACCTGCAGGACATCATCAACAAGTACGGCGGCCAGATGAAGCAGACCTATGGTGTGCCGGTGGAAGAAATCCAGCGCGGCATCAAGAACGGCGTCCGCAAAATCAACGTCGACACCGACAGCCGCATGGCCATTACTGGTGCCATCCGCAAGGTGTTCGTCGAGCATCCGGAACATTTCGACCCGCGCGATTACCTGAAGCCGGCCCGCGCCGCCATGCAGGCAGTCGTCAAGGCTCGCATGCTCGCGTTCGGCCAGGCCGGACATGCAGGCGATTATGAGCCGATTCCGCTGGCAAGTTTCGCCGAGTACTACAAGCAGCAGCCAGTCGCTGTCTAAGCGGCTCCCGCCTGCCAATAGGGCACCCCCGCACGGGGTGCCCTTTTTCGTTTACAATTCACAGATATTCATGCCAACCCTGCTGACACGCGTTCTCGCGCTGCTCGCGGTACCGGTATTTCTGGCCGCCCAGGGCGGGCCACGACTGTACAACCAGCGGCTCGACAAGCAGGCCGACGAGCTCAAACGGCTCGCTGAATCGACTGCGAACGGCCAGTTCTTTGAGGCCGAGTTGCAGAACCTGGAGCAGCTCACCAAACCGACCCTCGACCGCATCTTCACCAGCGCCCGGCGCCTGGCGACTGACCGGATTAACGGCACAACCACGTGGGGCGATCTGCAGGACACGCTGGGGCGGATCGAGAAGCTCAACGAAGGCCCGCCGGACCGGCAGGAGCAGTGGAAGTCGCGGACCGCCGAGCTAAAACAGAAGATCGAGGCAGCGCGTGCAGCAGCGGCCGGCGCAGCGCCTTCCGGCACCGAGCCGGGTATCGCGATTCAAATTCTGGCTCATGCGGCCGACGCATCCGACCTGTTCGACGCCGCGGACCAACTGCAAACGAAGGACATCCTCAAGGTTACCCGCACGGATCTGCGGATCGCGGAGACGCTGACCGACCTCGCGGGCCAGTTCACGCCGCTGCTTCAGGCATTCGCGAAGAACGCGGCAACGGCCGCGGAGGCCAGCGATGCCGTGCGGACCATGGAGATCGCGATGGCGCGGGCTGAGCTCGACCATATTGCCGCGCTGGGCCGCATCGAAGCGCGCAGGCTTGCAGCGATGGACGAAGTGACGGCGATGCACGGGACCGCGGTGAAAGGGCTGAAGTGCCTGTTCGACAACGCGTGCGACGGGCTGGATCTGTTCAAGGCCGGCGAAGTGGCGCCAACCCACAGCATGGAGGCCACATTGAAGCAGATGCGGGCCGCTCCGGCATCTGAAGACTCACGCAACCGGCTGGAAACCACGCTCTACCTGCTGGAGAACTATGCCGCCCTGTGCGCTCGGGCCAACACGCCGAACCGGCTGGCGGAAGCTCGCGCCGCGATTGAGGGTCGGCGCCACGCGATCCGGCGCGACGCGATTGTCGCGCAGTCGTTTGAATCGGTGCTGGCGTCCGGCGCGCAGCGGCTGGCGGCGTACTACAAGGGCGGCATTCGGCCGGAGGTGCTGGCCCAACTGGCACAGGCACTCGCGACGGCTGGTCTGATTCCGGCGGTGATCGGCAAATGAAACGCGTAGCCCTGATCTGCCTCGCCTGCTTAGGACTAACGGGCTGCACCGACGCCACGGTGCGGCGATACGCGAAGCTGCTCGGCGAACAACTTCGGTCATACCAGACACAGCTGGATCGCAATCTGGCAGCCGAACGCCGGCTGTACTCGGAACTGGCCGCTGTGTTTGCGCTCGAGGCGGAACGAGATGTGTATGGCACCCTGACCGCTGAACGCCTGCGCACCAGCCGTCGCGAATCGAGGCGGCTGGAAAGCACCACCACCCTGTTCGATGAGCACGAGTTCATGCGCACCCAGGCGGACCGGGAGTTCGAGGCAACGCGCGAGTTCTACCAGAAGGAGATGACGCTGCCCGAGCAGACGACGGGAGCGCTGCGCAAGCTGGAGTTGAACAGCCAGAAGGTAACCGAGCTTGCGGCCGCGCTCCAGGAGTTCACGGAGGCCTCGAAG
>Ga0163150_10005281_pt1 | contig 16652 bp, 14 predicted proteins | sample OliLakLV19P2IB_FD_148628 | JGI IMG/M metagenome (GOLD analysis project Ga0163150, IMG submission 148628) | Freshwater microbial mat bacterial communities from Lake Vanda, McMurdo Dry Valleys, Antarctica - Oligotrophic Lake LV.19.P2.IB | ecosystem: Environmental > Aquatic > Freshwater > Lake >...
AACCAATAGGCTATATTCCACCGGCAGAAGCTGAGGCAAACTACTATCTGCAACTCGCCAAGAAGACCTCTTCTCTGGCATTAACTTAAACCAACCAGCCTCCATGAAACCCGGGGCGATTCAGATCGCGATCTCGATCAATGTAAAGCCGGATGATTTGTGGCGGGGATGGGGCATCGAGTATTCGTTGGTAATCAAAGCGACATTTTATCGGATCGCCAATGTTGCGACACCTAACTTTCCTTGCTTCGCAACGTTAGCACAAATCCACAGGAGGGGCCCGTATCCACGGCACAATGCCGCGCAAGAGCTGCGAGCAGCCAATACTCGCGGAAAATCGTCGTTTTTCCTACGATCCGGCTGCTGAGCAAATATGGCTCCGAAATAAGAGCCTTTACGAACGTCCGTTTCGGATCGACACGCGACACTCCAGGCAGGGGCAGTTAGCGGCCAATAGCGGTCAGTTTATTTAAGGAGAGTTCGAGCACAGACCGGGGCCCCAAGTGTGGCAAAGCTTCGAAAAATCCATTACCCAGCTCTGTACCGATTGCCTCCCCTTCTGATTTTAGTCAATCTTTAGAAGGCGCATTTGTCCGCGCCAACCGCTGCTTTTCCATCTCGGCCCGAATCTTCCCGGCTAGGTGGGGGTCGGTCACATCACTTTCATTAATATCCGCGCCTTCCGTGAAAAAATGATGGGCCATTTCTTCGGGTTCCGCGATGCGCTCTCTCTCAATCTGTGCGCGAATCGCCGCAGCATACTTTAGCTTGTAATCCACATATTTCCAGAGCACCCAAAGAAACGTGATCGCTGCAATTGCGAAACCGATATACATCACCCACTCCCACATAGGGCGGCATACTGGCGCAGTCATTGGCATGCCGATGCACATATGCAGCCATTGTCCCCATCGATCTAGCGACTGCAAAAGTTCATTGGTGTTGGGCATCACTATTTCCTTCGCCATTCCCAAGGCGGCATCGGATTACCGTCAGCCCATAACCCGCGCCCTGCGGCTCGCGCTTCCTTTTCGGCTGTCTCATACAACTGTGGATCGTCGGGCCGTTGTTCTTTCGCATATTTCCAATACCACCACGCCATGCCAGCGCGCACCTGCTCTAGGTTAGCGTCGCGGCCATCTAGAAGTATCACACCAATTATACGTTTGTAGCGATCATGCTTGTTCCATTTCACCGTGACTTGGCGATTGTAAACCAGAGCTGATAAATTTTGCTTTGATCGTGAACCAAAGGCTTGCTTGAGTTCCGGGGCATCTATGCCAGCAAGACGGATTTTGTGTTGCTTACGGCTGGCGTCGAGGACGGTGATGGTGTCGCCATCGTGGATGCTGACAACGCGGCCATCGAGAGTTGCAGCGGAGATGTTTGCTGCGAGTAGCGTAGCAATTAGAAAGGCTAATATCTGCATTTGCGTTTCGGCTATCTAAGGCATGCGTTAATTTGCGTCACCCTACGAAGACGCGGCCACCATTTGAATAACACGGGGGCCTACGGATACATTGCCACTGAAATACTACTCCAGAATTTTTGCCGCCGCCCTCAAACTGATCACTTCCCCCACAATGCGCCGATCCAGAATTGACCAGTATATCTGTTCGCGGAAGTAAGCAGTCCGTTGTTCCTGGTCAGCTTTCAACCGGCACTGGTGGTCAATTCGAGGCCGGCGTCAACAATCATGCCCCCACAAAACGCCCCCGCAGATAGGCCGTGATTTTTTCTGAATCGTAGAGCCACTGGCTATTGCCGGCGTGATCGGTAATCTTCAGGCAGGGCACTTTGACCTGTCCGCCATGTTGCAACAACTCCTGCCGGTCACGGCCTTCGTGTTGCGCGTCAATGCGGTGGATTTTCAATGACAGTCGGCTGATTTCCTGCCTGACCTTGATGCAGAAGGGGCAGGTCCTGTACTGGTACAGAACGAGCGAACGGCATTGTGCATCCACCTTTTCCTGCGCTGGCTGCGAGCGGCTCAATCCTTTGGGCCGGGTGATGGTTTCCTTGAGCAGCATCACCGGACCGAGGACGACGCGCAGGGTTTTAAAGAAGAGTCTGATAAAAAATTTCATGGCCAATCTTAAAAATAAGGGCACCTCTAATATTACGCTACACGCGGCTGTGGGCAATACCGATCGCCACACCCAGACCCCGCTACGGCGGAGTTTCTCTTTGATGCCACCCAAACGGGGTAGCGTCTCTGCCGCCCCTATACCGACCTCCGGACTCTCGGTATGTCGATCCCCAGAAGCACAAAAGCCCCGCCGGGGTGGCAGGGCTAAGTCCAGGAACTGGAACAAAAAATTCTGGCTCCCCGACCTGGGCTCGAACCAGGGACAACCTGATTAACAGTCAGGTGCTCTACCAACTGAGCTATCGGGGAATAAATCGGTAAACCGCGGTAAAACCGCGATAAAAACGTGTTGTTGCGACTGCGAACAGGGGCGTATTCTATCTGCGGTTCGAATGATGGTCAACGCAGGAATCCCCCGCTATGAAATGGTTGAAACGCCTCGGCATCGTTGTTTTTGTGCTGGTTTTACTGATGGGCGCGGTGCCGTTTTTTTTATCCGTGGAGGACTACCGGCCGCAGATCGAGCAACTGCTGTCGGAGCGGATCAAGGAGCCGGTCCGGCTGAAGAGCCTGCGTCTTGCCGGCCTGCCGCTGCCGCACCTGATCATCGAAGGTGTTGAAATCGGCAAAGCCGACGTCAAGGTCGGCAGGATCAAGGTGACGCCGGACTTGCTGTCCCTGCTGGGCGACATCAAGGTCATACGCAGCGTCGATGTTTCCGGACTGCTCATTAACCAGAACGCGCTGGACCGGATGCCGTTGTGGGTTGCAAGCGATCCCAAGGCCAAGCCGGCGGGTTTTACGGTTCTGGTACGCAGTATCAGTCTGGATAATGCCATGCTGAAGTTGGAGAAAACCACTTTCGGTCCGTTTGACGCCCTTGTGAGCATCTCCAGCAATGGCCAGCCCGAGCGTGCCGACATCACTGCGCGGGACGGCAAATTCAAGCTGGCGATCAAACCGGCAGGGGAAAAATTCAATATCGAGATCCAGGCCAAGGATTGGCGCCTGCCTGGCGGACCGCCGATCCACTTCACAGAACTGCAGGTAAAGGGTGTGGCAACGCCGGAGGGCGCGAACCTGGCGGAGATCAAGGCCAAATTATATGGCGGCACCATTGAAGGCCAGATGACGCTCGGCTGGAAAAAGGGCCTGCAATTGAAGGGTGATTATGCGGTCAGTAATGTTGAGCTGCGCGAGCTGGTGCCGATGTTTTCACCGAAAACCCAGGTGAGCGGACGCCTGACCGCAAAGCCGGTGTTCAGCGCAAATGCACCGAACGCAGAACAACTGAAAAACACTCTGAAACTGGATACGCCGTTTGATATCCGCGACGGCGTGCTGCAGGGCATCGATATCCAGAAAGCAGCGAGCAGCCTGTTCACGCGGGACAGCGGCGGCCAGACTCGCTTTGATACTTTATCCGGTCATTTCGCCATGGACCGCGGTACGCAGCGCATGACCAGCCTGAAAGTGTCTTCCGGATCGCTCGCGGCGGACGGCAACGTGACCATTGCGCCGAACAAGGCCTTGTCGGGACGCATCAACGCACAGGTATCGGTGGCGGGGGTGGCGGCGGCGAAGGTGCCGCTGAATATCAGCGGTACTGTCGACTCACCGCTGGCACTGCCCACCGGCGCAACCGTGACCGGGGCGGCGATCGGCACCGCGATACTCCCGGGAATAGGGACTGCCATCGGTGCCAAAGCCGGCAACTGGGTCGAGGGCCTGTTCGGCGGCGGAAAAAATAAATAGCCGGCGCGTTGGCCGGCTATTGATGACAGCGCCTTGAACGGACGTCAGCGCTGGACCAGCACCTTGGCCACGGCTTCGGCGACGTAATCGATGTTCTTCGAATTCAGCGCCGCGACACAGATGCGGCCGCTGTCGATGGCGTAAATCGAATACTCATCGCGCAACTTGTGCACCTGCTCTTTGGTCAGCCCGGAGTAGGAGAACATGCCGCGCTGGTCGACGATGAAGCTCAGATCGAAATCGGCGCGCAGGGCACGCACCTTTTCCACGAATTGCCTGCGCATCACCTTGATGCGCTCACGCATCTGGCCCAGCTCCTGATCCCACTGCGTGCGCAGTTCGGGGGTGGTCAGCACCAGCGCCACGGCCTGGCTGCCCAGCGTCGGCGGACTGGAGTAGTTGGTGCGGATCACGCGTTTCAGCTGGCTTAGCGTACGCGCGGCTTCTTCCTTGCTGGCCGTGACGATGCTCAGCGCACCGACACGCTCGCCGTACAGCGACAGTGATTTCGAGAAGGAACTTGAGACAAACACCACCGGGCATTCCGCGGCGAAGCTGCGGATGGTTGCAGCGTCGGCTTCCAGCCCTTCGGCAAAACCCTGGTAGGCAATGTCGAGGAAGGGCACCAGCTTGCGCTGATTGACGACGGTGATGACTTTTTCCCATTGCGCCGCGCTCAGATCAACACCCGTCGGGTTATGGCAGCAGGCGTGCAGCAGCACGATGGCACCTGCCGGCATCTGGTCGAGACCGGCGAGCATGGCATCGAATTTCAGACCGTTGGTGGCCGGGTCGTAGTAGGGATAGGTTTTGACCGTGAATCCCGCGTATTCAAAAATCGCGCGGTGGTTTTCCCAGCTCGGATCGCTGATGTAGAGCTCCGCACCCGGATTCACACGACGCAGGAAATCGCCGCCGACTTTCAGGCCGCCGGTCCCCCCCAGCGTTTGCACGGTGACGATGCGTCCGGCCTTGACGGCGGCATGGTCGGCGCCAAACAGGGTTTCCTGCGCGGCGCGGTCATAAACAGCCAGCCCGTCAATCGGCAGGTAATTGCGCGGCAGCGGCGTCTCAGCCAGCTTTTGTTCGGCGCGGCGCACGCATTGCAGCACCGGCACCTTGCCGTTGTCGTCGGTGTAGACGCCGACGCCCAGATTCACCTTTTTCGGATTCTGGTCGGCGTTATAGGCTTCGGTCACGCCCAGGATCGGATCCTTGGGCGCCATTTCGATTTTTTCGAGTACTGAAGAGGTCATTGTTGGTGTAACGCTTTAAAAGTCGTTGAAAAAGTGGCTTAAACCGCCATTTTATCCGTGTTTCGCACTGCACCCAAACCCAATATCCGGACATCGCAGGCAGAGCGCATCGCGATGCCGGGGCGAAACCGGTAACATGGTCGTTTTTGCCCGATTTGCGCATGGAAATCATCACCTTCCCCGACAGCCCGTATCGCCTGCACCAGACGTTTGCGCCAGCCGGCGACCAGCCCGAAGCCATAGACAAGCTGACGGAGGGCGTGCGTGACGGCCTGGTGCATCAGACGCTGCTGGGGGTCACCGGTTCGGGCAAGACCTACACCATGGCGCATGTCATCGCGCGTCTCGGCGTGCCGGCGCTGATCATGGCACCGAACAAGACGCTGGCAGCGCAGTTGTATGCGGAGATGCGCGAATTCTTTCCGGAAAACGCGATCGAGTATTTCGTGTCGTATTACGACTATTACCAGCCCGAAGCCTATGTGCCGTCGAAAGACATGTTCATCGAGAAGGATTCGAACATCAACGAGCATATCGAGCAGATGCGCCTGTCGGCGACCAAGGCGCTGCTGGAGCGGCGCGACACCATCATCGTTGCCACCGTATCGGCGATTTACGGTATCGGCGATCCGGTCGACTACCACGGCATGATCCTGCACCTGCACGAAAACGAAAAATTGTCGCAGCGCGACGCCATCGAGCGGTTGATTGCGATGCAGTACGAACGCAACGACATCGAGTTCCAGCGCGGGGCGTTCCGCGTGCGCGGCGACATACTCGACATATTTCCGGCGGAGAACTCGGAAACTGCGGTGCGGGTATCGCTGTTTGATGACGAAGTCGAAAGCATCCAGGTTTTCGATCCACTGACCGGACACATCCTGCAGCGTGTGTCGCGCTTCACGGTGTATCCGTCCAGCCACTATGTGACGCCGCGGGCAACCACGGTGCGCGCCATCGAGGCGATCAAGATTGAGTTGAGAGAACGCATCGACTGGTTCCAGAAAGAACACAAGCTGGTCGAAGCCCAGCGCATTGAGCAGCGCACGCGTTTCGACCTCGAAATGCTCAACGAAATGGGCTTCTGCAAGGGCATCGAGAATTACTCACGGCACCTGTCGGGGCGCAAGCCGGGAGAACCGCCACCGACGCTGATCGACTACCTGCCGAAAGACGCGCTGATGGTCATCGATGAAAGCCATGTCACCATTCCGCAGGTCGGCGGCATGTACAAAGGAGACCGTGCGCGTAAGGAAAACCTGGTCAATTACGGTTTCCGGCTGCCGTCGGCGCTGGACAACCGGCCGCTGCGCTTTGATGAGTTCGAGAAATTCATCCGTCGCGTGGTCTTTGTGTCGGCGACGCCATCCGAATACGAACGCGAACACCAGGATCAGGTGGTCGAGCAGGTGGTGCGTCCCACCGGCCTGGTCGATCCGGCACTGGAAGTGCGACCGGCGATTACCCAGGTCGATGACCTGCTGTCGGAAATCAACAAACGCGTTGTACTCAAGGAGCGGGTGCTGGTCACCACATTGACCAAACGCATGTCCGAGGACCTGACGGATTACCTCGCCGAACACGGCATCAAGGTGCGTTACCTGCATTCCGACATTGACACCGTGGAGCGCGTCGAGATCATCCGCGATCTGCGTCTCGGCGAATTTGACGTGCTGGTCGGCATCAACCTGCTGCGCGAAGGTCTCGATCTGCCGGAGGTTTCACTGGTGGCCATCCTCGACGCCGACAAGGAGGGTTTTTTGCGTTCGGAGCGTTCGCTGATCCAGACCATCGGCCGCGCCGCGCGCCACATCAATGGCATGGCGATTCTCTACGCCGACAAGATCACTGAATCCATGCGCCGCGCCATCGGCGAAACCGATCGCCGTCGCACAAAACAGGTGGCGCACAATCTGGCGCAGGGCATCACGCCGGTCGGCGTCACCAAACGCATCAAGGACATCATCGATGGCATTTACGATCATGACAGCGCACGCCAGGGACTGAAGGCGGCGCAGAATCAGGCGCGTTACGATCTGATGGGCGACAAGGAAATGACCCGCGAGATCAAGCGCGTCGAGAAGGACATGTATGAGGCTGCGCGCAATCTTGAATTCGAACGTGCCGCGCAGTTACGCGATGAACTGCAGCAACTGAAGCGGCGGTTTTTCATCGACGCGGCGTAACGGCAATGTGCGTATTTGAATCCCGCACTTCCCATACCCCGGCTTCGATCTTTTAATTAAAGCGGTGGCCGGATGGACCTGCGTCGTTGGGAAACGGTTTCAATCCGGTGCTTTTCGAGTCCGAACGCACTGGTCCTGTCGTATCTCCGTCACGAGATGATTCTGGCTTCCAATCCTTTCAATAGAACATACGGCTGCATTATTGCGTTCCTGAACTTGTATTTGTATCCGCGCGCAGTTGTGGTTCTTTGTAATGCGGGGCCGTGTTTCGTTTCGCAAAAGGCATTCAAATGCTTGGAGAACAGGGATATCGGAAACTCTTTTTTCATGATCGTGGTCATCGGCATCACCACATCGCTTGCGGTAAAGTAACCATATTTATCCGTTTGAGCCAATGCGCACGCAAGCAAAACCCAGCGATAAAGCGTTTCCTCTGAACTCGTTGTGGCGCGTTCATAATCATCCGCTATGCTTTGACGGCCATACTTGAGCGCTTTCCGCAAGGCTTTATGGGTGTCCTCAGTTGTAATATGCATTTTGTCCTTTGCTGCGGCTGCCAGCGCCGAGTGCATGCCGAGGAGGTGTGCATAGTGCGGGAGGCCCTGCGATATTTTTTGAATCAGGTTTCTCGAGCCTTGATCAATGGTCATGCCGACATTTGCGAGGCCATTGTCGATAAGCTGGTCAATTTCACCCTGGGACATTCTCGGCATGTATACCTGAATCAGGGCGCGCTGTATCGATTCGTGTTCGGAAATCAATGCGTCGACGGATTCGGCGACGCCTACCAGGACAAGAGTGGCGTCCGTGGCATGGTCTGAAAAGGTCTTGATGGTATCGGCGAGGAGCGTGGTGGTGTTTTTGTCCTTGATGCGATCGACTTCATCAATAATGAACAAAAAACGCCCGCGGTTTTGCAGAATTGCCCGAACCGATTGAGGGGTTACTATTTCTGGCAGGAGTTGTGCATACGAGCCTTGTGTGCGATCAGTGCTGCTTACATTTCTGTTTAAGGGCGAATTTCTGGAAATCGGGATTTCCGAAAAGATCGCTCTCCACAGCGAGTCAAAAGTTGTGGTTTGATCGCAGTTGATTGTTCCGCTCTCCGGCATTACAAATTTAGCACGAAGCATCCCGCATAATATGTTGACCAGAGAGGTTTTTCCCGCGCCACGCTCGCCAAATATGACAACGTGTTGACCGCGTTGTACACACGCGTTGACTACGGCGGTGATTTGGGATTCGCGACCGGAAAATGCTCTGCTGTCAATCGGGGCACTGGGCCTGAATGAAGCCGCAATTTTTTCCAGCAGTTCAAATTTGTTACTCTGTTCCATGTGGCGTATTCAAGGAGTTACGTTTGGGGCACGTGGGTAAAATAAAGCATTTTTTCGCTTTCAGGCTCGCCATGGCTGATCGAAAGGCCGGTATCTGGACCAATGATACTTAAAATGATGTTCTGAAGTTCATTGTGACCTATGCGGCAGGAGGAGGGTTGTGATTCGCGTTTTATTTGTTTGCATGGGCAATATCTGCAGATCACCCACTGCTGAGGGGGTGTTCAAACATCTGGTTGAGGCGGAAGGCCTTGCCAGTGTGATCGAATCTGATTCCGCAGGCACCCACGATTACCACATCGGTGGGCCGCCCGATGCACGGTCACAGGCTGCTGCAGCACTTCGCGGGTATGACCTGGGTGCTTTGCGTGCCAGGCAGGTCACGCGCGAGGACTTCAGCACATTCGATTACCTGCTGGCCATGGATGGGCATAACCACAGCCTGCTGCTGCAGCAATGCCCGCCGGAGTACCGCGATCGCGTGCGCCTGTTTCTCGAATTCGCGAGCGGTGAAGTGCCGCAGGAGGTGCCGGATCCTTATTACGGCGGCGCGCAGGGATTCGAAACCGTGCTGGATCTGGCGGAAAATGCGGCGCAGGGCTTGCTGCGCAGTGTAAAAATAACCAATAAAATCAAATAGTTATAGTATTTCACTGCAGACGGCCGCAGGATCTGCCGCCTGCAGGTTTCCGCCAAACATCATTCGAGCCTGATGTTCGCGGCCTTGATCACTTTTTTCCAGTCTTCGAATTCTTCGCGCATAAACTTGCCCAGCTCATCCGGTGTGCCCGGCGTCGGTTCTGCGCCCTGGCTGGACAGCCGCTGCACCATCTCCGGGTGCGACAGGATTTTTACCGACTCGGCGTTGATTTTGGTGATGACATCTTTTGGTGTGGCCGCAGGTGCGAGCAGGGCGTACCAGGTGACGTACTGAAATCCCTTGAGACCGGCTTCGGCGACCGTCGGAATATCCGGTGCGGCGGGAGAACGTTTTGCACTGCCGACGGCGATGCCGCGCAGGCGGCCCGTGGCGATATGCGGCAGCACCGAGGGCATGCTGTTGAACATCGCCGAAATCTGCCCGGCGATCAGCTCAGTCATTGCCGGCGCAGTGCCTTTATACGGAATGTGCACCAGATCCACGCCGGCCATCGATTTCAGCAGTTCCATGCCCATGTGCTGCGGGCTGCCGGGGCCGACCGAGCCGTAATTGATCTGACCGGGCTTCGATTTCGCCAATTTGATCAGGTCATTCACCGTACGCACCGGCAGCGACGGATGCACTACCAGGATCTGCGGATTGATCACCGCCAGCGTGATCGGCGCGAGGTCGGTGAACACGTTGTACGGCAGCTTCGGCGTCAGGGCAGGGGCCAGCGCCAGCGAGCCACCCGTGCCGAACAGCAGCGTGTAGCCATCGGCGGGCGAACGCAGCACAGCTTCGATGCCGATGACACCGCCGGCACCGGGGCGGTTTTCCACAATGACCTGCTGTTTCCAGGCCTCACTGAGTTTCTGCCCCAGCGCGCGGCCGACAAAATCAGTCGGTCCGCCGGGCGGAAAATGGATGACCATGCGCAGCGATCGGTTTGGAAAATTCTGTGCAGTCTGCGCCACGGCCCATGATGCGGATGCGGCCAGCAATACGGCAACCCCGCATTGAACGATTTTTTTCATGGTGTCTCCTCTCCGGTTTTCCAGCTTGTAAGTGCGAATCTAGCATGAGTCGGGTTTGACCCGGCAATCGGCAGCCGTTATCGTGCGCCGTCTGTTTTGTCATTATGTTGTCACTGCGAGTCCAATAAATGAACGACGCCATCCAGGCCCTGCTGCATCCGCTATCCATCGCCGTCATCGGCGCCTCGTCCGACTTCAACAAAATCAACGGCCGCACGCTGAAAGCGCTGGTCGATAAAAAGTATGCCGGCCGCATCCTGCCGGTCAATCCGAAATACCCGATGCTGCTTGATCTGCCGTGTTATCCGGATATCGCCTCGATTCCCGGCACGCTTGACCTCGCTGTTGTTGCGGTGCCGGCGAAACATGTTCCCGACACTTTGCGCGAACTCGGCAAAAAGGGCGCCAAGGCAGCCGTCGTATTCAGCTCCGGATTCAGCGAAGTCGGCGGCGACGGCATCCGTCTCGAAGCCGAATTAAAAAAGGCGATCAAGGAGAGCGGGGTGCGCATCCTCGGCCCGAATTGCCTGGGTCTGGTCAACGTTGCTGAAAACGTGATGGCCACCTTCAGCCAGTTTTCACTGGGGCCAACGCCCGACGGTCCTGCAGCGTTTGTCACCCAGTCTGGCGCGCTGGGCACCGCGACCGCAGGCACGGCGCGCAAGCGCGGACTCAATTTCGGTTATTTCGTCAACACCGGCAATGAAGTCGATGTGCAGTTCGTCGACATCATGCGCGCGATCATCGCCGAAGACCGCATCAAGGTCGGGGCTGGGTATATCGAAGGGCTGAAAAACGGTCCCGGCCTGCTCGAAGTGGCCGAAGACGCATTGCGGCGCGCGAAACCGCTGGTGCTGACCAAGGTGGGCCGGACCAAGGCCGGCGCACGCGCCATCGCCTCACATACCGGTTCTCTGGCTGGAGAGGATGCGGTGTTCGATGGCGTGATCCGCCAGCGCGGCATCATCCGCGCCCGCAGCGATGAGCAACTCCTTGATTTTGTTGATATATTTTCACAGTGCGCATTGCCGGCCGGGAAGGGTATCGGTTTCATTACCCGCTCCGGTGGCGCTGGTGCGCTGATGGCGGATCGCGCGGAAGAAGTCGGGCTGGACGTTGCCGTGCTCAGCGCTGAAACCACCGAAGCCTTGCGCAAGGTCGTGCCGGCCTTCGGTTCCATCAGCAATCCGGTGGACATCACCGCACAAGGCCTGGTCAATCCGGCGCTGATGCGCGACAGTCTGAAAATCCTGCTGTCCGATGCCAAAGTCGATGCGGCGATTGTCTGGCTGTCGTTCACCGACAAATACGCCGAGGTCACGGTGCAGACTTTTGTCGAAGCCAAGGCGCAGACTGACAAACCGTTTATCGTTTGCTGGATGGGCATGCCCGACGTTGCGGTGCCGCTGATGCGTGCGGCGGGCATACCCTATTTGCGCGGCGCTGAGGCCGCAGTGGATGCCCTGGCCGCTCTGATGCGTTATGCCGAAGCGCGACGTAACTGGTTGAGCGACGAGCCGGCACGCAAAGCCTTGCAATTGCCCGAACCCGCGCTGCCGGCAACGGCCGGAGCGGTGGGCAGTATCGAAGGGCAGGCGCTGCTGCAATCCTTCAATGTGCCGACAGCGGCTGCGCGTCTGGCGAAAACTGCCGATGAAGCGATTGCCGCTGCCAAAGCGCTGGGTTATCCGGTGGTGCTGAAGATTGAATCGCCGGACATCCTGCACAAGACCGAAGCCAAAGGTGTCGCACTGAATCTCGGCGATGACGTTGCGGTGCGCGCTGCTTATGCCACGCTGATCAGCAATGCCAAGCAATACAAAGCCGATGCCCGCATCGCCGGTGTGCTGGTGCAGGCGATGGCCAAAGGGGACGTCGAACTGGTGATCGGTCTTAAACGCGATCCGACTTTCGGCCCGGTGGTGATGGTCGGGTTGGGCGGGGTGCTGATCGAGGTATTCAGGGATGTGGTGTTCCGCGCCGCACCGGTGATCGAAGCCGAAGCGCTGCGCATGCTCGATGAACTGAAATGCAAAGTGCTGCTCGACGGTGTGCGCGGCAAACCGCCAGTCAACAAAATTGCTTTGGCCCAGATGATCAGTGCGGTGTCATGTTTCGGTGCTGCCGCAGGACCGCGACTGGCAGAACTGGATCTGAACCCGGTGCTGGCCGGAGCGCAGGGCGTCACTGCCGTCGACTGGTTGATGCTGCTGGATTAAGGAAGAGGAATAACCATGGATTTCACGCTGCCCGAAGAACTGCGCATGTTGCGCGACACCGTTGCGCGCTTCGTGCGCGAGGAACTGCTGCCGCTGGAGCGCGATGTGATCAAGCGCGAAGCCGAGCGCGGCCTGACCGATGCGCCGCTGATCGATCCCGAGGTCGAAAAGGAACTGAACCGCAAAGCCAAGGCCATCGGCCTATACGGCATCGATGTGCCCGAGGAGTACGGTGGACAGAACCTCGGCATGCTGGCCAAGGCCGTGGTGATAGAAGAATTAAAAACCAGCATCGTGCCGTTTGTATTGCCCCCGGACAGCCCGAACCTGTGGATGCTGCGTGAGACCTGCAAGGGTGATCAGATCAACAAATATCTGTTGCCATATGCCAGCGGCGACAAAAAAAGTGCCATCGCGATTTCAGAGCCGGGTGCGGGCTCGGATCCCGCCGGCATGAAAACCCGCGCCGAATACAAAAACGGCAAATGGGTGCTCAACGGCCAGAAAATCTGGATCAGCCATGCCCGCCATGCTGATTTCATGATCGTGATGGCCGTCACCGATCCGGCCAAAGGTTCGCGCGGCGGCATGACTGCGTTTCTGGTCGACAAGGGCACCCAAGGCCTGTCGATCCCGTCGGTATTCAACACCATGGGCGAACACGCGCCATACGCGGTGTTTCTCGACAACGTTGAACTCTCCGATGATCAGGTGCTGGGCGAAGTCGGCAACGGCTTTGGGCCGATGCAGAACAGGCTTGGCGTGCGCCGTATGGAAATCGCCTGTCGCGCGCTGGGTTACGCGCGGCGCTGCATGGATCTGATGCTGACCCAGGCCAATCAGCGCAAAACCTTTGGTGCCTTGCTCGCTGATCGCCAGCAGGTGCAGTGGTGGCTGGCCGACAGCTGGCAGGAAATGGAAATGGTGCGCTGGATCACCTGGCGGCTGGCGTGGAAAATGGATCAGGGCGGCACCGACTGGCGGCGCGAGGCCTCAATGGTCAAGCTGCAGGGCAGTGAAATGATCGCGCGGGTGTCCGACCGCGCGATCCAGTTGCTGGGCGGCATGGGTGTGTCGAAAGACATGCCGCTGGAATACATTGCCCGCGCTGTGCGCGTGCTGCGCATCTTCGAAGGTCCGAGCGAAGTACATCGCTGGGTCATTGCGCGCGACCTGCTGCGTAACGGCATGCCCGTGGAATAATGCGCTTGAACGCATCTTGAGCAATTTCCCGCGCAGCTCTGCGCTCGCGCCGTTTCAGGTCCGCAGTTTTCGTTATCAGTGGCCATCCGACCTCACCGCCTCTTGGGCGTTCGAGATGGAAACGCTGATCCTCGGCTGGTACGTGCTGGTCGAGACCGGGTCGGTTCTGCTGCTGACGCTGTTTGCATCCCTGCAGTACGTGGGCACCTTGCTGTCGCCGATGTTCGGCGTCGCCGGGCATCGCCTCGGCAACAAACGGGTGTTGTGCGCGATGCGCGCGACCTACGCCATGCTGGCGACGGTGCTGATGGCACTGGCACTCACCGATACACTGCGCCCGCTGCACGTCTTCATCATCACCGCGCTGATGGGTGTGGTGCGGCCGTCGGATCTGGTGCTGCGTCATGCGCTGATCGGCGAAACACTGCCGGTCAGCCAGTTCGTCGGCGCTGCGAGTATTTCACGTACCACCCAGGATTCGGCCCGTGTCATGGGGGCGCTGAGCGGAGCGGGACTGGTTGCCGCAATGGGCATGGGACCAGCTTACGCGGTGGTGGCCACATTTTATGTGGCAAGTCTGCTGCTGACGCTGGGCATCTCTGCCACGCCGCGGGCGCCCGATCCCTTGCCGGAGGCGACACGGCCCTCGGCCTGGCATGACCTGAAGGAAGGTCTCATCTATGTCTGGAACCGGCCGCCGCTGCTCGCGGCGATCTGGCTGGCACTGCTGGTCAACCTGACAGCGTTTCCATTGGTCAACGGTCTGCTGCCGTACGTGGCGAGGGACATCTATGGCACAGATCAGACGGGGCTGGGTTATATGGTGGCCGGTTTTGCCGGCGGGGCTTTGCTCGGTTCGGTGCTGCTGACACGGTTCGGCCATGCCATCCGGCCGGCGCGAATGATGATCGTCGGCTGCGCGTGGTGGTATGCATTGACCGCGTTTTTTGCGCAAATGGAGACTCTGGCTGGCGGGCTGCCGTTGTTATTGCTGGCAGGATTCGCACAAAGCCTGGGCATGGTGCCGATGTCGGCCATGCTGCTGCGCAGTTCCGCCGGTCGTTTCCGCAGCCGCGTGATGGGCATCCGCATGCTGGTGATTTATACCCTGCCGATTGGTTTGCTGGCCTCGGGGCCGCTGATCGCGCATTTCGGTTTTCGCGTGATGGCCGCTGCCTATTGCGTGACCGGGCTCATATTCACCCTGCTGATTGCCGTACGCTGGCATGACCATGTGTGGCGGGCCGGGGCGCCGGCCAATGCACGGTGACCGGGACGCATCAATGTACAGCCAGCTCAACCAGGGACACCAGTATTGCGATCAGCACCAGCAAAGTGATTGCCGCGCCGATGATGACCTGGCGAAAGGTGACGGTCGCGCCGGCGTTGCTCCAGGTGTCTTTGGCACCGATTGCAAAGATGCCGCAGAACATGGTTTTTGCGACTTGCCATGCGCTGGCTCTGCGAACCGGAGGAGGGGCGGCAGAAGGAGCAGGCTCGGAATGATGATTGCGCGGGTGCAAAGGGTTTGCCGGTGATGGACTGTATCGCCCAGGGTAAATTAATAAAATATCAATAAAAACAAATACTTAAGTTACTTTTGAAAAGATTGCTGTAGATACAATGACATCAGACTGGCCTTGCTGTTCAACTGCACGGCCGCCTGATCAGGCCACCCGGTTGAACCAGAGCATCGAGCAGAGTGCGGATATCGCCAGCAGCAGCGCGCCGAAAGCCACGATGAAGGCGGTGATCTCGATGGTACGCGCCCGCCCGATGGCCATGCGCGCGCTGAGCTGTTCGTAGATACGCCGCAGATCCTGCGCGGAACCGGCGGCGTAGTACTCGCCGAGTGTGGTTTCCGCTATTTTGCGCAGGATTTCTTCGTCGAGGCTGACGCGCATCGACCAGCCGCCAACAGTGAGCGCGATGCCTTCGGTGCTGCCGATTCCCACGGTATAAACACGCACGCCGTGTTCAGCGGCCAGATTCGCGGCTGCCAGAGGGTCGGGACCGAAGTTGTTCTCGCCATCAGAAAACAGCACGATCGCGGTCGAGCGGTTAGACCCGGGGGACAGCGTTTCCCGGTCCTTGCCTGGGTTATCGGGTGCGGGGGGCCACGGTGCGCGGAAATCCGGCAGGCCCTGTACCAGTTGTTCGACGTTAATGCCTGCGTCCGGGAGCAGGGTGGCGAGCGCGACGTAAATGCCGCTGCCCAGGGCCGAGCCGCGCTGCAACTGCACGCGCTCGATCGCCTGAAGCAGGTCTTCGCGGTTGTCGGTGAGGGACTGAGCGAGTGTCGCGTTGCCGGCCACCGTAACGATCCCGACCCGGGTGCGCGCCGGCTGACGTTCGATGAAGGTCCGCGCGGCGTTTTTCGCGGCGGTGAGCCGGTCCGGCGCGACGTCCGTGGCACGCATGCTGCCCGAGGTGTCGAGCGCGAGGATCACGTCCTTGTGTACCAATGGCAGCGTCAGGATCGCCTGCGGACGCGACACCGCGCCGAGGAGTGCGAACAGTCCGAGCAGGAGCAGGACGATCGGCACGGTCCGCTGCAGGGCGGCACCCTTGGACTTAGACTGCGGCGCGGGTGAGTGCCACAGGCCCGGCAACTGCGTGAGCGAGCGTTTTCTGCGAGCCGCGAGCCGGACATAGAGCACTGCCAGAATCGGCAACAGCGCCAGCAGCCACAGCATCTGCGGCCACAGCACCGTGAAGGCCGGCAGCTGCTCGAGGACGCTCATTTCACCAGCGCGGCGGGGACGCCGCCGCCTGCAATCTGGGCGCGCCGTTTGCGGAGCCGGGCGAAGCGCATCAGGGTGTCGGCGAGGTCATCGCCGGTCGAGAGCTCGACGCAGTCGGCGCCGGCTTTGGCCAGCGCTTCGCGCAGTGCGGTCTCGCGCTGCGCGGCGAGGGCGGCAAAACGCCTG
>Ga0163150_10005284_pt1 | contig 16637 bp, 9 predicted proteins | sample OliLakLV19P2IB_FD_148628 | JGI IMG/M metagenome (GOLD analysis project Ga0163150, IMG submission 148628) | Freshwater microbial mat bacterial communities from Lake Vanda, McMurdo Dry Valleys, Antarctica - Oligotrophic Lake LV.19.P2.IB | ecosystem: Environmental > Aquatic > Freshwater > Lake >...
AGCTGTTCCAAAGACCGGCCGCCACCGCAAAACCCAGTCGCTGACGGTACCGCTTTCCGCCTACTCGGTTGAAGACGTAATTTCGCTGATTTGGTGCGCCATGAATGACGAGCTTCGGCACATGTTTCGACGTCTTGCCGACGAGGCTGATGTTCTGATTTTTGAGCATGTATACATGGCTCCCCTGCGAGTTGCTGCGTCGCGCGAGATTCCGGTGGTCTACTCGGCGCAAAATGTGGAGTACCTGCTGAAGTCGCAGTTACTGCGGGGTCATCCATTTGAGGCAGACCTGCTTGAGGGAATCGATGCAGCCGAGGCCGACCTGCTGGAATCCGCCGCCGGAGTTGTCGCAGTTTCCGATGAAGACGCGGCGTATTTCCGTGAGCGCACGAAAAACCCGGTGACTGTCGTGGGAAATGGTGTGGATTCCGCTCAGTTTCTGGCTGTGGACCGCCGTGCAAAGGCGACCGTGCCCGAAGTGGTGTTCATCGGCAGCTGCCACCCGCCGAACGTCGAGGCGATGGGGTTCATTCTTTCCCAGCTGGCTCCGCGCTGTCCGGGTGTTTTGTTTCGCGTGATTGGGTCCGTTTCGCATGGTCTCAGGTCGGACGAGGTTCCCGGGAACGTAGAAATAACGGGCGTGATTTCCAGCGAAAGAAAGTCCGAAATGTTGCGTCGAGCCACCGCGGCGGTCAATCCCATGTTCAGCGGAAGCGGCTCCAACCTGAAGCTGGCCGAGTATTTTGCAGCTTCGCTGCCGGTGGTTTCCACTCCCTTCGGCGCCCGTGGTTATGCCGTAACCGACGGCATCCACCTGCGGATTGCCGGGGGCGAAGCGTTCGCCGACGCGCTGCAATCGTTGCTGCAATCGCCTGAAGAACAGGCGTCGCTGTCCGCGTCGGGAAGGGCACTCGCGGAGCGGGACCTTTGCTGGACGTCGCTCAGTAAGCGCTACGCCGATTTGATCGAGCGTCTCACTGGAGGCTCGAATTGAACCTGCGGCGACTCAAAGACGTTCTGCTGGAAGAAGGCGCTTCTTTCATTCAGAGACTGCACTGGCGCGTGAGGGACAGAGCTCCCAGCGAGTACGAGATGTCCTATTTCCTCGAGCAACTGTTGCTTCGGGGACAGAGCAAAGAAGAACTGGCCCGGTTCGTGCTGAGCCACCTCCCGACGCCCGCCGTGGCGGCGCAGCGTGCGCCGGAGCCAATCGATGCGGACATGACTGCCTGCCACGCGGGAGCACTTCTGGCATGGGACGGCAGCGACTTCGCCGTCAACCTTTGGCGATGCATCCTGAAGCGCGAACCGTCGCCGGAAGAACTGGCGCGGGCGCTCGACGTGACTGCATCCGGATCACTGGGCAAATTTCGCCTGATGTTGCAGACCGCGCAGTCGGCCGACGCACGTGCGACGGTGGCTGGCCTCGACGCAGTACCTGTGGCGCCATCGGTCGGCACTGCCGGGGAGTTGCTGAAGCTGGAAGGCGAGGCATTTGTGCTGGCCTTGTATGGCGGCGTTCTGGGCCGGGAGCCCTCCGCGGCCGAGATGCGATCCGCGTATTCCGAGACACGAATCGACTTTCTGCTGCGGCTCTCTGAGCAATCGGGCGCACGGCAGCTCCCGGGGCTCGACGGGCTGCGGGCCTCGCGAGCAAAGCAGTCGGGCCTGGGCGGCTGGCTGGAGTCGCTGCGCTCGATCCCGCGAATGGCGCGGGAAATAGAGGCTCTGCACTGGCGGTGTTCCGCGGCGGAGCACCGGGCGCTGCACATGGAACTGCTGGCCGCACACCTGCAGAGCCGGCTCGCAGAAACTGAGGACGAGCTGCTTCGGCTTGAGGCGCGGAGCGAGCGACTGGCACTCGGCCCGCAACGTGGCGGGGACACATGATGGGCCGGCTTGCCGCGAGCCTGCACCAGTTTCTGTTTCGGGCAGACTCCGCAAAGCGAGACGCCTGGCAACTGCTTCGCTCCAGTGGTCTGTTCGATGAAGCATGGTACCGGCAGCGGTGTCCTGACGTCGACACGGCTGGATTCGACCCTCTGATTCACTACCTGGAATTTGGTGCGTCGGAGGGCCGGTCTCCCAACCCGCTGTTCGACGCCGAGTGGTATCGAGTTCGGGTTGCGGAACTCGGACAGAATGAGGCTCCGCTTCTGCATTTCGCGCGTGAAGGCTGGCGGCGCGGCTACCAGCCCCATCCGCTGTTCGACATGGTGTACTACAGGGAATTGCACCCCGGGGCCGTTGCGCCAGACCGTAACCCTCTGGAACATTTCCTGCGAGAAGGCGAGCCACAAGGGTTCGACCCTCACCCGCTGTTCTGGACCGCCTTTTACCGGTCGCGGATTCCAGCCTCGGAAAGCCGGCCGGTCGCTCATTTCCTTTCCGGCAACGGCGACATCAGCCCGCATCCGCTTTTCGATCCCGCCTTCTACAGAAGCACCGCGCCTGTTGAGGGCAACGCGCTGGTGCACTATCTGAGGGCCGGAGCCACCGAGGGTCGCGATCCGCATCCGCTGTTCAGCACTTCGTATTACGCAACTCGCTACCGATCCATGTTGCAGGGCATGAATCCGCTGCAGCACTACGCGAAATTCGGCGGCGTGCTCATGCATCAGCGCCCGCACGTTCTGTTCGACCCGGAATATTATCTGAGCCGCCGTCCGGAAGCGGCTCGCCCGGGTCTGCCATTGCTCATCGATTTCCTGAACGCGGGAGCCGCTGCCGGAGCCGACCCGCACCCCCTGTTTCGCATCGCGTATTACAAAGAGCAGGTCCCGGAACTGGCTGCATCGGGAGTCGATCCGGTTAGCCACTACCTGACCGTTGGCTGGAAGGCTGGCCGATCGCCACATCCACTGTTCGATTCGGCCTGGTACGCCACCAAGCATCCTGAACTCACAGTCAGCCCGCTCGAACATTACCTGCGCCACTGCTTCGAGCCCGGTTGCGATCCCAGTCCTCGCTTCCACACCTCTGAGTATCTGGCCACGTCGGGCCCGCTTCGCGCCGGTCAAACCCCGCTCGAGCATTATCTGGAACACCACCCGGGCGGCACGGGCGAGATCCCTGGCAGTGCGCACTTGGCTGAGTCGAGTAACAGTGCACGCTTCACGTGGAAAGATGTGGCCCGGCAATCGGGCTCAGGCTTCGACGCGTTTGTGGATCTGAGCGAATCTGCACCCGGCGATGCCAGGGCGTGGCTGGCTTCCACAGTCCTTGCAGCCGAGGTCTGCACCGTCGTGGTGCTTTCGTTGTCGACCGTGCCGCCGGTACCCTCGAACTGGCGAATCATTGCCGCTCCGCACAGCGCCGCTGCGGCAGCGAAGTCACTGCGGGAAGCCGCGGTGGCCGGCGTCGACTGGCTGATGTTGCTCGGTTGCTTTGAAGTGCCGGCCTCAAGAGTTGAGGGGCTTCGCGCGGTCCTTGCTGCCGACCCGCTCTTCGGGTCCGTGGCAGCGCGAATCGCCGGCAGCAGTCGCCAGCACGTTCGAGGGCTTGCCTTGCACCGGAACCGGAGTATCCCGACTCCCAGCCTTGCGCGCGTGCCGGAGTTCTACATCCTGCCTGAGTACGTCGACGATGTTCTGCTGATTCGCCGCGAACTGGTGTCCGACTTCGTTGCCTCGCCCGAATGGAAGACACCCACAGGCGTCGTGGCGGACCTGCTTTACCGAGCCCGCCGGGTGGGATTCCGCACTTTAGCCGCTAATCGCGTGGTGGTTCCAGGGCTCGATCCACAGAGCCATGCGGCGCGGCTCGGCGTACACGCGGATCTGCGGCGGCTGGAGATGGAACAGCCCGATTTTCTGCGCGCCCGTCAGGAGACGGAGCGTCTGCCCCTGCATACTCGCGAAACACTCCTCACGGCTCCACCTCGCAGTCTGCTGGTGGACGCGCGGGGCATGGCGGCGGGGTATAACGGGACCAGCGAACTGATAACGGGTCTGCTCGACGGAATGTACGCGGTCAACCGGGAGTGGAAAATCACGGTGCTGGTGAACCCCGGCGTCGATGCATTCCACGGGCTCTCTGCGCGCTATCCCGACTTCGCGATTACGGCCGCGCGCGATCCCGGCATACACGAGCTTTCCTTCTCCGCCTCTCAGCCCTGGTATCCCGACACGCTGCGGGAGGCGCACCGGCGATCCCTTACCAATGTGTACTTCGTCTACGACACCATTGCGTGGGACGTGCTGTATCCGGCACCGGAGCAACTCACTGACACGCTGCAAAGACTCGCGCGCACGGCCGACGGGCTGGTGTACTTGTCCCACTTCACGCAGCAGCGCTTCGAGACGCGGTTCCCGCGGGCTCGGGCGACCCGGGCGCACATTTGCCGCCCCTCGATGTCGCCCGATGAGTACGTCGACGAAACGCTGGCCACACGTGACGAGGGGTACCTGCTGGTGGCCGGGAATGAGTACGATCACAAGGCTGTCGAGCCCACGGTTCATGCGCTCCGCAAGGCATTCCCCGACAGGAAGATACGTGTCACCGGGCCCGTGAGAGATGGTGGCTTGCACGTCACGGGACTCCCGATTGGCGACGTTCCGCAGAGGCTGATCGACAGTTTCTATGCCGGTGCGAGAGCGGTGATCTTTCCGTCGTACTACGAAGGCTTTGGGTTCCCGATGGTGCGTGGGCTTAGTTATGGCAAGCCGGTGCTGGTCCGGGAGTCGGCTCTGGCCGATGAAATCGCGGCGCTGTACCGTGGTCCCGGAACGCTGCTAAAGTTTCGGACGCAACAGGAACTGGTGGAACAGGTGGCCGCCATTTTGCAAAACGAACCCAGACCGGGAACGACTTTCCCGGGCGAACTGTCCGGCCGGGGCTGGCGCGAAAGTGCGTCTGGGCTCCTGGCGTGGCTCCGTGAGATAGCGGACACCACTCCAAACCCGTGCCATTGGGAGGATCGCGAGACTGGTGTGTAAACGGCCGCGTTGTAAACTTGAGGTTTCCCACGTTTGGAGAATCAGATGATCCAGCCTGCTCAGAAAACCATGGGCGGGGCAAGGCGTGGAGGTCCGTCGTACAGGGCCAACAACTGTAGTACGATGAGAGTTCAAATGAATCCTGTGGGGAAAGAAGCTGCGGCCTGTGCGATACGTGTCATTATTCCGTTCTACAGAACTCCAAAGCTCGTAGCTCCTCTTTTCCGCTCGCTTCTAAATTGTGCATCCGAACTCAATGAACTCGGCTGCACTGTTGTGGCCGTAAACGACTCGGTCGACGACGCGCCGATGGGAAAGCTGCTGCGCCAGTACGTGGCGGAGCTTAACAGCAAAACTCCCTGCATTCTTCAAACGAACGAGGTGAATCTCGGTTTCGTAAAGACGATGAATGCGAGCATGCGCGGTGCAATTTCAGATGGTTGCGACGTTCTGCTGCTAAACTCCGACACTGTGGTCTTTCCCGGCGCGTTTCGTGAGATGGTCCGGGTATCGCAGCTGGACTCGATGATTGCGTTCGTGAGTCCGCGGTCGAACAATGCCACGATCTGCACATTTCCCCCGCTTCCGGAAATCCCTCTGGCAGGCCCCGAGTATTCGCACCAGGTATTTTCGGAACTGCGGGAATATCTGCCCGACTTTCACTATGTTCCCACCGCGGTGGGATTTTGTTTGTGGATCCGGCGAACGGTTTTAAAAGAAATTGGGCTTTTTGACGAAGAGTACGGGAAGGGCTACAACGAAGAGAACGATCTGATGATGCGGGCGAACCGGCTTGGCTACAGAGCCGTGCTGGCGAACTGGGCGTTTGTCCATCATCTGGGAGAGCAGTCGTTTTCCGCCAGCGATGTTCCCAAGGTGATTCACGACACCCGGAATTCGGCACTGCTGGCGAGCCGGTATCCCGAGTATCTGGAGCATGTACAGGCGTGGTTTTCGGGTCCGCTGTATGAGGCTGAGCGGCTGGTTTCGGGATTTCTCACCGATGCCGAGGGCCGCATGGATATCGTGTTCGACTGCACGCAGTTCGGGAAGTATCACAATGGGACATTCAACGCGGCTCGCCGAGTAATCGAGGAGGCTGCCAGAACGTGGACGGACCGGTTTAACATCTTTGTAATTGCGAACTCGGAGGCTGCGACATTCCACGAGTTTCATACGATTCCCGGAGTGATGGTCGTTCCGCCCGACACAAACCAGGTATTTGCGGCCGCGTTTCGGTTTGGCCAGCCGTTTTCGCGGGATGCGATATTACGGATGAGCCGCATCGCTCCCGTAAATGTGTACGCGATGCTGGATACGATTGCGTGGGACTGCCTGTACCTGAACCGCGATGGGCTCGATGAGTTGTGGCGCACCGTTGCGCAGTACGCAGACGGGCTGCTGTATATCAGTGATTTCAATCAAGATCAGTTCCGCCATCGTTTCGACATACGGCAGGGCATGCCCGAGCAAGTGGCCTATCTTTCGCTCGATCCTGCGGAATATATGTTTCCGGTCCGGCATTCCGATGCTCCTGGCTCCTATTACCTGGTTGTCGGAAATGCGTTTGCGCACAAGTATGTTGCACCGACCGTTGCGCAGCTGAAGACGGCTTTCCCGCGTACTCGCATCGTCGCTGTTGGCCTTGACAAAGAGATGGGTAAGACAGTGACCGGCTATCGCAGCGGCGAACTGGACACGGAGCGTCTGGCGACGATTTTCGCTCATGCGAAAGCGGTAATTTTCCCTTCTACCTATGAAGGGTTCGGCATTCCGACGATGGAAGCGCTGGCGAGCCCCAAGGTTGTGTTTGTCCGCGACACGCCACTGAACCGTGCGATCCGGAGCAAGCTGGGTGACACGCCGAACATCGTCCTTTACGACTGCACAGAGCGCCTGACGGAACTGCTGAGGGATCCACAAGCGGTGGTGTGGCAAGAAATGCCGGCAGCGCGTCGGCTGTATTCGTGGGCAGAGCATACGGCGGATGTGCGGAATCTGATCGAGGCGGCGCTGGCGGCGTTTTCGTGGCGGCGGACGCTGTTGCCACGGCTGCAATATCTCGACCATGTGAAGCGTGCGAGTACGCGGGTAGCGGTTTCCGACAAAGACGCACAGAACGCCGTACTGGAATGCGCACGGCTGGATGTGCCGAATTCGATCCTGGCGAAGGATGCGGTCGAGCAGTTTCTACGACGGCATGCTGAAGAGATACAGTCCCGTATGGAAGAGATGGTAGCGCGCCTTGCGCAGGTGAGCCGGGCAGATGCACACAGCAGTGAGCGCCAGGAAGCGGGGCGGCGGGTAGCTGAGCTGAATTCGCAGATTGCGACGCTGGGGACGGCCCTTGCCGATCGCGAGACGCGCATTCGCGAGTTGACGAATTCGATGTCGTGGAGCATTACCGCTCCACTGCGAAACATGGCCAGACACTTTATGAAAGGCCCCGGGCAATAAAGGACGCGAGTGGAAACCATGGCGGCCTCAGTGCGAATGTTCATCGACGAACCCAGTAATAATGTTGTCCGGCATCCGGTGTTCAAGGTTAGGGGCTGGTTTGCATACAATAGTGAAGCTTTGCCGAAAATCACGCTGCACACGACGTACAAACAGATTTCAATGGACTCGGTTCCGCGACCGGATGTAAGTGCGGCAATTGCCGACCGGCATGTGACAGGATTCTCGACCGACATTCTACTGGGCGAGCATCTGGCGGCCGTCAAGGACTGCTGTCTGCGGCTGTACGTGTGCTGCGACGGCAATGTGGCCGGCTGCCTGACGCTTAGGCTGGATCCGGGTGTTGCGGCGACGTCGCTGGAGCAGTTGTTTTTTTCTTAAGACCACCAGGAGAAACAGGATCATGCCTTTCATACCGCCACCAGACTTTTAGTCTGCGACATTAGATCCAGACGGCTAAATATGGGTAGACTGGTAACAATGGACCTCGACGAGTTCTACGACGCGATTCTTAGTCAGACCCAAGGCAAGTGGGTTGATTTTGAAGGGCTTGTTGCCTCTGCCTACCGCGCTGTCCTCTCTCCGGGCGACACCGCGCTGGATATTGGCGCTCATAAAGGCTCACACACCTTTCAGATGCTCGAGTCCGTCGCTCCGTCTGGCCGGGTCATCGCTTTTGAAGCCGCTCCCATGATGGTCTCGGAAATCCACTCCACCCTCGACCTTTATTACAGCCAGCTCAGACCGCTGTTGACGCTTCACAATTGCGCAGTCCTGGACAGAGCAGGCAATGCAACCTTTTTCTTCACACCAAATACTCCAGGTCTCTCGAGCCTCCGAAATCGAGGGGACGTGGGTGCCGGATCAGTTCAGCCTTTCGAGGTTCAAATTAGGACGGTCGATGAGATCGTTGGTGAAAGCGACAACATCAGGTTTATCAAGTGCGATATCGAAGGAGCCGAATACCATGCATTTTTGGGAGCACGAAACACTATAGCTCGATGCCGGCCTGTGGTGTGTTTCGAGCATAATTGGACTGGTCCGAAACATTTCGGCTACCAGCCTGTCGATTTCTCCCAGTTCTGGGAAGGTCTTGACTACGCTGTGTTCGACCTGTTTGGCAATCCGCAGCCTCCGTCCTGGCCAGCGACTGCCCGAATCTGGGATTTCCTTGCCGCTCCGCGAGAGTACGATGTTTCTCATGTTTTCCAGGCCGCAGCGGAAAGGTTATATCCGGGAGTTCGTTATCCAATCCCAAGTTCCCGGCAAGGAGAGACCGGCTCGGCTTAGGGTTCCTCTAACGGACAACGATCCTCATCTTCTGTGATTCGCAGTAAGACCGCCGGTCAACTGAAACAACACTGAGAATGCCTGAGCAACATCGTATAGAGGGAGACGGTCGTCTGTTGAGAAAGCACGCCCATCAATAGCGACTTCGATTGCCGATCCGGCATTCCTGGCGGCCGGGTTGACGGCCCATCCGGCCAAGCTCAGGTCCGATTCGAGGGGCACAATTACCTCGGGCTGTGGTTGGCCTAAGCCTAAGTATGCGGTCGCGTTCCGACAAATGCTGGATGCTGAGCCTAACGTCGAGCGAATTCGCGGTGGAGCCTTATGCGAAGGCTCGAGGCGTATCGCAGCTGATTTATAAGGGCCTTCGCGGCACGCCCACTGCGATGAATTCGTCGGGCGAATCTCCCTGGTCACGCACCGTAATTGCGACCTTCAGTCCGTCGATGGCCGGAAGATCGATGCGCCAGACACTCCAGGTTTGCAGCGGCGCAGGAGGGCGAAGTGAGCAAAGAATCGCTCCCGTTTCAACGTCCCTGACCTCGACAGAAAGCCGGTCGGTTTTGGCGCCGGTGACCAGTGGCAGACCTATGCCGGTCAAGCCCCTTGCTTCGAAGGCGGCAAATTCCAGAACGCCCGTGGTGGACGCCGGTCCGGCGCTGGAGAAGACGGCTTTCAGCCAGGCAGGGCGCGGGGGCAGGCCCTCAGTGTCCCGGCGGAAGGCACCCTGAGTCCTGGCATTGATGGCCGCGACAGCTTTGCCCACTTTCTCCAGCGGCCACGAAGTGTAAATCTCGCCTGCCATCGAGTTTCCGAGAAGACAGGCCGAACGGCCTCCAAGGAGACCGAAGGCCCACAATCTTTCGCCATGATTCCCGGGCACATAAACCTTGTATCCCACGAACTCAGACCGGATTTCGGGCTCCGCGCTGCGCACATCGCCCCGTGAGATCGCTGTCTTCCCATAGCCTCGTACGATGCCTTGCTCGTCGATGACGACGATCGCTTTGGGAACTCTTTTGCCCTGAATATCCCAGGCCCAGCCCTGCACGAAATGGCCTGACATGAGGGACGACTGAGTTCCGCCTACAGCGTCAACGTGTCCGTAACAGCGGCCCTCGCGATCCCAGGGCTTAAGCGGAGGAGCGGCTGAGGTCACCGTGTCGATCTCATCTTCGGTTTCGGAAACAAGCGGCTGGCTCGGCCCCGGATTGGAGAGCTGGTCGATAATCTTCTGTTCCTCGGCAAGGCGAAGTGCCTTTTTCGATCCAGGCAGGGGATCGGGTACGTCGAACAACGTGGCTGCGGGTCTTCCTGTGGCGACGAGTTGCGGTTCTCCGAATGGTCCGAGGCCGTGCGTTCGCATTTCGAGCAAAGGCCGGAACAAGTACCGGGGGGAATGGTACACCCCGCTCCATGCCGCGTCGTCGTAGACTCCGGCCAGCATGGAGCTAGTGGCGTCGGCACTGCCTGCCCGGACGTCACGCGCGTAGCGGGCGCGAGGCAGTTGTCCGGTGACAAAGACGAGCAGGACAATGCTCAGCATGACCCAGCGTCGGCGCGCACCTTGCAGCGGGTCGGCGAACCGGTCTCCCGTTATGTACAGCGCGGCGAGGCAGGCCCAGTAGATCAGAGCGGGGGTTGCGTAACGCGTAACAAGCGCGGCGGAGGTGCTGAAATTAATACGGCCCAACGCAGTGAGGAAGGCCGATCCTGTGATAAACAACAGGACGTGCAGCAGCACAATTTCGCCTCCCCGCTGAGGCGTCTTGCGTTTTGACAAGGTGTCGACTGCATACCAGCCGCCGATACTCAGGCCCGCGCAACCGGCGACGGCGCTAAACAGCACCCGGTACTGCTCGGTGCCAACGGCGAACAGCAGCATGGTGTTGTGGAACAGTTCATCGACAGGGGAACCAATGTAGGTGACGGCGAATCCGAAAACTTTGAAGAACTGCGTGATCGAATCCGCCGGGTCGGCGTGATGAGGCGGTCGAACGTAGCCGCTCATGTAGGTGGTGAAGAAAAAGACGGCCAGACACATCAGAAATGCGACTCGCAACCGGGACAGGCCGAGGAAAATACCGAGAGGTATGAGCACCAGCCAGATCAGCAGACCGCTGGCAAGGGAGTACGTGGCAGCAGCGCCGAACAGCACCACAGCGGCCATCCAGAGGTAAGCGCGAACCGGCGTGGTCGCGCGTGAGGCGGCGAACAAACAGGCAAAGGACCAGACTCCGCCTGTGAACGCAAGCAAGAATCCGATCTGGAAAGTCCAGGTGAGATTGTCAAACTGCTGTGCGGAGAACAAGACGCACAGCAAAATCCCGAACAGGAACAGCGTGTGGGACAAGGTAAGCCGGATGCGCACTACTGCAAGGCGACAAATTACAACAGACGTGGCTAACAGGAAGATGAGATTGCAGACCATCAGCCACGTACCGCTCGCCCGGAACCAGTGGTGGTCGGCGAGCAGGAAAAGGCGAAGCGCCGCGATCCGATGCTCATTGTGCTGGGAAAACAGAAATTTCAGGGGTTCCCGCGCGAACTCACTGGTGGTGCGCCAGTAGTCCCAGGTGTCCGCCATCGGCATCGACGGAGTCCCGAGGAATGCGACCGCCGCGGCAACCACAATGCTGAAGATACCGGCGAGGACTGCAATGGAGGCGATTACGAGTTCGGTACTCGAGCCGACGCCAGCGGACAATCCCGAGAAATTTAGCTCGAGAGCGGGAAGAGTGGGCAGGCTGAATCGGGACGTTGAAGGCGCCACGCTGGACGTGATTCCTGGCCTGCGCCGCCCTTCATCGGGAGGAGGCAATGTAGCTGGTCCGGCTGCAGAATCCGCCAAGAGATCTCCTTAGAATCCGAGCGTTCGTCTGACCTCATCGCCACCCTCTGTCATCCAGCGGGCGATGTCGGACATCGTCGTCACGGCGTCTCTCTTCGGCGCCCACCCGCGCACCGCCCGGATCGCCGCTGTGTCCGTCAGGTAGATTCGCACATCCGCTGTACGGTCCGAGTCGCTGGCGGTCACGGCTGGAGTGTTCCCGGTGATCTGGCGGCAGAGTTCCGTGGTCTCCAGCAGGGAGACGCTGTTTTCCCGACCGCCGCCGGCATTCCAGCAGCGTCCCTGGTAGCTGTCGAAGTTCCGAAGCTGATCGATCAGCAGGTCGCAAAAATCGTCGATGTGCAGGAAGTCGCGAACCTGTTTTCCGGTTCCGCCGAACCCGATATACCTGAGCGGCCGCTGGTACAGGTGGCTTGCGACCCAGAATGCGATCACGCCCTGATCGGACTTACCCCATTGTCCGGGCCCCGTCAGTACACCGAAACGGTTGATCAGAAAACGAAAGCCATAGGCGTCCGCGAACTCTTCCACCATCAGTTCACTGGCCAGTTTCGTCATTCCGTACAGCGACTTTGGTCCGTTGAGCGGAAACGATTCGCTGACGCCTGCTGGCGAAGCGCCAGTAACGGGCTGATCGGTGGTGAGTTCGAAGCGGGTCGGCTCTTCGGTGTACGTGAGGCTGTTCAGCAGCCCATACGGATAGACCCGGCTGGTTGACAGGAACAGGAAGTCCGAGCCCCACTGGCGAGCCATGTCGAGACAGTGAAAGCAGCCTGTGAGGTTCGTGTTGACGAGATAGTCCGGCGAACCGCCGTAACCAGCCTGGGCAGAAGGTTCGGCCGAGCATTCGATTAGCAGATCCGGTCTGGAAGTCACCGCTTCGAGATCGCCGCGGCTTCGGATATCGCCATGAACGAACTCGATTCCGTGGCGCTTCAGCAGTTCCACATTGCGTTCGGAACCGCGGCGTTTCAGATTATCGAGGGCGGTGACGGAGACGTCCGGGAACTCCTGCTTCAGCCGTACGCAAAGCGCAGAGCCCGCAAAGCCTGCACCGCCGGTTACGAGGATCCGTCTATGCATGATGGACGGCGGAGCGGCAAGTGATCATGCGGTGACAACAGCTTGTTTGAGTTGCCGCTCGAGGATTTCCGAGAAGATCCGTTCCAGGCTGTATTCGAGTTTCCATTTCGGATAATGCGAATGAATTTTAGAAAGATCTGAGATATAGCAGATATGATCGCCGATTCGGTTCTGGTCGGTCAGCGAGTATTCGAGCGGATATCCCAGGCCCTTCAGAATGTCGATCGTTTCCAGGATGGACACGCTGTTCGCGCGGCCGCCACCGAGGTTGTATACCTCGCCGCACCGTGGGTTCGCGATGAACTCAAGGAACAGCGAGGCGACGTCATTGCAGTGAATCTGATCGCGAACCTGCTTGCCTTTGTAGCCGTGAATCGTGTAGGGCTGCCCGTGCACCGCGCAGCGCACGATGTAGGCGAGGTAGCCGTGGAGGGCAACCGCGGCGTGCTGCGGTCCGGTGAGGCAGCCACCACGGAAAACGCCAACCGGCATATTGAAATACCGGCCAAATTCCTGACAGACAATATCGGCAGCTACTTTGGAAGCACCGAACAGTGAGTGGAGGCACTGGTCGATGGACATGGTTTCATCGACGCCGTCACGGTCGGTGTAATCGTAGCGCTTTTCTTTCTCTTCGAGCGGCAGGTAATTCGGCCGGTCGCCATACACTTTATTGGTGCTGGTGAACAGAAATGGCGACTCTTTGCAGAAGTCGCGGGCTGCCACGAGCATGTTGAAGGTACCCGTCGCGTTGACGTCGAAATCCTCGTAGGGGATCGATGCTGCGCGGTCGTGTGACGGCTGGGCAGCGGTGTGAATGACAGCGTCCGGGCGTTCGGCTTCGAAAAGGTCACGCACGGCTTGCCGGTCACGAATGTCGACACGGAAATGCCGGTAGGAAGGAACGTCGCGACCGAGGGCGCTGACGTTGGCCTCAGTGGAACCGCCGGCTCCAAAGAACTGCTCCCTCATGTTGTTGTCAGTGCCTGCCACTGACCATCCGTGCTCCGCAAACGTGCGAACACACGCCGAACCGATGAGCCCGCCAGAGCCCGAAACAAGTACTTTCATTCTGAACTGACCACCTTTAAAGGGTTAGATTAGCACACGCGCGCGAGGCTAACCAGCATTGAGCCCGGTGTTAACCGGGGCCACGGGCTCGGAAACGGGCGTTGACGCGGGCTGCTGTTTTTCGTAATCACCGCGGCTGAAGTACTTTTCGAGCCAGCAATAAAGTGCGATGAACAAATACCGACTGCCCATCTCTTTTAGCTTGAGTTTCGAGACACCGCTGCGCCGATTTCGCCAGGTAATCGGCATCGTCGTCCACGTATAGCCTCGAACGATCGTCTTGAGGGGGAGTTCTACGGTCAGATTAAAGTGAGGAGACAGGAACGGCCGGCAGCCATCGAGAGTTCTGGTTCGGTAGGCCTTAAAAGCGTTGGTGAAATCGTTCAGCGGCACACGAAACAGCATGCGCAGGAAGAAGTTCGCCATTCGATTCAGATACAACTTGTGCAGGGGATAGTCGATAACGCCACCACCGCGCTGGAACCGGGAGCCAAACACGGCATCATACCCCTCATTCAGCAAATTCCAGTACCTGACAGCGTCGCGCGGATCGTCCGATTCGTCGGCCATCATGACGATGATCGCGTCCCCTTTGGCCTGGTTGATGCCGTAAATTACGGCACGTCCGAAGCCGTGGAGGCCTTTGTTCTGAACCGGTCGAAGAGTTGGAATTCGGGCTGACTCGTTTTGAAGAATTTCCCACGTCGAATCGGTGCTGCCGTCGTCTACAACGATAATTTCGTGTGGTACACCCTGGAGCTGGAATTCGACGAAAAGGTGCTCGACCGTACCGGCGACGCAACCCTCTTCGTTGTGTGCGGGGATCACGACGGACAGCGTTTGCAGCGTATCGGGAACACGCCGCGCTTCTAAGCTGGCAGAATCGGCTTGCATTGATGCAGCGGTATTTTAAGTGTAACAGCTTCGGCGCACCAGGTAACGGCGCTCTGAGCGACTACCGTCCGATGGACGTGAGCCGGCGTAGCTCCTGATCCCGATCCAACACGAGGCGCTGCGCATCGGCCAGAGCGGTTGCGTACAGCTCCGCTTCAGTCCGATAGTCCACCGCGACCCGGGAAGCCTGCTCGAATGCCGCCTGCAGCTTTTGAACTTCCGCATCACGCTCAACAACGAGCGACTGAACCTGCTCAAGCGCCCTCGCGTGAATCTCAAGCTCCGCGCGACACTGTACGGCAACGGCCGTGGCCTGCTCCAGAGCTTGTGTAACGTTTTGAAGGTCCTGTTGACGCTCGGCGAAGAGGGATTGTGCTTCGGCCAGCGCTTTGGAATAAGCTTCAAGCTCGCTTTGCGCCCGAATTGCGACGCCCGAGGCCTGGCTGAATGCCTGATCCAGCTTTCGTACCTCTGCATCGCGGGCAGCGACAAGGGCCTGTGCGTCAGCGAGAGCTCGTGCGTATCGCTCCATCTCGGTGCGGTTGGTTTCCGCAATTTGCTCTGCCTGCTTAAACGCAGCGTCGAGCTTTCGAACCATTTCGTCGCGTTCCGCCACCAGCGCCTGAGCATCACCGAACGCTGCTGCGTACCGTTTCATTTCTGCGCGGTTGGAATCCGCGACTTCCGATGCCTGCGCCAGGGCGGCGCTGAGCTTTCGAATCTCCTCGTCCCGGGTAGCCACCAGAGCCTGCGCTTCCGCCAGAGCCCTGGCGAAACCCTTCACTTCAGCCTGAGCCTTAACCGCGATCTCGGATGCCGAGTGAAAAGCGGTGCTTAGTTTTTGCACTTCCGTGTCGCCAGCGGCAACCAAGCCCTGCGCGTGCGCCAGTGCTGCCGCGGTGGCCTCCATTTCTGTCCGGTTGGCTGTAGCGAGCCGTGATGCTTCATCGAACGCCGCGGTGAGCTTCAGAACTTCCTGCTCGCGCTCGCCGACAAGCTGCTGTGCCTGTGCCAGAGCCGCGGCGTACCGTTCCATTTCAGCCTGATTTGTCCGGGCCAAAGTCGATGCCTGCTTATATGCCGCAGTCAGCTTGCGAAGTTCCTTGTCTTTGTTCGCTACCAGAGCCTGCGCTTCCGCCAGAGCCCTGGCGTAACCCTTCACTTCAGCCTGAGCCTTACCCGCGATCTCGGATGCCGAGTGAAAAGCGGTGCTCAATTTTTGCACTTCTGTGTCGCCAGCGGCAACCAGGCCCTGCGCGTGCGCCAGTGCTGCCGCGGTGGCCTCCATTTCTGTCCGGTTGGCTGTAGCGAGCCGTGATGCTTCATCGAACGCCGCGGTGAGCTTCAGAACTTCCTGCTCGCGCTCGCCGACAAGCTGCTGTGCCTGTGCCAGAGCCGCGGCGTACCGTTCCATTTCAGCCTGATTTGTCCGGGCCAAAGTCGATGCCTGCTTATATGCCGCACTCAGCTTGCGAATTTCCTTGTCCTGGTCCGCTACCTGGGCCTGCGCCTCTCCGAGCGCCTTATCGTATCGGAGCAGTTCCGGTTGATTGGCTTCGGCCAGGCTGGTTGCCCCCGCGAGGGCCGCAGCCAGGTTCCGATTCTCAGTTTCCCGTTGACCGACCAACACCTGCGCGGCCTTCAGCGCTTCGTCGTAGCGAACCACCTCCGACTGACTCTGGACGGCCAGTGCACCTGCCTGCAGCAAGGCATCGTCCAACTTCCTGATTTGGGAGTCTCGCTGCGCGACGAGAGACTCCGCTGCAGACAGCGCTGCCGTTAATTTTCGAGCCTCTTCCTCTCGCTCGCGGGCGACTTTCTCCGCCAAAGCCAGCCCGTCAGTCTGCACGCGAAGCAACTGATCCCGTTCTTCCACAAGATCGCCAGCGTGCTTGATTGCGGCCGCGTATTCCTGCAGCTGCTGGCGGCCGCTTTCCAACGCCCGCACCTCTCTGCGTACAACGAGTGCGGCGGCGCGAATCCGCTCGATCTGGCCACTGATTTTCCCAAGTTCTGTCGCCTGAAAGGGGCTCCACGAGCGGGGCGTGGCGGCA
>Ga0163150_10005287_pt1 | contig 16627 bp, 10 predicted proteins | sample OliLakLV19P2IB_FD_148628 | JGI IMG/M metagenome (GOLD analysis project Ga0163150, IMG submission 148628) | Freshwater microbial mat bacterial communities from Lake Vanda, McMurdo Dry Valleys, Antarctica - Oligotrophic Lake LV.19.P2.IB | ecosystem: Environmental > Aquatic > Freshwater > Lake >...
CCGCTTCCCCGCCCGCGCGGTGGACACCGCGGCGGGCGGGGAAGCGGGTTCTCCAACCGGGGTGGATTCGTGCTGGGCGACAACCGTGGGTGTGCGCGAGGCGCGCGGGGTGCGAAAAACGAGCAGGAGTATGAGCAGGAGCAGGAGTAGGAACGCCGAGGCGATGCCGATGCGGCGGGGCGGGGTGTTCACAGCATGAACCCAAGGTCCTGGACGGGGAAACGATTGAGATAGGGAAACACGGCCCCGAGCCCATCGTCGCCGACGCCGAACCAATGAGCCAGTGTTCCGGCATACTGATCGACCGCCAGCTTCGGAATCCATCGGCCGGTGCTGGTGTCGTCGGGGCCGCTGACCTGCAGCACGGGAAAGGTGCCGTAAGTGCGTTGTCCGCGCACCGCCCCGCCGACGATGAGATGATGGCTGCCCCAGCCGTGATCGGAGCCTTGGCCGTTCGTCGGGAACGTGCGTCCGAAATCCGATGCCGTGAAACTGGTGACTTTGTCGGAGACGCCGAGTTGCTCCGTCGCCCTCTGGAATGCGTAGATACTCTCGCTCAGTTCGTTGAGCAGATCGGTGTGCGGACCGAACAATGGGTTGCCCGGGTTCTGGTTGTTACCGACCTGGGCGGTGTGCGTGTCGTAGCCGCCGACCTGGCAGAAGAAGATCTGCCGCTTCATGTTCAGAGCGTCGCGGCCCTCGATCATGCGGGCGACCATGCGGAGCTGGCTGCCGAGGCTCGATCCCGGGAAGGGCGTGGTCCAGAATGAGGCATTGACAGTCGGGGAGATGGCCGCGTTGAGAAGGTCGCCGGTCTCGATTGCGTTGGTGGTGATGCCGGCATACTCGGCGCGCTGCAGGTTCGGGGAACTCAATGCGAGCACGTCTTTCATCGCCTGCAACCGCGCCCCGGTGATGTTACTCAGGGTCACCGCACCGGTGGTCGATACGTGGTATTGCTGGTAGACGTTGCCGGCCTCGAACGTGTTTGCCCCGGCGAGTGAGACGCACATTGCGACCTTGGCGGAGTCCGTGGTCGGGACGCCGGCCTGCAGCTCGTATTGCAGCGGGTGCAGGAGATCGGCGATGCGACCGCCCCACCCCGTGCGGGCGGGTTGATCGGGGATGGAGGTCATCCAATGGGTGACCTGGTCGCTGTGCGAGAAAAGTTGGGGAGGCAGTGCAACCGATCTGGCCTGGTATTGAGCGCGGCTGGTGGGATAGAGCAGCGTCCCGACGTTGAACACCAGACCAAGCTTCCCCTCACCAAACAGCGCCTGGAGTTCGTAGCACGCCGGATGGAACCCATAACTTCGGCCGTCGCTGTTGAGCGGATTGATCCCGAGCAGCGAGAGTTCGGGGATCGCCAGGTTTTGCCGGACGGCCGCGTAGTTGCTGTAGTCGGTGCCGGTCGGGACGATGAGGTTGTTCGAATCATTGCCGCCGGCGAGGAAGATGCAGACGAGCGCCTTGTAATCCGTGAGTGTGGTCGCCTCGTGCGCGAGGGCCGAGCTCACCAACCGCAGGTCGCGCAGCATGGACTGCATGCCGAAGGTGCCGAGGGCGGCGCACCCGGCGGTGCGGAGAAAATCGCGCCGCGTGCGGAGAAAGGAGGGTGGGGCGTCAGCCATGATGGAAGGGGTGGGGGGCGTCGAGGGGTCAACGCTGGATGGTAAAGTCGGGCGAGGTGCTCATGAGATGCAGCACGGCCCGGGCGCGATCCCGCTTCTGCATTTCGCTCGGGGCGGTGCCGTTATACAAAATGTTCGTCGTGTTGGACGTGTAGTTCTGAATGATCGTTTTCGCGCCGTCTGGAAGTTGCCCGCCCAGCAACAGCGCATTCCATTCATCGATCAAGGCACCGAGGTTGGCGTCATTCGTCCACGGCGCATTGGTGTTGGTGCGGTTTCCCATCCAAGGCCGGAGGTCGATGACAATGTCCCCCTGGCCCTGCCGGAAACTCGAGAGGATGGTGCTGCTGCTGCTGGGATTGAAGATGCCATTGCCGAGGAAGTTCGCCTGGTTGATGACATTGGTCTCCGAGCTGAGCTGGAACTCGGGCGTGACCATTCCCGCATTCCCCAGGGCGCCGGGATGCTGGTAGTCGGGCAGGTAGAAATTGAACACGGTCGGCGAGTTTATCGGTGTCTGGCCCAACTCGGTGTCGGTGAGCCCGAGACTGTAGTCGGAGAATCCGCCGGTGAGATTGCCCGTGCGGACCAGGGTCGGATTGGAAAACGCAGCGGCGAACGTCCCGGTCCGGTTGGTGGAATCGGACGCCGCGACCGTGAACCCAAAATCGTCGATGACCGAGGCGAGGGCGTAGGTGGTTTCGGCGGGTGTGCCGGTGCCGCTGGTTTGGGTGAAATCAAAGGTGATCGTTGCGTTCGCCAATTGGCCGTGCGTGGTCTGGCAGGTGAGCGTGACCACGTTGCCGCTCTGGACATAGCCACCCCGAATCCACGCGGCGGTGCCGACCAGATTGCCGGTGGCGTTGCGACTGACGGCATCGGGAGCGGTGACGATGAACCGCGTGGCGTTGGTCACGCCCGCCGTATACACCCCGGTCGGGGTGCTCGACGGATTGCCGTTGGTAAATGCGACATAGACCGGGTTGCCGGTCGTCAGCCCGTGATTGGCGCCGGTGGTCACCGTCACGTTGGTGCCGTTTTGGGTCCAGGAAATGACATTCGCGGCGTCCCTGGCACGGACGCCGAACGTGGTGTTGGTGAGCAGCGCTGCGCCGCCGGAGGTGGTGACGTTGTACAACGCGCTCGTGGCGGGAGAGGGGTTGCCGTCGGCGAACGTCAGGTTGGCCGGATTGCCGCTGGCGAGCCGGTGCGGCGTATCGGTGGTGATGCTGAGGAACCCGCCGTTCTGGGAGTAATTCCCCGACAGGCCCGTGGTTGCGGGAAACGCGCGTGCCACCGCCGTGACGCGTAGAACCGGCTCGCGTTGTTTGCCGTAGCCTTGTTGTTCGATGACGTCGGGCGAGCGTGCCTCGTGGTCGAGCAGGATCGCGCGGATCACGGCGCCAAGATCGCCCCGCATCCCGGCCCCGTTGTTGTTGAAGGTGGAAGTGACGCGGTAGATGTAACCGCGGCTCGGTGTGCTGGTGACGAAGCGCTGGATGAGTTGACGGCAGAGGAACGGCCCGAAGTTCGGGTGATTGAAAATCGCGTCGTGTGTGGCTTCGAGTTCCTGGGCGGGTAAAGCCTGAAACGAGGCGGCGGCATTGATGGTGGAGTTTGTGGACGCATACGGATCCAGGGGAGCGCCGTTCACGTCGGGGAGACCCGGGAGTACCACGTTGTTCAGGATCCGCTTCGGTCCCGTGAAATGCCGGGGCGGCACTTCGCGCATCGCAGCCGTCCAGTTGGCCGACGCCCCGAAGGAGGTCCGGTAAGAACCGTTGTATGAGTAATCCCAGCCCGTGAACGCGTGCGCGAAGCCGATGACCGCCTCCTGATCGTAAGTCGGGACCGGTTGTCCCCTGGAATTGATCACGAGCGATCCGTCGGGATGCATCCGGTAAAGGCCGATCGAGAAGAGCTGAAGGATTTCGCGCGCGTAGTTCTCATTGGGAATCAGGCCGGTGGCCCGGTTCGGTTTGTCGTTGCGCAGCATGTCGAGATACCGACCCATCGCGGGGTGCAGCGTGACGGCTTCGAGCAGTTCGCGTGCGCTGCCGAACGCCTGGGTCAGCAGCATGTCGTAGAAGGAGGAGAGCGCGTTGGCGCGGTCGTCGAGCACCCCGCTTTCGGAGACCACGAAGATCTGGCTGAGGGCGAAGGCCATGCGTTGACGCAACTGATCGGGAGCCGTGATGCTGTGCCTCCACCAGGTGTTGAAGGTGAGCGTGCCGGGATACGTTGAACCGCCGGGGTTGGTGACGTTGCGGTTGGTTTCCACATTCGGGAGGTGAAGCGTTGGCGGGAGATCGATCTGATCGTCGATCCAATCCGCGTAACCGTCGTTCTGGACTGCGATGATGGATGCCGCATCCGGCCCGAACGTTGTCTGGATCAGGAACCGGGCGGCCGGAGCCGGGTCTGCATGGTCATCGATCCAGGCAGGTGGGTCAGCGGGGGGGACAAAAAGGGGCGAGCCGTCCTGCTGCTGAAAGAACCCTTTGATTTCGCCTTCCGGATGATTCGCGGTGTGAATGTTGAGGTAGGCTTGGCCGGACTCGATCACGTCGATCATATCCTGTGCGCTGAGCGCGACATCGCCCAGGATTGACCAGAGGTAAGAGCCGTCGGCCTGCGGTGTGGCGTCGTCGATGTCGAACAGGACCGCTCCGCCGTGGGCCCCCGAATGCACGTGTTTGCTGGTCACGGGCGAACTCAGGTTGGCATAATTGAACGCCAGCACCGCCTGCGTCTTGTCGGTGCTGAGCCGCATCGTGCCGCTGCCGTAACCCCCCGTCTGCGAGGCGCCCTGTGGAGTGAGCGTCGCCGTCAACAATGTGCCGTCGGTGATATCCACCGTCGGCACCCAGGGCGAGAGGATGTAGCCGGGGATCGGTCCTGCGGGAACATTGCCGGCGTCGCCGGGTTGGAGCCACCCGACCGACACGTGCCCGTCGGTGCTGGGTGAGATGAGGTGGACCTCGACCTGGTAGCGCTGGCCGGCCTCGAGGTGCAGCCCGGGGCTGGTGGCTCCCTCAGCCCAAGCCTGGTAACCCGTGGCGTTGGAGAGCGTCGCCCGCTTCCAGAGATTCACCGCCTCGTCGTCATCCGAGATCCACAGCTCGGCGGTGGCGTTGCCAGAAATCCAGAATCGATACGTGCCCGTGGCCGGGGCGGTGATGAAACCCCGGATCCGCGACGCGCTCGGGGCGGTGACGGGAGCCGGGAGATCGAAGGAGGTGAGGTTTGCGGTGGCGTTGGCGGTGGTTTGGAACGGCACGGCATCGAAGCTGGCATAGATGCCATTCCATGTTTCGCACGTGATGAAGCCCGAGGTTTCGACGACCGTGAGATCGATCAGCGCGGACCCGGAGCCGTGGGAATTGGCTGCGGTCACCTCGATCTGCCAGAAGCCGGCTTGGTCGGGAATTCCCGCGAGCAGTCCGGTCGTGCTGTTGAGAGAGAACCCGGGCGGCAGATTGGACCCCTCGAACGTGATGGGGTTCCCGCTCGCCACGATGGGGATCGCGGCGGGGCCGCTGTTCGCGATGAGCAGGATCGAGAGCGGCGAGAGGATCTGCGGGGCCGCGTTCGGGAACAAGCGCGACTGGGGGATGAACTCCTTGGGTTGGTTGTTGCTCGACCATTCCAGGAAAATATCGGCAGTGCCGGTGACTTCGTAATGCTCGACGACGATCGGGTACCGGATGCCGGCCTGGAGTTCGATCACCGCGTTGAGCTCGGATGTGCTGAGGGTTTTTGGCGGCCAGTTGTCGATCAGGAGCTGGCCGTTCACCCACAGGCGCGTGGCATCGTTCCCTTCCAGGAAGAAGGTGTAGGGTTGCGAGTAAGCCGGCAACACCTCACCGGTCCAGCGCGAGGAGAACCTGTCCACGTTGATCCCCACCGCGGGAGAACCGATCCCCTGCGTCGAGTTGCTGATCCATGTCGTGTTCAGCGCGGCATCGATCCGCGTGACGACCGGTGCGCCCGGGAACACCGCCGGCACCGTGCTGGAGATGTTGGCGGACTCATTCCAAAACGCCGCGTTCAGTCCGGTTCCGTTGGGTCCGGTCAGATCGTGGATCAGCACCGCAGCCGGGCCCGAACCCGCCTGGTAACCGGCCCCCGGAGCCACTGTCGCCACCAAGGCCTCGGGCGACTCGGCCGCGTTGTCGGAAAGCGGCGTCACCGGCAGCACCACCGCGCGAGCCCCGAGCGGGAAATGGACGGTGGTCTCGAGTGGGGAATAATCGGCCCCCGACACGGCCGGCCCGGAATAGGTGAGATTCACCGTGAGCGGTTTCAACCCGCCGGTGCGGGTCACGGTGAACGCTGCGGGATCGGTGGCGGTGACGTTTGCCGCCGGTTCCGTTGCGCGGGTGTCGGAGGCCGCAATGGAAACCGTGCTCACCTGAGTGACGGCCGCGATCGCGGTGTCCAGGTCCGGGGGGCCGCCCGGGCCCGCGCTGTGCGAATTGGCGGGATTGGTTCCAAGACGGCGTTCCTCGTAGTCGTCCACGCCATCGCCGTCGGTGTCGGTGTCCGATACCACCACGCGGTAAAACTCGAACGCTGACGGGCTCGCGGGGGGTGCCAGCACCTCCACCAGTTCCCCGTCCGCACCCGCCACGCGCACCGTTGCGGGAACCCACAACGGCGGCGTCAATCCGGCACTGCGCTCGATGGCGTAGCGCTTGCCCGCCACGGCCTGGAAACGGAGTTCGACCCCGGAGCCCGTGAGATCCAGTGACGCGACGTTGACCGTGGAGTCCGCCGACAGCGGGTTGGTCCCGGCTGCTGCCTCCTGCGCATTGGTGAGTCCATCGTGATCCGAATCCGGTGTCAGATCGAGGGGGCCGAGGCCGTGCTCCAACGCCCACACATCGGGAACCGCATCCCCATTCTGATCCAGCGCACCGGAAACCCAGCGCACCGTGAGGAGCAGCACGCAACCGAGGAGGAGTGCGATCCCGTGGCGCGAGCGGTGAGGAGGGGGACGGCTCATGGGGAGTAAGGGCGGGGGCCGCACTATTCAATTCAACCCCGTTCCTCGACAATAGTAGCGAAAGATTGGAGTTTGGCAACGAAAGGCCCCGACCACTCATAAGTGTATCTAATTGATACGGCACTGATGCAATATTGATCCTAATCCGAGATCGGAAAGGGGGGTGGGAGGACCGGCTCGCCGTGGATTTCCTCTGAAACGAGAGCGGAGAACCATTAGTTTGACACATTTCAGAAAATCTAATAACCTCCTCGCAGTTCCACTTTCATCGCCCGACCATGCCCCGCCCTTTCCCAGCCGCCCCGCCTTCCATCCGCCTGGCTCATCCCGAGGATGGGGTGTCCCGTTACTGGTTTGATTTCGCCGAGCGACCGTTTCTGGTGATCTGGGAGGTGACCCGGGCTTGTCACCTTGCGTGCCACCATTGCCGGGCCATGGCCCAGGCGCATCCGCATCCGGATGAGCTCACCACGGACGAAGGACGGGCTCTGATCGATCAGGTGGCCCGGCTCGGTCCGGCCCTGTTCATTCTGACCGGCGGGGATCCCGCGCTGCGCCCCGACCTGCTCGAGCTGGTGCGCCATGCCTCCGATCACGGCTTGCGCGTGGGACTGAGTCCCAGCGCCACCCCGCGGCTCATGCGCACCGATTTTCACGCCCTCGCCGATGCGGGTGTGAAACGCATGTCGCTCAGCCTGGACGGGCCCACCCAGGTGGAGCACGACGATTTCCGCGGGGTGCGGGGCGCGTGGGGTTGGACGTTTCGGGCGATTGAAATGGCCCACGATGCCGGCATCACCGTGCAGATCAACACCACGATCTCGCGTCGCAACATCCATCGGCTCCCCGATTTCGAGCGGGTCCTTACCGGAATTTCCCCGGAGATGTGGAGCCTCTTTCTGCTGGTGCCGACCGGGCGGGCCGGCGTTGGAGAAATGCCTTCGGCCGAGGAAACCGAGGCCTTCCTGCAGGCGCTCCACAAAACCGCCGGACGCCTCCGTTTCCCGGTCAAGACCACGGAGGCGCACCAGTACCGCCGCATCCAGCTCCAGCACGGCGCTTCGTTGCGCAAGGGCATGCGCGCCCCGGTCGGCATTTCCGACGGACGCGGCTTCGTGTTTGTCTCTCACCGCGGCGAGATTTGCCCGAGCGGTTTCCTGCCGTTGGTGACCGGCAACATCCGGTCGCACGAACTCGGGGACGTGTATCGGGACGGACCGTGGTTTCGGGCGTTGCGCGATCCTGCCCGGTTCTCCGGCAAGTGCGGGCGGTGCGAGTACCGCGGCATTTGCGGGGGATCGAGGGCGCGGGCGTTCGCGCTCACCGGCGACCCGCTCGCCTCCGATCCGTCCTGTCCTTACAAACCCATCCCCGCCGAATCCGCCGAATCCGCCGAATCCCCGGTCCTGACCGCATGATCAATCTCACCCGTCTTTACGGTGGTGTGGCCCAGCCTGCCGATGGCCTTCGTTACGGCCACGGCCGGGCCGGGACGGCGGCCGAGCGCAAACCGGTGGTGGTCTGGAACATCACCCGGCGCTGCAACCTGAAGTGCGTCCATTGCTACAGCGATTCGACCGCGAAGATTTATCACGACGAACTTTCGTTCGAGGAATGTCGGGCGGTGATTGACGACCTCGCCAGCTACGGTGTGCCCGCGCTGCTTCTGAGCGGTGGCGAGCCGCTGCTTCACTCGATGTTCTTCGACCTCGCGTCGTACGGCCGCGAGCGCGGCCTCCGTCTCACGCTCTCCACCAACGGCAACTATATCAGCCCCGAAATGGCGCGTCGCCTCCGGTCGCTCGGGTTCTCGTATGTCGGCATCTCGCTCGACGGGATCGGCGAGACGCACGACAAGTTCCGCGGGGTCAAGGGATCCTTCGACCGGGCCGTGGCCGGTTTTCGCAACTGCCGGGCGGTCGGGCAGAAGGTCGGGCTGCGTCTCACCCTCTCCCGTCATAACGTCGGCGATCTCGACCGCATTCTTGATTTCATCGAGCGCGAGGAGATCCCGCGCGTTTGCTTTTATCATTTGGTGGGGAGCGGACGCGGCGCCAACCTCCAGCTCCTCGACCCCGTCGAGGCCCGCGGCGCCATCGACCAACTCCTCGACCGCACCGCCGCGTGGGTGCAGGCCGGCGTGACCCGCGAGGTGCTCACCGTCGATCAACCCGCCGATGGCGCCTATCTCCTGCTGCGATTGCTCCGTCAAAACCCCGCCCGTGCGGAGGAGGTTCTGCGGCTGATGGGATGGAATGGCGGCGGGGCCCACAGCAGCGGGACCGGAATTGCCAACATTGATCCGTGCGGCAACGTGCATCCCGATCAGTTCTGGCAAACCCACACCATCGGGAACGTCCGCGAGCGACCGTTCAGCAAGATCTGGTCGACCCCGGGCGATCCGGTGCTCGAAGGGTTGCGCGACCGTCTCCCCCGTCTCAAGGGCCGGTGCGGCACCTGTGCGTTCAAGCCATGGTGCGGGGGCGGGTTCCGCGTTCGCGCCCTCCAGGCCACCGGCGATCCGTGGGAATCCGATCCCGGCTGTTATCTGACCGACACCGAGATTGCCGGGCTTCCCCCGGAGCTCGCCGGCGCGGTCGCGGTCTGAGCACTGGTTTTTGTGGTCAGGGAAGGAGACCTCGGGGATCGGCGGAGTACGACGCATCGGCAGGCGCGTGGGGTTGGTCCTGGGGATCGCCCGGGCCTGGCTGGGGAGAGCGGAGATCGGGAGCGCCGCGCATTTGTTCCTTCAGATTGCGGGCTGCGAGGGCGTACCCGCCGTCGGCGCCGTCGATGAAGTGGAGGTGACGTCCTTCGAAGACGGCAGGGACCCAGCAGGTGATCAGGGCGGATGACGATCGATGGGTGCCGTAGTAGATCTCGCCCCGTTGATGGCTGGCGGCGAGCAGGTCGAGGATCTGTTGTTCCTCGTCGGGATTGGTGTCGACCACCATCCGGAGCATCCCGTCGAATTTCACGGAATCGGTCTGCTGCACGGTCTCGTCGAGGTATCGGCGGGGGTCGAACGGCCCGATCTGTCGGTTCAGCCGCAGCGCCAGCCAGGTTGCGGTGAGTTGGGCCGTTGCCGTTGCGGCGCGGGCAAGGCCACGCCAGCCATGGAACCCCCTGAGAAGCGCCCGGCGTTCGACGCCGGCGCCGTGTGAGCCGAGTCGCAGTCGCAGGTTGCCCAGGCTCACGGGGCCGTGTGCGCCGCTGGCCTCGCGCAGCGAGCGGTAGAGCGTGCGGCACAGATGTTCTCCCGGGCGGGTCCGGGGCAGGACCAGGAGGGACAGCATCGTGCCGCGCAGGCTGGCCAGCGGTTCCCATCGGCAGGAAAGACCCTCGAGATTCGGTGGTGGGGGATGATCCGGCTCGGGGAAGCAACGGGCCGGGTCCGCTTTGATCAATCGATCTGCTTCCAGAAGTCCGCCGCCCGAAAACAGGGCTAGATCGACTCCGGGAGCGAGTTGCAGACGGGCGACGCCCAGGTCGCGTCCGCCGCCCGCGCATTCCGCCACCGGGACCGCCCCGGCGCGCAACTTGAAGCCCGAGGTGGTGCGGGCGAGTGCGACCACCGAGATCAGGGCATCGCGCGCGGTGGAATGGAGGGCTGGCGGGACCAGGAGGACGGCTCCATCTCCCCCGAAGGCGTAGGGGAGGTTGGGACGTCCGCAGGCATTGAGCACGGCGGCGATGCAGGCCGCCCCGAGAAAATTGACCTCGCGGTAGCGGCCGGCCCGGATGGCGGAGGTCGAGTCAGCCACATCCGTGAGGAAGACCGACCACTCGGGTGGGGCAGGCCGGAACGCAGCGGGGTCGAGCAGATCCTCGAACGCGGTCCCCGCCGACAGATCGGCAAAGAACGAATCGGCGTGCGCGGAGACAGGCATGGATCGGATGTCTGGAATGTGGCATGGCGGGGGGACCGGGTAAACCCCCCGGAGCGGGTGGGTGGCGTCGGATTGGGCGGGCGGTTTTTGGCTTCCCCCGCATGGGACAGTTCGGCCAGTCTCCCGGGCGTGACGCATTTCATCGAATCGGTGTTCGCGAAGTTGAAGCGCCATCCCAAGCGGATTGTGTTCCCGGAGGGGACCGAGCCGCGGGTGTTGCGTGCGGCGGAGCAATGCGCCCGGATGCGAATGATCTCGCCGATCCTGCTTGGCGTGCGGGACGAGGTGGAGGCGGCGGCGGAGCGGGAAGGGGTGTCGTTGGATCACGTGATGATCATCGACCCCGCGACGGCCTCGGATCTCGACGCGTTCTGTCGGAGACTCGAGAAGCTGGAGCGTTACCGCCGGATGGGGGTGACGGATGCGCGGGCCACCATGGTGAAGCCCTACTATTTCGGGGCGATGATGTTGCAGTACGGCCAGGCCGACGGCCTGGTGGGTGGGGCCGACGCCTATTCGGGGGCGCTGCTGCGTCCGCTCTTCCACATCATCAAACCGTTGCCCGGAGTGAAGACGTTTTCGAGCTGCATGGTGATCGAGTTGAAGGACCGGCAGTTCGGCGAGGATGGAGTGTTGTATCTCGCGGATTGCGGCGTAATCCCAAGTCCGAGCATCGAGCAACTCGGGTCGATTGCGTTCCAGACCGGGCGTTTGGCGCGCCAGCTCTCGGGGCTGACGCCGCGCGTGGCGATGCTGAGTTTTTCGACCAAGGGAAGTGCGCGAACGCCGGAGACCGACCGCGTGGTGGCGGCGACCGAGTATGCGCGGATGCGGGCCCAGGAGGAGGGGGTGGAGTTGGACATTGATGGCGAGATGCAGGCCGACACCGCGCTCGATCCGGAGTTGGCGCAGCGGAAGGCGCCCGGCAGTTTGGTGGCGGGCCGGGCGAACGTCCTCATTTTTCCGGATCTCAACAGCGGCAACATCGCGAGCAAACTGATCCGGCACGTCGCCGGAGCGAGGACGTTTGGTCAGATCCTGCTGGGGCTTTCAAAGCCGGCGGCCGATTTGTCGCGGGGCTCGACGGTCGACGACATTGTCGGTGTGGCCGCCATTGTGGGGTTGCAGGCCATCGAGTATCGCAAACTGTATCCGCAGGGCGATCCCGACGCCCTCTGACCCGCCCGATCCCCCGCGCGCATGAACCTGGTCACCCCGCGGCTGTTTGTCGCCGCCACGGAGCAGAACGACGGCAAGACCACGATGGCGCTCGGGCTGTTCGCCGCATTGCGCAAGCGGTTCGGGCGGATCGGGTTTATCAAGCCGGTCGGGCAGCGGTTCATTGAGATCGAGGGGAAGCGGATCGATGAGGACACGTTCCTGATCGATGAGACATTCCGGGTCGACACGCCGCTCGAGGACATGAGTCCCATTGCCGTCGAGCCCGATTTCACCCGCCGTTACATCGAGAAGGCCAACTCCGATTTTCTCGTGCGACGCATCCAGAACTCCTTCGATCGGGCGAGCTGGGAGAAGGAGTTTTGCATCATCGAAGGGACGGGGCATGCGGGGGTGGGGTCGGTGTTCGACCTGTCGAACGCGCGGGTGGCGCATCTGCTGGGCAGCAAGGTGTTGCTGGTCACGGGGGGCGGGATCGGGCGTCCGATCGACGAAATCTCGCTCAACCGCGCGTTGTTCGACAAGGAGGGCGTTGAAATCGTCGGCGTGGTGCTCAACAAGGTCCTGATCGACAAGATCGATTACGTGCGCGATTTCGCGCGACGGGGTCTCGAGCGGCTGGGGATCGAGTTGCTGGGGGTGGTGCCGGCCGAGCCCCTGCTCGCCGATCCCAACCTGCAACAGGTGAGCGAGGCGGTTCGGGGCGAGTTTCTCAACGGCCGCAAGAGTTGGCGGCGGCGGGTGCGGCGCACGATCATCGGGGCGATGAGTTCGAGCAATGTGATCTCGCATTTCACGCCCGGCACGCTGGTGGTGACGCCGGGGGATCGGGAGGATGTGATCCTGGCGGCGCTTTCGATCACCAGCCTCGAGGATACCCACCGGCATCAGTTGGCGGGCCTGGTGTTGTCGGGCGATCTGAAGCCGCACCCGGCGGTGGCGGACCTCATCCAGCGGTCGGCGCTGCCGGTGATCGCGTGTCCGCTCGACAGCTACACCGTGGCGAGCCGGATCCATTCCATGACGGTCAAGACGTTGCCGGGCGACACGGAAAAGATCGAAAAAATCCAGGCGCTGGTGGACCGGCACGTAGAGGTGGACCGGATGCTGGCCAAGCTCGGGATGTAGCGGCGGGTGATGCGGGCTTTGCAGACCGGGTCTGGCGGGCTACATCCTGAGGCTGTGAAATCCGTGCGTTGGGCCGAGCTGTTGCCGCCGTTGCTGCTGGCGGTGTTCGCGTGGGTCTACTACGCCGCGTATTACCGCGTCGGTTTCCTGGTGGCGGATGAGGGATCGGTGGCGTTGTTGGCGCAGCGATTGGTGGCGGGGGAGCGTCCGTTCACCGACCTGGTTCTCGGGTACAACGTCCTCTGGTTCTATCCCATCGCCGGGTTGTTCCAGGTGTTCGGTGTCGATTTTCTGGTGATGAAGCGGTTCTTCTTCGCCCTGGCCGGCGCGACGGGCTTGTTGGCCTACGCCGGAGTGCGCGGGTTGACCGGGTCGCGCGTAATCGCCGTGGTCGTGGCGTTGGGGGTCCTTGTGATTCCCGGCTCGACTTACAAGACTTACATTCCGTTGCTGGTGGTCTCCAACCTCCTGCTGATGGCGTGGATGCTGCAGCGTGGAAAGCGGATCGGGTGGCTGGCGGCAGGCGGGGCGTTGCTGGGGCTGACGTTTCTGATTCGCATCGATTTCGGGGTGTTGCTGGCGGCGCCGTGGTTGCTCACGGCGGTGGCGTTGCCGTGGGTGCGCGGCGGTCGGGGTTGGAGGGTGTGGGGAGGTTCGCTCGCGGGGCTTACGGCGCTTGGGTTGGCCGCGGTGGCGATTCATGTGCCGGTGCTTGGCGTGGCCTCCGCACAGGGGTGGGATGCGGGTTTCCGGGATCAATATCGGACGCACTGGCGGATGGTCACGCAGCCGCTCGCCCGCACCCTCGGCAAACCGTTCCGGGCATCCAGGAAACGAACGAAGGCCCGCGTAAAAGTGATCCGCGAGCCTGAAGCGGGCGGGGTGTCACGGCGCGAGGAGCCGGGGACCACGCTGCAGCGGGCGCCGGTGCGGCGGATCGTGGAGGCGAAGCAGCTCGGGCACCGGATCTACGCGCTGCTGACGTATGCCCCGTGGATCACCGGGCTCGGGTTGGCCGTGGGCGGAGGGTTGGCGGCGCTCTGGCAGGGGTGGCGACGACGGGATGTGGGGCCGTGGGCGGCGATGTCGATGGCCGCAGCCGGATGCATGACCGCATTTCCGCAGTTCTATTTCTTCCGGCCCGACGTGCCGCATCTTGCGGAGTTCATGCCCGGGTTTCTGGTTGCCGCCGGGCTGGCGGTTCCTTGGTTGTTCCGCGCGGCGCGCTCGGGCTCGGTCGGGCGGGTGGAACGGGTGTGTGCGGCGGGGTTGTGCAGCCTGGTGGCGCTGCATGCGGCGGTTTATCTGTGGTGGGCTCCGGCGGTCTCGTCGGCCGGGACGATTGCCGAGCGGAATCAGAAGCTCGAGTTTTTCCGGGGCGAGAACGGGGTGGAGGTTTGGGTGCCGCCGCGGGAGCGGGAGCGGAACGAGACCGTGCTGGCCTTGATCCACCAACACGCGCCACCCGGGGCGCCGGTGGTTTGTTATCCCTATTTGCCGGGGTTCAACGTCCTGAGCAACCGGCCGACCTACGAGCGTTCGCTGTATGTGGATGACCTGACGGCCGGGCGCGGCTGGCCGGCGGAGGCGATCCGCCGGATGGAGGAGCATCGGCCGCCCGTGGTGATTGTGAGCGACTGGGCCGTGAACCGGACCGAGCAGTCACGCTTCCGGAATTGGGCTCGTGAGGTGAAAGCGCATTTGGCCGGTGCCTATGACCTGGTTGATTCGCCGGACGGCATTGAGGTATGGGTGAGAAAACCTGCCCCGGCCCCGCCGCCGGGCCCGGCAGCCGGCACTTAGGAGAACTCCATGGCCCTTCGCACTCAGGACGGTATCCCGATCGGGAATCAAGTCGACAAGGCCAGGCTGGTCAACCCGATCTCACGGGCCTTGGTGGCGGGTTTTGATCGGTCGTTGATGGAACTGGTGCGGGAGTCGGCCCCGCGATCCATCCATGAAGCCGGCTGCGGCGAGGGCCGCGTGGCGCGCCTCTTGGCGGAAACTTTTGGCGTTGCGGTCCGGGCCACCGATTTCTCCCGCGATCTGATCGATCAGAACCGCTCCACGGCCCCCGCGGGCGTGGAGTTTCTCTGCCGCAGCATTTATGAGGTCCGCCCACCGGACGACGCGGCCGACGTTGTCGTCTGTTGCGAAGTTTTGGAACAGCTCGAGCAGCCGCGGCGGGCGTTGGCCGCCTTGCGCCCGCTGGGCGCGCAGCGCTACGTTTTTTCCGTCCCGCGGGAGCCTCTCTGGCGGGCGTTCAACGTTGCGCGCGGCAAATATCTCCACGCGCTCGGCAACACGCCGGGTCATCTGAACCACTGGTCGGGGGCCGGCTTTGTCGCCCTGCTGGCCGGTGCCGGCTTTCGTACGATTCAGGTGCGGTCTCCGCTGCCCTTGACAATGTGTTTGTGCGAGCTCGCCCGGTCGTGAGGGGTCAGTTCTGCAGATTCAACGGCTGCCTTCCGCCGAGGTAGCGATGCAGGAACGGCAGCCCGGCGAGCGCGGGCATCAGGTAGCGGGAGGTGCAGAGGATCCCGAGGGCCGCGCCTTGGGCGGGAGATAGAAACGCGTGGAAGAGCCAGACCAGTGCGGCATCCCGCGTGCCGACGCCTGCGAATGTCAGCGGGAGGAGCCCGGCCAGGATGGCGATCGGGGCGGCGCCCAGCGTGAACAGCAGGGGCGGATGCGAACGCAGTGCGAGTGCAAACATCCAGATCTGCAGGAGATGGAGCAGCCAGAGCCCGAGCGAAACCATGGCCACCGAGGCGACCCGTCCCCGACGGGGCCAGAATTGGGCGAGCACCGCGTCCCACCCGGCGGCGAGCCCGGCAAGTTTGAGCCCGATTTTTCCCGGGGCAAACCGCCCGGCGATCCGAAAACCGGCAGCCGCGATGCGCCGCGAGGAGAGGAGCAGCGCCCCCGTCACAAGGCCCGCGACGATGAGGGCGCCGAGGGGAGCCGCGCCTGGAATTTGCCCGGCCACGAGCGCGAGTCCGATGGCGCACCACGCCAGCAGGGCGAGCATGTCCCATGCTTTCTCGAACACGACCAGCGGGAGGGCGAGGGTGACCGGCACGCCCGAGCTGTCGCGGAGGAACCAGGCTTTGGCGAGGTCACCCATTTTCGACGGGAGCACGAGATTGAGCGTGCTGGCGGCGAGAGTGAGGCGGGTGGCCTCGCCGGCGGTGCAGGTGCCGGGCGGAGCCAGGAGAAGGAATCGCAGGGCGGTCACCCAGGTGATGGGCGCCACAAGGGCGAGGCTGACCGCGAGCAGCCCCGCATCGCAGGCCGCGACGGCATCCAGGATGCCGGTGGACCCGACGCGCGAGTAGAGGGCCCACAGGATCGCGCCGCTGACCGCGAGCGAGAGGAGCTTCTTCTTCATGCGAAACGCCGGCGCACGACGAGCGTTCCGGTGCGGCGGGCGGTTTCCAATTCTACCGCAAGATCCACCGGCGGACGGAGGTTCCCGGCCCGGAGGTAGCGGCTCATGACGATGTAGATCGAGGTTTGGTCGGGCGGGATTTGCGCATCGATCACCCGGCTCCAATCGGATGCTTGGACGCGATCCTCGACGCTCAGCGCGTCGCCTTCCCAGTTGAACCGGCGCACGAAATGGAACGGGGCCGGTCGCGGGGAAACGATGAGCAAACGCTGGAGCATCTTGCGCACGAGATCCGGGAACCAACGTCCGGGTCCGAGCATGAGGAGTCGGAGCGCGAGCAGGCGCGGGGGCGTCATCACCTGATGTTTGGCCCAACCCATCGAACCGGCGACCTCAATGG
>Ga0163150_10005292_pt1 | contig 16615 bp, 11 predicted proteins | sample OliLakLV19P2IB_FD_148628 | JGI IMG/M metagenome (GOLD analysis project Ga0163150, IMG submission 148628) | Freshwater microbial mat bacterial communities from Lake Vanda, McMurdo Dry Valleys, Antarctica - Oligotrophic Lake LV.19.P2.IB | ecosystem: Environmental > Aquatic > Freshwater > Lake >...
TAATAGGCCCGATGAACAATCGCAACACAAGCCGCCCACGAACGCTGCCGGCAATTCTCCGCCCGAGCCGCCAATCTGGCTTTACCCTCGTGGAGCTGTTGGTCGTGATCGCGATTCTCGGCGTGTTGATCGCGATTCTGTTGCCCGCGATCCAATCTTCGCGCGAGGCGGGCAGGCGCAGCTCCTGTGGCAACAATCTGAAGCAGATTGGCGTCGCGATGCAGAATTTCCATTCGGCCAAGGGAAAGCTCCCACCCGGCCGCGGCGGCCCAACCCCTAAAGTGTTTTCCGCGTTGGCTTATTTATTGCCTTTCATGGAAGAAAACTCCCTGCAATCGATGATCGATCTCTCTTCGGCGCCGACGACCATGGGTGTCGCGGGGGTGTCGTATAGCGGACTGGCAAATTACGGCGCCGCGACGCAAGCCGTCACCGTGCTGCAATGCCCCAGCGACGTGGCCTCGGGTCGAGTACCCGGCTCGGTCTATGGAGGCACCAACTACGCCGCCTGCTCTGGCAGTGGATTACTGAACAATGGCAACCTGAACGCCGCCGACGGCGTCTTCTTCACGATGTCGAGCGTGCGATTTCAGAATCTGGCCGATGGCTCGACGCATACGGCCGCCTTTAGCGAACGCATGCTGGGAACCGGCGAGGCCGTCGCCGCGCTCTCGGCCCAGCAAGTTCCGCTCTACATGCTCGAGCTGGGCAACGGTGTCGATGTTTCGCCAAGCACCTGCGCGACTCAGGGAACCGGCGGCTGGTACAGCCAGCGCGGAGCCAAATGGATTTTCGGCAACTACGGCAATACGCTCTACAACCACTATCACGCGCCGAACGCGCGGCAGTGGGATTGCATCAATCAGGCCCAGCAAAAGGCGCAAACCGCCTCGCGCAGCAACCATCCTTCGGGAGTCCACGTGCTCTACTGCGATGGCAGCGTGCGGTTCGTCGAAGAGGGGATCGACCTGGCGATCTGGCGAGCCTCGGCCACGCGTCGCGGCAACGAACTGCTCGACGGGCCTTGAGATTTGCTTGCTAAGTCTTCGGCTTCTCGTCCGGTTTGGGCTCCGGCTTCTTGATCGCGCCCTCGACAGGGCTTTTGGCGCCTTCGGTATATTTGGCGCCGACCAGCTCGTAAGCCTTTTCCGCGCGGGCTTTCAACTTCTTGAGCGCCTCGGGAAATTGCTCTTCCTCGAAACTTTCATCGCAGAAAGCGCAACAACTCTCAAACGTGAAACCCAATCGCTTCCACTGGGTCATGCCGCCGGGAGTGATTTCATCGGTCACCGGACACCAGACCGTGCTCATGGCCTCCATGAAATTATTGACAAAGCGCGCCTTCTGGGCAGCTTTCGCGTAAGTAGCTGGATCTTTGAGAAACTTCTCTTTCGCGTCGGCCTTGCTGCCGCGATAGGTTACGCCTTGGTATTCCCAAGTCGGCAGCTTCGGATCGGAAGCCTCCAGATACACCGGGCAAAGATCAATCGCCTTTTGCTTTTCAGGGATTTTGACTTTGTCCAGCATCACGGCGTCGGCCGGCAATTGTGCGGCGGCTTGCGCGCTGAGCAAAAACAGCAGGCCCACGGCGAGCATCCAGCGTCGAGTCATCATGTCAGACATCTTTCGGCTTTTCCCTGGCAATTATGTTTTGTCCGTCGGCAAGCTCAATGCCACGAGTTTGCCATCGGTCGTCGCTATGACAATATACTGTTTTCCGCCGGCCATGCAGGTCATCGGGGTGCCGCTGGGCGGCGCGGGCAACACCACTTCGGCCACGACTTTCCCGTTCGCCTTATCATAAGCGCGAATCACATTGGCTCCGCCACGGGCTCGGCCTCCGCGTCCAGCGGCCCCTTGGCCGACAAACAGCAGCGTCTTGGTCAGCAACGGACCGCCGCCACCGCCGCCCAAGGGACCAACGTCCTTGCCGGCAATCTCGCTTGCCAATTGCCGCGGGCCATCGCCATGTGGAATCATCCAGGCATGATCGCCCGTATTCAGGTCGATCGCCGTGATGCGACCATAAGGCGGCTTGAACAATGGCAGCCCCTTCGGCCCTTCAACGGGCGAGCCAAAGGCCCCGCCGCCGCGAATGAAATTCAAATTCGAGCGCGCCGCGTCAGGTTTGGTCAGCTTGACGGAAATGGGCATCGACATTGACGGAATATAGAACAGCCCGGTATCGGGATCGAACGCCGCGCCCCACCAATTTCCACCCCCCGCCCAACCCGGCAGATTCAACGTGCCTTTTTCGGTCGGAGGGGTGAACAGCGGACCGTGATCGTACGTGTCTAGAATCTTCTTGGCTTCGCTGCGCAGCTCGGGCGTGAAGTCGATCAGATTCTCTTCCGTCGATCCTTGCGTTTCATAGGGAGCAGGCTTCGTCGGAAACGGTTGCGTCGGCGACGCTTTCTCACCGAACACCGTCGAGGGCGGCACGGGACGCTCTTCGATCGGCCAAACTTCCTTGCCATTCGTGCGGTCGAACACAAACGTGAAGCCCGTTTTCGTGATTTGAGCGACGGCTTTGATCACTTTGCCATCGACCTTAATATCGCACAACACGGGTGCAGCCGGCAGATCGTAATCCCACAGGCCATGATGCACCGTTTGATAGTGCCACACCCGTTTGCCGTTGGTCACATCGACGCACACTAGGGACTCGGCAAACAAGCCGTTGCCGTGCCGATGGCCGCCGTACCAATCGTTGGTGGGCGTGCTGAACGGCAGATACACGTAGCCCAATTCGTCGTCGACACTCATCAGCGTCCAGACGTTGGCGTTGCCCGTGTATTTCCACGAGTCGTTTTCCCACGTCTCGTTGCCGAATTCGCCCTTTTGCGGAATGACGTGAAAGATCCACGCGGGCTTTCCAGTGTTCACGTCGAAGGCCTGCACGTCGCCGCGCGGGCCCTCCTTGTTCTGCGGGCCGTCGGTAATCGAAGAGCCCACGATCACTACGTTACGGCAAATCACCGGCGGCGATGTCATCGTGTAGTTGCGCGAGTTGACCGCCAGCGGAATCGCTTCGGCCAGGTTCACGCGGCCACCCTCGCCGAATTCGCTCACAACTTTGCCGGTCTTGGCGTCGATCGCATACAAGTACGCGTCGTGCGCGGCCAGATACAATCGCTCCTGAGTGCCATCGGTCCAATAAGCCACGCCGCGATGCACGTAGCCAAGATTCGTCGGGCGGCCTGCTTTGTACGCCTCGGGATTGAAGACCCACAGCGACTTGCCCGTTTGCGGGTTGATGGCCGCGACCTGCGAGAGCGAAGTGCTCGTATAGAGCACGCCACCCACCATCAGCGGTGTGGCCTCATAGGCAAACGAGCCGAGCGCCCGATTCTCTTTCTGCAGAGGCAAGTCGGGCGAGTCCCACGACCAGGCAATCTGCAACTTGCCGGCGTTGTCGCGATTGATCTGATCGAGCGGAGCATACTTCGTGCTGCCCGAGTCGCCGCCATAAAAGCGCCACTCGCCGCTGGGTTTCTTGTCTTCACAAACAGCAATCTGCGCAAGGGAAACCAAAATCAAACCGGCGGCCAGCCAACAGCGGCGCGGAACGACAAAAATGCTCGCGATCATTTTTCTAAGATCCTCGTGAAATTGCCTGGGTCGAGCGGCGAAATGCATCGGCCGAATTATGATCGATGGGCAAACGACCTTCAATCCACGTCCCCTCAAATTCCAGACTGAAAAAGAGGAGTGTGATACGGTCGTCGGGGAGCGGTTCAAAAAAGGACCGGAAATTACGGCCCCAGCGGCCCCAGTGTAGTCATCACGCTCCCGCGTGATGAACGCCGCACGCCGGACGACGCCTCGAATTCCCGCCCCCGAGGCAAACGAATATTTCGTCGAGCGGAAGAGTGACGGCTACACTACGCGCCCGAATGCTGCGTCTAGATCAGCTCGGCGATGGGATGACCGTCTTCGAGCATGTAGACGGGCCGGCCGGCGTTGTTGGGAAACTGCGTCTGAGGGTCGATTCCCAGCACGTGGAACACCGTGGCCATCAGGTCTTGCGGCCGGATCGGCTTCGTTTTGGGCACGTCCGCCTTGGGAGCACTCTCGCCGACGACCTGCCCCATTTTCAGGCCGCCGCCCGAGAACGCCAACGAGCTCAACGGGGCCCAATGATCACGACCCGCGGTGCGGTTGATCTTGGGCGTGCGGCCGAACTCGCCGGTAATCACCAACAGAATCTGATCGCTCAGGCCACGCTGGTGTACGTCCTCGACGAACGCCGCAATTCCGCGATCGAGCTCGGGACTGCGCTTTTCCATGTTGGTTTTGATCTCCCGGTGCATATCCCAACCGGAGTACTGTACTGTGACGAAACCACAGCCGGCCTCGCACAGCCGCCGAGCCCGCAATAGTTGCTCGCCAAAACCCTTGCCATAGCGAGCCACCGTTTTGGGTTTTTCCTTCGACAGGTTGAAGGCCTCCGGCGCCCCGCCGAGGACGAGATTGAACGCCTGGTCTTCGAAGCGACTCATGCCTTCCATCGCGCCGGTGCGATCGACGACGCTGTTCATCCGGTCGAGACTGGCCAAGAGCGTGCGACGGTCGCCGACGCGGTTTTCGTTCACCGCCAGCGACATATTCTTGAGCGCTTGCCCGTTCGGGTCGAAGGCCGCGTATTGGTTGCCCAGGAACGCCGGGCCGTCGACGCGAATGCGATTCATGGCGACGTACGTGGGCATGCCGGTTTTTGGATGGTTGGTGCCGCGCACACGCGACAGAATCGACCCGAGCGAAGGCCGGTCGGGCTGTCCGCCGTTGTCGACCTTGCGGTTGTCGTAGCCCGTCATCAGAAAGTGCGTGCCGCCGACGTGGCCGCTGTCGTTGTGAGCGAACGAGCGGACGATGGCCATCTTGTCAGCCACCGAGGCGATTTTCGGAAACGTGCCGCCGATCGTGACGCCGGGCAGCTTCGTGGCCACTTCGCCGGTGGTGCTGCGATATTCGACCGGAGCCTGCATGTGGGGATCGAAGGTTTCGACGTGCGAAGGTCCGCCGGCCATCCACACCCAGATGACCGAGGTACTCTTGACCGGCTTGCCGGCGGCAGCGGCCTGTGCCCTGGCGGCCAGCAACTCTGGCAGGGACAACGCTCCGAGACCGAGCGACCCGATTCTGAGGAACTCGCGGCGCGTGGTGCCTTCGCAATCGGAAAAGCGGCGGTCGGAAAAGACCTTCAACATCGCTACGTCTCCCAAAAGACTGGGCCCAATGGTCGGTCGGCCCGCGTTGATCCGTGCGCAGTATAGCGCCCCTAATTAAACCCTGCAATGTTTCCGGCGGACCGCGCAAAAACGCCAGATTCACAGTAGTTGTCGACGTTTTTGGACCCCGCTTTCCAGTGCGAATCCGCGAGGGCCCGGAAAGCTTGCCCAGTCCGCCGATTCCGTCCCGCTGGCGTGAATCGACGGATCCTCGTGCCGGGTGCGGTTTTCAGCTAGCTTTCGGCCTAAAACCCAGGGAGATTATAAAGGGCCAGTCCTTCGCGATGTTCTGACAGCAACCAGCCTCAAGGTGCGTCAACCATGAAAACTTCGATGCGTGCGTTGTTGGTTCTGTGGGCCAGTTTCTGGGCGGCTGGTGGAGCCTGGATCGGGGTAAACCCGCGGGCCAGCGCGGCCGAACTCAAAGCTGGCGTCGCCCGGGTCGACCTGACTCCGCCCCTGGACATGCCGACCCCGCTGGGCGGCTATGGCGAGCGGATGAATCGCCCGGCCGAGGGTATCCACGATCGCATCTTTGCCAAGGCGCTGGTAGTGTCCGATGGCAAGCAGAAGTTCGCGCTGGTGACGGTCGACATCGTTGGCTTTCCGCCCGCGTTCAAGCCCGCCCTCGTCGGCCAGCTCGCCGGCGGCTGGACCAAGGATCAGATCATGCTCTTGCCCAGCCATTCGCACACCAGCATCGAGATGAACGCGATCAACCCGGCCAACACGTTCCAGGTGCCGCAAATCGGCATCCATAGCCAGCGGCTGTTCGAGTTTGTGTTGCAGAAGCTGGTGAGCGTTGTTCAGGATGCGGAAAAGCAGTTGGTGCCGGTCTCAATCGGCACCAGCGGCATTTCGATCGACGGCTGGAATCGCAACCGCCGCAACGGACCGGTCACCGACAAGGAGCTTACCATCACGCGCGTCGACGCCGCGCAGGGCAAGCCCCTGGCGGTGCTCGTCAACTTCACGGCGCATCCCACGTTCATGTCGGGCGAGGACATGCTGTTTTCCGGCGACTGGCCAGGCCACTTGCAGCGAACCATGGAATCACTGATCGGCGAGGGGGTGACCGCCATGTATTACAACGGCGCCGAAGGAGACCAGGCTCCCAACGGACGCCCCGACGCTGGCAGCAGCCGCTGGGAACGGGCCGAACGTTTCGGCCGCGACTTGGGCATCGTCGCTTGGCAACAGTGGCAGAAAACCGAAACCAAACCCAACATCGCATTTGCCTATCACCTGCACACGATCGCATTGCCCGAGCGCACCTGGCATCCCGACTTCATGAAGACCGGCGGCGCCGAGTATGGATTGAGCGAAAAACTGTTCAAGGAAATGCTACCGGTCATGTTCCCCACCCAGATCGATAACATCTCGCTACGGCTGGGCGAACTACTCGTCGTTGGCGTGCCTGGCGAAATGGCGGCGTCGCTGGGCCTGAAGATCAAGAGCGAAGCGGGCCGCCTCACCGGCGCGAAACATCCGGTCATCGGCGGACTGGCCGACGCCTGGATCAGCTACATGCTGCCCGCCGAAGAGTATCGCCGCGGCGGATACGAATCGAGCGTCAGCTTCTACGGCGAAACGCTGGGCGACACGATCGTCGCGGGTGCAATCGCCGGCGCGGGGGAGATGGCCAGGTAGCAAGACCGGTCCACCACACACTTGGAATACTTGCTGCTATTTGGCCGCGTTCGTAAGGCAATAGATCTGCGAAGCGGTGCGAATCAAAAGCTTGCCCTGACTGATGGCCGGTGTCGAGAGCGACAGTTCGTCGAGCACGTTGGTGCGCTCGATCTTGAACTCGCGGCCGACCGGCATCACGTATGTGTCGCCATTCTCGTTCAAGAAAAACACCTTGCCGTTGTACGCCCAGGGAGACGCCGTGAAGCTGGCTCCTTGCGGAAACCGGGTGCGGTCGTAAACCAACTCGCCCGTCTTGGCGTCGTGGCAGGTGATCATGCCGCGATCGAGCAATGTGTAGTAGTAGCCGCCGTACACGATGGGCGACGTGTTGTAAGGTCCCATCTTTTCCAGGGACCATTGAATGAACTCGTTCGATGTTTCGCCGTCGCCCAGCGTGATATCCCCCTTGGCTCCCGGCTTGAGCGCAAACACGGGGCGTTGGTTGTCCTGAAAGTAGCCAGAGGTGATGTAGAGCAAGCCATCGACGACAAACGGCGAAGGGATCGTCAGGTTCGACATCTTGCCATTGAAGTGCCACAACAGTTCACCCTGCGGCGAGTACGACCGGTTTTCTTTCTTGCCGGCCGCGACAATCTCTGTCTGACCGTCATGCTCCCAAACAAACGGCGTGGCCCAAGTGCTTTTTTCGTCGCGTGGCGATTTCCAACGGGTCTGGCCGGTGGCGCTGTCGATCGCGGCGATATACGACTCTTCCTGATTGTCGTAGACCATGATCACCTGATCGCCCTGAACGACCGGCGACGCGGCAGCTCCATAGCCGAGCATCGTCTTCTTGGGCTCGATTTCATGGGCCCAGAGTTGCTTGCCTTCGAAGTCGTAGCAGTACAGCCCGACGTCGCCAAACAGCACGTACAGCCGTTTGCCATCCGTGGTCGGCGTTTCAGCCGCGTAGGTGCTCTTGGGATGACGAGGAATCTGAGGCTTGCCCGTGTGCGCTTCGTGCTTCCAGAGCACCTCGCCAGAGTCGAGACTCAGACAGTAGACAAGCCAATGATGCACCGTGTCCGGCGGTTCGCCGCGGCCGCCGCCCAGGTAGAGCCCGCCTTTGGGCTTCTCGTAGTCGTCGTCGGACAGCACGGCCGAGACGAAAACTTTGTTGCCCCAAACGATCGGGCTGCCCCAACCCCAGCCGGGGATCGTCGCCTTCCATTTCACGTTCGAGCTCTGATCCCACGTGTCGGGCAAGCGCGCGTCGTCGCGCGCCACGCCGGTCCCGTCAGAACCACGAAACCGGGTCGAGTTCGTCTGGCCCGACGCCAGCGGCGCGAGAACCAACACGCAGAGACCGGCAGCCAGGATCTTCACGTAACGATGTTCAGCCATGCGCGGCCGGACTCTTTCGGCAGAGAACTGGGAAGGCATCCAAACGATCGACGAAAGGTCAACGACTTCGCGTTTATTTCGCTTCGTCCTTGGGCTTTTCGAAAATCGCCTCATCGACCGGACCATCGACTTTCGTTTCGGTGAAGGTGGTCTCGATCTTCAAGGCGTCGCCGAGGGCAACCTTGGTCTTGGTGGGCAGCGTGACCGGACCAAACTTTTCATACGCGGACGGCTCGGAAATGACTTCGACTTCGCCAAACTGCGCGCTGTTTTGCTTCAACGAAATGCGTTTGATCTGATCGGTTTTTTTGTCGATGAAGAATTTCGTAACCGGCCGATCTTTCGGCGAAAGCTGGATCACAAAGCACGCGACGTCGTCGATCGTCTCGTCATCGAGCTTCTCGGCCTTGGTGCCGCGCTCGCCAATCATCACCAAAGGATTCAGATCGACTGCCTGTTTGATCTGCTGTGCGTCTTCGCCTTCGATCTCTTGAATTCCCGACATCCCCTCGCGCCAGGCGACCGTGCCGTTCCAGCCATCCTTTTGCATGAACACGGTCAGGTCGAGCGCCCGCCGTGCTTTCTTCCAGGGAATCACGATCTCTTCGACGGTTCCTTCCATCTGTCCGAAAGCGCCGTCGACGGCGACCGTGCCCTTGCGCTCAACCGCTTTGAGTTTCATTAGCGCGTCGCGCCCACCCTGGGCCTTGATATTCTTAGCGATCACTTCGTCGGCCGTCTGGGCCGCAGCCACTGGCGCCAAAGCGGCGACCAACGCCAAGCCAAAACAAATCGCCGCGACCCGTTGCCAACCCCAAGCTGTTAAATCTTTCATGGCCATTACCCCTAGTAAACTGTTGTTGTGCATGTTCGAGTTCATGCGGCGCACCGGACCGCTTACGGATCGCGGTTTGATGCACCGTCCAGACCGGGCCGAGTATACCAAGGCACGGCGGCCCATGCGACCAGTCGGGCAACAACGCGGGGGAGCGGCTGGCGGACCGGCCCCAAACAAAAAAAGTCCGCCCAATTTGACCCAGGCCGAAATTGAGTTAGGGTTTACTTTAGCCGTCGCAATGCCATCGATCGGCCAGGAAACGACCCTGCCGATCGCCTGCCAGCGGGCAGATAGATTGGCAGCGGCCACGGTCATTTCCCAGTATCTTAGCGTGATTCCGAGCTTTGGCGGTGAGCCAGCTGCTTGGGTTAGCTCCTCTCCACCAATCCTCGAAAAAGGCAAACCGGTCGCAAGGCCGGGACGCAAAGCCAAGGACCGTCTGGACAGCCGTTCCAGCCGGCAGCCTGGTTACCGAAAGGGAGGGGTGGTTGGCACTCCATTTCGTCTTGGAGTGCGCGCAAAGAGCGCGAACACCCGTGTCGGGGTTTGCGCTAACAATCTTCACGCAGGGGGGAGCTTCAAATGACACTGCTCATGAAAGCGTTGCGCTTCGTCGAATCCGAAGATGGTCCGACCGCGGTCGAGTATGCAGTGATGCTGTCGTTGATCATCGTCGTCTGCCTGATTGCAATCGAAGCCGTGGGCACCAACGCCAACACCGTGTTCACGAACGTCGGAAACTCGCTGGGCAGTTAATATTGGGCAGACCCAACGCCCAGCGACATTGACCGCCAGCCACGCGACTCGAAGCGCCTGCTTCCCACGAGTGAGCAGGCGCTACTTTCGCGTGTCGGCGGCGAAACGGAAAGGCGAACCGCCCACAATATCCGTGCTCGTAACGCTCGGGCACCAGTGACGCTCGACGTGCTCGACCACCAGATCGGTGCCGCTAAAATGGTCGACCTTGGGTCGCATTTGCGAGTTGTACATCGTGTCGGTCATGTCGCGCACGAGCAGCACTTGCTTGCCGAGCGCCGTCATCTGGCGAATCGCGAACGAACGTCCCAGCACGCACATATTCAAATGCACGCCGGCAATCAGCACCTGGTTAATGCCGCGTTGTTCCAACAGATTGTAAACCTCCTGGCCGTCGTCGCTGATCGCGTCGGGCTCCTCGATATCGATCAGCGCGATCTGGCGCGTCCAAGGCGAGCGGATTTCACATTTGGTTGAGCAATCGCAACCCATGTCCGAGTCGTCAATCGGCAGGTCCGGCTCGCGCTTCGCGTCGGGCCAGCACCACTTTGTGCCCCAACGCGTGGCCTGCGACAGCGCGACCGGCGGCCTGGCACTGGGCGCAGCCAGCGCCCGACGGCGCTGCGGTGTGTCTTTATAGAAATCGACGCACGTGCTGGGAGCATGAATAATCAGCACCCCCATGTCGCGCGCACGATGGACCAGCTTGTTCATCGGCACCGCCAACTCGGCAACGCGCTGTGAGGCGCCCCGGCACCAATGATCGTCCCACATGTCGCAAATGATTAGCGCGGTCTTAGTGGGTTGCCAGTCGAAGTTCTTTACTATCGCCGCGGTTGTCTTTGATGGCTCAGCATCATCGGCCAAGGCACGGCTGCGGGCGTGAAGATGCAAGGCCTCAGCGCAATGAGCGATCGATTGGACGCACGGGCTACCCAATACGGACAACATTGTGATGAACCGAAGGAGTGACGTCGGTTGCATTTCGCGTCCTCAACCGTTTGTTGTGGCTACTCTTGCGGGCAAAGTACCCTCCGGGGGCCGGCGAGTCGCCGGGGACTATATTACGAAGAAACGATCCATTGCTTATATCGCCCCCCGCGGAAGCGCGGGCCGCCGGAGGCATCTTCTTAGTCGTAACTAACCCTACATGACTCTGCCATCGGGTGACCCAGACGACTTGTCGTCTGGGTTGCGAAGCAACAAGAGGCTCTCTTCTGAAAAAGAGTTTCCTCTCTGCATCACCTCTTGTCCCTGCGGGACCCAGACGACGAGGCGTCGTCTGGGCCACCCTGAACCGGAGGCTAATTCTCCCCGCGAATCGTCAATTCCCAGCGGCCGAAGTCGCCTTCGGTGTTTTGCTCGCCAGGGGCCTGATGGTCGAGTAGAACCCGAACATCATTTCGTCCCACGTTTGCTCGCCCCAGATGACTTCTTTGGATGGATCGGGGTTGGCCAGGTTGTCGGGCGAGTTGTCGAACGAGGCCGTGCAAATCATCCGGCTTCCCTTGGGCACCATCTTCGGCTCTTTGAGCATGTACCAAAGCTGCCAGTTGAAGTCGTACTTGGGCACGTCGAGCAGGACCTCTCGCGCTCCGCCCGGCAGTTCGAGCTCGTAGCGGAACGATTTGCCGCGCAGATGCATGTGCGGGTTCATGCCCAGCAGCATGACGTCTTTCAGAAACAGTTTGCGGGCGACGACCTGGTGGTCCGATACGCCCGGCGGAATCTTGAAGCCGAGATCGCCGCAGGCGGCGCCCATCACTTCATATTCGATGTCCTTGGGATCGGCATAGACAAAGCCCACGTAGCTCAGATCTTGTTGTTCTTTTCCGTTCGGCGTGTAGTGAATCTGAAACACTAGTTGGCAGCCGGCCGGAGCGCGAATGGCCACGCCTTTCTCGAAGCGTCGCGGCGTCATGCCCGGCGCAAACGCCATTTGCGGAGCGCCGAAACGCTCACCGCCCGGCTCTTGCACGAACACAATGACGTGGTGTACTACGGCCGGGTTGCCCGCCTTGACCTCGGCCTGCCTGATCCAGCGGTCTTCCTTGAATCCGGGATCGACCGTGTAAATCTGATAGTTCACGACCCCTTCGGCCGGAACGGTATACGGCTTGTCGCTCATATAGAAAACCTGGTCGGGCTCGCTAATGCCCCAGCCTTTGGCATATTCCGACGGAGTCGGCAGATCCTTGGGATTTCCCTCGGGACAGCCGTTCTTGATCCACTGGTCGATTTCGGCCACTTCGTCTTTGCTGAGCGAAGGATTGTTCTTGAAGTTGCCGTGCTCGGGCGCGGCTTGCCAGGGCGGCATCCGCCGCTCATGCACCACTTCGCTGATCATCTCGGCCCAGCCGACGACTTCGCCATAGCTGGTCAAAGAGAACGGCGCGATTTCACCCTCGTGATGGCATTCGACGCAGCGGTTCTTCAGGATCCGCGCGATCTGGTTTGAGTAGGTGACGTCGCCCGTCGACGTCGGGCGCTTCACGCGGCCGATCAAGCAGCCGGTCACATCGGTCGTCGGCTGGCTCACCGCTTTGCCGGCCAGAAGTTCCTCGATGGCCAGCGAAAGATCTTCGCGGACCGGTTTTTGTTTTTGGAAGCCGATGCCGTACTGATCGTCGATGCGGCCCCAATAGCGGACAACGCGGCCTTGATCGAGCACGAACACCTCGGGCGTGCGGACGGCGCCAAAGCGATCGGCGATCGCGTTGCCAGGATCTTTGAGAATCGGGAACGAACTGCTCGCGCGCTGCGCGTGTGCGGCCACTTCGGTGATCGAGTCTTGCTGGTTCGAGTTGATGCCAACGAACGTCACCCCCTTGAGCGACCATTTCGCGGAGAGCTCGGCGAGCCTCGGCAGATAGAGATTCGCCAGCGGGCACTCGGTGCCCAAGAACGCCACGACCACCAGTTTCGAGTCGGACCAATCTTTCAGCGATCGCATCGCCCCGCGAGCATCGTTGAGCGAGAAGTCTTCGATCTTTTGACCGACGCGTGCTTGATCGGCAGGCGCCGAATTACTTGAGCTGGAAAGAGCCAGCAGCGAGAGGGTCGCCAAAACCCCGACGATCAGGATCGTCTTGAAACTGGAACAAGGACAAGCGCTCATGGTACAAACTCCAAGCAATGGGTTGATCGAAGCACCGCACGCGCCGTGGCCTCAAACGGCAGCACGCCCGATATTCTGGCGTCCGCCGGAGGGAGATGCAATAGAGTTCCGATCCCTGACATCCCACCAACTCGGCGTGCAATATGCACATTTCGCAGGGTATACATCACACACTAACCCGAAGCGCGAGCGAGGGCTCTTCTGGCTTCAAACACTAGCCGGTGATACCGCTCATGGTCAAACAAGTGCCCTCGCTGGCGCGTCGGGTTAGTGTCGGCGGCGACGTGAAGTCGCGATCAGAACCCCGGTATCCCCTCGTCCAACTGAACTCCCAGCGTGTTGAGCGCCATCGAGACGAGGTTGTATTGGCCGACCGCGAAGATCAGGTCGAGTAACTGCTCGGTGGTGTATCGCTCGGCCAGTTTTTTCCAGGTGGCGTCGGAAATCAGGGCTTGCTCGCGCAGCTCGTCGACGGCGAGCAGCAGCGCCGCGTCGAACGGGCTCCAGCCGGCCGCGTCGGGACCAGTCTTGATGCGTGCGATCTCTTCATCGGTCAGCCCGGCCTCGCGGCCAATCAGAACGTGCTGCCCCCATTCGTATTCCGCCTGGCAGAGCCAGCCGATCCGCAGGATCGCCATTTCGCGCTCGCGCGGCGGCAGCGACGACTTGGAGAGCACGTGCCCAGCAAACACCATCCAGCGCTTCAACAGCTTGGGATGATGGGCCAACGTGCTGAAGACATTCAAGATCCGTCCCTGCATCTTCGATCGTTCCAACAACTCCCGCGTTTCCGCATCCAACTGGTCCGCCGAGAGCGGTTCGACACGCGGTTTCTTAAGGAGCATTGGAGCGTCTTTCTCGGAAATGTGAGGTGACGGAGCAATAGGGTGGCCCAGACGACGCTTCGTCTTCTGGGTTGCGCAGCAACAAGAGGGCTGCCCTCTTGCAAGCGTTAAATCGTTCCAGCCGGTCGCCTCTTGTCCCTGCGGGACCCAGACAACTCGCTCGCGAGTTGTCTGGGTCACCCTAGCGATTCGACCGAACTACTGCCCTTCGCGCGCCGCCGCTTGCTGGTCCGCCGGTGCAGTTGCCAGATGCGCGTCGTCTTCGACCGACAAGGTTCCGAACCAGCCAAACATCATCTCTTCCCAAGTTTGCGGGCCGAAGCGGACCGTATTGTTGGGATCGGGATTGGCCAGGTTGTTCTCCGAGTTGTCGAAGTGGGCCGTGCAGTGCAGCTTCGTTCCGGCCGGCATCTTCTTCGGCTCGGTCAACTGGTAGGTGATCTGCCAATTGAAATCGTACTTGGGCACGTCAAGCAATACTTCGCTCGTGCCGTCCGGGTAGCGTGCTTCGTAGCGGAATGACTTGCCGCGCAAATGCATGTGCGGCATCATCCACAACAACAATTGATCGTTGGGAAACGTGGTCTCCGACTGCACTTCATAGTTGCCGTCCTGCGGAGGAATGACAAACGCCACGTTGCCCGCCACGCCGCCATGCACGCGCTTCTTGACCGTCTTCGGGTCGGCAAACACGATGCCGATATAACTCTGGTCGTCTTGCGCGGTGCCATTCGGCGTGTAGTGCATCTGGAACGTGATCTTCGATCCGGCGGGCACAAACTGCGCCACCCCAGGCCGATGAATCGTGCCCACACTGCCAGGCACGAACGACGACAACGATGCGCGCACCGTGCCGCCCAATCGGCCTCCTCTGCCGCGGCCTTGACCGCGCTGCGGGCCTTCGGCCGCGTCTTCGTGAACTCCCTGGGCGCCGCCCGGCGGCACGGCCGAGGCGATGATGTGGTGCACGACTGAGCGATTGCCCGGGCGCACTTCAGCGGCTTGAATCCACTTGTCCTCTTTCCAACCCGGATCGAGCACCATGGTTTGATAAGGAACCACGCCTTCGGCCGGCACGTGATAGGCCTTCTCCATACGCACGATCTGGTCGGGCTCCGGAATCTGCCAGCCGTCGGTCCATTTGCGCGGAGTCGGCAAGTCGGCCGCATCGCCTTGCGGGCAGCCGTTGTCGATCCAAGTGAACAGCAGCTTCTTTTCGGCATCGCTCAAGCGCGCGTCGTTCAAGAAATGGCCGAACTCGGGACTCGCCGACCAGGGCGGCATGCGACTTTCCGAAACCACTTCGCGCATCATCGCGCTCCAGCCCACGACTTCCGCGTAGTCGGTCAAAGCGAACGGCCCGATCTGGCCAGGACGATGACACGACACGCAGCGATTTTCCAACAGCGACGCGATGTGTTTGGTATACGTCACTTCGCCGTGCGGCGCGACCTTCGACTTGCGACCGATCAAGCAGCCGGTGACTGCTGTGGTTGTTTGCGATACTTTTTTGCCGGCCAGCAATTCATCGATGGCTGTTACTAGTTCTCGTTGCTTGCTTTCGTTGCGCGCATAGCCCGAGCCGGTACCGAGGCCGTATTGATCGTCGATGCGACCCCGATAACAAATCGCGCGATCCTTATCGAGCACGAAGACTTCCGGGTTGCGAACCGCGCCAAACTTGTCGGCCACGGACTGATCGCGATCTTTCAGCAGCGGAAACTTAAGGCCGAAGTGTTGCACGAAGGCTGTCATGTCGGTCAGTGAGTCTTGCTCGTTGGCATCGACGCCAATAAACGCCACGCCCTTGGCCGCATAGACATCGCTCAATTCTTGCAAGCGCGGCGCATACAATCGCGCGAGCGGACATTCCGTTCCCAGAAAAGCAACGACCACGATCGACTTGTCTGAAAACTCGTCCAGCGAACGATCGCGGCCGTGAATGTCGGGCAGAGAAAACTTCTCAACTCGGCTGCCAACGTCGGCGGCCCAAGAAGTCGTCGCGACGCAAACCGTCAACATGAGAGCCAAGAGCCATCCTGGCATGCGGCATCCGAGAGCGTGCAAAGGGTGTGACATGATACCTTCCTTCGGTCGAAGAATTGCCAATGGAGGTTCGTTTGGGGCCGTAAAAGCCACTGAGAAGTATAACAGGAGCCTGGCGGCACAACATATATCGGCATCTACCGACCACGGGTGAATTCAGACCCGGCCCGCCCATGGGAATCGCCCAGATGCGGCCTGGACTATAATCTCGTTTGCCAGTCTTCCAGGCCCACGCCCCTGTCGAGATAGGGGATTGGAAGGGGCCGCTACCGTTCGAGGAATACCGCATGCAGATTTGGGTCGATGCCGATGCCTGTCCGGGCGAGATCAAGGAGATGCTCTATCGCGCGGCGAAGCGGCGGCAGATTCAGGTGACGCTGGTTGCTAATCAGATGCTCTCGACCCCGGCCTCGCCCTACATCGCCACGATTCTGGTGCCCAGCGGCATGAACATCGCCGACCGACGAATCGTAGAGCTGGCCGTGCCCGGCGACCTGGTGATTACCGCCGATATTCCGCTGGCTGCCGACGTGGTGGCCAAAGGCGCGCAGGCGCTCGACCCTCGCGGCGAGCTCTATACCGACGCGAACGTCGGCGAGCGGCTGGCCATGCGGAACCTGTTCGACGATATGCGGGGCGGCGGTCGGGTGATGCGCGGGCCCTCCAACTTCACCGCCCGCGACCGCCAGGCCTTTGCCAATCAGCTCGACCGCTGGCTGGCCACCGCGGCGGCCAAGAAGCAAAA
>Ga0163150_10005293_pt1 | contig 16612 bp, 6 predicted proteins | sample OliLakLV19P2IB_FD_148628 | JGI IMG/M metagenome (GOLD analysis project Ga0163150, IMG submission 148628) | Freshwater microbial mat bacterial communities from Lake Vanda, McMurdo Dry Valleys, Antarctica - Oligotrophic Lake LV.19.P2.IB | ecosystem: Environmental > Aquatic > Freshwater > Lake >...
ACGCCGTGCACGTGCCGCCCGCGGTCAGCGACTGAGCCGGCGCGCACGAGCTGATCGTCGGGTTCGTCTGGTCCAGGACGGCGAACGAGGTGGAGCACGTCGCGGGGTTCCCGCTCGCGTCCGTCACCGTGATGAGGATCGACGTGACCCCGAGCCCGACGCTGCTGCCCGCCAAGGGGCTTTGCGTGATCGTGAAGCCGGGGCAGTTGTCCGTGACCGTGACGCCCGGCGTGAAGTTGGGGACGACGGCCGTGCAGGACGGACCGGCGGCCGCGCTCTGGCTCGGCGCGCAGGAGACGATCACCGGAGGCGTGACGTCGGGAATCGTGCCGACCGTCGCGCTCACCGTTTCGGTCGCGAAGAAGCTGTCCGTGACGGTGACCGAGTACGTGCCGGCGGGGAGGCCCGCAACGTCCTGCGTCGTGGCCCCGTTCGACCACAGGTAGGTGTAGCCGGGGATGCCGCCGCTGGGCGTGATGTCGATCGCCCCGGTGGAGCCGCCGGGGCAGCTGACGTCCGTCACGGACGTGACCACGACGGTGAGCGGGAATCCATTGCAGGTAGCCGAGGGCTGGAATCCGGGCGTGCCCGGGCTGATGTCGGCGCCCGACGTCAGCCACGGCACGTAGTCCACGTTCCCGGAGATCTGCGGCGTGACGAAGATCTCGAAGAAGATGCCGTACCAGTTGCACTCGGCGAATGTCGTCGTCGTCGGATCCAGGTTCTGGATCGCGGTGCTGGCCGTGGCCGTGAAGCTGTTCTGCGTGATCGTCGCGGTCGCGTCACCCGTGCTTCCGGTGATCTGTGCGCCTTGCGTGCAGGACGAGAAGAAGCAGTTCGCCACGTCGACGTGAACGGTCGCGCTGTTCGTGTTCGAGGGCGAGTCCTCGACCATCAGGCCCCGCACGGTGCTGGCCAGGAACGTGACGTTGTTGACCGCGTAGCTGCTGGGGGACGCGTCCAGGTACGTGCTCTGGAAGTTCGTCGCGACCAGGCCGATCGCGCCGCCGCTGACGAGGCCGCCGTCGACCGTGATCGTGCTCGTCGTCGGGTTGTTCCAGAGGTTGTAGCCGATCTCGAAGTCCGTGACGTCGTTGTCCTCGATGGTCACGCCCACCGCGCTCTGGATGCTCCAGACCTCGATGCCGACGCTGTCGGCTGAGCTGCCTGTCAGGTTCACGACCGAGTTGCCCGTGACCGTCCACGTCGAGGCACCGGTGTAGTGCAGGTTGATCAGCAAACCGCCGACGTCGGTCCAGACCTGGTCGCCGATGATGTTCTGCGTCTGCGTCGTGACCGTGTTGTCGACGATCGTCGCGAAACCGCCGCCCGGCACGGGCTGGAAGAAGTTGTCGGTCTGGACGCCGCGCCACGTGTCGATCAGGCAGTTGTCCTCGATCGCCGCGTAGTGGTCGTTGTACACCAGCACGCCGGCCCAGTACGGGACGTTCTGGATCTTGTTGTTCCGGACTTCGGCGCTCCGCGCCGCGGAGCCGGTGGCGCCCAGAGCGACGCCGAACTGGAAGATGTTCTCGACGATGTTGTTCCGGACGATCAGTCGGTGGGAGGCGTTCGGCGCCTCGCCCGAGATGCCCACGTCGACATCGGGGTTCGCGCCGTTTGCCGTGAAAGGCGAGGTGAGCGCCGGGTTGTCGCCGTCGAAGTCGAACCCGTCGATGATGACGTCGTCCGCGTCGACGACGATGAACAGCGTCGTGCCGGCGTATGTGGCCGTGCCGCTGTCGGGGATGACGATCGTCTCGGGACCGCGCGTGCCGGTGCACGGGTCGATGCCGGCGTTCGCGCCCTCCATCGTCATCGTCTTGTCGATCGTGAGCGTCTCGATGTACGTGCCGGGGCCCGCGTGGAGCGTGTCGAGCGGAGCGGCCGCATCGATGCCGCGCTGCACGCGCGCCGCCGTCGTCGCCGGCGGCACGAAGCTGTTGATCGTGACGTACACCTGCGCCGGGTTGACGTACACGTGCCCCAGACCGCCGTCGTCGATGTCGTGCTGGATCTTGTCCTCGACGACGAAGTTCTCGGCCAGCGTCATGCCCGCGCTGGGCTCCAGGCCGCCGCCGGCGTCGAAATCGTTGCCGATCGCGCCCACGTCCGCCGTGACCTTGGCCTTCGTGGACACGTACGTTCCGGTCCAGACCGGATCTGTCGCCGTGCTGGTGGTCTCGTTGTTCAGGACGATGAAGCGGTTGTTCGCCAGCGCGAAATCGTTCCCGAGGGCCGAGACGGTGCCCATCGTGGAGATGGAGTCGGAGTTCGCAATCTCGACCGCGACGCCCGTCTGACCGGCCGCGGCGTTGCCGTTGAACGTGTTGTTCTGGAGGGTCAGCCCCGTCGTCGTGACAGCCGACTGCGGCGCCGTGGTGCGCTGCTTCGTGTCGAAGCGCACCGAGCGGAAGTTCGTGGCCGTCGCCAAGGGCGTGAAGACGTTGTTCGCCAGCGCCACGTTGATCGCGCGCCCGGAGAACACGCCGAAGTTCGTGTAGTTCGTGAACGTGTTCCCGTTGATCGAGAGCGAGGCGCCGGGCAGCGTCAGGTTCTTGAGCTCGACCTGGGCGAAGTCCGTGCCCGGCCCGAAGGCGTTCGACGGCCCGCAGACGTTCCCGTTGAACGAGTGCGCCCCGCCCACGGAGATCGTGTTGATCTCGCACGAGCCGTTCAGCGTGTTGTTGTCGACGTTCAGCAGACCGCCGCCGACATCGCCGATCTGGAAGCTGTAGAAGGCCGTGATCGTGTTGGCCGTCCACATCCCCCACGTGCTGAACGTGCGGACGCCGCGACCCAGCGGCGACGTGCCGGCGTGCTCGATGACGTTGTCCGTGAACGTGGCCTGGTCGTACGGCCCGCCGCCCAGGTTCGTGCCCAGGCGGACGCCGTAGCTGCCGAAGATCGCGCTGCCCGTCGTGGCCGTCCCCTGGATCAGGCAGTCCTGGATCACGAGTCCGTTGAACGCGCCCGAGGTCGGCGCCCAGATGCCGTTCGGCGTGCTCAGCTGGTTGAACTCGATCTCCAGGTTCTCGAGCGTCACGTTGGGCACGGTGACCGAGAAGACCTGCGTGCCCACGATCCCGTTGACGATCGGGCGCGAATTCGGGGAGCCGCCGTTGCCCTGGATCGTCACCGACTGCGTCACGTTCACGTTTTCGGGGTAGGTTCCGGCCGAGACGTTGATCAGGTCACCGCTGTTCGCGGCGTTCACGGCCGCCTGGATCGTGCAGTAGAACGTGCTCTGAGTGACGTTCTGAACCGGCCCGGCGTTGTCGACGAATCCGTCGCAGTCGTCGTCGGTCAGGTTGCCGCAGAGTTCCGTCGCGCCCGGGTTGACCGCGTTGTTCGCGTCGTTGCAGTCGCCGCCCACCGCCACGAAGCCCGAGGGCGCGGAGCATGCGACCACGCCGAGCGCGGTCACGCCGTAGCCGTCAAGGTCCACGTCCGGGTACCAGGTGCCGGCGGAACCGGTCGTGCTCGAGTTGCGCGGAGTGGGCACGCCAGTGGCGAAGTCCGCGGAGTTGTCGCCTGCGTCGGTGCAACCACCGGATCCGCGAATATCCGCCGTCGAGTTGCTGGGCGCCGGAGCCGGTCCACTGCCTTCGAAGCAGTCGGCTGTCGTTCCGTAGCCCACGAAATCCGCGATCGTCGCGCCAGACGGGCAGGAGATGAGCAGCGGGACGGCGTCCGTGACCAGCGCGATCTTTCCGGAGGTGGCATCCATCAAGCTGCCGCCGACGGCGTCCGGCGCCGGCAGGGGCACTCCGTTCCCTGCGCCGGCTGCCTGGTGGACCAAGTAATAGGTGTTGGGCGCGATCGTGCCGCTGAGGGTCGTCACCGTCCACGCGGTGCCCGTCGCGCTGGTGTGCTGCACGGACCAGCCGGTCACACTGACCGGGAGCGGACCTTGGTTGTAGAGTTCGACGAAGTCGTTCTGGTACGGCGCACCGATGTCGCCGCCGCCACCGTAGACTTGGCTGATCACGACCTGCGCACGCGCCGCCGTCGCGCTGAAGAGCGCGAAGACCATCCCGAGCAAGGTCGGGAAGGCGAGCGTACGGGCGAGACGAACGAACGAAACGGAACGACGCGGGGAAAAGACGTCCATGACAGGTCGGATTCAGGCACGCGAGTGCCTGCAAGGAGCCATGCACGCGCCCGAGGGGAGGACGCGCAGCGAGTCTGCGAGATGGCTCGCGAGCCGGGGGGGCTTTGCGAGATCAGCTATCTGGCCGGACGATCGCCAATTCCGCAAGCCCTGATGTGGGTCTTCGGCTGCTTCTGTGCCCCTTCCCGCGAACGGGTTCGCCGTGGGAGTACCGTCCGTCGCGCTGCCCCTTGAGACCGTTTCGCGGAAACGATCTCCGGCCTTCCGTCGGCCCGGCAGCGCCCCGATCGGGAATCTGACGTTCGCGCGATCCCCGGAACCGTCCTCGTGCTCACTGCGTCGTTCGCGGACTCCTAGTCCGACCACGGGGTCTGAAAACGCCGAGACGGACGGCGAGCCGCGCGATCGCAGGCCTGACCGGAGTCTCGCTCCCGCGGCGAAGCCGGAGGACGACGCGACGCGTGCGACAACGGTCGCGTGCGCGCGCAACTAGACCGCTTCGAGGATCCTGCTGTTCATGACCCCAGCACGATCGTGCGCGCGCGGCGTCCTCGCAACGACGTTCGCCGCGGCGAGCTGATTACCGGGGCTGGCGCTCGATCCCGTCACCGGGCAAGCCCGTGAACGTGCCAAGCGTTCCGATGCCGAGCCACGGATCCGCCGCCGGAGTCAGGAACACATCGCCGTAGATTCGATCGTTGAGATCGGCGAACTCGAGCGGCGTTCGCTCCAGGAACCAGCCGCGGATCTGTCTGCGCAGCTCGAACTCGTTCGTGCGCGTGTCCTGCGCCACGCAGGCCTCGAGCATGGCGATCAGAGCGTCGAAGTGCTCGCCTTCCAAGGCCCGCGGTTCGACGGCCCAGTCGGTCGGCGCCAGGCGCCGCACCAGCTCGCGGCTGCTGACATCGAGCCGGGCCTCCTCGAGGCTCTTCGGCGTGATGTGCACCCGGCGGAAGGGTCCGGCGAGCCCCAGACCCGCCACGGCCGGCATCTCCATGCGGGACTTCCCGAAAGCCCGCTGCTCGGCGACCTCGATACGGGTCACCAATCCGACGGGCACGTCCACGAAAACTTTCTCCTCGGCCCTCGCCGCATGCGTGGCGTTGCCACGGGCCCTGTGATGGTCGAAGAGACGCTGCGCGCGCTCCTCCGTGGAAAGGCTCCAGCTCTCGCGCGCCAGTGGCAGGATCGCTTCGAGCTCGCGCTGGAACGCGACCGGACCGTACAGGCCGGGCAGGACGTCGAGCGGGTGCCCGTCGGCGTCGAGCACGTAGTGCGCGCTGTTGCCGGCCAGCGTCGTGTGCAGCGTGCGCCCGTCGCCGAAATCGATCGTGACCTTCGGGACCGGACGCTCCGAGCTCCAGTGCAGCACGAAGTTCTCGCGCAGGAACCGCGACACGTCCTCGTTGGCGTAGAGCACGACGCGGAACAGCCGACTGTTCGCGCACGAGAAATCCTCGTCGAGACGCCCGAGCATCCGCAGCGACAGGATCGGACGGCCGCTCTCGCGTGCGGCGGTCTGCGCCCGGCCGAGGTCCGTGTGCCAGTAGAGGCGCGACACGGTGGCGTACTTCTGGCCAGCGACCGCGTCGATGCGCGCTTCGAGCGCGTCTTTCTGCGGGCCGTCCGCCAGCGCGTCGTACTGCGCCAGCAGGCGCTCGAGAGCGGCGGGCCCCTCCTCCGCAGCCGGGATCGCGGCGACCCGACGGTCGTGCGGCAGGAGCATGCCGATCGGGGCGGAGAGAGCCAGGGACATCGCGAGCAGGAAGTCGGTGCTCATGCGGGCACGGACGACGTGCACGCTCGCGTCCCGCAGGAAAACCTGTAAGAAACTCGCTCGATCGGGCCGGATCGCTCGGAGGAGCCGCGGGGCGCGCCGCGCAGTCTCGGCGAGAGTGCCCGGCCGGAACGGTGCGTCCGACCCGGTGCGGACGCGGGGTCGCGGAGAGGAGGCAGGAGCATGGCAGACATCGACGCTTCGCCGGCTGGACGGGTGCGCGCGCGGCCCCACGACCCGCTGTCGCCCGCGGGGCGGCGGCCGATCCGCTCCGTCCTGCTCGTCGTGATCGACGACGTGGGCACGGAGTGGTTCGACTGGCACGGCGTCGGCGCGCAGTACACGACCGACCCGGACTTCGCCTACGCGCACACGCCCTTCCTGTCGCAGATGGCCGACACGGACGGCGTCTGGTTCTCCAAGGCCAGCTCGGAGACCGTGTGCTCTCCCACGCGCGTCGCGATCCACAGCGGGCAGCTCCCGCACCGCACGGGCGTCGGCTTCAACATGCGCGACCCCGGGTCGCCGCTCGGGACGGACTACCCGACGTTCGGCTATGCGCCGCCCGACTCGATCACGTACCTGGCCGAGCGCATCGCCGGGCAGCGGCCCGACGTGGCGCGCGGCGCGTTCGGCAAGTGGCACATGGCGGACGGCTACTCGTCCGAGGTGCCCGGGGCGCCCCCCGTCAAGGCGCCGGACGTCAACCTCGACCACTACCGGCGCCTGGGGTTCCAGACCTGGTCGGGCAACATGTCGAACGTCGGCGGCAGCTACTCGTGGTGGCAGGTGGTCGACGGCCAGCCCAAGCCGCTGATCACGGCCACGAACGACGAGCAGAGCTATCCGAGCGCGGTGCACGCTGAGGACGCCGCAGCCTGGCTGGCGCAGCGCACGCAGCCATTCTTCGCCTACGTCGCGTTCGGGCCGCCACACGCGCCGTTCACGATCCCGCCCTACACGATGCTATCGGCGACCACGCAGCAGGCCCTGGTCCAGAGCGGGCTGGCCCCCGGCTTCACGTTTCCCGCGGCGACGTACACGACGCCCGGCTTCGGACCGCTCGGCTTCGGCGCGATGATCGAGGCGACCGACACGGCCATCCGTCGCGTGTGGGAGGCCGTGCCCGAGCGCTTGCGCGTAGAGACGTTCCTGATCGTCATCGGCGACAACGGCACCGTCACGAACGCGACGCCGCCTGGCTTCCTGCACGCGAAACGCCAGCTCTTCTGGGGCGGGACGCGCGTCCCGCTGCTCGTGCGCGGCCCGTGGGTGCAGAGCCCGGGCCGCGAGTGCCCGCAGATCGTCCACGCCGTCGACCTGTACCGCACGATCTGCGAGATCTTCGAATTGCCGCTGAGCACGGCCGAGAACGCGGAGTCGGTCTCGATGAACCCGATCCTGCGTGACGAGGTCGTCCGCTCCGACGTCAACGCGGTGCGCGAGAGCGTCGTCGTGCAGAGCTTCCGGCCGCTGGGCGCCGGCCCCAGGACCTGGAACGCGACGCGACGTCAGCGGGCCGTGTTCGACGGACGCTGGCGGCTGCTCGACGTCGCCGGCATCGAGTCGCTGTACGACGAGGCGACCGATCCGCTCGAGGCGAACGACGTGGCCGCCGCGAACCCGGGCGAGGTGAGCCGGCTGCGCGCGCTCCTCGACGCGGCCGTGCCGGACTAGGCGGCGGAACGCTCGCGCGCCGCGACCGGCACGGGCCGGGGCACGGCCGCGGGTCGCGCCACGCGACGCGCGGCCCAGTCCTCCACCGGACCCAGGATGCGCACGAAAAGTGCCAGGAAACCCAGCGCCAGCGCGAAGTCGAGCAAGTACTCGGCCGCGCTCGACGGACGCACGAGTCGCCAGGCCAGGTCGTTCGAGATCGGGCCCCACAAAAAGATCGTGTAGGCGCGCGCGTTGATCGCGCGGATCGAGCCCTTGCAGCGCGCCGACTCGAACACGCGCGTCATGGGCCCGCGCAGCGCCATCCACAGCGCCGTGAAACCCAGCCCCAACGCGACGAGGGCCAGCGGCACGGCGTGAAGCATCGAGCTCGGTGCGCGCTCGGCGTGGAAGAGGATCGCGAAGATCGCCAGCGCACCCGCGCTCGCCAGGAGCAGCGGCCTCGGCACGCGCTGCCAGCGGCCGTCGGACCAGGCGTACCCGAGCTGGAACGCCGCGCCGAAGAGGAACGTGTTGCGCACGACGTCGGGCACGCCGATGCGCGCGAGCTCGATCGCCGCGCCGCAGGCGACGAAGAGCACGGCCCCCGCTCCCGGCAGCCGGCGGTGGAGCGCCAGCGTCCAGGGAGCCGTCGCCAGCATCAGGATCAGCGTGGAGAGGAACCACAGGTGCCAGTTCAGCTTCTGGTACGCGGCACTGGCCTGCGGCCCGGCCAGCGGCACCACCCAGCGCCAGAGCGACTCCCGAGGGAAGGCGTGCGCGTCGTCGGGCCACAGGATCGCACCGACGGCGCAGACGGAGAGGACGACGGCGCCGAACGTCCAGAACGGCACGAACAACCGGCGCGCGCGCTCGCGCCAGAATCGCAGCCGCGCGGCGACGTCGTCGCGCGCCAGGCTCTTGGCGGCCAGCGCGCCGCTGACGAAGAACATCAGCGGCATCCCCGGCATGAAGTAGGAGAAGTTCGCGGCGAGGGGGTGCTCGACGCGCTGCAGGAGGTGCAGGAGGATCACCCGCACGACCGAGACGGCGCGCAGACCGTCGAGGAAGGGATCGCGAACGCCGGCCACGACGACCTTTCGGCAGGCCGCGGGTGGGGTCGTGAGAGCGCGGGGGGAAAAGGATTCGCGGTCGCGGGTGCTGGGAGCTGAGAGCTGAGAGCTGCGCTCGAGCTATTGCTTCAATGTCTGACGACGCTCGAGCGATTGGCTCAGCGCCTGACGGCGCTTCACTGAACCGTGAACACGACGTCCACCCAGTAGTTCGTGCTGGCGAACGAGCTGGTCGGGAACGCGGCCGATCCGTAACGGAAGACTCCGTTCGGCGTGGCGGCGGAGTCCTGGGGAGCGCGCAGGAGTTCGGTCTCGATCGCGCTCGAGAAGAAGCCCTGGTCGGCCGGGAACCCGCCGCCCGGGACGTGGAACGAAGCCACGTACGTCGTGTTCGCGGTGACCGCGACGGGCACGTCGAACAAGACCTGCTGCCAGCCGCGCGCCGGGCCGCCCTGCAGGCGACCGACGGCCAGTTGCGTTCCGTCCGACGACCACAGGTGCACCTGGTGGTCGCCCGGGTTGGGCGTGGCCTTGAAGAAGCGGATGCCGTGCACCAGCCCGTTCTGCCTCGGCTGGAAGCGCACGCCGAGCTCGACCGCGCGCAAGTCGTCGAGGATCGCGTGGCCGGGACGCGTGCCCACGGCGAACAGCGTCGACGGGCAGCCGGGCATCCGGCGGCGGTTCACGCGCGCTCCCTGGACCTGCGTCTCGACGTTGCCGCTGTCGTCGATGGCCCGGACCTGCAGGGCCTTGACCCCTTCCGTCTCCGGCATCCACGTGAACGTCCAGTGCTCGCGGCCGACCGCCGGCGACCAGCGCTGGCCGCCGTCGACCGAGACCTCGACGCCGGCGACGGTTCCGCCGCCCAGGTCGCTCGAGGTGCCGCGCACGGTCACGGCCGCGCAGGACGGGACGTCGTCGCCGGGCCGCGGGTAATCGAGGAACGTGCGCGGCGGCAGCGCGTCGGTCGAAGCGTGCGCCGCCACGAGACCGGGCATCAGCGAGTAGGAGCGCACGCTCATGTCGCCCAGCATGTTCACCGTGGCCTGCTGCATGCGGACGTCCGTCGCGCACGGGCCGCGGTCGTGCGCGTCATCGAGCCCCCACGACCACTGGCACGTCCCGGCGCTGAAGACCAAAGCGCCGCTCGGGCTCTTGTAGAGCGTCAACGCGTGCGTCGCGCGCCCACGGCCGTACGTCGAGCCGAAGTCGCTCAGGAAGTCCGGGTCCACCTCGAGCGTCGTCGAAGACAAGCGCACGAGCCCGCGTGGACGGAATCCGTTGTCGACATCCTCGTTCCACTCGAATCCCAGCGTCCCGGCGGGGAACGTCGCGAGCTGTCCCGGCAGCAGCGAGGCGACCGAGGTGTTGCGCCAGAAGCGCAGCCTCGAGAACTCGGCCGGGACCTGGATCGAGTCGTTGCGCAGTCCGTTGACGGAGAAGCTCGTGCCGATCAGCCCGTTCTCCGGCCGGCGACCGTCGTGCCCGGAGAACCGCGGATCGCGCCACGTGCCGGTCCATATGCCCGGCACAGGGTCGATCTTCGCGCTGGCGTGCGTTTCCTTGTAGCAGACGAGCGTACGCGCATCGGACGACGTGCCGCCGATGCCGTCCTCGAAGCGCACCTTCCAGAACACGTCGTTCCCGCTCAGGAACATCAGGTTCAGGCCCGCGTCGCGCGCGGCCTCGACCGCGGAGCGCATCCCGGCCGACCAGTACTCGTTCTGTCCGCACGAGATGTACGCGCGGTGCTCGAGCAGCTCCGCGGGCTGCTGCTCGAGGTCATGGGAGCCCACGTACGAGACGTCGTAGCCGTTCCTCTCGAGGAACCGGATCGCCGGGTACTCGGCGTTGTAGAAGAAGCTGCGCTGCCCGAGGCCGCCGATGTCGGTGCGCGTGTTGAGCGGGCGGTTGTAGCTGACCTTGTACGCGCGTCCGGCCGGCAGCCCGAACGCGAAGTCGCGGTACAGGCTGGCGCCGCCGTAGGAGTTGTAGGCCTGCCACGTCGAGTCTGCGGTCTGGTACACGACCTCCGCGCCGCGCTCGTCGTCGCGCACGACGAAGTGGATGTGGCTGGCCGCGCCGAAGTGACCCACGTCCGTGCGCATGATCCGCGCGACGTAGACGCCGCTGACCGCGTCGCAGGGCACGAACCACGAGGCCGAGACGCCCCACGTGCCGCAGTCGACGAGCCCGATCGACGGAGTCGTCGTGCAACCCGGCTGGATCTGCGGCAGAGGCGCGGAAGGCAGGAACGTGGTCACCAGGCGCGCGCCGAGACCGCCGTACCAGCCCATGCGGTAGATGTCGAGGCGGTAGCTCGTCGCGTCCGTCTTGATCTTGAAGTCGATCGTCTGGCCGCCGCGCGCGCTGAACGGCGACGCGAAGCCCTGGATGCTCAAATCGCCGGAATTGAAGATGTCCCACTGGCCCGGCGGGTTGCCCGGCAGCGCGTTCTCGAGGCGTACGCGGTCGTACGTGAGCGGCCCCTCGTCCACGTGGGAGTCGCAGTCGTCGTCGATCTGATTGCCGCAGATCTCCACGGCACCCGGGTGGATGGCCGCGACCGAGTCGTTGCAGTCGCCTCCGCGCGCGATGTAGCCGGACGGCGCCGTGCAGGCCTCGACCGTGTCGGCGTCGTTGCCGTACGTGTCGAGGTCGACGTCGCGGTAGAACGTGTACAGCACGTCGGGAACGCCGCAACCACACGTGCCCGGCGCGATCTTGGCCGGATCCGCTGGGCAACCGTCGATGCAGTCAGCGGTCCCGTCGCCGTCCGAATCCGTGTCGGCCACACCGCAGCCGCAGACTCCTGGCAGGATCTTGGTCGGGTCGGTCGGGCAGCCGTCGTTGCAGTTCGGCGTGCCGTCGCCGTCCGAATCCGTGTCGGCCACACCGCAGCCGCAAACGCCCGGCGCGATCTTGTTCGGATCCGCGGGGCAGCCGTCGTTGCAGTTCGGAGTGCCGTCGCCGTCGCCGTCCGTGTCGGGCGTGCCGCAACCGCACACGCCCGGCGCGGTCTTGGCCGGATCGTTCGGGCAGCCGTCGTTGCAGTTCGCCGTCCCGTCGCCGTCCGTGTCCGTGTCGGCCGTTCCGCAACCGCACGCACCCGGCGCGATCTTGTTCGGATCCGTGGGACAACCGTCGACGCAGTTCGGAGTGCCGTCCCCGTCGCCGTCCGTGTCGGGCGTGCCGCACCCGCAGACGCCGGGAGACGTCTTGGCCGGATCGCTCGGGCAGCCGTCGTTGCAGTTCGCCGTCCCGTCGCCGTCCGTGTCCGTGTCGGCCACGCCGCAGCCGCAGGCGCCCGGCGCGATCTTGTTCGGATCCGTCGGGCAGCCGTCGTTGCAGTCGAGCGTCCCGTCGCCGTCCGTGTCCGTGTCGGCCACGCCGCACCCGCACACGCCCGGCGCCGTCTTGGCCGGATCGCTCGGGCAGCCGTCGTTGCAGTTCGCCGTTCCGTCACCGTCGGTGTCCGTGTCGGCCGTGCCGCAGCCGCAGACGCCCGGCGCGATCTTCGTCGGATCCGAGGGACAACCGTCGTTGCAGTCGAGCGTCCCGTCCGAGTCCGTATCCGTGTCGGCCACTCCGCAACCGCACACGCCTGGCGCAGTCTTGCCCGGGTCCGTGTCGCAGCCGTCGATGCAGTCCGCGCTCCCGTCGCCGTCCGTGTCCGTGTCGGGCGTGCCGCAGCCGCAGGCGCCTGGGACGATCTTGGTCGGATCCGTCGGACAGAGGTCGTTGCAGTCGAGCGTCCCGTCCGAGTCCGTGTCCGCATCGGGCACGCCGCACCCGCACACGCCCGGCGCGATCTTGGCCGGATCGTTCGGGCACCCGTCGATGCAGTTCGCGGTCCCGTCGCCATCCGTGTCCGTGTCAGGCACGCCGCAGCCGCAGGCGCCGGCCGCGATCTTGAGCGGGTCGAGCGGGCAGCCGTCGAGGCAGTCGACCGTCCCGTCGCCGTCCGAGTCCACCTGACACGGGTCACCGCCGTAGAGGGCCGCAGCCCGCGCGGGCTCGAGCCCGGACAGGAGCAGCACGGCGACGGCAAGCCACCGGAGGCGGGACGACCACGGACGCATCATGAGGAGGCTCGGTACCAGCGGGGAGCTGCGGTCCCGGCCGGGCTCGCGTCGCGGACACGACGCTTCACCAGGCTCTGACCAAGGTCGCGCGAACCGGGCAAACGCGCAAGCTCGGGACAGGTCCGGATGCGTGCATCCGCCGGACCCCGAGAGCGCTCCTGCCGTGGTTCCACGTCTCCGCGGCGTGCGCCCCACCGGGCCGCACGAGCGCGGAGACTCGATCTTTCGGCCGCCAGGCGCCGCCAACCGTCGCTGAGGGTCGGGTTCCGCTGCACGAATTCGCGAGCGTGGCCACGGAACGCGCGGGCCCGTTCCAGGCGCCCACAGGTCAATTCGCCGGGCCGCGGACCTGCAATTCCTTCCGGGCTCGTGCGATTGCGAACGGTGGACACGGCGCGGAAGTCCCGTCGCGTGACTGGAGAGTTTTTCGTCCGCCGGTCGATCCATGTCCGGACGCGGAAGGGTCCGCGTCCGGGGCTGGACAGGGACGTTGCGGTCCTCTTCACTCTCAGCTTCCCATCCGGGACTTCGAGGGTCTTCCCCCCTCCGATGTCTGACCAGATCCAACTCGCTCGACAGCCCATCCTCGACTCCAACCTGACGCTGCGCGGCTACGAGCTGCTGGCGCGCGATCGGGCCGGCGTTTTCCCCAAGCACATCTCGGGCGACGCATCGACGAGCCACGTGCTGATCAACGCGCTGGCCGAGTTCGGACTCGAGAACGTCGTCGGGGGCACGCCCGCCTACATCAACATCACGCGCGAGTTCGTAGTCGGAGATCTGCCGCTTCCGCTGCCGCCGGAGAAGGTCGTTCTCGAGATCCTCGAGGACGTCGAGCCCGACGAGGAGGTCATGCGCGGCATCGCGAGCCTGCGCGACCGGGGCTTCCTCCTCGCGGTGGACGACTACACGGGGGCGCGCGCGGGCTACGACCAGCTCCTCGCGGCGGTCGACATCATCAAGGTCGATTGCTTCGGGAAGACGCTGCGCGAAGTCTCCGACATCATGAAGGGCCTCGGCGACGTGCACGCGCGACTGCTGGCGGAGAAGGTCGAGACGCACCAGGAGTTCCGTGCCTACCGCGAGCTCGGCTTCCACCTGTTCCAGGGCTACTTCTACGCGCAGCCCGACCTGCTCAAGAGCCGCACGACGTCGGCGAACCGCGCGAATCTGATGAGCCTGCTGGCCAGCCTGCAGAACCCGGACACCACGCCCGAGGAGCTCGAGGGCATCATCGTGCGCGACCCGGCGCTGAGCTTGAAGCTCGTGCGCTTCCTGAACTCGGTGCACATCGGCCTGCGCCGGCGTATCGAGAGCCTGCGCGAGGTCGTCGTCTATTTGGGATCGGACACGGTGCGCAACCTGGCGTGCCTGCTCATGCTCTCGGGCGTCGACAACAAGCCGCGACAGCTCATGGTGACGGCGATGATGCGGGCCCGCATGTGCGAGGAGCTGGCGAAAGCGACGAAGGGCGCGCAGCCGGCTCGCGCGTTCACCGTCGGGCTGTTCTCGACACTGGACGCGGTCATGGACCGCAGCCTGCCGGAAGTGCTGGCCGACCTGCCGCTCTCCGAGGACATCGCCGAGGCGCTGCTGCGCCGACGGGGCGCGCTCGGGACGCAGCTCGAGATCGTGCTGGCGCTCGAGCGCGGCGACTGGTCGCGCATCCCCGTGGACGCGCCTCAGCTCTACACGGCGTACCTCTCCGCGCTGGGATGGGTCGCCGCGATGGAGGACGAGCTGGCCGGCGCGCCGTAGCCGTCGCGCGATTGCGCGCAGCGCTTGCGCGATTGCGCGCGATCCCGTCCTAGCTCCAAACGATCTCGAGACCGTTCGTCAGGTTGAACGTGCTCGGCGTGCAGTACGACGCCGAGTTGCGGTACCAGACCTGGTAGGTGCGCGTGCCCGGCTGGTTCACCTGCCCGCGCTGAGAGACGGGCGGATCGCCCGGCTGCGGATACTGGGATGCGCCGCCGGCGTTCGAGACGACACGCAGGCGCAGGATCGTCCCGCCCGCGCAGCGCAGGCCGTCGCCGAACGTCAGGCCATTCCCGCCGTTGGCGCGCAGCGTCCCCTGGAAGAAGAGCGCGGAGCTGTTCGGCATGCCCGTGCCGCGCAGGACGACCGAGTCGTTGGCCAGGCTCGCCGTTCCCACGGCGGACAAGCGCGCACCGTTCGCGTTCACCGAGCTGGCGCAGCCGTTCCCCGCCGCGCCGGCGTTGCCGCACGGGCAGGCCGTGCCGCTGCCGTCGCCGGAGCAGTATGCGAGCCCCAAGTCCAGCGGTCCCGTGCGCACGAGCTGGAAGCCGTTCACGGACCCGAAGCCGTTCTCCGTCGTGACCGTGATCGTGATCGTGCCCGCGTCGCAGGGCACCGAGTGCCGCGTGTAGGTCGTACCCAGCAAGTGGCCGCCCGGCCATGCGCCGCCCGCGGTCTGCGGGTCCGGGCTCGTCGTGCCGGCCACGCTGACCCGTGTGCTGTACGTGCTGTTGTCGGGCGCGAACGTGTAAACGTAGACATCGTATTGTCCGGCCTCGAGGTTCTGGAAGGTCCACAGCGCCTGCGCGATCGTGCTGCCCACGTCCCCGATGTCGTCGTAGAGCGCCTGGTGGCCCCCGAACGTGCCGAAGTTGTCGAAGGCCAAGTCGCCGACGCTGTTGCCGGTCATCACGGCGCGCACGCTGACGGTCGTCGGGATCCCGGCCAGATCGCTCAAGGTCGTGACCCACCAGGGCGTTGCCGCGCCGGTCGGCGGCGTGGACTGCCCGGTGACGCCGTCGGTCAGCCCGTTCCAGAAACCCGGCTGGCCGGCCGCGCCCGGGTAACTGCTCAACGGGATGCCGAAGGATCCCAGGGTGAGGTCCTCGCCGACGTCGACGTTGAAGCTCTGCCCGCGCGCGGGGGCAGCGCAGAGGAGAGCCAGGGCGAGCAAGGCCGGGATCCAGTCGATCGTCATGGTGAGGGTCGCCAGCGGGAGTGTCCCGACCGGGAGGATCGGGCGGGTCCCTGCCTCTCCGCCCCGCAGGGACGTCCGAGGCAGCCCTTCCAGTTTGAACTACCCGCGAAAACGTGGCGGGTTCCTACTGAAAAGGGTTCCCGGCCTCGAGGCAGGCAAGAGTCGGGCCGAGGGATCTCCGGGCGGGATCCCCCGTGCGCCGGGCCTCACTGGAGCGAGCCCAGCACCGTGCCGCGCATCGCCGGCGATCCGGGCGGGTTCCAGCTGCCGAACATCATCGTCAGCCCGGAGGCCTGTCGCAGCAGGGAGCTCGAGCTCGGCACGTTCACGTTCGACGTGATCGATCCGCCGCCGGGGCGCGTGACCTCCGACGTCGAGATGCCTCCGCCGACGATCACGAGGTACTCCTTCGTGTCGTTGATCACCGTGGCCATGCCCCGGAAGAAGCCGCCGCCGGGGTAGAGCGGGCTCTGGCGCGTGAGGCCCCAAGCGTTCGCGATCGATCCGCCGACCGGGTCGAAGACCTCGCTGATGCTGACGCCGCCGCCGGTGAGCAGGAGCAGCACGCGCGAAGGCGTCCACAGGAACGAGCCCGAGTCGAGGAAGCCGCCGGCCACGCTGCCGCCCATCGCCGTGACGCCGCGCACGCCGCCGATCGAGACGCCGCCGTAGAGCAGCTCGCTGGTCGTGATGATGCCGCCGGTAAGCGTCAGAAATGCGCGTGACGGCGTGTACACGACCGCTCCCGAGAACAACGTCGCTGCCACGCCGATGCTCGGATCGGTGTCGAGGATCGCGGCCTCGAGGCGCGCGACGCCGCGCGTGCCCGCGATCGGAACTCCGCCGATCGTGATGTCGTAGACCGTGGGGATGCCGCCGGTCAGCAGCAGGTACGTGTTCGTCGGCGTCCACAGGATCATGCCTGAATACAGCGTGACGCCGACGAACACG
>Ga0163150_10005294_pt1 | contig 16612 bp, 11 predicted proteins | sample OliLakLV19P2IB_FD_148628 | JGI IMG/M metagenome (GOLD analysis project Ga0163150, IMG submission 148628) | Freshwater microbial mat bacterial communities from Lake Vanda, McMurdo Dry Valleys, Antarctica - Oligotrophic Lake LV.19.P2.IB | ecosystem: Environmental > Aquatic > Freshwater > Lake >...
GCCCTTCTCCGCCGGTCAGCAGCGCCACGAAACGAATGTTCGTCGCCGTGTTGTCGAAATTTCTGTACCCGATGTAGTGGCACAGCCCGTTGATGGACGAGGAGAGCACGAAGACGTACATGACGAGATGGATGCCCGCCGCCGCCAGCCCCCACCAGAGCCCCAGCAGATAACACAGCGCGCCGATGCCGATGGACAGGCCCAGAAATCCGAATCGGAACGCGTATCGATCGAACGCGTCTTCGTCGATGTCGCGCGCGTAGCGGTCGAGGGTTTCCGGATTGCGCGCTTCTTTCAGGTAGTGAAACACGTTGCCGAGCTGCACGGACCAGAACCCGCGCAGGTGCGGGCTGTGCGGGTCCCCCTCAATCTCGGTGAACGCGTGGTGCTTGCGATGCACCGCGACCCACTCCTTCGTGCTGAGGCCGGTGGTGATCCAGAGGCAGAAGCGGAAGATCAGCGCGACAACGGGGTGCAGATCGAGCGCCTTGTGGGTCGCGGTGCGATGAAGAAAGATCGTGGTGCTGAAGACGGCGACCTGCGTGACGAGCGCAGATGTCAGGAGGCACCACAGAAGCTGCCGGAGCACGCGACAGCCTAGCACATCAGCCGTTGCGCTGTTCGAACTCCCTCATGAACGCCACCAGGGTATCAACGCCCGCTTCGGGAAAGGCGTTGTAGATGGACGCGCGAATGCCGCCCACCGACCGATGCCCCTTCAACCCGTCGAGGCCGGCCTTCTCGCTTTCCTTGACGAACTGCTTCTCGAGATCCTCGCTCTTCAGACGAAACGTCACGTTCATCAGCGAGCGGCTGTCTTTCTGCGCGGTCCCTCGATAGAACCCGGTCCTGTCGATCTCCGCATAGAGCGTCGCGGCCTTTCTTTCGTTGACGGCCGCAACCGCGTCGAGCCCGCCCTGCTCGATCAGCCACTGCGTGACCAACCCGAGCATATAAATGGCGAACGTTGGCGGCGTGTTCTGCATCGAGCCGTTCTCCGCGTGCACGGCATAGCTCAACATCGACGGAAGCCCGCTTGGAGACCGGGCGAGCAGATCCTCGCGGATGATGACGAGGGTCACGCCGGCGGGGCCCATGTTCTTCTGCGCGCCTGCGTAGATCAGCGCATGCTTCGACACGTCGATGGGGCGGCTGAACATGTCCGAGGAGGTGTCGCTCACGAGCGGCAGCCCCCCGACCTCGGGAAGCGTCTTCCACTCGGTGCCGTAGATCGTGTTGTTCGACGTCATGTGCACGTAGGCCGCGCCCGGCGTCAGCACCATCTCATCGGCGCGGGGGATTCTTGTGAACTGCTCGGCCTTGGTCGTCGCCGCGATGTGCACCTTGCCGATCTTCTTCGCCTCTTCCGCCGCCTTGGTCGCCCACACTCCCGTGACGAGGTAGTCCGCCGTCGATTCGGCCGGGAGCAGGTTCATCGGCACCATCGCGAACTGAAGGCTCGCGCCGCCCTGGAGGAACAGGACGCGATAGTGTGACGGCACCTTCGCGAGCTGCCGGATGTCGGCCTCGGCGCGGGCAAGCACGCCCTCGAACATCTTCGATCGATGACTGATCTCGAGAATCGACATGCCCACGCCAGGCAGCGCCATCAGCTCGCTCTGGGCCTTCTCGAGGACGGATACCGGCAGCACGGCAGGGCCGGCCGAGAAATTCACCATGCGCTCAGATTTCATGAATCAGCAACCCATCTCGAAGTTTTGGCTCGAACCACGTGGATTTCGGCGGCATGATCGCGCCGGCATCCGATACGTCCATCAGCTCCACGACACTGACCGGGTGCATGGAGAAGGCGACCGCCGCCTTCCCGCTCTCCACCATCTGCTCCAGCGCTCGCGTGCCTCTGGCACCGCCGACGAAGTCGATGCGCTTGTCGGTACGCACATCCTGGATCCCGAGCAACGGTCTCAGCAGCCGCTCCTGAAGCACGTTGCAATCGAGCGCGTCGATGACGCCGATGCCCGGAAGCCCGCCGCTTTCGAGAGCGATCGTGTGCCACGTGCCGGCGACATACATGGACACGTTGCCCTTTTCGTCGGGGGCCGCAGGGCCCGATGTCATCGCGAAGTGGCGGGCGACCTCGCCGAGAAAGTGCTCGGGCGTCATGCCTTTGAGATCGCGAACCACGCGGTTGTAGGGAAGGATCCGGACCTGGTCCGACGGAAATGCCACGGCCAGGAAGAACCGGGCCTCCTCGGAATCTTCGAACGACGCGCGCGCGCGCGCCGCGCTGGCCGCCCGGTGGTGTCCGTCGGCGATGTAGAGCGACGTCACGGAGGCAAACGCCTGAGCGAGGGCCGCGGCATCCCCGGCTTCGACCCGCCAGATGGCGTGACGAACGCCGTCGAGCGCCTGGAAATCGACGAGCGGGTCGGTGGTCGAGCGGAGGCGCCGGGACACCTCGTCAATGTGCGCGTTCGGCCTGTGCGTCAGAAAGACCGGCCCGGTCTGCGCGCGCAGCGCGATGATATGCCGGGTGCGATCGTCCTCCTTGTCCTTCCGCGTGCGCTCGTGTTTCTTGATCGTGTCGTTGTCGTACTCGTCGAGCGAATAGCAGGCCGCCACGCCCGTCTGGCCGTGCCCGCCTTCCGCCAGTTGGTAGAGGTAGAACGACGGTTCGCGCTCCTCCACGAGAGGCGCGTCGGCCTTCAGCGCGCGATAGCGGTCCGCCGCGGCCCGATAGACGAGATCATCGTGCGGGTCAACGCCGGCGGGGAGATCGATCTCCGCGCGGGACACATGTAGAAAGCTCAGCGGGTTGCCGGCGGCAAGCGCGCGCGCCTCCCCGGCATCGACGACGTCGTAGGGAACGGCGGCCACGCGCGGGGCTGCAGCGGGAGCGGGACGGATCGCGCGAAACGGTCGGATGAGAGCCATCGCGACCTCTGATTATATTGTGATTGGGCGATTGGCGAGTGCTACTTGCGCTTTGTCGGGAACTCGACGTACTGGGCGACGCGATCGCCGCGCGACACATACACGTTGAAGATCTTCGCCCTGCCGTGGCGCAGCTCGACCTCATGTCGTCCGCTTTCCACTTTGAGTGTCAGCGGGGTGACGCCCTGCGCCTTGCCGTTCACGAGCACCTGGACGCCTTGGGGGTTCGATTCGATGACGAGCGTGCCGGTCTTCGAGAACAGCCAGTCCGGCGCCGGAATGAACTGCGCGGCCGAAAATGCGCCGGTCATCAGGATGAGCGACCCGGCGATCAACAGGAACTTCCTGAAGCCTGGACGTACCGGCTTTGCCGCGATCGGCGTCCCGCCCGGCCTGAAGGTGCGCTGATCGACATCGTGCGCCTGCCAGGCGTCACGCTTCGGTTTGAGAGGCTGCAGGGCCGGAGGAGCAGGCTTCGGCGGAGGCACCGGCACTCCCGTCGGCGTATTGAGAAACGGTGTCTTGAAGGGCAACGCCCCGTCGCTCCGTGCGGCGGGTCCGGGTTCCAGGTGGAGGTCTCGGGGCGCAGGACGCAGTCCCGCTTCTCTCATCGCGTCGTTGAAACCCTGCAGCGCTTCGGCGGCGTTGACGAAGACGCGGCGCTGATCCATGTGCAGCGCCTTCAGGAGCCAGCTTCGAATGGGCGGCGCGATCGAGGCGCTCGTCAACAGCTCACCGACGCCGCCGACGTGCTCGGAGTCGCGCAACGGACGGCTCGCGAACAGCGCGAGGGCGACCATGCCGATCTGCACCACGTCAACGCGGCGGTCGAGGCGCGCCGCGCCGGCAGAAGACGGTACCGCGACGCGCAGCTCTTTCCAGTACCGCTCGGTCGAGAAGCGCAGCTGCTCGATGGCCGGCCCCAGCACGTAGTCGGCGATACGGACTTTCCCATCGGCGAGCACGATGCGCTCCGGCGCGAGCGCGCCATGCGACAAATCGCCGCTCTGCCGGTGGAGCTCGGCGATGCCCGCGAGGATCTCCGTGATCACGAACGCGGCAGCGCCGGCAGACACCCGCTGTCCACTCGACTCCGCGCGCGCCAGCACGTCGGACAACCGCATCCCTGCGGTGTAATCCGAGATGAGGCTGATCCGGGGAAGCCGGCCGGGCGCGCTGGCGATGTTCCGGACCGTGAGGAAGGCCGGGTGATCGAACCGCTCGACCAGCCACAGACGCTCGTTCAGCGCGAATTCAAATGCGGGGATGGCCGATAACTCAGACCGCAGTACGAGAGACTCCTGGACGGGCCGTCCATGAGTGTCGCGGACCAGCAGGCGATCGCCTAGTCCGTCCCTGAATAGCAGCTCATCCTGAGGCATGGATTTGGCGGCCGACACTTCCACGACCTAATGCAAAGCGGGATCCGTGCCGGGGCCGAACGCTCGTTTTCAGGCAGAAAGGGGGGATTCGAGGAACAGCGGGGTTACAACCCTGAGCAGTCAATCACGGTTTTGTAACGAGGGAAACGACGTGAAACCCTCGAACGGAGTTCAAGAGATACCGCTCATCGGCCTGCAGCATCTCCTCGATGGTGATCGGTTTCTCGCGGATCTGCCCTTCATCCAGAAGGTGGGCGCGCAGGGTGCCGGGCAGCAACCCATTCGCGATCGGCGGCGTCAGCAGCTCGCCGGCCATCTCGATCACCAGATTCGCGATCGTCGATTCCGTGACCAGCTTGTTCTCGTTGTAGAGAATGACGTCAGTGAATCCAGGCCGGGCCGCGACGGCCTCGTCATAGATCCGCCGATTGGTGGTCTTGTGATACAGGAATGGATCGGCGGAGTCGATCGGAGCCGCGGCGAGCGCGACAGACGGGAATCCTTCGCCGACATCCACGGGCTTCGCCGACAGGCTCACGGAGCCGCGCCGTGACACCAGCATCCTGATTCGCTGCGACGCGCGCGGCAGGTTCGTCGCGTAGCGATCGAGCTGATCGCGCACCTCCAGGAGATCGAGCTGAAAGCCGAAGTAGTCGGCCGACTGCAGCAATCGCTTGAGGTGGCGTGGGAGCAGCACGTAGCCTGCGTCCGGCTTCCACAGCATCGTTTCCAGAAGATCGAACGACGGAGGCCGCGTCGCCAGCACCCTGGCCTTGACGCGGCTCTCCTCCCATTCCTCACCGCAGACCGAATCCGCCACGATGCCGCCGCCGACGCCGTATTCAGCTTCGCCGGTGGAGGTCTCGACCAGCACCGTGCGGATGGCCACATTGAACTGCGCCCGGCCGCCAGGCTCGATAAAGCCGATGGATCCGGTATAGATCCGCCGCGGCGAACACTCCAGGTCTGCGATGATGTCCATGGTCCGCGCCTTGGGCGCGCCCGTGATGGACGCCGCGGGAAACAGGGCTTTCATCGCCTCCGTCAGCGTGACGTTCGACTCGCCGGTCACCGTCGATGTCAACTGAAGCACGGTGGGATAGCGCTCGACGTCGAAGAGATTCGTCACGCGCACCGTACCCGGGCGGGCGATGCGGCCGAGATCGTTGCGGACCATGTCCACGATCATGACGTTCTCCGCACGCTCCTTCTCGGACTCGCGCAGCCGCCGCGCGTGCTCCAGATCCTGCTCGAACCACAGCCCGCGCGCCGCTGTGCCCTTCATCGGGCGCGACTCAATGGTCGAGCCCGCGCGATGAAAGAACAACTCCGGCGACGCGCTGCAGAGAATCCAGTCGCCCGTATCGACGTACGCGCCAAACGGCGGTCGTTGCGCCGCCGCAAGCTGCAGGAACAGCGCGAGCGGATTCGATTGCAGGTGCGTGCGAAGGCGGTAGGTGAAATTGACCTGATAGGTATCGCCGTTGCGGATCAGTTCCTGAAGCTGCTCGAACACCTCGCTGTAGCGCTCGGCCGAAACCGAGGGGGTCCACACGTCCGTGCGGCAGGTCTGGGAAGGCAAGACCCGCCCCGCATCGGTGTCGAGCCCGATGTCGGCCTCCAAATCCTCGAGCGTCCGATCGCGGACGCCGCTGTAAATCCCGAACGACAGGAGCGGAAAGTGATCCGGCGGCCGCGTGGTCAGCGCCTTGTCGAAGGCGGGCGACGCTTCGTAGGACAGAAAGCCCGCGGCGTAGCGCTGGTGGCCCGTGCACTCCGCCTCGATTTTTTCGAGGGCCGGCAGCACCTCCTCGATTCGGCGCGCCGTGACAACTTCAAGAGGCCGTTCGAACAGGCGCCACCGTCCCGTGGCCGCATCGCGGACGATCACCGTCAATCGTCCGTCTCCGGAGCGGGATTCCAGCGGCCGGTCTGATAGGTCCATTCCGCCAGCCGATCGGCGCCCTCGCGCGCTTCCGGCTCCGCCGGCATCTCGTCGATGGGCCAGGGAAGCACGAATGTCCAGTTCGCGTCGTTGACGGTCGCGGGCTGGTTGATGCGATCCCGCCAGCCAAAGACGTCCTGGATGGGCAGCAGCACAAGGCCTGAACCCGCATGATACAGACGCGCGAGAATGGCATCGCGCACGGTCGCGTCGAACACCGGCGAGTCGGATCCGAATCGCACGCGATCCGGCGCCGGCAGCGCCTCCCACCACGCCGCGAGCGGCTCCGTGTCGTGCGTCCCGGTCATCGCCACAGACAACGACGGGTAGAGCATCGGGTCACCCGGTTCCCATCGAAGCACCTTGTAACCCGGAAGCCCCAGCCGCGCGATGGATTCGCGCACGAAGTCCGGAACGGTGCCGAGATCCTCGACGCTGACGTCGGCGCCGGTCTCGATCATCACACGCATGACCGTCTCGCCCAGCTCGCGCTGCTCCTGCTCAACAGACGGCATGAAGTACGGCGGACGCCGGTCGAGCGGGCGCACGTACGTGCGATAGAACCCGACCAGGTGATCGACCCGGAACCCGTCATAGAGATCCGCCAGCCGCCGGGCGCGCATGCGCAGCCACGCGAAATCATTCTTGCGTGCCTCGTTCCAGTCATAGGGCGGCAGGCCCCACTCCTGGCCGGTCTCGCTGAAGGCGTCCGGCGGCGTCCCCACCGACGCGTCGAGCATGAAATCCTGCCGGCGACTCCAGACATCTGCGCTGTCGTGGGTCACCATGAATGGGCAGTCGCCGACGATCTCGACGCCTTCCGTTCCCTGCCTGACAGCCTGCCACTGCTCGGCGGCGATCCACTGCAGGTATGCAAAGAACAGGATGTCCTTCGACAATCGCTCGCGTGCCAGGGCCAGCGCAGACGCATCGCGGTCGCGAACATCGGCCGGCCATTCGGGCCATGGCCGCTCTCCCGATTCGGCGCGCAGCGCCCGGTAGAGCGCGTATTCGTCGAGCCACCACGATTCCCGCGCACGATACGCGCGGAAGGCGCCAGCTCTCGGGGTCTCGAGCTGCCATTCGGTCTGGAAAAACCGCTCGAACGACGCACCTAACGCGCGCGTCTTCAGCGACCGCACCCTCGCATAGTCCACTCGCGGCGACTTCCTGACCAACGCGATCTCCTCCGCCATCACCTCCTCGAACACCGACGCATCATCCAGCATCCAGAGGCTGATGAACTGCGGATCGATGGCCATGGCGCTGAGGGCCGAGTAGGGGGATGACTCTCCAGGCGCGAGCTCGTTGAGCGGGAGAATCTGTAACACCGACTGGTACGCGGACCGCAGCCAGGCTCCCGCGGCCGGAATGTCGCCGATCTCCCCGATGCCCCAGCTGCGGGTCGAGCGCAGCGAGAAGAGCGGCACGCTGATGCCCGCGCGGCGCAACCTCAACGTCATTGACGCTGCCCGATCTCGCGGAAGATGGCCTGCACCGCGGGGACAAGGACGGAGGTTTCGGGAAGAAGGCTGATCACGAGATAGGCTTCGCGCTCGAAATCGAAGAAGTACCCGGGATGCACGAGCACGCCTGTCCGCTCGAGCAGCTCCACGACGAGCGCTTCCTCCGGCGTGATGGCCGGCACCTGCACGACCGCATACCACCCTGCCTCCGCCGGCAGCACCGAGCAGAAAGGATAGGCGGCCGCCACGCCGCTGATCGCCGCAACGTTCTCACGCACACGCCGCTGAATCTGCGCGCGGATCGGCGCGCCCGCGGTCAGCAGCTCCGCAGCGGCGGCCTGCACGGGTGTTGACACCGAGAGGTACGCGTCGCATATCGTCTCGAGTCGCTCCATCGCTTCCGCTACCAGCGTAGCCGGGCCGCCGACGCCGATCCAGCCCAGCTTGGCCTGAGGGAGTCCGGCCGATTTCGACAGACCGCCGAGCGCGAATGTCAGCGCGGCCTGCTGTGCCAGCGCGCTCGCGCACGCCGTGCCGGCGAGGGGGTAATCGGCGAAGACCTCGTCAGAGATGATCGCCAGCTCGTGTTCGCGCGCCAGTGAGGCGATCGCGTCGAGCTCGACGGGTTTCACCACCGAACCGGTCGGATTGTTCGGGTTGATCAGCACGATCGCGCGGACCCGCCTGTGCCCCTCCGCAAGCCTCTCCCGCAGGGCACGAATATCGATGGCCCACTCACCGTGACACTCGAGGCTGTAGTGCTCGAGGCACACGTCATCGAGCGCCGTAAGGTGCTCCACCAGCGGGTAGCTCGGCCGCGGCGCGAGCACGGCGTCGCCCGGATCGCACAGCAGTTTGAAGAGCAGCGAATACGCTTCGCTCGTGCTGGCCGTCAGGACGATCTGGCTGGCCGGCAGGGCCACGCCGCGACGGCCGAAATCCTCCGACACCGCCTGGCGGGCCGCTGGCAGCCCGAACGGCTGTGGGTCGTAGCACAGCCCGCGCGCGTGGGCGAGTGGCTGAAGAAGGGCCGGAGGATACACGAATCCGGCTCGTGTCGGGTTCGACAGGGTGAGATCGACGACCGCCAGGCCGGCCGCCCTTCGCGCCTCGAGCGCGATCGCCAGCCGATTGCGCCCCTGCGCATGCCGCAGACGCGAAGAGAACATCACTGCCCGGGGATGAGCTCGACCTGTTCCAGATGTGTGGGCGTGTGCACGTTCCACCGCAGCCGTGACTCGATCGTCGCCTTCAGCGCGTCCATCGGCGCGGGCTCCCCGTGGACGAGATAGGTCATCCTTGGCGGCGTCTTGAAACCGCCCAGCCATCGCAGCGTCTCCTGCCAATCGGCATGCGCCGACATCGAGTCCAGCTTCTCGATGCGCGCGTGTACTCCGACGAGCTGCCCGCGAATCTTCACTTCGCGCGCGCCGTCAATGAGCTGCCGGCCGCGCGTGCCGGCCGCCTGATACCCGACGAACAACACGGTGCTTCGCTTGTTGGGCAGCGCTCCGAGAAGATGATGAAGCACACGCCCGCCTGTGGCCATGCCGCTCGCCGACACCACGATCGACGGAATCTTCGACCGCACCAGATCCGACGACTGCTGCGCCGACGACACCGGCTGAAACCGCGCCGTAAAGAACCGGCGCATTTCGTCGTCTGCCTGAACATCCGAGTCGAGCTCAGCCGCGCGGCTCGAGTAATAGCGCAGCGCATCAAGGGCCATCGGGCTGTCGAGAAATACCGGCAGCGTCGGAATCTGGCCGGTGTCTTCGAGGCGCTTGAGCCAGTACAGCACTTCCTCGACGCGGCCGATGGCAAAGGCCGGGATGATGACTTTGCCCCCGCGCGCAACGGTGTCCTTGATGATCGCCGCCAGCCGGGCGCCCTTATCGTCGGGCTCGTGAATGCGATCGCCATAGGTGGATTCGAGCAGCAGGACGTCTGCCTCCGGGGGCACCGAGGGATCGGGGAGCACGGGCCGCCCGTAGCGTCCGAGGTCGCCGCCAAAGAGGATCGTGCCTCCACCTTTGATGGTCATCTTGATGAACGCCGAGCCGAGGAGATGCCCTGCGTGCAGAAACTCGATGTCCACACCGTCGATCAACGACATCGGCTTGTTAAAGCTCACGGCCTGGAGCTGAGACAGCGCGCGAAAGGCATCCGATTCGCGGTACAGCGGCAGCGCCGGGTGGTGCTTCGAGTAGTTCATCCGGTTCGCCTCGCGCGCGTCCTCTTCCTGCAGCCGCGCGGAGTCGGGTAGCACCAGCTTGCACAGATCGACCGTGCCGGCGGTGCAGAACACGCGGCCGCGATACCCATTCGCCACGAGCCGCGGCAAGTAGCCGGTGTGATCGAGGTGGGCATGGGTGAGGACGACGGCCGACAGATCGGCGGGGTCGACGGGAAGCGGATCCCAGTTTCGCAGCCGCAGTTCCTTGAGCCCTTGAAAGAGCCCGCAATCGATGAGGATCTTTCGCCCGTCGATGTCGAGCAGGTACTTGGAGCCGGTCACGGTTCGCGCCGCTCCCATGAAGGTCAGCTTTGTCATACTCTGATCTGTATGCTACTGCGTTCCCGATGGTCCGGCGTGGCGCTGCCGGCCCTGTTGCTGCTGACACTGGAGGTCCGGCTGAAGCCGGAGGCGACGGGCACCGCCGCCGCGCAGCAGAGGGCGCTGGTCCCGCTGACCATCGACGATATTTACGGATACGAGGGCTGGAGGCGCTTCAACGGCAGTCCGGACGCCCCGATGAGCTGGGCGCCGGCCGTGGGACCGTGGCTGAGCGATACGCACTTTCTCTGGCCGGATACGGACGCGCCTGGAAATCCCTGGCTGCGGGTGGAGGCACTCACCGGCAACAGCCAGCCGCTGTTCACGACCGCGCAGCTGGAGTCTGCCCTGCTCAAGGCCGGTGCCTCCGCGGCCGTCGCACGCGGCGCAGCAGGAAGACGGCCGTCGACGTTCAACACGAGGCGAGACGCGTTCGTGGTGACGATCGACACCGATCTGTATCTCTACGACATCGCGAGCGCGTCGGCCACCCGCCTCACGACGTCGCCAGGCGCCAAAACCGAAATCACGTTCAGCCCCGACGATCGCGCGGTCGCCTTCATCGAGGATTACAACCTGCACGTCAGCACCCTGCGTAGGCCGGGTCTTGCCGAAGGTAGGGCGGGTCTTGCCGAAGGTAGGGCGGGTCTTGCCAAAGGTAGGGCGGGTCTTGCCCTTCAAGACCCGCCGACGGAACGCGCGCTGACGACCGACGGCAGCGCCGAACTGCTCAACGGCACCCTCGACTGGGTGTATTCCGAAGAGCTGTACGGGCGCGGTCACTACCGCGGCTACTGGTGGAGTCCCGATTCGACCCGCATCGCCTTCATCCAGCTCGACGAGACGACCGTCCCGGAGTACACACTCGCGGACGACCTGCCGTATCGTCCCAGTGTCGAGCGCTGGGACTATCCGAAGGCCGGCGATCCCAACCCGGTCGCGCGGCTCGGCGTCGTGACGGTCTCTGGCGGCGCTCCACTCTGGATCGACACCTCGAAGTACGCCGACTTTCTCCTCGTCAACGTCGGCTGGGCGCCGGACAGTCGCGCGGTGGTCTACCAGATTCAGAACCGGCAGCAGACGTGGCTCGACTTGAATCGAGCCGAGATCCTGTCGGGCGCGGCCAGCACGCTTCTGAGGGAAACCAGCGAGGCATGGGTCGAGCGCTGGCAGGACCCCAGCGTCGATCCGGTGTGGCTGAACGACGGATCGTTTCTGTGGCTCAGCGAGCGGAGCGGGTGGCGTCATCTCTATCACTACACGGCCGGAGGCTCGCTGATTCGGCAGGTCTCGTCCGGCGAGTGGGAGATCCGGCGGATGCACGGCCTCGATCAGACCGAAACGGCCGTCTTCTTCGACGCGACCGCACGCAGCCCGATCGGTCTCGACTTGTACCGCATCAATCTGGACGGAACCGGCCTTCGGCGGCTGTCCACGCAGGACGGACGCCATCTTCCCTTCCTCAACCACTCGCGCACGCTGTTCCTCGATTCGTGGAGCGATGTGCGGACGCCGCCGCAGGTACGGCTGCACCGGACGCTGACGGGCGAGGCGGTTCGGATCGTTCAGGCGAACCCGGTACCCGCGCTGAAGCAGTACGGGTTGCCGCAGCCGGAGTTGCTGCAGGTGAAGGCGCGGGACGGATTCGTCATGGAAGCGATGATGATCAAGCCGCCGGACTTCGATCCGTCGAAGCAGTATCCGGTCTATCAGTTCACCTACGCCGGGCCGCACTCCCAGCAGGTCGTCAACGCCTGGAGCGGCTCCGACCTCGTGTACCACCAGCTCCTCGCGCAGCACGGCGTCATCGTCTGGATGATGGACAACCGTACGGCAAGCGGCAAGGGGATGCAGTCGGCATGGCCGCTCTACAGGAACTTCGGCGAGATCGAGCTGCGTGACATCGAAGACGGCCTGGCGTGGCTCACGCAGCAGCCCTACGTGGACGGGTCCCGCATCGGCATCTCCGGCATCAGCTACGGGGGATACATGACGCTGTATGCGCTGACACACAGCAGGAGCTTCGCGATGGGGATCGCCGAGGGGGCTGTGAGCGATTGGCGGAACTACGACACCATCTACACCGAGCGCTACATGGGACTGCCGAAGGACAACGCGGAGGGCTATCAGCGAAGCTCGCCGCGGTTCAGTGCCGCACGCCTGAGCGGCCAGTTGCTGCTGATTCACAGCACGCTCGACGACAACGTGCACGCGCAAAACACGTCGCAGTTCGCCTACGAGCTGCAGAAGGCCGGGAAGCAGTTCCAGATGATGCTGTATCCGAGGTCCCCGCACGGTGTGGGCGACCCGCAGCTCGCGCCGCACATGCGCCAGATGATGCTCGATTTCACGCTGAAGAATCTTCTGCGATAGGATGTCCTGATGAATCCGGCCGTTCGTACATGGGTGGAGGACATCCGGGCCCTCACGATGCCGTCCGCCGTGGTGTACTGCGACGGATCGACCGTCGAGCGGGATCGACTCATCGCAGAGTGCCTCTCGACCGGAGAGCTGATTGAGCTGAATCAGCAGAAGCTGCCGGGCTGCTACCTCCATCGCAGCGCCCCCCACGATGTCGCGCGCACGGAGCATCTGACGTTCGTCAGCACGACGGAACAGGATGACGCGGGTCCCACCAACAACTGGATGGCCCCCGACGCTGCCCGCGACACACTGTCGCCGCTCTTCCGCGGATCGATGAAGGGCCGCACCATGTTCGTGGTGCCGTTTCTGATGGGCCCCCCCGGATCGCCGTATTCCAAGGTCGGCGTCCAGATTACCGACAGCCGCTACGTGGTGCTGAACATGCGCATCATGACGCGCGTCGGTCAGGCGGCGCTCGATCACCTCGGCGCCTCCGACGACTTCACGAAGTGTCTGCATTCGCTCGGCGACCTGAGCCCCGACCGCCGCTACATCGTGCATTTTCCCGAGGACAACGCCGTGTGGTCCATCGGTTCGGGCTACGGCGGCAACGCGCTGCTCGGAAAGAAGTGCCTGGCGCTGCGGCTGGCGAGCTATCGGGCGCGCCACGAAGGCTGGCTGGCGGAGCACATGCTGATCGTGGGCTGCCGGTACAAGGACGGCCCCGTGCGGTACATCGCCGGCGCGTTTCCATCGGCGTGCGGCAAAACGAACATGGCGATGCTCGTGCCGCCGTCTTCGATGCCGGATTGGAACACCTGGACCGTCGGCGACGACATCGCGTGGATTCGGCCCGGCGCTGACGGTCGCCTGTGGGCGGTGAACCCCGAGGCAGGATTTTTCGGCGTCCTGCCGGGCACCAGCCACCAGACGAACCCCACCGCGTACGACATGATCCAGCGCGACACGATCTACACGAACGCCGCGCTGCGTCCCGACGGAACGCCCTGGTGGGAAGGGCACGACGATCCGCCTCCTTCGGACGCGCTCGACTGGCAGGGGCGCCCCTGGACGCCAGCGTCGCCCGAAAAAGCCACGCATCCGAACGCCCGCTTCACCACGCCTGCGGTGAACTGTGCATCCCTGTCGCCGGAATTCGAGAACCCCAACGGCGTGCCGCTCGACGCGATCATGTTCGGCGCGCGGCGTCAGCAACGAGTGCCCCTCGTGTACGAATCGAAGAACTGGCAGCACGGGGTCTTCCTCGGCGCGACCCTCTCCTCGGAGACCACCGCCGCCGCCTCCGGGAAGACGGGCGTGCTGCGGCGCGATCCGATGGCGATGCTGGCATTCTGCGGCTACAACATGGGCGACTACTTCCAGCACTGGCTCGAGATGGGCCGGAACGTGTCATCGCCGCCGAGAGTGTTCCGCGTCAACTGGTTTCGCACCGATGCACACGGAAAGTTTCTCTGGCCCGGCTTCGGCGAGAACCTGCGCGTCGTGAAATGGATACTGGAGCGCTGCGACGGCGTCGGCAAGGGCAAGGAGACGCCCATCGGCATCGTCCCGACGCCGGACGCGATCGATCGGACCGGACTGGATATTTCAGACGAAGCGCTGGAGACGCTGGTCACCGTCGAACGCGGCGACTGGGCCGAAGCCTCGGCGGATCAGGCCGCCTACTTCAAGTCGCTCGGGCCCCGCGTGCCGAAGGAGATGCTGGAGGAGCAGAGGAGACTCGCGAAGGCGTTGGGGTCCACCCCTACCTCACATGCCTTCCCCCGTCCACCCTCACCGTTTCCCCAGTGATGAAATCGCAGCTCAACAGCGCCAGCACGGCGTCCGAGATGGCCTTCTCTCCGCCCCAGGATCCGAGCGGCGTCGCCTTCTCGACCGACGCCAGTTCTTCGTCTGTCGTCTCCGGCGGGGCCAGAATCGGCCCTGGCGCGATCGCATTGACGCGAATCTTGTCGGGGGCGAGCTCCAGGGCGAGCGCTTCGGTGAGACCGATCACACCGGTTTTTGCGACGTAGTACGGCAGGTATCCCGTGTAGCGCGGCCGCCCGCTGCGCGACAGCCAGTCGGAAAAATTGATGATGTGGCCTTCGCCGCTGCGGCGCATGTGCGGCCATGCGGCGCGGGAACAGATGAACGCCGACCGCATGTCCACAGCGACGTTCTCGTCATACTCCTCGACCGTCAGCTCGCTGAACGGCTTGCTCACGTAGATCGACGCCATGTTGACGAGCACGTCGAGCCGGCCCAGCGCAGCGGCGCTCTCGTTCACGAACGCCTCGCACTCCGCGGCCTTCGTGAGATTGGCCTGCTTCACGAAGACGCGCCGGCCCAGAGCCGCGATCGATGCAGCGGTCTGTTCGGCTTCCGTCCGGGAGCGGTTGTAGCAGAGGCCGATGTCGGCACCCTTACGGGCCAGTTCGATCGCCACCACAGCGCCGATTCTTTTCCCACCCGTCACCAGCGCGACGCGATTCGTCAGGTCCATCACAAAATATTAGCGCGTCTGTGATGATGCGCCCACTGTTTGACATCCCCCTGGATGGGATGTATGAATGTCCCATCCAATCTTTGTAATTCCCACGAGCACTGGAGATGCGCATGTTGAAGAAGGCGTTCGGAATGGCAGTGGTACTCACCGGACTGGCCGTGGCACCGGCTCTGGCCCAGGCACCTGCGCCCGCCGCGCCGGCGGACGGACAGGCGCCCGCTCCTGCTCGTGCCGGCGGCGGTGGCCAGAAGGTGGGCCAGACGGGCAATCCCGATCCCGGCGTCAATTTTCTCAACGTGGTCGAGAACCCGCACGTGCGCGTGCTCCAGGTGACGCTGCAGCCGGGCGCAGTACGGCGGGCCCATCTGCACAACGACGTCACCTTCCACATGCTGGTCCCGATCACCGGATCGCTCGATCTCACCGTGGACAAGGATCCCGTCATCACCACGATTCCCGGCCAGGCGTACTACATGGTGAAGGGACAGATGCACACCTTCACGAACAAGAGCGCGGCAGCCGTGCAGGTGATCGAACTGTTCATCAAGCCGGATCCGGCGACCATGCCGGCGGCGGAAACCACAGCGCCTGCGGCGGCGCCAGTGGCTCCAGCCAAATAACACAAAAGACCAGGAGCAACCGCCGAAGCCGTACTAGTTGCTGCTGCTGCGCTTCACTTTCGACGGGTTCTTCGCCGCCCAGTCCCGCGCTTCCTGCGACGCCGCCCACTTGATCGAATTCCGCATCAGCGTCTGAAACGCCGGGTTCCGCCATGCCACGCCGTCGTGGCCGTTCTGCAGGTACACGAGCGGGCTCTTCTCAGCCGATCGCACCCAGCCGGCGAGGCTGCTTCCCACACCGGGATACCGCCAACCGCTGGCATACCGGCCCGGGAAGTTCTTGTCCACCCCTTCGAAGTCAGTACGCAGGAGGGGGATCAGCCCCTTGGCTTTCTCGTCAACCGGGCAGAGATACGTTTCGTCCACGATGTCGAAGCCGTCGCCGAGGCCTTGGGTAATCGGATGGGCCTTGTTGACGACCGTGATGTGCTGCTTCACGTTCGCCTGGGCGCCCGAGTTCGGATACGTCTTGCCCTTGAACGTGACGGGATTGCCCCAGTCGCACGCCATGCCGATCATCTCGCCGTACTCGGGCCAGGTGTGGTTCCATGCGGCGGGCGAGTGGTGGAAGAACACGAGCCCCTTGCCCTTCTGCAGAAACGGGATCAGGTTCTTCTTGGCCGACGCGTTCGGCTGTTCGAACGTCGGCTTGCCGTCCGAACCGGGAGTCGCTGTGCGGCCAGGCGCGTCGAAGAACACGTACACGTCAAACGTGTCGGCGATCGCGGGGTCGAAAAACTCGAGCGCCGCCGGATGCTGCAGATGGGTCCAGGTAATGTCCTGGCCGAGAGAGTCCCAGAAATTGAAGAACCCGTCTCTGTCGAAGTTGTGTCCCTTGGTGACGATGGCGACCTTGATGGGGCCGCCGCCCCAC